>SDBT01000415.1_pt1 | contig 66889 bp, 55 predicted proteins | sample 2277101 | NCBI WGS metagenome assembly SDBT01 (sample SAMN10404973, study PRJNA504765) | marine sediment metagenome | isolation source: marine sediment core GS10_PC15, 103 cmbsf | place: Arctic Ocean: Southern Knipovich Ridge | collected 2010 | reverse complement strand
ATCCTCCGGGCGATCAGGGAGGGGCGGCTCGATCAGGAACTCGTGAACACCGCCGCGCGGAGGATCCTCAGGGCCAAGGCCCGGCTCGGTCTCCACCTCCGTCGTTTTGTCCCCCTCGGTGAGGTCGATCGGGTCGTGGGGGATCCGGAGGTGAAGGAACTCGCGCGGATCATCGCCTCACGGTCGGTCACCGTGGTGAAGAATGAAGGGGCTATCCTTCCGCTCGGGCAGGGAAGCGGAGTAGCGCAGGCCGGTACCGGCAGGTACGCCTCATTTGCCCCTCCAGCCGCGTCGGGCCCGTTTACGCCGCGACATGACTTCTCCTCCGCCGGCGCCGTGGAGCGCGTTGTCTTCCTGGCCCTCTCGAGCGATCCGGGCAGCGGCGCGGTCGGTCGCGCCTTCTTCTTGCCGCTGAGAGAACTCTATCCCGAAGCTCGCCACCTCACCCTCTTTCCAGATCCGGGCAGAGAGGAGGCCGAAGAGGTGATCGAAGCCGTGGAGGACGCTTCGCTGGTAATCGTCGCCGTCGTCAGTCGTGTGCGTGATCAGAAGGGCCATGCCGCCGTTGTGGAGGAGCACGCCTCCTTGCTGCGCTATATAGCCGGCAGCGGCAAACCGACCGTGGTCGCGGCCTTCGGCCCGCCCTATTTCCTTTCGCAGTTCCCGGGGGTCGATGCCTACGTCGCGACTTACGACTACGGTGAGGACGCCCAGCGGGCGGCAGGGGAGATGATCCTGGGCCGGACGGGCGCGAGGGGACGCCTGCCGGTCTCGATACCGGGTCTCTACGAGATCGGATGGGGGATCAACGTCGGTCCCGCGTCCGGTCGATGATCGAGGCGGCCACCACGTTGCTTACCCTCGAGCGGAGCGGCACAACCGAGCCCCTGTCGTCGGGATGCACCCGGTTCGTCAGGAGGATGACGAAGAGCTGCTCTTCGTAATCGATCCAGATGCTCGTCCCCGTATATCCGGAATGCCCGAATGATTCCGGCCCCAGCAGGTCGCCGCGGATATTGGCGTAGGGGCTGAACACGTCGAACCCGTACCCCCGGCCCCGATCCCGGTCGTGGCTCATCGCCTCCAGCGTCAACGGAGCGTAAATCCGCTCTCCATTGTAGGTGCCGCCGTTCAGGATCATCTGCGAGAAGATCGAAATGTCCCGGGCGGTGCTGAAGAGACCGGCGCTGCCGCCGATTCCGCCGAGCATCCGTGACATCGGGTCGTGCACGATCCCCCGCAGGAGTTCCCCTTCCAGTTGCTCCGTCGGAGCGATCCGGGACAGGTGCTCGGGGGGAGGGAAGAAGCCGGTGTCGGTCATGCCGAGCGGGCTGTAGATCTCCCGGTCGGCAAATCCGGCAAGCGACTCACCCGTCACCCGCTCCACGATCAGGCGCAGGGTGAGGTAGTTCAGGTCGCTGTAGAGGAAGTCGCTGTCCGGTTCTATCCGGGGGGGATTCTCGACAACCCACCACCAGACCGCCTCGGGACAGTAGGCGCCGTAGTCGCGGGCAAGCGTCGTCCAGGGCACACCGGGAGCGAGCCCCGAAGTATGGGTCAGCAGCTGGGCCACGCGGATACCGCGTTTGCCGGCCGATGCGAATTCGGGCAGGTAGACACTCACCCGGTCCTGGAGCCGCACCTTCCCCATCTCCACGAGCCGCATCACGCTCGCAGCGGTGGCGATCGGCTTCGTCATCGATGCCATGTCGAAGATGGTGTCGAGGGTCATCGGCTCTTCTGAGGGCACCCACGCCCGCCGGCCGTATGCTTTGTGGTACACCACCTTCCCCCGACGACCAACGAGGAGCACCGCGCCCGGTATGACGCTGTCGGCAATCGCCTCCTCGATCACCGCGTCCACCTGCCGGAGTCGCGCGGAATCCATGCCGGCCGAGGGTGGAGCGCTATCCTTCAGGATCTTCGGCGAGAGTGATGCGGCACACCCAGAAGCCATCAGGAGGATAGACAGGAATGCGAGGAACGCGGGAACTGGTCTGTGGAGCGGATTAGGGGTCAAACTGAATATTACCTCCGTCCGGTGTTCGAAATATTCCCCCTGAATGTAGGCCATGGAGAGTCCGCAAGTCCCATGGAATCTGAATCCAGGACAGCACCTCCAAAGCAGACAGTACCGCTGGGGTGGATCGTCGGTGAGACGGCACCAGACCATCCGGTCCAATAGTACCTGATCAACGATCCTCCCTGGTCGAAGGCGAATACATGTCCTCTGTGCCATTCGACGTATATGGTCCCGTCTGCTCCGACAACTGCCGATGCTTCTATTGCTCCTGGAGTCCGGTACTGCCAGTTCTGCTGTCCACCAGGATCGATCGAGTAGAAGTAGCCCAGCTGAGTACCGATATATATGGATCCGTCAGTCCCGATAACAGGAGTTGCCTTGATCATACCAATGGTCTTGAAAGCCCATTGAAGAGTCCCACCGGGATGAATGGCGTAGAGATACCTGTCATCGCAGCCAATGTAAATGGTGCCGTCACCCCCGAGGGCAGGGGAGGAGTGGAAAGCTGCCCATGGCCCGATAGCTATATGGGTCCATTTCAGTGAACCATCCGGATTCACCGCATATAGAGCGGAATCGTCGCATCCGATGTAAATCGTACCATCGCCAGCGATAGTTGGTGAGCTGAGGATCTTTGAATCAACTGACAAGGTCCATTCAAGGGTCTGGTCCCGGTTGAGCGAATACAGTGTGTTCCCAGCGCTGAAAAAGAGAGTGCCATCATCACTCATGGCCGGAGATCCGACCGTGCTTACCGGGGTAGTGTACTGCCACTGGACCTGGGCAGACGCCCGATCGATCGCGATCAATGCACTGCCTGTACAGCCATAGATATTCTCATCGGATCCCAGGACCGGAGATGTGAGCTTCACGCCCCAATAATTCCTTTTCAACGCTCCCGCTGGCAGCAATATCTCGCGCAGTGGACCACCACCGAGATAGAGATACCCATCACTGCTGATGGCACTGGCGCTATTCCCTGTATTTCCGCCAAGTTGATCAGAGTAGGACAACAAACGGGCTACACCGATTCCGATCGGTTCGATATAGAATGTCTTCCGACAGGTATCCACCAGACCATCCTGATCTCGTACGCTCAGCTTGACAGAGATCGAGTCGCACCAGGTTGGGAAGTTCTTACTGATCTTGAACGACCTGCCCCAGGCATATTCCTCTTTTTGATTCCCCCTGCTCCATACCCAGGAATATCTGAGATCTATTCTTTCATCAACAGTGTCGCTGCTTGAGGAAGCATCGAACTTGAAGACATCCCAGATATGTCCCTGTTCGGGTGAGATAGTGAAGGAGGCTGTCGGGGGCAGATTTAGATCGTCCTCTTCGATCTCTGGTCCGGAAGGATTAGATTTTGCTGGCAGCAGCAGATCACAACTGGTCAGAAGGGAGGGAACCAGGAGGATAACAATTCCAACACGTATGAAGAAACTTGTCTGCATTTCAGAAAGGAGCCCCTGATCTGTTCGCTACATCAATCACCTTTTGAACGGATCACGATCCGGCATGTTTACCTCTCCCGGAAGAAGTGATCGTCGAGAAGATAACTTTCCAGAGCAGGCTCTGAGCAGGTAGAGTACAAATGGATCTGAATGACAATCGATGACAGATCAGGAGCGATCGTGTGCAGAACATCTGTGGTTCTCCAGACAGAGTTCGGCTCTTCCCTTTTGCAGTGGTCGCGATCTTCATCCTTACAGCCTGTTCTGGAGGGGAGACCGTGATGACAGGCGCCGACCGGCTGATATCAGAAGGGTGGGAAGCCGCCACCGGGCTGGAGCCTCTCGCGGTCGGAGTGGTCACCAACCACACCGGCCGGCTCTCTGACGGCACCCACCTTGTGGACGCCCTGCTCGACAGCGGGGTGGATGTGGTCGCGATCTTCAGCCCGGAGCACGGGTTCGAGGGCGCGGCCGCCGAGGGAGCGCGGATCTACTCGGCCGGTGAGACCTACCGGGGGGTCACCATCCACAGTCTCTACGGCACGAGCACCCATCCCGATGAAGCGATGCTCCAGGGCGTGGAGGTGTTCCTCTTCGACATCCAGGATGTGGGAGCGCGCTTCTACACCTATACGAGCACCATGGCCAGGACGATGGAGGCCGCCGCCGTGCAGGGTATACCGTACGTCATCCTCGACCGCCCCAATCCGATCGGCGGCCGGATCATCGAGGGGCCGGTGCTCAAGGAAGAGCACACATCCTTCGTCGGGCTCTACCCGGTTCCGATCAGGCACGGCTTCACGGTCGGTGAATATGCCCTCTGGATGAAGGGAGAGGGGCACATTCCGGGTGGAGAGGACCTCGACCTCAGGGTGGTGGAGTTGATGGGGTGGGAACGCGGGATGTGGTTCCCCGAGACGGGCGTGCCCTGGATTCAGCCCTCTCCGAACATGGCCACTCCGGCTACCGCCCGGGTCTACCCCGGTACCTGTTTCATCGAGGGAACCAACGTCTCTGAAGGGCGGGGGACCGAGCAGCCCTTCGAACTGATCGGCGCGCCGTGGGCCGATGAAGCCGGGATCGCTTCATGGCTCAGCGGACTCGGCCTGCCCGGAGTGCGGTTCCATCCAGCCACGTTCACACCCGGTCTTCCCGGCACGAGCCTCGAGGTGAAGTGGAAGGGGGATGTATGCCGGGGAGTGAGGATCGAGGTTACCGATCCGGGTGCCTTCCGCGCGGTGGTGACCGGCGTGGCGGTAGTGAGCGCTTTCCGGAGGCTCCACGCCGACGAGTTCCGCTGGCGGGGCCCCCACTTCGACCGGCTGGCCGGCGTGAGCTGGCTCCGGGAGGGGATCGAAGAGGGCGAGGATCCCCTCAGACTTGAAGAGCGCTGGCAGGCGGAGACCACCGCCTGGCGCGAGAACGCCGCCCGCTACTGGCTCTATCCATGATACCCGGGCGCGAACTGACCTCTGCTCGTGACGATGAAGATGCCTTCAGTCTGACATTACCCGATCAGGAAAGTGGAGTGTACGCGATGTCCTGCAAGATGAATTCAGTCCGCCGGATCCTCTGTTCGACGATCCTGACTGCTGTGCTGATCGCCATGACCGCCACATCCGCCATGACACAATCTGTCGATGGGAAAACGCCGTTTACGGTGGATGACGCGCTCGATCTGCTGTCGCTGAGTGTGCTGGATGCTACCGATGACGGCTCCTGGCTGATCTGTTCTGTCAGCCGTCGCCGCGACAGACTGGGCAGTGATAACACGCGCTACGGTGATCCGACCTATCTGGGCCCGGGAGGCGCCGAGGTCTTCCTCATGGATGGCCGGACCGGAGAGCGGACGCCGCTCTTTGGATCCCGCGTTCAGGCTCGGGGATTCACCTTCTCACCCGATGGCAGCACCATCGCGTTCCTCCTGCGTGACGGTGATACATACCGACTCCACACCTGGGAGATGGCCCGCGGCAGGTCGAGAGAGGTCCGGCTGCGCACCGACAAGGAGATATCGTCGCGCTCGATGCTCCGGTGGCTGCCCGACGGCAGTGGTCTCCTCATCCAGCTGAGGGAAGAGGATTGGACGGAGCGCGCACGAGAGGAGTTCCTGAGCATCACCGAGGGACCGATCATCGTACACGATTCGAGTGACCCTTTCCTCAAGTGGGACGCGATGCGGAATATGACATCCCTCGCGATCCCCGCCATCGTCGATCTTGAACGGGGTGAGGTGCGGGAGCTGCTGCCTGAAGGGAACTACGGTTCGATCCGGATAGCTGAGAACAGTGAGTTCCTCACTTTCACCGAGACCTTCCCCCAGAAAACGGTCTATGCCAGGAGAGGCGGTTCCGAGTATGAACTCTCCCGATTCGATCTGCAGAGTGGGGAACGGATGGTGCTCCGGGAGCGTGGTGATGAGCGGATCTCAGCCACCTGGAATGAAGCGGGCGATCACTATGTCTGGACCGATGAGGGGGACGTCTTCCTGCGGTCGGTCTTCGAGGAGGAGGAGGAGGGGAATAACCTGACCGAAGCGGGGAGGCCGTATCACGACGGTGAGGATACCACGAGAGTGAACTTTTCGGTGATGCGCTTCAGTCGGGACGGAGAAAAGATCCTCTGCCGTACCGGCAAGGGGTACTGGCTGGTCAATATCGAGTCGAGTGAAGTGGAACAGGTCTATGAGTTCGAGGGGGAAGAAGAAGATCGACCCCGCCTCGGGCTCACTGCCTGGAGCCCTGACGGGCGCTGGCTTTACCTGACCACCGCCGCACGGGACAGGTGGGCGCGGGGACTGGTGCGACTCGATCTCCAGAATGGCAGGATTGATGACCTGGTGAAGGATTCTGGTGTCTACCGGTCGTGGCGGATGACCGAAGACGGTTCGACCTTCTTCTATTCTGCTTCCGACGGTGACCATCCGAATGATCTCTACCGGGCCGATGCCGGATTCTCGAGTACGATCCGACTCGCCGAATCCAATCCATGGATCGATGAGCGCGCCCTCACCCACAGCGAACTCATAACCTACCTCGACACCGACGGTGAGGAACTGAACGGGATCCTCTACTACCCGGTTGGATATGAACCGGGGAAGAAGTATCCGCTCGTCTGCGAGATCTACGAGACCTTCTTCGACAACGGCTTTCATACGAACATGAACCTGATAACCTCGGCCGGTTTCTTCGGCTTTCGCCCCTCGGTGAACCTGGTCGAGGGATACCCCGGTGAGTCGTGGATCAAGGGAGTCACCGCGGGGATCAACAAGCTGATCGAGCGGGGACTCGTCGATCCGGAGAAGCTGGGAGTGCACGGCACCAGTTACGGCGGCTATGCCACCGCCCTGCTCATTACCCAGACCCCGCGGTTCGCCGCGGCCATCAACATCTCCGGCAAGGTCAACATGGTAAGTTTCTACGGTGACAGCCCCCGGCTCGGGATCAGGAACATCCAGGCACCGGAGTGGGGGCAGGACCGTATCGGTGGTTCATTGTGGGAGTACCCGGAGCGATACATAGAACAATCCGCGATCATGTTCGCCGACCGGATCGAGACACCGCTGATGCTTATCTCCGGCGACCTGGATCCCAACGTGCCGGCGCGACAGTCGATGGAGATGTACTACACAATGCGCCGCCTCGGGAAGGAAGTCGTCTGGGTCCGCTACGCCAATGGCGCCCACAGCCCGCCCAACAGCGCCGCGGAGTATCACGATTACTGGAATCGGATCATCGGCTGGTACCGGGATCATTTCGAGGATAAGGAGAAGGAAGAGGGAGATGGTGGTTCCCGGTAACGTTACTGGCAACCTGAGTGGATGATCGACACGTATTCCAGATGAGGGTCTCATCAACGAAAGGAAGATCGATGTCTTCGAAAAAGGGAATCGTGGTCGCCCTGATCCCGATCGTGGCGTTCTCGGCGATCGTGCTCGCCGGACCAACCCGGGCGGACCGGCAGGTGGCGCAGGAGGAATGCACGATCGGAGCCGCAGCCGGTTCGGCGACCGCCGACGGCAGGCCGATGATCTGGAAAACGCGGGACTGGAGGGAGCAGAACAACGAGATCTTCTGGAACCAGGGCGAGAAGTACCGCTTCCTCTCGGTGGCGAACGCGGGGTCACCCAGCACGCTGATGGGGCTGAACGAGCGCGGATTCGCGATCCTCAACTCGGTCTCCTCCGATCTTCCCGGCGGCAGAGGGTTCAATAACGCTTCCATCCAGAGCCATGCTCTCGGAACCTGCGCCACGGTCGAGGAGTTCGAGGACCTTCTGAAAAGCACGAACTCGACCGGCAGGGCTACCCAGGCGAACTTCGCGGTCATGGATTCCACCGGACGGGCGGCGATCTTCGAGACGAGCGGGAACGAGTACTGGAAATACGAGGCGGGCGATCCACGGGTAGCTCCCGATGGTTACGTGCTGCGCACCAACTTCACGATGAACGGGGGAGGAGAGGGTGGAATCGAGCGGTACCGCAGGACCACGGCGCTCATTCCCGAACTGCATGCCGACGGCGGCATCAGTCACATCGACCTGCTGCGGACCCAGATGCGCGACTTCTCCGACAGTGAGAGTAAACCGGTCGATGTGCCGTTCAGCGGGTCGGTCTCCGAAGGGCCCGAGGGGTACTGGCCGACATCGGTGAGCATCTGCCGGTCGTCATCGGTTTCAGCCGCCGTTTTCCACGGAGTCCGCCCGGGTGAGCCGGCGATCTCGACCACCATGTGGACGTTGCTCGGCCAGCCGGCGACGACGATCACCGTTCCCTACTGGGCAGTGGGTGAAGTGCCGCCGGAAGCCAACGGACCCCGCACGGCTCCTCTCTGCGATGAAGCGAACCGGATCAGGGCACTCCTCTTCGGTGAAGGTGAGCACCGCAGTTTCATCAATACCCGCGCGCTGAGAGACGGTCGTGGGGGCGGACTGTGGAGTGTGACCTTTGCGGCCGAGGATTCGATCTTCGCGGCAACAGAAACGCTTCTCAATGGCTGGCGGCGCGGTACGATCTCCCGGAGCGAGATGCTCGAGAAGGAACACGCCCTGGCGCACTATGCCTGGACGATCCTCAAGGCCTGGCAGCCCGACTGAGAATTGAGTATCTGAAGGGTAGTGTCATGCCACGTTTGTTGCGTGACAGGGCAGTAAGTTCAGGAGAAGGTATCAGGGCAGAATCAGTCCGTCCCTGATCAGCTGCTCCCTGAAAGCGACCATCCTGGCCTTCACGCGCGGAGCGGAGGGGTAGTTGGGATCGAGCGCCACCTGGAGGCCCTGGAATCCGATGATCGCCGGGCGACCCTCCCGCTGATTGGATCGGGTAAGGGCGGATATGTCGAGGGTGGCCAGCATCTGGCCCTTGCCGGCCGCCGTCATGCTCACCGTGTCCCTGATTCTGGTGGCCTGACGGGGCAGCAGCCACGTCCCGTTGATGATGATATCGATCTGCGGGTACCACTCGGGCATCTCCTCCGACACCCCCCACTGAACGTTCGCGATCACGAGCTGCAGGTCGGCCGGATCATCCCCGTTCGTCGATCGCTCTAGCGCGTCGGTGAGGATCCCTTCCCAGCGTGAGACGATCTCCTCCCCGTTGTTACCCAGCGTCTGCGGTTCCACAACGCTGAAGACGTCGATGGTGAGTTCACCCAGTTCAAGCCGGATTCTCGGGACGGTCTCAAATCCGAGGTCGGCGCTTTCTGCCCGATTGGTCAGCAGAGGAGGGTACTCCAGGTCGGGAAGGTATTCGGCCAGTAATTCCGGCGGGAATGACAGGTCCCGGTAGCCGAGGGCGACAAAGCTGTACCCCATCTGTTCCATCTCGTCGGAGATGAAGCGCGCCTGCCTGCGGCCCAGTTCGGTCATCGGCCCGCCCTGCGGCGTCTCAAAAACATTTCCCACATCAAAAAGGATGGTCGGGAGGGTGTCATCACGATGCTCTTCGACGGCATACGCCCGCTTGTCGAGACCTCCCAGGAGACCGCCGGTGCACTCACATGGATCGATATATCCGAGAGTGTTGCCGCTGAACATGAGCCGGGCTCGGAGACGGCGCTGCTGATCCGCCGTATCGGCGCTCCAGCCGGTGAGGGCCGTCATCGCGACCAGCGCGATCGACAGCAGGGTGAGACGAACCCACGTCCGCTTCATCTGTTGGACCGATCCGGCCATGGTTGTTCCCTTATGCCCGATACTGTTGCTCTCACGATTCATGATTCCCCATTCCCCGATAACGCGTCCCATCTTCTTATACGCTGATTCTACAACGGAGGTTCGACAGGCTCAAGGGTGAGACCGTTCTTGCACGGCGTCACTCTCGGTGCCGACATTTGCTACGTGACATGACACTTGTTTGCATCAGCGGTGAATACTGATATCCTCCGACAGCACAAATTCTCACATTCCGGAACCGGTTCGTCAACCGGAGGGGATATGACCGCAGCGATCCAACGCAATTACAGAAGGTTCTGGGGCTGGTTCACCATCGTGAGCTTCGCAACTTTTGTCATATTCAGCGTGTTCTCCTACATGAACACCGCTGCCCATCCCGGTCTGCGACCGGGCCGTCCGCTCCCCGAGCTGGTCACGACGACCGCGACTGGTGATACGCTTACCCTGCAGGAGGCGGCCGCCGGACGCGCGGTGATCATGATCGTGAGCCCCACCTGCGATATCTGCTCATCCGACATGATGGAGATGGTCGAGGCCTTCGAGTCTGCCGCGATGGAGGAGTACGAGAGGCCGGAGGACGTTCTCTGGATGATCCTGCAGTCGGAGGGCATGCCACGGTCGGTGTTCATGGAGGCGTACCGGCGCGGCGGGGAACTCGGGATCGGGATCGCCATGGTCGACGCCGAGGAGGGGCGGAACCTCGGCATCACGCGGGTACCGGTCATGATCAGTCTGAGACCGGATGGTACGATCGCCTCTATCAGCTATCCCCGGGAGACATCGGAACGATTGTAGCGTTCCCCCCCTCTTCGACCTCCGTTGATACCTCGTCATCCAGAGTGAGCAGGCGCCAGAGCGAGAAGAGGAAGAGCGCCGCGGCGATGTTCTGTCCGGCGGCCAGCCAGCTGATGTCCCGCGGGAGGAAGGGGAGGCAGCCGCAGTCACCCCCGCCGCCGCTGAGTGTCTCGAGTGCCAGCATCACCCCCGTAACGGCCAGAAACCCTGACACCGACGGCAGGCCCCACGTGCGCCAGGTGGCGTTCATGATCAGGGTGATGGCTATGAAGGTCTCCAGGACGAGACTCCCCACGGCGGGCAGGGTCGGGGGAAGCCAGCTGATGATAGTGTAGACGGTCATAGCCTCGCGGGTCGCTTCCCAGTCAAAGACCTTGGAGACGACTCCCGCGGCGAAAAGAAGGCCGAGGAGGAGAGCGACCACGCGGGCCGCTCTCTCCTGGAGTTGCGGTTTCTCACCTCTCATGTTGTTCTCCCTGTCAGTCTGCGGGGCAGACCACGGGGGGCAGGTCCTTCATCGTCACGAATCCGGGAGGCGCTTCCACCACGCGCCGGGCGGCGTTCACCGTCACCGCGGCGGTACCGATATCACCATGCATGCCGCCTTTGAGGACAACCTCCATGTTGGGCGTGCCGGTGATGTAGACGGCATCATAGGGGTCGGGCGCGCCGATGTATGCCTGGAACTCCAGATTGATCAGTTCCCGGCCGTCCCTGAGGCCCCGCCCGATCTGCTTCACACCGGCCGCTTGGCCTGCTTCCACCTTCAAAAGCGGGCTCGAGACTTCCTGCTCCGCAATGACCGGTTCGATCGTCTCCTGTATCTCGTCGAGTTCCCAACCGAGGCCTGCCGCGATCATTGCGACCGATTCAGGAAGACCTACATGCCGCAGAGTGCCCTCGTCAACAAGCTGCTGGAATTCCTCGGGGGTTCTCGCCGCGCCGATCTTCTTCTGGAAGGGAAGTCTCCGCGGGGAAGCGTCCTGGATGCGGACACTCCGTACGTGCTGGATGTCCTGGCACGGTGCGGTCATTGCCAGCGGCCAGAGATCCATGAGGAACCCGGGGTTGATCCCGGTTCCCAGGACCGTGACGCCGCCCTCCTTTGCCAGGTTGTCGAGTTTTACGGCAAGTTCCGGTTCGGTCCGATACGGGAAGGAGAGCTCTTCACAGGTTGAGACGATGTTCACGCCCGCGGCGATGATCCCCGCCAGCTGGTCGAATATACCGGGGAAGGAGGATCCGGTGGTGTGGAAGACCACATCGGGGCTGGTCGCGGAGAAGAGTGCTTCCGCGTCGTCACTTACGACGACACCCAGGTCCTCTCCACCCTCGCGCAACGAGCCGAGGTCCCTGCCGACTTTTTCGGGATCGATATCGAGAGCTCCGACGAGTTCGATGTCACTGCGTCGAGCAGCGAGTGAGCCGACGGCGACCCCGATCGGGCCGCAGCCGAGTTGTACCGCACGGATGATGTCAGCCATCGAAGATCCTCCTTGAGATCCTTGCCGTGTATGCCTTCCCATCGTGTGACGGGGGGGGGGAGTTCTCCACCTGCCTCCCGCTGACTCAATCTAGCAGAAGAGATTCCCGGCACAAGCGGGCAGGCGACTCACCCATGCCGGAACATGAACCGCGAGCCGGGTACCGTTGGATCGGCGTGAACGGCATCTCCGAACCGCTTGATCTCCTCGTACCGCTCAGGTGAGAGGGGACCTTCCCGGACGCCGTGAACATCTTCCTCCAGTTCTGACCAGGCACGCGCTCCGCAGAGTGCTGAGTCCACCGCCGGGTGGGCCAACGCGAAGCGGTAGCATTCAGGCGCGGTCATCCCTGTGGGGAATCCGGCCTCCGGTCTCGCCTGGAGCAGTTCACCCCAGCGGGTGGTCGTGTAGGCCATGACACCCGGTTTCCCTTCGGGGAGGTGGTCGAATATATCGGTTTCGACACCCCGGTGCGCGGCATTGTACCGGATCATCAGGACGTCGGGCGGCGGGTCGAGTTCCTTCACCAGACGGGCGGCAAGCCGCCGGTCGTGGATCGAGAAACCAATCGCGCGCACCCTGCCGCTCTCCTTGAGAAGATTCATGGCGTGCCAGACAGAGTGACGCAGGTACCAGCTCCGCTGGACCCAACCCATCAGGAAGACATCGATCACCTCAATGCCGAAACTGCGGGAGCAGCGGTTCCAGTAGGCGAGCACGCGTCCGGCAGTGGGGATACCGGCGAGCGAGACGAGCACCATCTCGTCGCGGTGCCCGGCCCTGATAAGGCGGCGAACCCCCTCGGCCTGTTCTCTCATCTTCGGGGTCGCGAAGAGGGCGTTGGTGTCAAGCTCATGGAACGCCCGTTCCACATCGCACGCGGGGAGCTGCCCCCCGAATGGGCCCTTTCGCCCGGCGAACGACCAGGTCGCGAGGATGAGCGGGCTCACCTCGATGCCGGTCTTCCCGAGTATCACTCTGGACGGAGTGTTCAATGCCACTGATCGCCGCTCCTTTGAGTCATCTGAATCATCCCGATCCACCCGCCATGCTACCGGTACACCTGACGGGTCTCAAGCAGCCTGTGCGAAGTCCCGGCCACTCTTCATGGATTCCATCGCGGTCAATGCCTACTTTATCAGACAGACGACAACACACCATAAAGGGATGAATGATGGAACTCACACCGGGAACAAAGATCCTCGACCTCATCAAGACTCATGACTTCATGCTTGATTACCTGGCCGGGTACGCCGCCGAGTTCGAGAAACTGAAGAACCCGATCCTGCAGAAGACGATGGGACGGTTCGCGACGATGCAGATGGCGGCCTCGATGGCCGGGGTTCCTCTCGAAACGCTGCTGGCCGATATCGCCAGGGAGATCACGGAACGGACAGGGGAGGAAGTCATGGTCGAAGGGGAAGCAGGTCCGCTGCTTGACCCGGAGCGGATAGAGACGCTCAAAGAGATCATCAGGGATCTGCACGACGGCACCCCGGTGGAAGATCTGAAGTCACGGTTTGCCGAGCTGCTGACCGATGTGAACCCGACCGAAATCGCACGGATGGAGCAGCAGTTGATCGCCGAGGGTCTGCCGTCCGACGACGTGAAGAACCTCTGCGACGTGCACGTGCAGATCTTCAGGGACTCGCTCGAGAAGCAGGAGCGGGTGGAGACGCCTCCGGGACACCCGATCCACACCTTCCAGGCTGAGAACGAGGCCTTCCGGGAGATCGCGACGGGGTTGGGTGAACAGCTCGACCGGCTCGGGGATCCACCGTCACCGGAGGTTCTGGATAGCGCCAGGGACGCTCTCTCCGGCATCCTGGAGGTCCTCTCACAGATCGACATCCACTATGTACGGAAAGAGAACCAGCTCTTCCCCTTCCTCGAAAAGCACGGCGTCGCCGGCCCGACACAGGTAATGTGGGCGATCCACGACGATGTGCGCGCTCTCCTGAAGGAAACACGCACCGCGCTCGATGAAGGTGACGCGGCCACGCTGGTGGCGTCGGGTCGCAAGCTGGTGCAGATGATCGTGGACATGATCTACAAGGAGGAGAACATCCTCTTCCCCATGTCGCTGGATACCCTTCAGCCGGGTGAATGGGGAGAGATCCACCGGGGCGAGGGAGAGATCGGCTTCGCGCTGGTCACCCCCGGGACCGAGTGGTCGCCGCCTGACGCGGCACTGCTGGCGGGTCTCGGTGAACAGGCAGCGGAAACGCCGAAGACACTCCCCCTCGACACAGGACTTCTGAGCATCGACCAGGTCAATCTGATGCTGAAGAACCTGCCCATCGATGTCTCATTCGTGGATGAGAACGATGAAGTCAGATATTATTCCGATGTGCCTGACCGGATTTTCCCGCGGAGTCCGGGGGTCATCGGCCGCACGGTACAGAACTGCCACCCGCCGGACAGTGTCCACATGGTCCAGCGGATACTTGAGGCCTTCCGGTCGGGGGAGAAGGATACCGCCGCATTCTGGATCGAGGTGAAGGGTTCCTTCATCCACATCCGTTACTTTGCGATGAGGGATCCCGACGGTACCTACCGTGGTTGTCTTGAGGTGAGTCAGGATGTGACTGAGATCCGCGCCCTTGAGGGCGAGCGGAGACTTCTGGACTGGGGGGAGAAAGAGTGATGAGCGATCAGAATCACAGCGATCCGGGTAAAAATGAAAAACAGTCGGGCGGGATCCCGGCCTCGGAGCCGGTCGTTCTGGCCGATCTCGTGGAATACGCCCCCGGCGCGGTGGTGAGCCGGACGATCAAGAAGAGCAAAGAGGGTACCCTGACCGTCTTCGCCTTCGACAGGGGCGAGGAACTGAGTACCCACTCAGCGCCGTTCGATGCCTACGTTCAGATCCTCGATGGAGAAGTCGAACTCACCATCGGCGAAGAAACGGTGAGACCATCACCGGGCGAGACCGTCCTCATGCCCGCCGACATCCCGCACGCCCTGCACGCGGTCACCCCCTTTAAAATGCTGCTGATCATGATTCGGGGATGATGATGAATATCTGTAGATCGGCGCTCCGGAGCCGATAGCGCAGCCGACTCAACAGGGGTTAATAGAAAGCGGGTCCGGTCACCATCACCGGACCCGCTTTCTAACCTGATTCGTGCAGACCGTGACAGGTCGAACCGGCTATCTGCGCGGCAGTTCGATCTCCATGAAGTGCTCACCGCCCCGGGTTGAACCGATACCGACGGTGATGGTGCGATCGCGGGCATCCCCCACCTTCACATACCAGGTCACCTCCCGCATCGGAGCGTAATCCAGCATCATCGAACCATCGAGCCAGCCCATGTTCACCCGGTTCACCGTTTCACGCGGAGCGTCCTGCTCGCCACCGCTGCCCATCATGCCCATCATGCCCATCATCCTGCCACTTCGTCCCCGACCGCCCATTGAGGGGCGCCGGGGGTTGCCTGCCTCATCCACGAGGCTCATCCCGGCCGGCAGGCGGAGTTCAGCATAATCTTCGCGCACGATGTGGATCTCCTTGGCGCGTTCCAATGCCGTGGGCAGGCGGCCTTCGTTTACGAACCGTGCGGTGACCTGAAAGATATCGTCGAGATCCTCGACCTTCCTTATCTCGGTCCCCGATACCCGGGCCAGGGGCATCCACTCCATCTTGCGGACCGCCCAGAGGACGTTCTTGAGGATCTCATCCTCGAGCAGCCTCGGAGGGGGGTTGCTGCGGATGAACTTGCCACTCGAACCGCCGACCTCGACCTCGCCGAGATCGGGGTGCTGCACCTTCGTCCATGGCTGGTCACTGATGGGGAAGGGGGACTCGTCGATGAGACGCTGACGCTCCTCTGCAGTGACCTCACCATCTCCGTCGAAATCATACCGGCCGCCGCTCCACAGTTCGTCGCCGTACCAGATCACACCGTAGGCGAAGTAACCGAAGTCGGGACTGTGGCCGAAGAGGGGATTGCCGCCGCCGTAATCGCGGTAGACGTTCCCGGTCCGCTCATACCCGGTGATCTGGCTCCCGACCCGGTCGTACTCCAGGTACCAGGCCTCATCTTTGGCGTGCATGAGCCGGTCGTCACCCATGCTGGGCGGGCGCAGCAGCATCGGCACGGTGGTGTCATATGTCTCGACCGTGTTGATGTTCGGGTGCTGCATCAGGAAGATGACGATGTTCCTGACTTCCGGCTCCGAGAGAGGGTACTCACCGGCGCCGCGCTGGGTGCGGCCGCGACCGGTAGCGTCGTCTTCGGGATTGGGTCGCCAGTTGAAGGGGAAGTTCCGGTGGAGATCGAGCCCGCCGGTGCCGTCTTCGTTGTAGCGCCCGTCCTTGTCGTTATCGATCCCCTCGGCTCCCATGTTGTAGAAGGGGCCGGTGTCATCATCCCGCTTCCGCCGCATACCATTCGAAGCCGAGTCATCCAGAACCCACTGACCATCGGGGTCCTGCCAGCGCATCTGCCGGCTGTAACCGTCGCCGTCGAGATCCTCGGCCGGGTCTTCGTCCATCAGGCCGTCACCATCGGTGTCGTACGGCCGGACGGTGGAGCGGAGACTCTCCGGGGAATTCAGGAAGAGGTCCGATCCGTCGGGATTCATTTTCGGTATGAGGTAGGCGACCTTGTTGTTGACGATGTCGGTGACTACCGGATCGGTGCCGTAGTTCTCGCACAGGTACTTGATGGTGTAAAGAACCGCTTCGCCCCCGGTCACCTCACTTGAATGCCGGTTCCCGTCCGCCCAGTAGGCGGATTTCGCGGTGTGCGGTCCGGTCGCCCTGTTGGTGATGATCACGCCCTTGACCTCGGTGCCCAGATACGATTTCCCGATCGAGAACGATTCACAGATCTCGGGATATGTCCGGACGTAGTGGTCCATGAACTCGAGTGATGCCTTGTAGTCGTGGTAGCCGTCGAATGCCAGTACCGTGCTCGATTTGGCGAGCGGGTACTGCGCCTGGACCGCAGGCAGCGTTGCCGCGAGTACTACGACGATGACCAGCGTAATGGTGAGAAGTCGGACGGAACGGGACACGGAGTCCTCCTTCACTATGGGTAGATTTTATTTCTGTTTTCGCAGTCTGGGCGGGCGCCATCCGTTACGGAGTGTCTGCAGTAGCTTTTCCCGGATTTCTGGTAGCTCCGCCTCGAATTCAAGCGTCTTGCTCTTCTTCTTTGGATGCTTGATGACAAGCCGTTCAGCGTGGAGGAAAGGACACTCCAGGTTGAACTTGTCCTTGAAGGACTTGTTGGTGGCCGCGAATCCGTACCGGTCGTCCCCGACGAGGGGATGACCGATTGCTGAGAAGTGCGCTCTGATCTGATGGGTCCGGCCGGTGTGCAGAATGATCTGCAGCAGCGAGGCGATCTCGTAGGTCTCTTTGACTTCGTACTCACTCTCGGCGCTCTGGCCGCGCCGCTTCGCCACGACCACCTTGGGCATGTCACCCGCCTGGGCGTCAACCCGCCTCAGCGGGTGTCTGATGGTGCCCGATTTCGAAAGGATCACGCCGGATACGAGCGCGAGGTAGTATTTCGATACTTCACGATTCCGGAACTGGGCGGTGAGGCTCCGCAGAGCGACGGCGGTCTTGGCGACTACCAGAACGCCGGAGGTCCCGATATCGAGACGATGGGGAAGGGCCGGGCGGAAGGTGTGCCCTCTTCCGACCGTTCCCAGATGGGTCCAGGCTCTCGACAGCGCGGAGTCACCCTTCGCTCCGCTTCCGCCATGCGAAGGGAGCCCCGAAGGCTTGTTGATGGCCAGGATCTGATCATCCTCGTAGAGTATTTCGAGTTCATCCGATACAGACCGGATCAGATTCAGCATTCCGTTCTCCTGCTCAATAAACGACCGGACACTCTCTGCCGCGCGCCGATCTCGTATCTCGAGACGCATCCCCGCCTCAAGCCTGTCGGCAGGTGTGATCCTGCCGCCATCAACAAGTACCCGGCCGGTCCTGATAAGCTTCTGGACCAGACTGTGAGGCGCATCCGGAAGGAGCTTCCGGATGAAAGAATCAACGCGCTGACCGGCGTCATTTTCACCTATGATCAGGTTCTTCGTCACGGTTCCGGAATCCAACAATCTAGGCAGAGTAGCAGATAAAGTAAAGAAATTCGATGGCCCGCCGACTGATGTGATGACTCACTCCGACCGTTGACAGTCCACGCAAACATACGTAGTCTGCCATAGTACGCCGGTTCGCAGCTATGGTGATGTATCGAGAGCGCCTGGCCGGAATGCAACGGCGCTCGAATGCCAACGTAATTGCGGACCGGTGAACTCAGGTGGATAACGCATCATCACGCGCGATGTCCCTTGCGGGACGGATTCGCGCGGAAGGAGGCCACGTGTTAGGGCGTCTGGGACCACTCGAGATCATGATCATCGTCGGCATTCTTGTTTTTCTCTTCGGAGCCAAGAAGATCCCCGAACTGGCCCGAGGTATGGGGCTCGGCATAAAGGAATTCAAGAAGGGGCTGGAAGAGGGTGAGTCGATACTGAAGGAAGCCGCCGAAGGCACGGACGACAAGTCTGAGAAGAAGGAGGAGAAGAAGCCGGACGATATGCCCGAGGTACCGGAAGGATTCGGGAATTAGTTTGAAGGGACTTCTAGATCGGAGATTCCGTTCGGTGTGGCGGCGGTTGCCAGCAGATCATCATGGATCGCTCCATTCGTCGCCACGATATCACCTGAAGTCCACCAGTGCTCCCCGCCGGCAAAGTCACTGACCGCCCCGCCGGCCTCTCTCACCAGCAGCGCGCCCGCGGCCACATCCCAGATACTCAATCCGTATTCCCAGAATCCCTCCAGGCGTCCCGCGGCCGTGTACGCAAGATCGACGGCCGCCGCTCCGGTCCGCCTGATCCCCTGAGCTGCCCGGAACACACGGGTGAAGACTTCGAGGTACGACTCGAGGACGTCCTTCCTGCGGAAGGGCCATCCGGTGGCGAGCAGCCCCCGGTCGAGATCGGTCTCAGGTGAAACGGAGATCGGTTGCCCGTTGAGGGAGGCGCCGAGTCCCTGTCCGGCGCTGAAACACTCATCGATCACAGGGATGTAGACGACCCCGGCGAGCAGCTCTTTCCCCCGGGCTGCGGCAACCGATACCGCGAATATAGGAAAGCGGTGGAGGAAATTGGCGGTGCCATCGAGAGGATCGACGATCCAGGTCAGACGGTCCTCACCTGAGGGACCGGATCGGGTATCGGAACTCTCCTCGGCCAGAAAATGAGCGTCGGGTGTGCGGGCGAGCAGGATCGAGCGGGCAAGTTCCTCCGATTCACGATCGGTCTCCGAAACCAGGTCCCCGGGTGCTTTTTCTTCATATCCCTGCTTCGGCTGCCGCAAGGCCTCGAGCAGCAGGCCCCCGCACGCGCGTGCTGCCTCCTCGGCGAACGCGACCAGGTCGCGGGGGAGATGAACTCCCGACTCCTGCATATGCTGCTGTGATTGCTCCATCGGGAACAATGTAGCATCTCCACCACCCGTGGTGCAGGTAGTTCCTGGAAACTCATCTATACCCTGCACCACTCTGCAACTACCTTGCTGGTCACCGTGCATGGGAACATCAGGCCGGTCCAGGTGGTCATGACCGGGAACACGACCAGGGGATTAAGTGCACCACTCTGTAATTACGGTGATGTATCGAGAGCGCCGGGGCGTCCGGCCGGCAAGGCGCGAGGAGGAGGGATAGTGGTGACTATCGCGACGACGAGCAACGCGGCAGACCGGAATTCATCGGCGTTTGAATGCCAGCGTAATTACGGAACGGTGTACTAAGTACAATGGGGATACGAGCCGTCTCGTTTGACCTGGGACATACGCTTCTCTTCCCCCGCTACGAGTGGTATCGATCTATCGTGGCCGACGCGGGTGTCGAGATCGAACAGCGCGATCTGCAGAAGAGGGAAGCGGCCCTCCGTTCATGGTTTGACGGCATGATCCTCGATGAGGGCCGTAAAGGGATGGATGATGGGTTGTGGGAGCAGTATTTCCGACGCTTCTTCTCAGGATTGGGTGTTGAGAACGACGCTATCGATACGCTCCTCAGGAGGCTCTACCGCAAGCATCTCAAGGGGGTCGGGCTCTGGACCGTCCCGGCTCCGGGTGCCGGAGAGACTCTGAGGGAACTGGCGGACTCCGGTCTGCAGGTGGCGTGCGTATCGAACAACGATGGTCGACTCGAATCGATGGTCGAGTACCAGGGCTGGACCGGCTATTTCGACGTGATGGTGGATTCAGATATGATCGGGATCGCGAAACCCGATCCGGGGATATTCGAGTACGCGCTCAACCACCTCGGCCGCGAGCCGGAAGAGATGGTTCACGTCGGCGACTACTACAGTGTGGATGTTATCGGCGCGCGAAACGCCGGTGTGGAGGGGATCCTCTACGACCCGCTCGGCGCCTATGGATCGCTCGATTGCCGCGTGATAACGGAACTGAACGAGATCGTACAATTAGTGTCCTGAGTCAGAAGTCCGTTTGCGGAGTAACAAGGTCGGCTGGATCGCCGTATAGATAAAAGTGATCGGATAGGTCTGTCCGGTTTCCATCGCTTAATGCGCCGCTAGCCTGGATTGCATCGGCGTTTGAATGCCAGCATAATCACGGAGCGGTGTGCTGAACTACTACTGTCAGAGGTTGTTTAATGCCGAAGAAACGGAAGAAACGGAAGCGCTGGATCATCCTCATCATTCTGCTTGTGGTCGTTGTGGCCGGGGCGAACATGGTCAGGGGGAACGGTGACGTAGAGGTAGCGATCGAGCCTCAGCCGGTTGAGCGCGGAACCATCGTGCGCAGACTGGCCGAGAGCGGCACGATCGAGATGGACCGGATGGTGGAGATCAAGTCCCAGGTCGCCGGCAGGATCATGAGACTCTATGCCGACGTGGGTGACAGCGTTTCGGCGGGTGATCTACTGGCGGTCATCGAACCCGATCCCAACAAGGCGCTCCAGCTCTCCGGCAAGCGGGCCTCGGTGATCCTGGCCGAGATGGAACTCACCGAGCAGCTCAGACAGCTGGAACAGAAGCGGCAGAACCACGAGGACGGTATTGTGGCCCAGGAGGAGGTCTTCCGCGCCGAATACCTCTTTATCCTGGCCGAAAACAGGCTCTCGCAGAATCGACTCGAGCTGCAGATCCTCGAGCGTGAGGTGCGGGCCCAGGCCCGGGCCGTACAGGCAGTGCAGGACTCCTTCCTCCTGGAGGACTACGAGATCGTCTCTCCGATGGACGGAATCATCACCAAGCGGGCGGTGGAGGAGGGCGAACTCGTCATCTCGGCCGTGACCACCAACATGGGCACGATCATCTGCGAGGTGGGGGATCCCAACCGGCTCATCGTCAAGGTGCAGATCTCGGAGATCGATATCGGAGACTCCCGGGCGGGACTCGATGTCGAAATCACGGTCGACGCTCTGCCGGGGAGGATCTTTCCGGGCAAGCTCAGGCGCGTGGCTCCCACCGGCGGCATCAGCCAGGGATCCTCTATCGTCAGTTTCGAGGCCGAGGTGGATGTGATCGGATCGTTCCGGGAACTGCGGCACGGAATGACCGCCGACGTCGATATCATCATCGGCCGTGTTGAGGACACGCTCTATCTACCGATCGAGGCGGTGGCCGAGATTTTCAAGCTGGATGAGGATGGAGAAGAGACCAACGAGGTCGAACGACGGGTGGTGTACCTGAAGGAGGGGGAGGAGTGGGTGGAGCGGGAGGTGGTAACCGGCCTCGAGAGTAACACCCGGATAGAGATCCTCGAGGGCCTCGAAGAGGGTGAAGAGGTGCATTCCGACGCCCTTTCCGAGTGGGAGCGCCGATCGGGTCGCGGGGAAGACGGAGATCCCGATGACGGCCCTGTCCGCTTCCGTATCAGGTAAAAGCGGGGACCGCGCATGAACATTTTCGAACCTGTCCGCGTGGGCCTCAGTCAGCTCCAGGCCAACAAGATGCGATCGTTCCTCACTCTGCTCGGTCTGCTTATCGGGGTGGCTTCCGTGACCGGCATCGTGGCGCTCGCCGAGGGGCTGCGGACTTCGGTCACCGAGCAGCTCGACCGCCTCGGCGGTTCCAGCCTCATCTTCCTTTCCAATCCCGCCCGATTCTACCGGGATGACAGCGGCCGCTGGATCCGCCGGCTCCATGATGACCATCTGGTCATGGAGGATATCGACCGGATCCTCGAAGAAGTCCCCAACGTGCGGAACGTGATCCCCCACGCTCGTACCAACGGACAGTTCCGCCGGGGTAAGGTCTCGACGGGGAGCCAGATCACGGGGGCTACACTCGACTATGATGAAGCGATGGACTGGCGCGTCGAGCGGGGTCGCTGGATCAACCAGACTGATATGTCACGCTGGCGGAAGGTCGTCATTCTGGGACCCGAACTGGCCACGGATCTCTTCGGCGAGGAAGACCCTATCGGTCAACAGGCGAAGATCAATGGCGAGCGATACGATGTGATCGGCGTGATGGAGTCGAAAAGGATTATGGATCAGGACTTCGACAACATGGCTGTGGTGCCGATCACGACGCTCCAGAAACGCATGACCGGTCGTGACCGGATCGACCTGCTCCAGATCCGCGCCGAACTGGGTACAGATACGCAGCAGGTTGTGGCTGCCGTGCGGAAGACGATGCGGCGTTATCACCGGTATGGAAAGGACTTCACCGTCGAGACCGCAGACCAGGCGATGGAAGAGATCAACCAGGTGATCCTGATCATGAAACTGGTCTTCGGCGGGATCGCCGGCATCTCCCTGCTGGTAGGCGGGATCGGGATCATGAACATCATGCTGGTCTCGGTGACCGAACGTACCAGGGAAGTGGGGATCCGCAAGGCGGTCGGAGCGCGCCGGTCGGACATCATGGTCCAGTTCCTGCTGGAAGCAGTCGTCCTATCTATCGTGGGGGGGGGCCTGGGACTGGCCGGGGGCTGGGTACTCGGCCAGGGGCTCGCCCTGCTGATATCGAATCTCTCCGGTGAACCGTTCATCGCTGTTATGAACCTGCAGGTGGCCGGTGGCGCCATCGCCTTCTCCGCCCTCATCGGGATCTTCTTCGGCGTCTATCCCGCCCGGAGGGCTTCCCGCCTCGATCCTGTGGAAGCGTTGCGCTACGAATAGTCCCGCCGTATTCTGCTGAGGCAATCCACACGGTATCACTCCGTAATTACGGAAAGCACCGGCGCTTGAATGCCAGCCTAATTGTGGAACGGCGTACTACGGCGTACTAAGGGAGCGGATCAGCACGATGCAGATCCTCACGATCATCGGCGGCATCATCGGTCTGTATCTCGGAGGTGAATTCCTCGTGCGTGGCGCGGTGCGTTTTTCCCGCGTGCTGGGGATACGGCCGATCGTGGTCGGTCTGACCGTGGTGGCGTTCGGCACCTCAGCCCCTGAACTCGCAGCATCCCTCGTCGCGGCCCTGAGGGACGCGCCCGGTGTGGTGATGGGTAACGTCATCGGCTCGAATATCCTCAACATCGGTGCCGTCCTCGGCATCGTGGCCCTCATCCACGCCATCACCACCACGAAATCGTTCCTCAAGCGCGAGCTTCCCTTCATGATCACGGTCTGCGCGCTGCTGCTGCTCCTGGTGCCCGACGGGCAGATCAGCAGGCCGGAAGGGATACTGCTCCTTCTGCTCCTCGGTGTCTATCTGGTGGCTCTCTACCGGAGTCGCAGAATCGACATGACCGGAGAAGACCACCGGCCGGACAGGGAGAGAGTTGCAGGACAGGTCATACGATCGCTTGTGGAGGTCGCTGTGGGAGTCGCGGTGCTGGTTGTCGGTGCCAGGTGGCTGGTGATCGGGGCGATCGAGATCGCCACCGCGCTGGGCATCTCGGAGCGGATCATCGGACTGACCGTGGTAGCTTTCGGCACGAGTCTGCCGGAACTGGCCAGCTGTGTCGTAGCCGCGGCGAAGCGTGAAAGCGATCTGATCCTGGGCAATCTGGTCGGATCGAGCGTGTTCAACGTGCTCGCGATACTCGGTCTCACCGCGATCGTGCGTCCCATCGGAGTCGATCCCGGGATAACCGCACCCGACATTCTGATCATGACGGGGTTCGGGGTCATTGCCCTTGTCCTGCTCTCTATCGGGAAGAAAATGTACCGGTGGGAGGGGGGACTCCTGCTGCTCTTTTTCGCGGCGTATATTGTCTATCTTTTTGCCCTTTAGTGTCATGTCAGGTGACAAACGTCGGCACCGCTCGAATGCGACGGTTGTTGCGTGACAGGGCACGAGGAGCCGGCCGGAGTATCACTCCGACTGCGGAAAAGGGCCGTTTCCGGACAGGAACCAGACTAGAACATCAGGGTCATCAGCAACCCCCGGTCACGCCCGCTTGCGCGATCCCACATATTCTTCCGGTACCAGGCATATTCGACGATAAAGGGCAATGCCAGTGTCAACCTGAGGCTCACACCGCCTGCGCCCTTCGGCCCGAAGACCGAATCCCTCCAGAGGGTACGCGCCCAGTCTCCGAAAAAGACGAGCTGTACCGGCCAGCCGCTTCGCTCGAACATCCGGGGCGGCTTGATCTGCAGCAGTTCAAACGGCTGAATCCGCAACTCCGAGTTGATGAGGCTGTAGGAGGTGCCGTAGAGAGAGTAGAGGTCCCAGTATCCTCTCAGGAAGAAACCGCCTCCGAGGAAGAAGAACTCCGGTTCCGTGCCGGTGCTGTGCCCACCCGCGACACGGGCTGCCACGACGATATGCCGGTGCAGCGGCAGATACCCTCTGACATCAGCGATCAAGTATTGGGAGAAGACATCAAAGTCATCGCTGACATTCAGCAGGTAATCGTAGTAGGCGCTGAAGACCCAGCCGGAATGCGGCCCCTGGGAGGTCCAGACCGAAACGTCATGTGTGTACCCGACACCGAACTCGAGCAGGTCGAATTCGATCGAGCCGGTGATCGTGCCCAGACGCCTCCGTTCAGTGGCGGAGCCGATATGCAGATCCAGATCGCTGAACGCGCTGAACGGAATGTTGATCTGACCCGCCACACCCGCGCGGTCGCGGAAGTAAAACGCCTGGCGCGGCAGATTGTAGTACACACCACTCGTCTTGAAGAGTGAGAAGCCCATCTTGATCCGGTGCTGCTGGTTCCAGTAACTCACGACCCAGGATATATCCTCCAGCCCCCTGCGCGCGCCGTTCCAGAGCGCCGCATTCACGTGATGGTTTCCCAGAATATCACTGAACCGGATTCCCGTGCCGAAGATCGCGGCATTGTAGGCGCTATATCCGCCGAACTGGCTGGAGGCATAGAAGTCATCGAGGGAGAAGGCAGGCTTGTACTTCCGGGACTGCATGGGTTCTGATGCCAGGAGATCGGCCGACGTGACGCTGTCTTGATCCCATTCCCTTCTCATGGTGATGAGACTCGTGTCCCGTTTCGGTGAAGCTCCGATCGAAACAGTGCCGTCAGGCGCGTTTTCAGCCCCCAATGGAGCATCGGGTACGGCTACCTTGTAGAGGAGGTATTCCGAGTTGTGGAATCCCGAAACGATGACGGTATCGGCGGAAATGGGAGCGGGCACGAACACCCCGGTGGTCACATCGGTCACCATGAAGGGAGTTCTCCCCTCGTTCCAGATGTAGATATTGGACGCGCCGGTCACATCTGACTGAAAGAAGAGTCGCTCGCCATCGGGGGAGACCGCGGGGTGTATTTCGTTACCCGTTCCGTCGGTGAGCTGGATGATCCTGCCGGTTTCCAGGTCGAAGCTGAAGAGGTGGTAGGCGAAGGTCGATGGAGGACTGGCCCGGTCGGAGGCGAAAACAACAGTTCCGTTCCAGAGGACCGGCATACGATCGCTGGCGAGGTCGTGAGTCAGACGACGTTCAATCCCGCCATCATTGATATCGACCAGATAGAGATCCTGGTACCCGTCGAGTCCAAGACCGGAGAGGAGTATCCGATCGGTTCCCCCGGCGAATCTCACGCCGGTAAGGGCAATCAGACCGCTTTCCAGAGGATCGAAACGGAGCAATCGCGGTCCGGATCGTACGAGTCTGCCGTCGGGCAGCCGTCTGATCTCCTGTGTGTAGACGACATCGCGGGATCGGCGCTGAGCCGTGAAGAGGGTCAGATAGAGGTCATCCGCAAGACGCCGTACATCGCCCCCCTCCGCCATGATGTGGATACTCTCGATTTCAGGGCCTGTCTCCTCGGCCAGCTGAACGGTCTGACCGGTTTCGAGATCCAGGGCGACCGCGGTATAGACGTAATCATCCTGAAACGCCTTGTAGAAAATAATTTTTCCATCGTCGGAGGCGGTTGGCCACAGCTCGGGCGCGGATTCTCCGACCGATGGATAGTCGGTTACGCTTCCCCGTCCTTCAAACCACGGCCGATAGTAGTCGCCGATGTCCTCGTGCCACTCGGTTGTAAAGATTTCCAGATCGGTGTCGAACCACCATTCGAGAAGCTTTTCGAATGACATGAGCCGGTACGCCTTCTTCTCATAATCGAGCCGGGCCCGTTTGACGGTCTGGGTGGCTGTTGCACCGATCAGATGGAGCTGGAGACCGCTGTCGGGACGGTAGAGAGCCTTTTCACCGGAGGCAAGCAGGACGATCCGGTACCACCGTTCATCGATCTGAAGGTTTTCCGAACCGGCTACGAGCTCGGAAACGGCCATCCCGTCGATGGAATCGACAAGTCCCTCCGCAACCTCCGCCTTCCAGCCTGCAGAGGTTTCGATTACCGGGAAATCATCTTCATTGATCCGTATGAACCACGGTTCGATGAATTCAACTCCGGGATTAAGCAGGTCCCAGGATTCTTCCTGCCGCTTCCTGAAGTAATTGTAACTTTGTCGGTTGGGGTAGAGGTGGTGCCACTGTGACAGTAATGCGTGTACGCGATCGGTGCTGTAGCGGGCCCCGAAGTACTGCAGAAGAGCGTGACCGAACTTGTAGACCAGCCGCCAGTCGGGGAAGAGCCGCATCTCCCGGATGGTCGGCAGCGAGTCGTTGAGGAGCGCGTCACGCACATACATTTCGGTTTCGGTGTCCATCTGCCGTTCATCGGTGACCGGGTTACGACCGGCCGATTCGAACTCGGCCAGTCCTTCGCTGAACCACAGGGTCGGAAGCAACTTCGAAATATCGAATATCCCATTGGCTTTGAAGACATGCTTCAGCTTGTGGATCATGTGGATGTGAGTGTTCTCATGCTCGAGTACGTGACGGAAGTCGAAGTTGCTGCCGGTGTAGGGAAAGACAACACGTCCCTTGATGAATTCGGTGAAACCGAGCACACCCTCGGGAATGATCTGATCTATTGTATTGGTCTGTTCGAACGTGTGATGGCTGGTGTAGATGATCTTCGGGATCGTCTTGTTCGCTGTAAAGGTCTGCAGATCGTAGCGGAAGGCGTCCTGCAGGGCTCGGTCGCTCTCAAGGACCAGTGGTGTGGCCAGGCGTGCGATCGGTTCGGCTTCGGCATAATAGTAAAGCGTTGTTTGCGGGAGTTCGACAGACCGCCAGGTGAAATCCCACCAGTTCACCTTGTTCCTGTTCCAGGTGAACATGAGCGGCCACCGGTCATCCAGAATCCGGGGTTGGGGACGGAAGCGTATGCCGGCAGGACTCCCGGAAGCCGTGATCTGCGCCGAGGCTGTTTTCTGCCAGGGGCCTGGTGCGATTGTCAGGAGCGAAAGAATGAGGACGAGTGTCATGTCACGTAGCAAATGTCTGCACCGAGAGTGACGCCGGGACCGGCCGGCAAGGCGTACCGACGAGGCATAGCGGTGGCAAGTGTGCCGCTCCGCAATTGCGGTGAAGTATCGAGGGCGCCGAGGCGTGCGGCCGGCAAGGCGCGAGGAGTTACAATAGCGGTGCCTATTGTGACGACGAGTAACGGGGCAGGCCGGAATGCATCGGCGACCGAATACCAGTGCAATTGCGGAACGGTGCACAAGGTGAGGAGGCGCAACGCAGCCGGTCGAGATACGGCGCCGCTCGAATGCGACGGTTGTTGCGTGACAGGGCACTGTGCAAATCAGCGCGCCAATGGATCGGCCAGGTCTTATTTCTGATGCGGCATGCATGATCGCTGATACTCCCGACACGAGTGTACGACAAAGGTCGAATAGAATAACAGGTTTCTCTTTCAGTTCTGTCAGTGCGGCAGAGACCTGAATTCCTTACATATGCCTGCCGGAAGACGGGTCGATGGCGTGTTCTATTTACTTCACCTGAGCCGGTGGAGATGGCAAGATAGCATCGGTCATGGTGCTGCGGTCTGGAGGTGACTGAGTGAAGAGGTCTGGTGCTGCCGGTCACGCATTGATAGCCAACAGGGCGGGTACCTTCCTTTACCTGATCGGGATGGTCTGCCTGCTTCTGGTGCTCTTTCTCCTGAACACGGCCGAACGGATGGGATATCGGGAGCCGCCGGCTCTCGATAGTTTGCCCGGTCTCGAGGCAGACGTCGAAGTGGTCTGGGATGAATCAGGAACCTGGCATGTCCGGGGAGAGAGCTGGGAGGATGTGCTCCGGGCTCAGGGATGGATGCACGCCCGGGAGAGAATGTGGCAGATGGAGCTGGGCAGGCTTGCGGGGAGGGGGAGGCTCTCGGAGCTCTTCGGGTCACTCGCTTTGCCGGCCGATCGAGTCATGCGCACCCTCGGTCTCCACCGTGCCGCACAGAAGCAGGTGGATGATCTTCCTGATTACGCCAGACGGGTATTGCAGGCCTACGCCGACGGGGTGAGCGCCTGGCTGGCATCAGAATCGTGCCGGCTGCCCCTCGAACTGGTCCTGCTGGGGTGGGATCCCGAACCGTGGAGTATCGAGGACTCCGCGCTCCAGTTCGGTCTCGTGGGGCTGACGCTGTCATCCAACTGGTCGCAGGAGGCGGTCAGGGCCTCACTCGAGGCCCGGTTCAGCGCCGAAAACGTTGCGCTGCTGCTGCCTTATCCCGATCCAGACGAGGAGTTGTTCCTCGTGAACGGTAACGCCTCGAATGAGATCGAAAGCAGTGATACAGGGCCGGATATCCAGGGAGCGTGGCGGCAGTGGGCGCTCATGGCCGGCGGCATATCCGCTCTGCGGGAGTTCCTCGGTGTGCCGGAGGGCGGTGTCGGCAGCAATGCCTGGGTGGTGAGCGGAGACCGTACGAAATCGGGAAAGCCGCTGCTCGCGAACGATCCCCATCTCGGTGTCCAGATACCCTCCCTGTGGATCTCTCAAGGACTGCACATTCCCGGCCGTGACCTGACGGGAGTTTCGATCCCGGGCGTCCCGTCGGTGATCATCGGCAGGACCAGTGCCTTCGCGTGGGGATTCACCAACACCATGGCCGACAATCAGGACCTTTATATAGAGCGGCCGGTTGAGGGTGATCCGGACAGCTACTGGTTCAGGGATCGGCAGATTCCTTTCGAGGTCCGGAGTGAGGTCATCAAGGTGCGGAGAGCGAAACCGGAGACCCTGGCGGTTCGCTCGACTATTCACGGGCCGGTCATCAACGATGTTCTGGTCCGGATGCTGCATGGGTCCGAAGAGGTGGTCAGCGCGATAGAGAACGACGGATCAGCGGGATCCGCTCCGGTGAGTGGGCAGAACGTGGAGGATTGGGTGGAGGATTCCCCACCGATCACCCTGCGCTGGGTGACACTTGAAGGCGGTGGTGAACTGACCAGTCTCGCCCGTATCTTGGAAGCGCGTGACTGGCACGATATACGGGAACTCTTCACAACATTTCTCAGTCCGGGCCAGAACGTTGTGTACGCCGACACGACCGGTCTGATCGCCTGGCAGTTCACCGGGGCGATTCCGGTACGCCGTGGATGGGATGGAACCCGACCAGTCCCCGGGTGGACGGGGGAATATGAATGGGACGGATACGTTCCATTCGATGAGTTGCCGCGCCTGGAGGATCCCGCCCCGGGATTCATTGTCAGCGCCAACCAGCCACCGAAACGTCCCGGTACGGAACCCTTCCTCGGACGGTGGTGGATTCCTCCGTACCGTGCCCGCGCGATAGCCGACCGGCTGACCGATTTCTCTGATCACACACTGGAAACATTCGAAGATATCCAGCGGGACGTCCGATCACTGGCGGCGCTGAAGGTGATCGATGTTCTCATCACGCTGCCGGCAGGTGGGGAGCGGACAGCGCAGGCTCTGAGCGCGCTCCGGGAGTGGGATGGCCGCATGTCACGCCGGGGACCGGGAGTTCTGTATGAGATGTTCATCGCCCGGTTTTTCGAAGAAGTGCTGCTGGATGAGCTGGGCGTGCAGGGATTGAGGGATTACCGGGTACTGCTCGAATTCTACGAGGGGCGTATTCCGGTGATCCTGAGACTGCTTGATACTCCTTCTGCCCCCTGGTGGGATGATATCAGGAGTGAAGAGGTTGAGGGACCTTCAGCAATCGTGGAACGGATCTGGGAACGGGTGTGGCTGGAGGCGACCGGGCAGTTCGGCCCTGACCCGGACAGCTGGGAGTGGGGGAGGCTGCACCAGCTCGTGCTCCGGCATCCCCTGGCCAGGTTCTGGCCGCTGACCTCCCTCATGAATCGGGGACCGATCGGCCTGCCGGGTGACAACGACACCATCTTCAACACCGGCAGTTCCTATAACGATCCGTACGGGATAACGGTCTCTTCATCGTGGAGACACATCGTGGATCTTTCGGTACCCGTTTCGGCCCGCTCGATCCTGCCGGTCGGCAATGCCGGTCACGTGCTCTCACCCCACTACGACGATCTGCTTGATGACTGGGCGGAGGGGCGCACGCGTTTCTCTGCGACCACCTGGGATGAGGCTCTGGGCGGAGCGGTCAGAACGATGCGCCTGCGACCGGGGCCATGACCGGTCCCGGGTACATCGTTGACCTGGAGGTCACCGGGGAGGCGGTTCGCGCTCACCCTTGAGCGTCAGGGAGACCGCGAGTCCGGCTGTTGTCGGGGACAATCTTCGGACGGGAACCGGTTATTGATCCAGTTTCTGGTCAAGAAGCATGACCGCCCGCAGCAGGACGTCGGCGCAGGCGGCGGCGTCTTCGGTGCGGGTGAACTCCGCAGGGGTGTGGCTCAATCCCCCGATACTGGGCGCAAAGAGCATGCCCATCGGCGCCAGCCGGGCGATCGACTGGGCGTCATGACCTGCGCCCGACGGCATGACACGGTGGGGGTAGCCGTACGGTGTTACCGCCTCGAGGAGGGTGTTGATCACCATCTGATCCGCCGGAGCCGCGGGGATCTGTACCAGAGTCGCCCATTCGACCGTCACTCTCTCCTCCCGGGCGATGGTGTCGAAACGGTTGACGAGGTTGGCGATGGCGCGATCGAGAATGATCCTGCTCGGATCGCGGATATCGATCGTGAAACGGGCCAGTGACGGGATCACATTCGGCGCGCCTGGTTCCACCTCGATCATGCCGACTGTCCCGACCAGATCTCCCCCCTGAGCCAGTACTTCCTCCCTGATCGATACGACCATCCGGGCCGCCGCTGCCAATGGATCTTTGCGGTCGGGCATGCGGGTGGTTCCGGCGTGGTTCGCCGCTCCCCGAACGGTGATCTCATACTCGTCGAGGGCCACGATCCCCTCCACGATGCCGACCTGCAGGCCCTCACGCTCAAGGACCCGGCCCTGCTCGATATGCACTTCAAGGTAGACGGCGATCTCATCGGGCGACCTCCGCGCTTCCGATACCGCGTCAGGATCGAGCCCCATATCGCGGAGGATGCCGGTCAGGGGCTGACCGTGGTAATCCTCATTGAGATCTTCATCGGTCAGGATGCCGATCCAGCCCCGGCTGCCCAGCAGACCACCCTCCTCATCACTGAAGGAAACGATCTCGAGAGGGTGGGAGAGGTGGATGTTGAGATCGCGCATGGCCTCTACAATTTCCAGGGCGATCATCAGGCCGAGCGCTCCGTCGAACCGGCCTCCCTGGGGAACGCTGTCCAGGTGGGATCCGAGTACGATCGCTCCTGCTTCCGGGTTCTGACCGGGGAGCCTGCCGATGATGTTCGCTATTTCGTCGATCCGTACCGAGAGGCCGGCCTTCTCGAGACGGTTGATGAACCAGCGGCGGGCCTCGAGGTCGGCGGATGAGAACGCGACGCGTTCGATCCCACCGGTGACGGGATCACGTCCGATCCCGCCCAGGGTAAGGAGATTGTGTTCCAGCCGGGAGCGATTGACGTGGGGGAGTCCATCCGGTGTGCGATGTGCGCCTCTCTGCATCTGTTGACCGCTGGCTGGCAGGATGAGACCCGCGAGGAGCATAAGGATCCCCGGGGCCAGTGCCCGGTGCCTTTTCATGAGCCTCCCGGTCAGCTCCTGCGTCCGATGCGGAGACCGATCTCGACCGCGGCGATGGTCTTGACGATGTCACCGAGGACAAACGGCCAGAATCCCAGCAATGACGCCTGCCAGAGACCGGTTTCGGTGAGCAGTGCCATCCATGAGGTTCCTGCCGCCATGATGAGGATTCCGGCTGCCACGAGCGCGACGTATGCTCGTTTCCGACTGAGTTCGCGTCCGCAGAACATGCCCGCGAGATAGGCTGCAGGGGGGAAGGCGAGGAGATAGCCGGCAGTGATCCCACTCAGGTAGGCGATGCCGAATGCGCCTCCCATATAGACCGGCATTCCGATGGCACCCAGGGCCAGATAGAGTCCCATGGAGAGGGCCGCGAGACCGGGGCCGAGCACGATTCCCGCCAGGAGAACGAAGAAGGTCTGCAGGGTGACCGGGACAGGAGTAAAGGGCAGGGGTATCCGGACATGGGCGCTGAGCGCGGTGGCGATCGTGAATGCAAGGACCCACACGGTCAGCTGGAGAGTGCGACTCCTGATCAGCGGGCGGGTCGCGATGTCGGTCAAGGTTCCTGTCTGCATCGGTCCTCCTGTTCCTTAAATAACTCTCATCGGATCAAACCTACCTATCAATACTCGGAGGTGTCAACGACATCACGGAGACGGCCTTGACAGCGGAAGGAGGGGTGGGGAGACTGATGTCGTCATGCCCCCCTTTCTTTATAATGTGTGCCAACCCCGCAGGGGCTGATCCGGCAAGGAGGGTTTCGATGCGCCGTCTGGTTCTTATACCACTCATTCCGGCCGTCTTCGCAGCCATGGTTTCGATGTCCGGTTGTGTCAAGCGTGTCTGGGACGCCCCGGGCCTTTCTCCCGGTAGCGCGATGATGGTCTCGAGTGAGATGCGCGCCGAGACATTCATGGTCGAGGATCTTGAAGTGCGGTCATTCAGGATCGAGCTTTCGGGTACGAACAGCCGTCGCTACCAGTTCGTGATCCTCAGAAATGGTGTGCATCAGTTCGACTATTCACTTGATCGTCTGGAGGATGGTTCTTTCGGTCTGGTCGAGATGAGGGCGGACGGTATATCCATGACGCGAAAGACGTACCCGACCGAACCCGCGTATGCAACCGTGAAAACCGATGTCGTGCAATTCCTGAAGGGAGGTGCCTGATGCGCTTCCGCCTGGCAGCACTGGCCATCGCACTGGTGGGTTTTCTGGCCATCAATTATTCCGGCAACGAGTACGGCCAACGGCTCATCCTTGACCAGATCGACACTCCGGGAGAGGTGGGACGGGGACTCTCGGCCGAAGACACCCGCCTGGAGAGTGAGATCGATATGCTCTCCCGGATGAGGACCATGATCGACACCCTCGATGCCCTCGGTATCCGGACGAATGACGCGATCGAACTGCGCGAGCGATATCGTACTTCTGTTGATCACCTGGAGAGACTCCGCGTCTCGTATTTCATGAGTCAGACGATCTGGCGGCAGACGGTGATGAACATGATATGGGGCATCCTTATTGTGATCTTCCTGCTCCCCCTGGCGCTGGTTCTCGATCGACGCTACCCGGTGGGCAGGATACGCACCGACGAAGGAGTCCAGACCGCCTCCACCGGAACATCGGGTATCGATGAGGAGACGGAATTCCCCGAATGAGTCCGTTCCGGAAACTCTACCTGCTCCTCCTGCTGATCCTTCTGCCGCTTGTAGGGGGAACGGTCGGCTACATGATCATCGAGGGAGCGACCTTTCTTGACTCGCTTTATATGACGGTCATCACCCTTGCGTCGGTAGGATATCGGGAAAATATACCACTGAGCCATGCTGGGCAGGTTTTCACGATCATCCTCATCTCGTTTGGAGTCGGGACAGTTACCTTCTCAATCTTCATGATCGGCGGGATCGTGGTTGAAGGACAGATCCGCAAGGTCTTCGGGAGGCGATACGTGGAACGGCAGATCAAGGAACTCAAGGACCACTATATCATCTGCGGCTTCGGCAGGATGGGAAGTGTGTTGGCCGGGCAGCTTGCGAAGGAGAGCGTACCCTTTGTTGTCGTGGAACTGGGCAGTGAACCGTTCCAGCGCCTGGCGGCATCGGATTACCTGTTCGTTGAGGGTGACGCAACATCCGAGGATGTCCTGGAAGCGGCGAACATCAGTAGCGCGAAGGGGCTGATCAGCGCTGTTGCCTCGGACGCCGACAACCTCTTTGTGACGCTGACCGCGCGGGGGATGAATCCCGACCTTTTTATCCTGGCCCGCGCCTTCGATGAAAGGAGTGAGGGAAAACTGCTGCTGGCCGGGGCCGACCGGGTCGTTGATCCGTACCGTCTCGGAGCGATGCGCCTGGCGCAGTCGATTCTGAGACCCACCGTGGTGGACTTCATAGAACTCGCCACCCACCGGGACCACCTGGAACTCACCATGGAGGAGATCCGGGTCGAGGAGGGAAGTCGGCTTGACGGGGTCGTGCTGAGAGATTCAGAGATTCGGAGCAGATACGGCCTGATGGTCATAACGGTGAAGAAGACGGATGGAACGATGACCCTCAATCCGCCCCCCGATCTTATCATCGAAGGGGGTGATATCCTCATAGCCATCGGGGAACTCGATAATCTGCGGAAACTCGATGAGGTGTGTGCGAGCGCCGGATCGTGATCCGGTCAGTGCTGTTCTAATTCGGCTTACTCACCAGTTCAAGTCTCAGTTCCTGCCCGTACACGTGTTGAGCGATCAGGACCCGGGTTCTCTGGTCGAAGAAGTATTCAATGCGGTCACTGAATCCACGGACCTCAACCCTCCAGACATCGAATCGGCCCGCCGGGGTCGTTACCCGGGTCGCGCCCCGGATATCGATGGTGACCGGAATCGTGTGGTCCCACGAAGTCGGTTCGAAGATATTGACCCGCCACGCTCCTTCTTCCTCGAGGGGAAGGGCGGCGATGAGGATGTCGAGCGACTGGTTGTCGAAGAGCGCATCGGCCGGGATCGTGCGGTTGATGTCAACCGGAGCATCGGGGCGCACGAGTTCTCCCCACGTTACATTTCCCTGAACGGTGAGACTGTCTCCCACGCTGCTGTACCTGAGACGCGCGGTCGTGGATCCCTCACCCGGTTTATAGAGGAAGGTTGATGACCTGACAGGCTGCAGTGTGCCTTCCAGAACCGTCACGCTTCCCCGCTGTATGAATGATCCGGTCAGGTCGCTGGTAGATACTATCCGACCGTCCAGGCGTTGGATTTCGCTTGAGAGTTCTCCGATCCGGTTCCCGTCGATCGTGACCTGATAGGTCCACGATCCGGTTGGAATGAGATCGGTGTCAGGTGACAGCGATCCGGACTGGACGGGCAGGAGGAGGAGAAGGAGGGCCAGTCCCGGAGTGGAGACAGGGATCCGGCTGAACGCCGGATCTCTGATCTGGAGGTGCGATTCTGTCCTCATGCCCTGCTATCCTCCTGTCCGTCGATTCCTGTGCGCGGCACGAATGCGGCACACGTTCGATGTACTCCTCGACGTCTAACGTGTAGAGGCCGTAATATCAAGCGCGAAAGGCATAAAGGGAATGCAACTGCAGATTATCGAGAAGAAGGTGATCCGGGCGGTGGTATTGGTTCTGGCCGGTATCGCGGTCGTTGCAGTGGGGCTTGCTCTCTGGAGCCGGTATCACGTTTTTTCTGAACAAAGAGAGCTTGAGCTGCGTCGTAAATATGAGCAACAGATGGCCGAGGCGATGGACCAGGAGCTCCTTGTTGAGGGAATGAGCAGAGGGGTGGTCAGGGCAACTCTGGGCCCCCCCGATTCCATTCGAGGGCAGGGACAACTGGTTGAACTGTGGTTCTACTCGGATACGACGAACTACGATGGAGTATGGCAATCCCGGTTCGATCGTGGCTATCTGACAGAGCACAAGCGAATCGAACCCGGAGTCATCCCCCCGGATCGATAGTACACGATCCAACAGGATGACATCTTCAGCATGGAGATTACTGTAAAGGAGCACGTATGATCGCCCGACGCCTGATTCCTCTCACCCTCCTGGTCGTCATGTTCTCTGGCATGATTTCCGAACCTGTACAGGCTCAATTCACTCCCCGCTTCAGCTCCCAGCGAAAACAGTCGGAAGGTCAGGTCCACCTGGGATTCGGTGCCACGGTCATGAATGTCGGCGATTATACGAGCGCGCCCTGGCCGGAACTGGAGGCACATGTGCCGGTATTGCACGCGCGCCTCGGGTACGCCATCCCCCTTGCGGGGCAGAAATGGTTCCTGATAACGGAAATCGAGGTGAGCACGGCGGTGACAAACGGGGTGTGGGCTGAACTGTTCAGCAGTGACACGCACGTTGTGGAGAAGATCCAGCAAACAGGTGTCTCGCTCATGGCCGGTGCCGCGTACGCGACTGCCGATCGGAAGATGCTCTTTGGAGGAGGGTTCGGATTCCACCTCCTGAACCACGACCCCGACAGGCCCGGCTCAATGCTGGCAAAGGGTGAATTCTTCCTGCGCGATCCTTTCCTTCACATGGGATTCGGATTGCATTTCCATGTCTCGCGGGCGATCGCGGTAGTCAGCGAGACTACGAGGCTGATGGTCGAAGCCAGATATAAAATCGCCTCTCTGGGAGGTAATCTGCCCCGCTCGCTGAGGAATATCCTGATGAGCGAGTTCCAGCTCACCACGTACCTGGCGATTAAATAGTGTGCAGCCGACAACTCCGGACGGACACTGATTGAGTTCGCGAGGCGAAAACGAGATATTTTCCGCGAGATCAAGGAAGTCAACGGGTTGCGCGGAGGCGTACAATGGGTACGCTGCACAAGGAACCCGGCAGATTGACGCCGAGATCGCGGAAAAGAGCCGTTTTCGGACGGGAACCAAATAACACGGAGGTTGGTTACGGAACACAGACTGAACCGCCCCCGGATTCTTCTCTTCGCGCTCCTTCTCATGGGGTGCGGTCACGGTCTCGAACCGGTAGGCCCGGGTACAACCGGGTTGGGGGGGCGGATCACCCTGCAGGGTGAATGGCCGCTCGACACAGGCACCGTTGCGGTCGCCCTCTTCGCCGAAGAACCCACCTCAAATGAGAGCGATCTTCCGGTCATATTCACCGAAGCCCCTGAATTCGGAGTCTCTTCATTCGACTTCCTGTGGGATATTCCGAACGGTGAATACGGGTACCTGGTGGTTGCCTGGATGCGCGAAGGGGCGAACATCTTCGATATCACCTCGTGGGTGGTAATCGGCTTGTTCTCCGATCCCGGTTCACCCACCGAACCCCGCCCGGTCCTGATAACCCCCGGCACTCTGCGCTCAGTTGATCTTACCGGTGATTTCTCACTGATTCCCGCCGATGTAGCGGGAGGGGGGAGTCCGCGATGAAGGCACTCCTCCTGCTCTGTCTCCTGCAGACCGCCTCGCCGGCCGACCAGGGGGGATCCGGCACCATCTCTGGCCAGGTAACCGACGCGACAACGGGGGCCCCGCTCCTCATGGCGAACATCATGGTCACCGGCACCCTCATCGGTACGGCAACAGACCGCAATGGTGAATACCGCCTGATCAACGTGCCTGAGGGAGAGCAGCAGATCACGTTCTCGGTCATGGGATATCAGGAAGAGGTGCGGAAAATCACTGTCGCCGCGGATGGGTCGCAACGGATCGATGTCGCCCTCGTTCCGATGGTGCTACGGCTCCAGGATGTGGTTGTGACCGCCGCGCGATCACAGCAGCGGGTTGAGGAGGCCGCCTCGGCGGTGGCGTTCCTCGACGCACGGGACCTGAGGGCCAGGGCCGCGCCCCGTCTCGATTCCGTCCTGCTTCTCGTACCCGGCGTCACCATGATGGATGATCAGCTGGGGATACGCGGATCGACAGGCTACAACCGCGGTGCGGGTGGGCGGGTCCTGGTGCTGCTCGACGGGGTACCCGCGCTCGGTGGTGACACCGGCAATGTCCGCTGGGACACCCTGCCGGCTGAAGCGGTGAGACAGGTGGAAGTGGTGAAGGGAGCCGCCAGCGCGCTCTACGGTTCCTCTGCTATGGGTGGAGTGGTGAACGTGCTGACCCGTTCGGCCCATGACGGGCCCTCGACATACGCGCGCCTGCGGCTCGGCACGTGGGATCAGCCCTGGTTCGATGAATACCGCTATCGGGAGAAAAGATCGTGGACCCGTGGGGTGGAGGGTACGCTGATCCGACCAATCGGATCTCTCGGGCTCCTGCTCTCCGGAGGGTATGAGACCTCCGACGGGTACCGGCAGAACGGCTGGGCGGACTACTCCCATCTCATGATGAAGGTGGAAGGTCCGCAGGGTGGACGGGATCTCTGGAGCACCACCGGCGTTCTTGCCCACCAGGATCGGGGTCATTTCATCGAATGGAGGGGGGTCAACGATCCGTACGAGGTGGAACCGATCGTCCGGGGTGACTGGATACGCTCGACCAAACTCATGCTCATGTCCACGTGGCGCCGCCTGCTGGGCAAAGGGGCCTATCTCCAGGTTCAGCCGTACCTCTTCGGTCAGCAGTGGCGGAACCACTTCCGCGACAATGACGATGATGCCCGGATACTGAAGACCGCGGTGGATGCACAGGCCGTCATCTCCATGGGCGGCGGGACGGTCACGCTGGGTGGTATGGTGGGTACCACCGGTGTCGAGTCACCGATGTACGGCAAACCGCGCGTGTGGGAGGGGGCCGGTTACCTGCAGCACGAGGTGGAGCTCTCCGAAACGTGGCGATTCAGCGCCGGGAGCAGACTCGACCTCCACGACACTGAAGCGACTCCCACCAGAGCGGTGATCAGTCCGAAAGCGGCCCTGATACACACTCCATCGCGGGCAGTGACACTGCGCATGACGGCGGGGAAAGGATTCCGCGCTCCGAGTGTGGCCGAGATGTTCACCTCGCTGGCTACCAGCGGATACACCGTCGTGCCCAATCCCGACCTCGAACCGGAGACCGTATGGGGTGGGGAAATAGGGGGAAGCTGGACGCCGCTGCCGATCATGAGACTGGAAGGATCGCTCTTCCACAACCGCTACTCATCGATGATCGAAGGGGTCGTGCGACAGGACGGTAACCTGCAGTTCCAGAACGTGAACAGCGCCGTCCTGCGGGGTGTGGAGTTCGGACTCCTCGCTTCGATTCCCGCGGGTTGGCTGCGGGGAGGGTTTTCATATCTATGGCTGTCAGCCGAGGATGACGCGGGTGTTCCGCTTGCCTATCGGAGACCGAGGAGCGGGAAGATGACCGTGGAGGTCGTGGGCGACGGGTGGAGTGTCGCAGCCGATTTTCTCTACGGTGCCGCGGTAGCGAGGACCGCGCTCTTCCGGTATGAACGGCGGATCCCGATGTACCGGCTCGATGGACGAATTGCGATTGAGTTGTTCGGTCAGCGCCTGATCGTGCACGGACGCAATCTGACCGAATACGCCTGGACCGATATCGAACGCAACCTCACGCCCCCGCGCGAGTGGATCATTTCACTCGAGCGGTCGTGGTAGCACGGCGATCCCCACCACCCCCGAAATCCGCAGCCGGGCCCGGCTCTCTGATCGCGCTGGCGTTCCTCACGGGTCTCAGTCTGTTCCTCTGCTTCTGTTCGCCGGTCACTCCGGTGGAGGATCGGGTCATCGTGGAACGGGTTATCGATGGAGATACCGTTGTGCTCGAGGGAGGTACGCGCGTGCGGCTCCTGGGACTCGACGCTCCGGAACTCGGACGGAATGGGGAGGAACCGGAGTATTACGGACCGGAAGCGAAGGCCTTCCTGGAGGCGATCATTACAGAGGCGGGTCGATTGATCCTCCTGACATTCGAACCGGTCAGATATGACCGGTACGGCAGAACACTTGCCTACCTGTGGGATGGAGACCGGTTCCTGAATGAGGTTCTGCTGTGCGAAGGGTATGCGAGGTTCTACGCAGGAGATTCGGTCAGGTGGCGGGAACGCCTCAGGCTTGCCGAAGCGGAGGCGCGGGCAGCCCAACGGGGACTGTGGCACCCCGGGTCCTGGCCCTGAAGGCCGGACACCCCGTTATGGTATTGTCAATATCACAGCGACGACCTCTTTCTCCTTGCAGTCAGAGGTAGGTGGTGTTAGTGAATGGCCATCCGAAAACTCCGGATGGCTACGAATGTCAACCGTACTGCTCATACCCTCAATGATCAAAGAGGATGGAACCTATGGCAGCAGGACCGACCGGCCAGCAGAGAGACTCATCTGACGAGCGGAAGTCCTTCGGCAAGAGACTGAAGAGTATCCCGCTCCACACCCAGATCCTCTTGGCGCTTGTGGCCGGAGCGCTGGCCGGGCCTCCGCTCGGTCAGATCGCGGTGGCGATAAAGCCGCTCGGAAACGCCTTCATCAACCTCCTCGTGATGGTGGTTGTCCCCCTGATCATGGCGTCACTGATTATCGGTACCGCCAGCCTTGGCGACCTGCGGAAACTGGGGCGCATCGGACTCAAGACCGTCACATTCTATCTGCTGGCAACCGCCTTCGCGGTCGCGCTCGGGTTGGGGGCGGGGCTCCTCCTCGGCCCGGGGAAGGGAATGGATCAGGGCGTCAAGGACAAGATCGTGTCCCAGTACGCCGACGATGCCTCCTCGCAGGTCGATCAGGCGATCGCTCAGCGGGAGAAGAGTTCCATCGTGGAATTCCTCGTCCGGATCATCCCGAGGAACCCGTTCAAGGCGATGGCCGACACCGATTTTCTGGGGATCATCTTCTTCGCGCTTCTTTTCGGCATCACGCTGACCCTGCTTGAGGAGAGGCAGCGGAAACCGGTTATAGATGTCCTGAGCGGGGTGAATGACGCGATGATCATGATGGTGAAACTCGTCATGAAGGTCGCGCCGATCGGAGTGTTCGCGCTCATTGCCGCCCAGGCTGCTGAGTTCGGGTACGGAATGCTCCTGACGCTGCTCAAGTATGTCTCGATCACCCTCGGTACGATGCTGCTCTTCACCATGACCGTCTATCCGATTATCCTCCGCCTTATTGGTGTATCACCGGTGCTCTTCTTCAAACGCTACTATGAGGTGTTCATCTTCGCCTTCACCACCTCGTCGAGTAACGCCACCCTGCCTCTCAACCTGCAGGTCTCTGAGGAAGACCTGGGGGTTTCGAAGGAGGTGGCTTCCTTCGTCCTGCCGCTCGGGGCCACCGTCAACATGAATGGGACGGCGATCTATCAGGGTGTGAGCATCATCTTCATCGCCCAGGTTGCCGGCTGGAACCTCGGCGTGATGGACCTGCTCACCGTGATCGTGATGGCCACGCTCGCTTCGATAGGCGCGGCCGGGGTCCCGGGAATCGGCATGATCACCCTTACACTCGTGCTTACCCAGCTGGGGATCCCGCTCGAGTGGATCGCCTTCGTCGTGGGAGTGGAGCGGATCCTCGACATGACCAGGACGGCGGTGAATGTCACCGGCGATACGATATGCGCGATGCTTGTGGCAAAGAGCGAAGGTGAACTGGCCGTTCCGACGAAGGATACGTGGTGATCCCCGAGGGGGACTGATTGCGGAATGGTGTACTGAGAGTACTTCTCAAGTCCAGATGAGCGCGATCACGGTATAGAGGATCGCGCCGAACCCGGCGGCGATCGTCGCGATCGGCATCTGGGTGGTGACGTGATCCATATGGTCTGAGCCGGTCGCCAGACTCGAAAGGATCGTCGTGTCGCTGATCGGCGAGCACTGGTCGCCGTAGACGGCCCCTCCCAGCACCGCGGCGAAGCAGAGGGTTATGAAGAGCGGATCGGGATTGATCGCCCAGGCCAGCGGCATCGCGATCGGGAAGACCACCGCGTAGGTTCCCCACGATGATCCCACGGCGAAGGCGGTCACCATGCATATGATCATGAAGATCGCCGGCAGCAGGAACGGCACGATTATCTCCGCGGTGGTACGGATCAGAAAGTTCGCCGTCCCCAATGCGGTGGAGACATGCCCGAGGGTGACCGCGAGCGCCAGGATGATCGCCCCCAGCGTCACTCCCTTCACGCCGTCGATGAAACCATCAATCACCTCACCCAGCCGCATTCCTTTCATCAGCGCCACAATCATCGCCGTGAGCACCGCCAGCACGAAGGCTTCGTTGATGGGGACACCCTTGCCCAGGATGTAGGGGATAATCGCGACGGCCAGGAGGGTGCCGATCGGAAGCATGAAGTCGACATTCCCGGGCCGGTACCCATGCGGGACCTTCAGATCGCTCAGTTCTTTGCTCGACATCGTGTGGGCGTCGGGCCGGTCGAGCTCTCCGGTCCGCTTCACCCGTTCGATCGCCCGCTTCATCTTGCCGAAGACGAACGGGTTCACTTCGAGGGCGAAGGCGTAGGTGAACATGACAGCGAAAATTCCATAGAAATTGAACGGGATGGCCTTGTAAAAGAACGCCTTGGCGAGCTCCGCATCAGCCAGGAGAGGGATGGTACCTGCCACGAGTCCGGCCACGTAGGCGGGCCAGACATTGAAGGGGATCACGGTGGCTATCGGCGAGGCGGTCGAGTCGATGATGTAGGAGAGTTCCTCGTGCGAAACCTTCGCTTCATCGCACACGGGCCGCACGGTACTGCCGGCCAGGATGGTGCTGATGGTGCCTCCCTGGTGGAAGAGGGTCCCCATCATGCAGCCGAAGAGCTTGGCGGTCCGGCGCCCTTTCACTACCCGCTCACCCAGCCAGCGGGAGAAGTACTGCGCCCCCCCGGTCCTGGTCCAGAGACCGATCAGTCCTCCGAGACACCAGAGGTAGACCAGCAGTATCTGGGCGAACGATTCAGTGCCCACCGCCGGCAGGAGAAACTTGGCGATGATATTGAATTCCCCGCTCACGATCCCCCCGGCCGCGATGCCGATGAAGAGCGCCGAAACCACCTCCTTGGTTATGAAGCAGAGGATCAGCGTCAACGCGGCGGGGGCGATCGACCAGAACCCGAAATCGTTCTCCCCGGGGACCTGGCTGATCAAATCGGTATTCGTGCGGATATAGAGCAGAAGACCCAGACCGGCGAAGGCCAGGATCCATTTCAGGGTGCGATTCATCCGTGCCGGCGCGGTCTAGAAATCAGCGGCGGCGCGTTCGGCCGTTCCGTAGATCTTGAAGACCGTGTCGAGCTTGGCGATGGAGAAGAGTCCCCGCGCCTTGTCCTGGAGACCCGCGATCTTGAGTTCGCCGTCAGCGTTGCCCAGCGTGGTGCTGGAAGCCATGATCATGCCGAGGCCGGTACTGTTGAGCCAGCTGACTCTGGTGAGATCGAGGACGACCCTCTTCGCCCCTCCCTCGACGAGCTCCTTGACCTGGTCGTGGATCGCCGTGGTTTCCGGTCCACCCATCAGCTTACCCTTCAAAATGAGGATCGCCACGTCATCGATCATTTCCTTCTTAATCGCCATTGAAACCTCTCCTCCAACAGGTGTCTAGAATACCACCAGGGTCATCGTCTTCTCGATGCCCTCCATTTTTCTGACTTCCTCCTCAACGATTTCGGCGATCCGAGCGTAGTCTTCCGCCTCGACTTCCGCAATCGCGTCATAGGGTCCTGTGACCATATACGCGGATCTGATGTGGGCAGCATCCCTGAGCCGGGATACAATTTCGCTGACCACACCCGGTTCCACGTTGACGAGAACGAATGCTTTTGCTGACATGTTCCTGTGCTCGTTCTTCGGGTTGGCGTTGATCCCCTCTCCCTGACCAGGGTGGAACATGCTGACTCGACGGCTTGTGAGCAAGACAAAGGAGAAACCCGTATGTCATTATCAGTCCGTGCCGGCCTGCTCATTTCTGCCATGCTGATCCCACTTTCTTCAGCAGCGGCTCAGAATATGAAATCCGGATTCCACGCGCCGCAGGCATTCGGCGCCGGTGGTGGAGCGTACATATCGATGGTTAAAATTGAGGTTCCCGATCTGAACAGCAGGCTGGCCGCGATGGGACTCGACCCGTTCCCGGACTGGATCTCATTGCAGGGGGGGGGAGGCGGCGTAAACATCGGTTCGGTCTGGATCGGCGGGTTCTCCTCTGGAGGGACCATCAAGATGAGCACAACGTCGGGCGGCATCCTGCGGGAGGCGCGCATCGACATCTCCCAGGGCGGATTCACACTCGGCTATCTCAAGGCCTTCGGCAGGATGAAGCTCACCATTGGTGGAACCGTCGGCATGGGGCACATGGACATACGTCTGATCAGGCGGCCGCAGGCGGCCGGGACATGGGATGATGCATGGGAGTACTATGCCGCAGATTTCGCCGGCACTGTCGACGCTTCCTCACTCGCCACATCCAGCACGATCGAGGGGAAGTACTTCCTCTTCGAACCGTACCTCAGCCTCCGCTGGTGGTTCATGCCGATGTTCGCCATCGACATGGGAGCAACGTACCAGCTGGCGACTATCGGCGGGGGCAGGCTCAGGGAGAATGGTCAGAGCATTTCCGGATCACCCGAACTGGATCTTTCGGGTATGGGGGTTCGGATAGGTCTCTATATCGGCTTTTGAGGCGAACGGTTTTTTTCCGCCATTTCTGCGTCAGGCTTCCTCACGACTCGTCCGGCGTACGAACCTGTACGCCTCCTTGCCCTTCGTTGCCTTCCTTGATCTGACGAAAAACTCCTCGTTCGCACTTCTGAGTGGATATGATCCACCGCTTCTTCATCAGACCAGGGCGGCTTCCTCTATCTCCACGTCATCCTCGAGACCCTCCGGAGCGGGACCGGATGGTGTCACCCATACCGGCATGTTCATCGCGCCGCGGTAGAACGCCATCTGGCTTCCCAGGTAGACCATCCGTATCCAGATCGATCCGAGGATGAAGAGCTGCTGGACGATGAAGAGGATGATGAGCTGCGACGCGGTCGCGCCGCCGCCCAGCTTGACGAGGAGCCCGTAAAGAAGCGCGACAACGATCGCCAGCAGGGTGGTCATATAAAACAAGCCGAGAGTCTTCCGAAGGTTCCTGAGACAGAAGCCGAGGGCTCCCATCAGCGATGGCACCAGACCCATCTTGTCCCATGCAACCACGGCGATACGCGCGTAATCCATCACCATGTGGATGGCGAACGCGACGAATGTCAGAATCACGACACCGGCCCAATCGACCAGCACCGGAGTCCATTCTGTGACGGCCTCGGATCGTATTGATGAGACGAGCTCCCGGTGCGCGCCGCTCAGCGGGTTCCACAACAGCCAGTAGAACACCTGGGCGACCAGCAATATTCCAAGGAGCATGAGGAAGTATCGACCTGCCCGATCGAAGAAAAACCGGAAGCTGAAACGACTTTTCTCCTCGGCGAAGAGTCCAAGGATCCCTCCGGTCAACAGCGTGGTCATCAGCAGGTAGAGAATCCCGATCCAGGCCAGACCGGGAGGGAGCGAACCGCGCAGGGTGCCCCGCACATACCCTTCGAAGTTACGCATCAGAGAGGCCAGGCCCGTCTGCCAGGGAGCGATCGTCGCGGAGAGATCGGAATCCTGATCACGCGAAGCCGTGAATTCCTGGTACCAGAGCCAATCGAATCCCTCGGCCATCTGCTCCGCTGACTCGGTATGTGACAGACTGGTATCAACCGCGATGTACACAGGTACCGCGACGGTGACCGCCAGCAGCAGATTGAGGAGGTACACCACCAGCAGGGCTTTCCAGTGCCGGGTGGCGAGGGCGATCCCCTTCAGGAACGCGTCGAAAATGGTCATCGTTCGCCCTCTCCCCAGTACACCGTTCCGCAATTACGCTGGCATTCGAGCGCCGAAGCATCCCGCCCGCCTGTGTTTCTCGTCGTTGCAATAGCCACCGCTATTCCTCCTCCTCGTGCCTTGCCGGGCGAACGCCTCGGCGCTCTCGATGCTTCACCGCACTTACGGAGCGGTGCACTTAACTGGTGAAGACCAGGAACTCGAGGAGCGACTGTACCCAGAACAGCCAGCGGAGCACGAGCTTCTTCGCCCCGCGATGGTCAGCCTTCTGCATCCAGGAGTTGTTGGTTCGGTTTACGTCGAGGACCAGTTTCTCCTCGGGATCGATAACAACAGACACAACCTCATCAGGCCGCTGGTAGGTCCAGGTGATCGATCGTTCTCCGCCATCCCAGCGCTCGATCACCTGATGGCCATCTCCAAATTCAACGAGGATCTCGACCGGCAGGGTGAGCTCCCCAAGACGACGGACCGTGACGCGGGAGAGCCATCCCTCGAATGTCGCGCCGGGATCGACGGGTGCCCACTCAGGACCGCCCTCGGGCGCGAAGTCCGGTCGCTCCAGCGAACCGGCTGGTGGTCGGGTCCGGATGTTCTCTACCGCATAGATGTCGTAATCCATCACCGAGGCAGTATGGAAGAAGGTGTCGAAAAATGGGTCCAGGTCGACACCAGAGACCTCGCTCGCTACCGCGAAAAAATCCTCCGAGGTCGGATGCCTGAACTTCCATCGTTCGTAATAGGTCGACATCACCTGCTGCCACGTTTCCCATCCAAGGAAACCCTCGAGGGTCCAGTGCATCAGTTCGCCTTTGTTGTAGGCGTTCGCGCCGTAACTGAAGCGCTTCAGATGGCTGGGCATCTCAAGCGGTTCTATCAGCACCGAAGAACGGTATCGGGGCGCCCCCGCCCAGCGGAAGGGGATCGTCACCTCGTCGAAGACGACCGGCAGGTGGAAGAAAGTCATCATTTCGTGGTTCGCGCCGTAGGCGACCATCTGTACGCGGGATTCACTGTAGGAGTTGAAGCCCTCATCGAGCCAGGCTTCCACCGTCTCGTTGTTCCCGACGATCCCGTACCAGTACTGATGTCCGAACTCGTGGATCGTGACTCCCTCGGGACGCAGTACGCCCTCGGCCGCGAAGAGCGGAGCGCCCCCGGTAAAGAAGGTGGGATACTCCATCCCTCCGGCGCCGGAATTGAAGGCGGGATCGACGATCGTTGCTGTTGTGTAGGGATAGGGACCGAACCACTCAGAATAATATTTGATGCCGAACTTCGTTGCGTCCAGGTAACGGTCACGGAGCTTCTTATGCTCAGGGGTCAGCAACAGGGTCACCTCGGTCTCGTACCCGGGCATGAACTCGTAATCCTCTGTGTATACCAGGTAGTCGGGCCAGGCCACCCAGGCGAAGTCGTGGACCATCTCCTGCCTGAATCGATGGGTTGTGGTGCCGTCCTGGTGCACCTCCGGTCGTCCGGTCAGTTCCCCTGTGGCCCCGACCACACAATCGCTCGGCACGGTGATCCTGACATCGTAGGTGCCGTAGTCGGCGAAATACTCCACCGGGAAATACTGGTGCGCCTCCCAGCCCTCATCGGTGAGCACGCCGATCTTTGGGAACCACTGGGCCAGGAAGTAGTAGTCGTCGATGTATCCCGTTCGGGAAAAGGTCCGCGGTACCTTGAGGGTGAAATCGATGCTCAGCTCTATCTCGCCTCCGGCCGGAAGGGGGCGCGGTAATCCGAGCCGGAAGAGGGTCTGATCCCAGACATTCCCGTCATCGGGCTGGATGTAGGCGAACGTCTCCATGATGTCATCGCGGCCGAAGAACATGTTCGGCTGGATTTCAGCACCGGTGACCTGGAGCCAGGCGAGACGTTCCTGCCCGGTATCGGGAGGGATCTTCCGGCCTCTGATACTGAGCCACGTACTGCCGTCGGTCTTCCAGGCGTTGTAGTAGCTGTGGAAGAGAAGCTCGGTGACCGGGTGCTTGGTGGTGTTTCGAAAAGTGACGATTTCGGTTCCCGAAACGATATGGTTCTCACGGTCGAGAGTTACGTCCATTTCGTAAGACGCCACCGGACGGAAACCGGGAACGGGTACGGTTACACCGTCTGGAAGCTGGGCCTGGACATCTGTGACGAGCAGGAGGGAGAGTGCTGTTCCCGTGAGCATCATCAGAAGGGTCGTCTGTCCGGGAGTTATTCTCATCTGCGCTCCTCGTATGTGACGAGCAGAAGGTCAGAGGGTTTATGCCGGAATCCCACCAGGTGGAGGGTCTGGAATCGTGGGATTATCCCCGTCATTTTCAGGGAGTGTCAAGCCTCACCCCGGTTGACCTGTCGGCTCCGGAGGATTAGGCTGTCACTGACAGCTTTCTCACCATGTCGATAGAGCAGACGAATGGCAGGAGAGTTCAAGGCTATGATATCGAAACGGTTTCGGGTAATCGCCGTGGTTGCACCTCTCATCATGATCACCGTAGTGGCAGTCGGATGCGGTGGCGGTGCCGATGAGGAACCGGCCGCGACGGTTGAACAGCCAGCGGCACAGCCGGCTCAGCAACCGGCTCGGCAACCAGTTCAGCAACCAGCCGAACAGGAAGCTGCCGCAGAGAAACCGGCTGTGGTGCGGGAAGCTGCTGAGAGCCCCTTCGGATTCTACACCATTCAGCTCTCCTCCTGGAGGACACAGGCGAAGGCGGATCGCGAAGCCCGTCGGTATCTGGAGATGGGACTGGAGGCTTACACGCAGAAAGCGGATATACCTGGTATGGGTACCTGGTACCGGGTCAGAGTTGGCCGGTACCAGGCGCTGACCGAGGCACAGGAGGCCGCGCGTTCCCTGGTGAATATCGAGAATAACTGGGTGGATAATTTCACCCGTGGAGACGTGCCGCCTGATATCTGATCGCTGTAAACCTGTCCGCCATTATCAGATGTATCTGAGGGCAGGGTGGTTCTCCTACTGAATCATCGATATACCGGTCAATGATTCCAGAGACTCCATCAGGCCGGGGTCGGTCGCGCCGGCCCCCAGTTTCAGGTTATGTGACGAGATCGTGAGCAGGAGCACTTTCCGTCCCTTACTCAGCTCGTCTGTCGTCAGTGGCATTCCGTTGAGCGCGTCGAGCGCGATGATGAGATCGGGGTAGCGGGCCAGGAATTCTCCTTCCCGCTCCATCGTGAGGAATGTGCCGACCGCCATCAGGCGATAGGGAGGGCAATCGATCATCCCGATCGACATACCGCGAGTATAGCTTTCCCGGTAATCACGGATCTCCACTTCACCCCAGTATCTCGCCCCCGGCTGTTCCGAAAGCCATTGTGCGGCAAGTTCCAGACTGATCCCGAGCTGCTTGCGGTAATCCCTGCCGAGTTCCTGCGCGAGCCTGATCCCGCCGGGGATGCCGCCTTCGATCACCCGGTTCAGGTTGACCGGATTGCGTGCCACAGCAATGGTTCCGCCGGCCTGAGCGGCTGCTCTCCGGATCAGTTTGTCCGCAATGGGAAGAGAGGCCACTACGTACATCTCGATGTACTCGCCGTGATTGGAATCGCCTCCCGCGCAGGCCTGCCAGGAAATGAACCCATCCATCCGGGTGAGGCCGAGCGTTCCCTGCAGAGTAAGCGGATGGCCCCGCCCGTCACCGGGGAGATCAACCACAGGGAATCCGAGTACGGCTGACGGGTACCATCCGTCCACGACCGCGCGTCCTCCCATTCCCTCGGGGATCAGACCGGTCAGCTCGCCGCTCAGATGCTCACGGAGCAGTTCGACCGCGCGCATATGGTGGCCGGGATTGAGGCGGGGCTTTCTGCCAACAGGCGCTCCGGCCACGGTGCAGGAGGCGAGCAATCCCTCAGATGGGTGATCGGCGGGATGAATGAGTGTCGGTCGACCGACATTGAAGGCGGCTCTCCCCAGCGCCAGACCTTCGGCGACACTGCCTCCTCCTCCGCCGCCCAGCAGAGCGCCACCCCATACAGTGTCCTCCAACCATGCCTCGCTCATCTGCATAATGGTGAAACGATACTCGACTTCGGGCACTACAGCAAGGGAGAGGCTTTCCGCTACCCTCTTCGGAAACCGGCACGGTATCATGGAGGCCAGTGTCCTTAGTTATAAATCCGTCGCATAACCGAGGGCACCGCTGCGCAGCTCCGGCAAGGCGTGGTGACGAGGCATGGCGGTGGCTATGACGAGGAGGCGCAACACAGCCGGTGTTAGTGCAGCGGAGAACGAATTACGACGGATTTATGACTCAGGGCACTTTGATAATGTGGGGGTAGGGACTGTCTGCTGGCCGCAGAAGGGCTGATCTGACCATGAAGAAGTTTTTACTGCTGATTCTCCTCATCCTGGTTCTGGCTCCACCGATCGCGTGGAAGCTCGCGGATGACAGAACGGTTGACATGGTGATTGTGGACGCATCGGTTTCCGATGACAAACTGAAGACACACGCGGGGATCACCTGGCTCACTGAGCAGATGAGAATACGCCGAAGGGGAGGGAGCCCTTACCGCCTCAACAACTACTTTGGGTACTTTCCCGGTCAGACTGAGAGCGTTGTGAGGTTCGAGCCGGAGGATCTTGCCGGAATCGATCTGCTCTATCTCTGCGATCTGCGAGGGGTGTGGCAGAGCAGCATCGAACAGTTCGAAGTACTCCGGGACGCCCGCCGGGACGCGCTTCTCCACACGGGACTGAGTCTGCGCGAAGTTGATGCGGTGGTCGAATATGTAAACTCCGGACGCACCGTCGTGGCAGAAGCCTTTCTCTTCTACGCCACTCACGAGGGTGGCGATCGATCACGTCGGAAACTGCAGGAGGCATTCGGCGTAACGTGGACCGGCTGGATCGGGGGCTGCTTCAATGATCTCAGCAATGTATTCAAGGTCTCGTTCTGGGCGCGGGCGTATTATGAGAGGGAGATCGGTCAGGCCTGGAATTTCACTGGCCCGGGGATCATCCTCATTGAGCCGGAATTGAGAAAGGTTGTGGTTCTCAAAGCGGGCGTGGAACTGCGGGAAACCAGCCCGCGCCTTACACTGACGCGGCGTGACGGAGCGCTGGCCGAGGATGTCGAGTCGGGTGTTCCAATCAATGGATGGTTTGAGATAGTGGAAGCCAACCGCGTGGAGCAGATCAGGGCGATGATCCAGCTGTCACTCACCGGCGTCGGTGAGGGGATCATGCGGGAGAACAGGATCCCCACCGCGTTCCCCGCCATCGTCTCGCAGTGGGTGGACAGGAACACATACTATCTCGCGGCTGATCTGGGTACGATTCCCACCTGGCTCGGTCCCGCGCAGGTCAGGTGGATGCCTGAGATCAGGAGCACCATCTCATCGATCATCGAGAAACAGTACCCGGGGGAGGAAGCGTTCTGGAAGTTCTATATCCCCTTCATGCGGAACGTGCTGAACGATCTCGCCTACTGAACAGAAAAAACCCCCGCCCGGTCATCGAACCGAACGGGGTTGCATCAACTACCCTTCAGGTATCAGAGATCTACTCGAAGTTCACCCTGTGGATCTCGGCTCTGAAGAGCCGGTGGCTTGTTGCTGTCCGCTCGCTGCCATAGCTCAGCGACTCGATGAACTGTATTTCCATGATCACCGATCTCCCCTGACTCTCTGCAAATGCGAGTCTGACACGATCCTCATCCGTCAGGAACTCCCACTCCATGAGACCGATGAAGTTGTCGCCGGCCTGGAGCCAGAGCTGGTCATCAGCTTTGATCAGGTATCCGTGGACGATAGCCCGGTTGATCTCGGTGGCAAAGAAATTCTGCCAATCCTGGTTCCGGTTCCATTGTAGACCGACCACGTCGAGTTCGACGGCGGTCGATGAATCGAGAGGACCTGCCGGTTCGAGTTTCGCACAGGGTCCCCGGGTATGGTCGATCCGCAGATCATCATTCACTGTCGTGATAAACCGCTTCGTTACAATGGAATCTTCATTTGCTCTCACGAACCGGAAACTATCAGCGCTCCAGACCGTATCGGAGTTGGTCGGTACGTTGATGATGATGAGTTCGTTGTTGTTGATGAATCCGCGAGCGGTTCCGATAGATACGAACTGGGTGCCGGGCAGGTAGACATAGTACTCATCGTTCGTCTGGTTGGTGAGTACGAAGTACGCTCCGGCACTTATCGCGATGACGAACGCGATGAGCCCCAGGATCTGTGTGATACCGCCGCCCTTGCGTCCCACCGTTCCCACTTCGATCTGGTCGGCGCCACCGAGCGGTTCACCATGGACGATCGCCATAGCCTTGGGAGTATGCCATTTAGTCAGTTTGAGATCGAGTTTTGTTCCCAGTTCAGGGGGCATCGCGTCGATATGTTCATAATGGGTCCCCAGAATATCATCGACCTGTGTCCTGAGTACCTCGAGGTCGCCCGGAGTCGGCGGAAGTTCCTCCTCCTCCTCCTCCTCCTCCTCCTCCTCCTCGGGCTCGATTTCCACGACTTCCTCGACACCCTCCTCGTCTTCGACGGGCGGCTCTTCCTTGATCTTCGGTTTCTTCGTTTTCTTTTGGGGCGCTTCCGGCACGAGCAGTTCGACCAGGGTCCTGTCAGCCAGGTCTTTCACCCGGATTATCGGATCGTCCTTGTCGAGCCAGATATAGAATCCGGCACCGATGACTTCCTTCGTCTTGATGCCCTCGAGGGCCTCCGAAAGTAGTTCGGTAATGGTCCGGTCCTGACGGGAGCCTTCCACGAAAAAACCGTTAAATGTCGATGATTGCCAGTATCTGGCCATGTGATTTTGTCCTCCGGTCGATGTGCGGGCCGAATACTAGTAAGGGGCTCAAGTTGAGTCAATCTGCATTACTCTATCAGACGAGTGATGGGTCCGATCATATAGATAGTTCCCGTCCGAAAACGGCTCTTTTCCGCGATCTCAGCGTCAATCTGCCGGGTTCCCTGGGTGGCGTACCCATTGTACGCATCCGCGTAACCCGTTGATTTCCTTGACCTCCCGGAAAATTTTTCGTTTTAGCTTCGCGAACTTTATCTGTGTCCATCCGGAGTTATCGGATGGACACTGGATAGTTTCCGTCCGGGATCCGTCCTGTGGATCGCGAATCCAGCGAAAGCGGGTGACCAAACGGTTCATTCCATTTCAGCGTTCATTGAAGTTGTTTAGTGCCCTGTTCCGCTGTTAGTATTCTTCTACATTCAGATGCTTTCCAGTGATCCCTCAGGGGATCCGGGAGGGAAGCCGGTGTAAATCCGGCGCGGCCCCCGCCACTGTAACCGGGGACGAACGCCGCAAGGTCACGGTGACCTGACGCCACTGATCGGTACGGTCGGACCGGTTGAGATGCCGGAAGGGCTGGCCGTTCGGGAAGGCGCGGCGCGAGATGGATCCGGGAGCCAGGAAACCTGCTGGGAAGCTCGACCGCATGAGCCCGCGGGGGTAGGGTAATGGTGGATACTCGACCCCTCAGGCCGACAGACCACCGATCCCATCCTCCGGGCCGGTGGTCGTTTTCGTTCATCCTCAGTGCACCGCATCGTAATTGCGGAGCGGTGCACTTAGTGCTTGAGGAGGTTTCATGCACGTTACAGCATGCCTTATGACAGCCGGGCTCCTCACGGGAGGTGCAGGGTCCGAGCTCCGGGCAGCTCCACAGCAGCCCGATTATACCTTCCCCACCATCATCGTAACCGCGACGCGAACTCCCACACCCGCCGATGAAGTCGGTTCATCCGTCTCCATTATCGAAGGGGCGGATCTGCGGGCACAGGGTGTCACCACCCTGCTGGAATCCCTCACCTTCCTGCCCGGGCTGGCCGTTGCACGGGCTGGAGAGGCAGCCGGTACGGGAGGGGTTTACCTGAGGGGAGGGAAGCCGGAACACCTGCTCGTTCTGGTGGACGGTATCGCGGTGAACGACCCCATCAGCCCCGGCGGCAGCTTCGACTGGAGCACGATATCGGCCGATGCCATCGAGCGGATCGAGATAGTCAGGGGCCCCCAGAGCACGCTCTACGGTTCCGACGCCATCGCGGGGGTTGTGAACATCATCACGAGAATTCCCGCGGCCGGGTTCTCTCCATGGCTCGATATCGAATCAGGCAGCTATCGGACGGTGAACGTGACCGCCGGCTTTTCGGGGATCGTTTCCGGAACCGGTGTGAATGTCGACATTTCCCGCCGGCAGCTGGGAGGCATCTCGACCGCCGCGGAGGGAGACGGGGATGACGAAATCGATGCCTGGAGCATGTGGTCGGGCGCGCTCCGGATCGATCGAGAATTCTCCGTGGGCAGGCTCTCAGCAACGGTCCGGGGAAGCCGTTCCGATTTCGATATCGATGACTGGGGAGGTCCCGGCGGTGATGATCCCAACGCCACCTCATGGAAGAAGGATCTCACCGGAGCCATTACCCTTCGCGGACAGCTGAAGGATGGATGGGAACATCAGGTCCTGATCGGCGGCAGTCGGATTCACCGGGGAATGCTCGACCGGAAGAATCCGGGGATTAATGATGACGCAAGAAGTTCCGGGGACTACCTCGGTACGACACAAAGTGTTGAGTGGCACCATACCCTTCTTCTGAGAGGCCAGCGGATCGCTGCCGGTGTCACCCTGAAGAGGCAGCAGGGCCGGAGCCGGTATGAATCGGTCTCGAGTTGGGACACGTACGCGAACAATGTGCCCGAGGTGAGCCAGTCATCAGCGGCGCTGTATGTGCAGGACCAGTTCAAGGTGGCGGGGGTAGCGCTGACCATCGGCGGCAGGATCGATTCATATACCGATTACGGAGTGCAGCCGACAGGCAGGCTGGCGGCCTCAACCGGGGTAGGCAGCGCGCGCCTGAGGTTTTCGGTGGGCACGGGTTTCAGAGCTCCCAGCATGTATCAGAGGTTCAGCCCCGATTACGGCAACAGTGAGCTTGAGGCGGAGACCTCGACGGGATGGGATGCCGGCCTCGAAGTGCCGCTCATGAAGAGGGGATCGGTCAAGATCACCCGTTATGAGCAGGAGATCGGCAATCTCATCGATTTCGTGACCGATGAGGTGACCTGGGTGTCAAGTTACCGGAATCGAGGCAGTGTCCGGCTCGCGGGATGGGAGGGAGAGGCACGCCTGGCGCTCACCGGCAGCGCGGGGCTCGATGCATCGGTCACGATCATGGAAGCCGTTGACGAGCGGACAGGCGAGGATCTGGTGAGACGGCCGGATATATCACTCTCCGCCGGTGTTATGTACCGGCCGGCGTCCGACCTCTCAGCCTCCCTGAGATTCCGCCGGATAGGCACACGGAAGGACAGAGATCTGTCGGCTCCGCCCTATCCGATCATCGACCTCGATCCGGTCCTGCTCCTGGATGGTGAGGTCTCCTGGCAGCTTAACGACGTGCTCATGCTGAGGCTCAGGATGCGGAACCTGACCGATGCTTCGCCCGTCTGGGTATGGGGATACGGCAGTATGGGTCGGGCGGTCTACCTGGGAGTTGTTCTCAGGGGGTAGCGACCCGGGACGACTGCCGGTCTCAGGAGCCTGTCGGTTTCTCCGACAGGCTCCTTTAGAGACCGCTTTTCGGGAAGGCGGGTTTGCTCTACCATAGATGGATGGATTGGAGGGGCCGTCACCGGGAAAGCGTCAACGGGAAGAGTGGCCGATGGATTACGATGTTGTCGTGATAGGTGGGGGACTCGCCGGGCTGCAGACAACCCGTCTGCTGGCCATGAGGGGACTCAAGGTTCTCTGTCTCGAACAGAATCTCATCGGCGAGGTCATCGCGGTAACCGGTCTCTTCGTCCAGGAAGCGTTCGAAGAGCTTCCCTTTCCGCGGCATCTCTTCGGAACCGGTATCTCACGTTTCACCATCCATGCCCCGGGTGGGAACACGCTCACGGTTGAGCATCCCCATTACCGGTTCTCGGTAGCCGACATGCCCGCCGTTCTCGAATGGATGGCCGGGGAAGCCAGGCATGCCGGTGCCGAGATCAGGGAACGTCACCGCCTGATGGATTTGAAACTCACCGACGCGGGAATGGAACTGCTGATGCAGTATCCGGGCGGTGAGCCCTTTACCCTTGAGACGAAATTCGTTCTGGGCGCGGATGGGCCGCGCTCGGTGGTGGCATCATCTCTCGGTCTGCCCCGGTACCGGCGATTCCTCCACGGCGTGGAGGAACTCCGGGCCGCCGAGGTGAAGGAGGGAGACGGGATCCACTGGTATTTCGGACGCAAACTCGCGCCGGGCTACCTGGCGTGGGTCATTCCCGCGCTGGGTGGGTACCAGGTGGGTGTCGCCGGTTATGAGCGGTCGGGCTGGTCTCCCGCCCGGGCGCTCGAGGGGCTCATCGAGAAGATCAGTGATGAATACGGCCTGGGAGACCTCGTCTTCCGGCGGGGGGGCGTGATCCCCAGTCGCGGGCCACGACCGGTTCTGGTGAAGCAGCGGGTGATGCTGGTAGGCGACGCTGCCGGACTGGTCTCACCCCTTACAGCCGGCGGGATCCACTACGTCCTTCAGCATGCACGGCGCGCGGCTTACCTCGTCTGCCGCTATCTGGATACCGCCGATCCGAAGCTATTCAGGCGACCGCTCCCCCCCGAACTGAGACGGCGTCTGATCCTCAAGCAGGCGGTCAGGATGGCCTACGAGACATTCTCACACGACTGGATGATTGATCTCGGTATGACGATCGTACCGGCGGTTCTGAGAACCAGATTCGTTCGGCGGGCTTTCTATGGCCCGGGACGATACGTGATCCGCACCTGGACACCGATTTCTGAAGAGGATCCCGACGATACCAGTTAGTGTCAGGCCACCAAGGGCGGGTCTTGCCCTTCAAGGTGGTGCGGACGTACCTTTCATTTCTTATGTCGAGATTCAGACCGATACCGATACTGATCATTGGCGCATGGATCCTCATGGCCGGGATCCTCGTGAAGCGGGAATATTTCACCGAAGATGTATTCTGGCTGCCCGGTTCAGGGAGGATCGACACCAGTGCGGTCGAGTGGTGGTCGGGTATCTACATGAACGGCCAGAAGATCGGCTATGCCTGGTCAAACAGGACAAGTCAGGGGGACACGCTCTACCGGGTCTCAACGAATCAGCTGCTCAGGCTTGATATCCTCGGAGTCACCCAGGTCATCAGTGTGCGCACCGAGTCGACCCTGAATTCCGATTTCAGTCTTCGCTCTTTTTCCTTCACCTACCGGACCGATGATGCGGTCTCCAGTCTCACGGCTTCCGGGATCAGCAGGTCCGGCCCTGTGGGTACGAATCTCGAAATCCAGGGTGGTGTGGATGGGAGGAGGATGCGTCTGGTGGTCAGGCAGGGCCGCGACACGACCGGACGGGAGGAGATCATACCGGTACAGGGTCCCATCTATCTGGAAGCGGGTCCCGAGATGTTGCTGGCCCGCAACGGAATCATGGTGGGGGAAACGGTCAGAGTACCGATCTTCGATCCGGTTTCGATGCGGACCAGGAGCAGTGAGCTGCGGGTGGTGGCGCTTGACACCATTGAAGTCGAGGGAGTTGAGATACCCGCCTGGCGGATCGAGACCGACGTCCTGGGTTTCACCGCCACGCTCTGGGTGAATGATGAGGGTGAGGAACTGCGCGGGGAGATACCGATGGGCTCCATCACCCTGGAGATGATCCGGGAGTCGTATGAGACCGCGGTCGGAACGGGATGGGACGATAGCACCGCGCTCGACCTGGTGAATCTCGCGGCGATCCCGTCCCGCACGATGAAGATAGAGGGTGCCCGGCAGGTCGATTCGATGAGCGTGAGGCTCTCCGGGATAGACTTTTCAGATTTCGAGATCACCTTCGGCCGTCAGGAACTGATCGAGGAGATCGTTGAGGTCAAGAAGGAGGACCTGACGCTTCTCGAGGATTACGATCTGCCGAATAGTGATTTCATCCTCAGGCAGTATTTGAGGACCACGCCGTTCGTGCAGTCGGAGGATTCCCGGATCCTCAGCAGGGCATATCGGATCCGGAGAGAGGAACGGAGCGCACGGGCGTTTGCCGAGAATCTGGTGCACTGGGTCTATGAGTATCTCGACAAGGTGCCGACAGCCGGAGTACCGACGGCCCTGGAAGTGCTCGATCGCCGTGCGGGGGACTGCAACGAGCACACCGTACTCTATACAGCGCTCGCCAGAGCGGCAGGGCTGCCGACCGTCATGAATGCCGGTGTCGTTTATGTGGACGGCAATTTCTATTACCACGCCTGGCCGACGGTGTGGATAGGGGACTGGGTGGCGGTTGATCCGACCTTCGATCAGTTCCCGGCCGATGCCACCCACCTCGGATTCGTACGGGGAGGCCTCGACCGGCAGGTGGAACTGATGAAGATCGTCGGGCGCCTCTCGATAGATGTGGTCAGTTACTACCCCCTTCCCGGAGAGAGAGAACGTTGATGGGAACGATGGCTTTCAGAAACCCGGAGGCTCCGGCCCTCGAAGTGCGTGGTCTGAGGAAACACTATTCCTCGGTGGAGGCGGTCAGAGGGATCGATCTGAAGGTCAGGCGGGGTGAGATATTCGGTTTCCTCGGGCCGAACGGCGCCGGCAAGACCACCACGATACGAACGCTGGTCGGATTGCTGCGACCGACAGCTGGTGAGATCTTCCTGGGTGGATTCCCCCTCAAGGAGGACCCCGTTGAGGCAAAACGCATCGTGGGATTCATTCCCGATCGCCCCTTCCTGTATGAGAAACTGACAGGACGTGAGTTCCTGCGGTTCATCGCCGGTCTCTATGGTGTTTTCGGTGATGAACCTGAGACGCTGGAGGAACGTATCGAGGAACTTCTTCTCTTCTTTCAGATCGATGAGTGGGGGAATGAACTGATTGAAGCATACAGCCATGGCATGAAGCAGCGCCTGGTGATGAGTTCGGCTCTCCTGCACGATCCGGAGATCATCATCGTGGACGAGCCGATGGTGGGACTCGATCCGAGGGGGGCGAGACTGCTGAAGAACCTTTTCAGGGAGAGGGCCCGTGAGGGGGGCTCGATCTTCATGTCCACCCACACCCTGGCGGTGGCCGAGGAACTGTGTGACCGGATCGCCATCATCCAGGAGGGTGAGATCATCGCCGAGGGTACCCTTCGGGAACTGAGGATACGGGCCGGAATGGGGAATGATGAAGCGGCGAGGCTCGAAGAGGTGTTCCTCAAACTCACCACCGATGAAGAGATGATCGATGTCGTAGAGGCGCTCCGCCGGTAGGGTCGGCCCGTCACAACCATGAAGAACCCGCTCCTTGCCGAATTCCTGCTGCTGTTGAAGCCGAAGTGGTATGCGCTCCGGAACAGCGTCCGCTTTCGGGCCGAGGGCGATCTTACCCGATCGATCGTGCTCTTGGTTATCATCGCGATCTTCTGGGTGATGATCTATGTGATATTCTCCAACTTCCTCTTCCAGTTCAAGATCGTGGAGGAATTCGGGGAGATCCTCCCCGGCAAGCTCCTGGCGATGATCTTCCTTTTCTTCCTCGGGATCCTGATGTGGTCATCGCTCCTGACGAGCTTCGGTGTCTTCTTCATGTCGGAGGACCTCCAGCTCCTGATTCCGTCCCCCGTCTCGGAGGACGCACTCTACCTGTCACGGCTCTTCGAAACGACCTTCAATGCCTCATGGATGGTGCTTCTCTTCGCGCTGCCTGTCTTCATCGCCTACGGAGTCGTCTTCGACGGGGGGATGCTCTACTACCTGATCGTGGTGGTCGTGAACCTGTCATTCGTCATCATCCCGGCTGTGCTGGGAGTGGGACTGACGATGGTGCTCGTCAATGTATTTCCCGCCCGTCGTGCCAAAGACGTTCTGATGATTGTCAGCCTCATCTTCTTTGCCGGTCTGATCCTGGCGTTCCGGGTACTGAGACCGGAACGACTGCTCGACCCTGATGCCTTCATCTCCCTGGTGGACTTCTTTGAGGCGATGCGTGCCCCTATTTCACCTCTACTGCCCAGTCAGTGGGCCTCTGAAGCGATCGCGACCTACCTGGTGGGCACCTTCGCCTACGATCCCTTCTGGCTCGGCATGCTGGTGGTCTCATCGATGGCGGCGGTGGTCACGGGTGGGTGGGTGAGTTCGCGCACCTATAATCTGGGATTCACCAAATCCCAGGAGGTGCGGCGTACCCGCTTCTCACACGCTCCCGTCGTCGACCGGCTGATCAATGTCTACTCGTTCTTCTTTCCCCGGCATCTGAAGCAGATCATCTCAAAAGATGTGAAAACCTTTCTGCGGGATATCACCCAGTGGTCCCAGATCTTTCTGCTGATGGCGCTGGTGGTTATCTATGTCTACAACTTTCGTGCTCTCCCCCTGGCCGGCACCTACATGCCCACGGTTTATATGACGAACCTGGTTTCCTTTCTGAACCTGGGCCTGGCGGGATTCGTCGTGGCCGCGGTTGCGGCGAGGTTCGTTTTCCCGGCGGTGAGCCTGGAGGGAAAGGCGTTCTGGCTCGTCAGGTCAAGTCCGCTCGGGCTCAAGGGATTCCTCTGGAGCAAATTCTGGATATCCTTCTTCCCCCTCCTTCTTCTGGGGGAGGCGCTCATTGTGATCACCAGCATCTTCCTCGGTACGCATCCGGCGATCAGATGGTTCGGAATCGTGACCATCTTCCTGGTCACGCTCTCGATCACCGGTCTCGGTATCGGAGTAGGGGCGGCCTATCCGCGATTCAATTGGGAGAATGTGGCCAAGATCCCTACCGGATTCGGGGGGATCGTCTTCATGGTGCTCTCGATGACGATGGTGGCTATCGTGGTCGTAATCGAGTGGAGTCCGGTCTACAGTATCCTGATTTCGGTAATGCGCGGGGTTCCGCTCGTGCAGGAACAGCTGCTGAGTGTCGGATTGAGCGGCCTCTTTGTGCTTTTGCTTTGCGTATTCTGCTTTATCGTACCGATGGAATTCGGACTCCGGAGACTCGAGGAACGCGAGATCTGGTAACCAGGCAATTACGGAACGGCGTACTCAGGGTTCGCCACGTACGAGCATCCCTGAACCAGGGAACCGCGGGAAAGGTCAAGAGTATGAAATCACGGTCGATTGTATGGATGATTTCCGGAGTGCTCGCCGCCGCGCTCATGGTGTCCGCGTGCGGTGAACGTTCACCGGAGAGGCTGCTCGAGAAAAGCCGGCAGATCCCGGCGCTGTATGAGTTCGGCGCGTTCTATGTGCCGCTCTACCAGCAGGCCGTGATCGATAGCGACTGGACGGCGATCCGTGAGAACATCGTGGAGATCGAACGGCTTAAGATACCGGTCTCCCGGCTCGATTGTCCGAAGAACCGGTTAATCCAGAAGCGTGAATGGGAAACGAATCGGCGACTTTTCGTGCGGGCCGTGGGGAACCTCAATTTCGTAATGGGATATCGGGGAGTTAAGGCCGATTCGCTCAACATCGAGATCGCTGAGGGCGTCCAGCGGGTCTACGAATGGTGGTTCATGCTTGTCGACTTCCTGCGCTAGGAAAGGGAACGGTGTGTCAGGGCAGCAGTTGGAACACATAACACGAACAACGGAGTGATACTCGTGATCAGCGTCGAAAATCTGAAGAAACGCTATGACGGGACCGTCGCGGTAGACGATATCTCCTTCGAGGTGCAGACAGGTGAAGTACTGGGATTCCTCGGTCCGAACGGGGCCGGGAAGACCACGACGATGAAGATCATGACCTGTTACATGCCTCCCACTTCCGGGGATGTCATCATCAACGGCCGGTCCGTGCTCGAAGAATCGATGGAAATCAGGAGGAATCTCGGCTATCTGCCGGAAGATTCACCGCTCTACACCTTCCTGCCGGTCCTTGAGTATCTGCAATTCGTCGCCGAGATGCGTGGGCTCCAGCCCCCCTTACGCGGGAAGCGCATACGGGAGATGATCGAGGTCTGCGGACTGGGAGATGTCCTGGCCAAGGATATCCGGGAACTCTCCCGCGGGTACCGGCAGCGGGTCGGCCTGGCCCAGGCGCTCGTGCACGATCCCAATCTGATCATCCTCGACGAGCCGACCTCCGGTCTCGATCCCAATCAGATCGCGGAGATCCGCAAAATGATCCGGGAGTTCGGGAAAGAGAAAACACTGATCATCTCAACCCACATCCTCCCGGAGGTCACCGCCACCTGCGACCGGGTGATCATCATCAACCGGGGACGGATCGTGGCCGACGGCAGCCCGGACGAACTGGCGGGCCGCCTGCGTGGCTCCCAACGTCTCCAGGTCGGATTCGCCGCCGATTCCTTCGACGCCTCCGTGGTCGTTCCGGCGATCGAGGCACTCCCTGGTGTCTCGAGTGTTGAACACACCGGTGTCGAGGGTGGGGTATCGCTCCTCTCGCTCGAGACGGAGAAGGAGAGCGATGTCCGGCTTGATCTCTACCGCCTGTCGGCCGGCAATGACTGGCCGCTCGTTGAACTCCACCTCGAGCAGGGCACCCTCGAGGATATCTTCCGGGAACTCACCGTCGGCGACGAGTCGGTCCACGCGACCGACCCGGCTTCATAGAGGGGAGGTGAGCATGTCGACTCCGAATCTCGCTGCGATCGCCGGAAGCAATATCACGGCGCTCTACAAGAAAGAGTTGAAAGCCTATTTCAACTCCCCGATAGCCTACGTTGTGATGAGTGCATTTCTCCTCATGGCGGGCTGGTTCTTCGCGAACGATCTCTTCCTGGGGGGACAGGCGAGTCTGCGAACCTTCTTTGAAGTGGGACGCCTGATATTCGTGTTCTTCATACCTGCCGTCACCATGCGGCTACTGGCAGAAGAACGGCAGAGCGGTTCCCTGCAGCTGCTCGTGACCTACCCGATCAGCGACATTGAGATCGTGATCGCCAAGTGGCTCGCCGGAGTTACCCTGCTGGCCGTGACGCTTCTCTTCACCTTCATCTACTGGTTCACCATCACCCTCTTCGGCAATCCTGATGAAGGAGCGGTGATAGGAGGCTACATCGGACTGATGCTCATGGGCTCGGCCGGGTGCGCGATCGGACTGTTCGCGTCGAGTCTGAGCCGGAACCAGATCGTGGCGTTCGTCTTCGCCTTCGCTGTTCTCTTCGCGCTCTTCATACTCGACAGCATCCTCATTTTCCTGCCTGCGGGTATCGCGGGACTGCTGGAGTACCTCTCCCTCGGGTACCATCTCGACAACCTGTCGAGGGGGGTGCTCGACAGTCGCGACCTGCTCTACTTCCTATCCCTGACGATCCTGGGGCTCGCATTCGCCGCCGACCGTCTTGCGGACCGGAAAGAGTGAAGGGGGGGATGAGATGAGTAAGAAGATGATCCATGAAAAGGTACAGAAGGTCCGGAAAACGCGTCTGACGAACCTGGCCCTGATCACCGGCATCCTGATCGTCGCGAACGTCCTGGGCACGAACCTCTTCATCCGCCTCGACCTTACCGGCCGGGGCATCTACAGCCTCAGTTCGGCGAGCAAGGACGTGGTCCGGTCCCTCGATGACAGGCTGACCATCAAGGCATACTTCAGCGATGATCTGCCGGCACAGGCCGTCAGCATCTCCCGGTTCGTCAAAGACAAGCTGGATGACTACCAGGCCTACGGCCGGCAGAAGATCCACTTCGAGTTCATCGATCCGTCGAGTGACGAGGAGTTGGAACAGGAGGCACTGGCCTTCGGCATCCAGCCGATCCGGGCGCAGGTCATTGAACGGGACAAGCTGGAAGTCAAACTGGTCTACATGGCCCTGGTGTTCATGTACCAGGATCGGACCGAGGTGATCCCCTTCGTCCAGCAGACAGCGGGTCTCGAGTACGACATCACCACGGCCATCAGGCGGGTGAGCCAGGAGTCGCTCCCTGTTGTGGGATTCCTGACCGGACACGGCATGGCCGAACCTGATACAGACATGCAGACCTGGACGAGGGAGCTGGAGCGCCACTACCAGATCAGGTCGATTTCGGTCGATAGCTTCAAATCGGTGCCGCCCGATATCGAGGCGCTCTATATCGTCGGACCGGTCGAGGGCTTCACCGAGTGGGAGCGGTACGCGATCGACCAGTTCATCATGCGCGGCGGGCGGACCGCATGGCTGATCGACGCGGTCGACGCCGACCTGCAGCAGTCACAGCAGGGGATGGCCCAGCCGATGCTCCTGGGGATGGATTCGTGGCTCGCCCACTACGGTATCCGGGTGCGGAAGGCGCTGGTGATGGACCGGGACAACTATCCGATTGGCATGACATCCCAGCGCGGTATGTTCCGGGTTCAGGAGCAGGTGCCCTACCCCTTCTTCCCGGTAATCAGGAACTACAACAGTGAACACCCGATGGTGAAGGACATGAGCGAAGCGGTGTTCTTCTATGTGAGCCCGATTGACACCTCCTTCGCCATGCCTGATTCCAACCGGTGGGCCGACCCCGATACCATCCACACCTGGCCGGCCTCGCCGCCGCGGGTGACCATCGAGCCGATCATCTATTCGAGCAGGATCTCAAGCGTTCAGGAAGAGTTCTTCTTCATCCAGCCGAATCGGGCGATGGCAGAGGGTAATTTCCAGGGCGGACCGTTCGCGCTGGCGGCCACGATCACCGGGGAGTTTGCGAGCGCGTTCAGCGCGCCCCCCGCGGTTCCCGACTCGGTGTTCCTGCCCGGCATCATCTCCGGTCCGGTTGAGAACCGGTTGGTGGTCGTGGGCGATGCCACGTTTGCAAAGGAACAGTTCGTGACCGCTGATCAGAGTGGGGCGAATATTGCCCTGCTGCTCAACATGACCGACTGGCTCTTCCAGGATGAAGCCCTGATCAGCATCCGGGCCAAGGAGATCAATTACCGTCCCCTGAAAGAACTTCCGAGCGCCGCGCGGGCCTTCATCAAGTGGCTCAACATCCTCCTGCCCTCCATTCTCGCGATCCTCGCGGGGCTCCTCTGGTGGCGGTATCGCCGGAAGCCGGAACGGGAACTGGCAATCACGGCGTCAGCATCGGAGGAATAGGAAATGTCAGGAAGCACACGGAAGCTGCTAATAGTGTTCGGAGTCCTGCTGGTGGTTACCGTCGCCTGGAACAGTCTGGAACGGCGACGAACCACATCCCGGGTCCGCTCCTTCGAAAAGGTGGCTGTTGAGGATGTCACCCGGGTTGCCGTCAGCGGCAAGGGCAACGACGTCACCATGGAACAGCGGGGAGGGGTGTGGATGATCACCGCTCCGATCGAGTATCCCGCCAACCAGATCCTGGTGGAGGATCTGCTTAAAAAAGTCGGCGAGCTCTCAACGGTGAATGTCGTCTCGAACAATCCAGCGAATCACGACCTGTACGAAGTGGGGGTGGATACCGGCGTGCTCGTCCAGCTCTACGGCGGGCGGGAGGGCAATCGTCGGCTGATGTCCATGTTCGTCGGGAAAATGACCAGCGATTTCAACCATACCTATATCCGCCGGTTCACCGAAGATGACGTCCATACCGCCAGCGGGCTCCTGAGCGGGTATTTCAACAAAACCCTGAGTGCCTGGCGGGACCGGACGATTCTCTCCCTGCCTGTCGAGAGCATCGAACTGCTGAAGGTCGTCGGAGAGAATGTGGACTACACGCTGGCGATACGGGGGGGGTTGCCGCAGGCTCCTGACGCTCCCTGGTCGGTTGAGGTCGAAGGCACGGTTACCGAGGCGGATTCCAGCGGCGCGGTGCAGATCGTTCGGAGGGTCGCTGCCCTGACCGCCTCCGGGTTCCCGGAACCGGATGATGTGGTCGAGGCTGACTGGGAGAACCCGGTGATGTCGATTGACGGACGCCTCGTGGACGGGTCGACAATCGAAGTGAGAGTCTGGGAGATACCGGATGACAGCAGTCGGTATTATTTGCGGAAGGGTGGGGATGAAACGGTCTTTCTGATCTACAGGAGTACACTCGATTCGATACTGAAACAGCGGGAAGATCTTGTAGCAGATGAGGAGGGTGAACCGGAACTCTGAGGAGCCGGCGCGACCCTCGCTATCGTCGGTTCCTCCGACCGACTCCTGAGTGTTAAGATGAAATGATGAATCCTCCCCAGATGCCGCCGGCCTGGGAGCGGATCGCCGAGGCCGGTCCGCTCACTGCGTTCTTCGGGACCGTTATCGACGTGATAAGGGCGCCGATCCGCTTTTTCGAATCGCTTCCGCCATCAGGTCCAGTCGCGAGTGTCATCGGGTTCTGGATGCTCACGACCCTTCCCCCCATGGTCATATCGGGCATCAGCGCCCACGCCTTCCTGCGCGAGATGCTGGAGATCCTCGTCACCACACCCGAGCCCGTCTTCATCACGATCCCATGGTGGGTATTCGTGATCGTTGCCCCGCTGTTGCAGTTCGCCTCGCTTCTGGCTGATATCTGCGCCGTGCACACCCTGCTCAAGATGATGGGACATGCCCGGGGAGGTTGGAGCGGCACCTTCAGGGCCGCAGGGTACGCCTCCGCTCCGGCCACCCTCGGCTACATTCCCTACGTGGGCGCGCTGGTGGGAGGATTGTGGATGGGGGTGCTCCAGTTCATCGCGCTGAAGCGGATACACCAGGTCCCTACCTGGATACTCCTCCTGGCATACCTGCTCCCGGTCGTGGTGATACTCATTCTGGCCACCGCGACCGTGGTCATTGTGATTTCACTGATTGCACCCGATCTGCTCGGTCTCCCCTCCATACCGTAAAGGAGATAGCGATGCACGTCTGCCGATCCAGACTAGTGCCCTGTCACGCAACAACCGTTGCATTCGAGCGGCGCCGAATCCCGACCTGCTGCGTTCCGCCTCCTCGCCTTGTGCACCGTTCCGCAATTGCACTGGTATTCGGTCGCCGATGCATTCCGGCCTACCGCGTTACTCGTCGTCACAATAGGCACCGCTATTGTAACTCCTCGCGCCTTGCCGGCCGCACGCCTCGGCGCCCTCGATACTTCACCGCAATTACGGAGCGGCACACTTGCCACCGCTATGC
>SDBT01000414.1_pt1 | contig 66900 bp, 102 predicted proteins | sample 2277101 | NCBI WGS metagenome assembly SDBT01 (sample SAMN10404973, study PRJNA504765) | marine sediment metagenome | isolation source: marine sediment core GS10_PC15, 103 cmbsf | place: Arctic Ocean: Southern Knipovich Ridge | collected 2010 | reverse complement strand
GTTTTCCATTATTCCCCCTTTTTAGTTAGTAGGTCTTTGCAGGCATTCAAAAAAACGAGGGGAGTCACGGCATAGTCTACCTCCATCTCTACCACCCCCAGCTTTTCCAAATCAATGTCCATCACATTCATATTATCCGGCAGGGCTTCCAGCTTGTTGATTAATTCTCTTATTGTCATCTATCCCCCCTGCGGTTGTTCAATGGGTTCGGCGTTATTGGTTGACACTTTAAATTACCTTTCGTCAAGTTCGTTTCTTAATATTTCAGCGTCCATCTATCGCCTCCCATACCAGTTTCTCCACTACCCTACTCGTCCTGTTAACTTGAAAATACTTTTTCAAATTCTCCTCGAATGACAACTCCACGCTGAAGTCGTCATCCAATCGCCTAACGAAGGCCGCCATCCGTTCGTCTCTCTCCTCTACCCGTTCTATATGCTGCCTCGTTACTACGCCTTCCTCTATCGGGAGATAGACGGCCTCAACCTCGTTTGTATCAGCGTACCACAAATAAACTCTCGGCTTGTGCTCCATCTGGTCGGCAGACATACGCATAAGTGAGCCGGGATTCACTAATAATTGTTTACCAGATTTCATTATGAAGGGCTGGTGATTATCTCCGGTTACTATCAAGTCGAATCCTTTTAGCTTTTTCATTATCGCTTTGGCGTTGCCGCTATCCGGCGCATCCGGCCACGGCTTTTTCTCATACGCTAAAGTATGGCAGAGGGCTATCTGATTATCCGAATAGTTATCGAATTTTCTAGTGGCCAGAGGAGTTCCCCACGGGAATCCCCAGACGGTAAACTTTTCGTTGATTATCCATTCCCCATTATCGGAATTGCAGGGCAGATTTATCACCCGTTTAGCGGAACACAACACCGCCATGTTGCTCTTGTCGAACAGGCCGTAATTATGATGCGGTAGGTCGTGCTGTCCGGCGACTGCCAATACCGATTGCTTCAACATATCGATAGCCCATCGCAATAGTGCGGGACTCGATTTTGATTTATGGAACAGGTCGCCCGCTATTAATATTGGAATGTGGTGTTTTATGGATAAATCATTTATGAATTGTATCTTTTTTTCCATAGCTTTAAAGTAATCGTCCGTTCTGCACGATGGAGTATCTTCCCGCAGGTGCCAATCGGACGTAAGGATGGCGTTAGGTGCTTGTTTTCTTTTCGTTCTCATTTTAAAGTGCCGTTTTTACTCATCACCGTAGCGTCCTGTTTTTGCCTTGGTCGGCTTCATCTTCAACGGAGTGGGCACCTTCACTGGCTATATCTTTATGGTGGTCAACCTTTCCGGTGCAGTCGGGGCAAGGTTTTCCATGAACTCCAATCACCATCTCTCCACCGCACGTCTCACATACATCGGATTTCATAATTTGTGAAGTTATGGCATGGGGAGTGGCTGAACTTGTATGATGTAATTCAGGTTCGCCCTCTTGTATTCTATTAATTAAATCAATACGGCTTTCACCTGCGGTATTCGCCTCGATGGATGCACCCCCCTTTGATTTGTCGTAGTCGGCTAGGGTTTTGTTTATACTTCTTATATGCTCACTTAAATAATTATCAATCCAAATGCTAGGTGTCCAGTTACCATTATCTTTATCTACAAACTTCTCTATTAAGGGCATAAATACTCTCACCTTATCAATCACCTTTCCCGCGTTGGCGAGTTGGGTTTTTTGGGCTTCGTATTTTTTGCTAACCATATTCATGGTTTCAGCAACCCATTCTTTTGCCGAGTGTGATTCAGCTTGCTTAACTAACATCTTGTTAGTTTTTTCCAGCCGCGTGATTTCGGTTTGGAACCTACTTATGCAACCAGCACAATCATCTGAATTACAATCTTGACAATCAATCCTTTCTATTACTTCCATCTACTCATCTCCTTTGGCTTCGATTAAGGTTGCGTGGCAGAGGGCAGTAGCAAGTTCATCAGCTTCTGCAAGCGGTGTATCTGCTCTCCAAATAAAGTATCTGTTATTTATTTTTCTAACTGTCCAACTATCCTTCCACAAAGGCATAGCATCACGGATGTCTGTGGAGTAGTGGGCAAGCGGCTTGATGCCGAAGTTGCCAACAATCTGGTACATATATTTTAGCTTGGGGGATTCTCCACGATAATCATAATGCTGTATTTTTGTTTCGACTTTATGTCCCTTATCCTTCGCCACACAAACATTCAAATCCTCTGGTTCATGCTCGGCAAGCGGCTTGGTGCAGACTTTACATAGTGGGGTTGTCATTTGTAACTCCTATCACAACGTCCGCAATGCTTTTCTACCGTGTAATCATCTAAAACACATTCCCACGCGAGTTTATGAAACCCCAACCAACAAAGTATTTCACCTATCATCCCATCTCCTTTGCTTTATACGGGTGGCCATTTAGCGTTTACTCTTTTTTCAGTACACAGTACAAGTCGGCACAAAGTAAAGAGCAAATTAACATTCCTTTTAGCGAGAAGTCTTAAATACTTAATCTCGGCATTGGCTTTCCTTTTATCTTTGTATCTCGCTCGTTCTTCCCACTCTCCACCTTTATTGCGTCTGTCAACCCTGTAATATTTCATCACATCTCTCCTAACTTCTCGTTAATACTGTCTCGCTCTGCTTCTAAATCCTTTTTGAGAATGTCTATTTTCACGACATTGTAGACCAAGCGCATAGGCGTTATGGCTTCCAACACCCTCTCCACTTCCTTGAGCCGCGCTTCGTATGCTGGCTTTGCGGATGTGAGGGCTCGGTGCGCTTCTTCCCAAATATTACCTTTAGCGGTTGCCTCAACAACAGGGGAACCTTTATAATTACAAAGATATTTAATGCGTTCCAAGCTCGCCAGTAGTTGCGCTTCACGCAATTCGCTGGTGGCTAGTTTTACCTTTGCTTCGTCAAGTTCGTTTTTTAATATTTCAGTTTCCATCATCCCTCCTAAACAATTTGTTCGGCTCTACTGTGCGACCTTTGTATATAAAATGCGTCACGAACCATGAGGCTACCGCCCCTGCGATAAACCATGCGAAGCCGTATCCGATGATGGTTGTTTGGGTCATTCGTCGTACTCTTTATTTAAATACCACAACATCATTGCGAGATTGGCTATGTCAATAGCCTGTCCGCCCTCTTGTATTTGCTTGTCTATGCAGTTTTGTAGTTGAATTTCTATTCCTCTTTTGCATTTTCTGTTAGCCCATCCTGTATAACCAGCAAGCGATTTTCTATATAGTTTTTCACGCATATCGTTTGTGAACACACCGACAATGCCATATTTCGACAAGTTATCTTGCTGTGAACATTCAGCCTCTGGTATATCCCCAAAAACACGTTTATGCGCCAGAAAATCATCCCCCAATAAATGTTTATCGCTACCTAATTTCATGCCGCCCACCTTTCGCCTTGGATGTTCATACTGTTGTAGAATCGAAATTGTATCATATTCGCTATTTCGCCAATTTGCCTTTTCCCTTTTATGTAAGCGCACCACATAACGGGCACTCTTTCGGTTTTAGTTTTTGGTAGTTCGCTGATACTTCTGCCAATTTCTTACATATATTTTCCAGATTATCATTTTCTTCTACGATAACGGCTAGCAATTCATCAAGGTCAGTATATTCTTTCTCCGCTTTTTCTAATCCGTTTTCTATGACAAGTAATCCATCTATCTTATCTGACGCTGGGATTAGGTCGGAGATACCTTCGAATAGTTTCCGCGTTACTGTTATATTATTTAACAGCTGTATTAAATCGTCCTGCTTATCAGTAGCCATTTTCCATTTTTCCTCTAAACGTGCTATCCGCTCTACATTATCGAAGGCTTTCTCTAAATCCGGTATATCGACTAGGTTGTTCTCGACTATCTCTACCTCACCTATCAGAAGAAATAACTTAGTTTTCTTATTGAGTAAATTCTGTTGCTCCTCTTGCAACTTCTCTAGTTGGTCTATATCTTTTTCGGCTTCGGCAAGATAATCGAATCCCGTTAATCGCTCCTCGTCTTCTTCCAACATCTTTTTAGCGTAGGACAACTCCTGCTCAATCTTACGAGACTTGCTGGCTATGTTGGACATCCCCCTATCAATAGCGTCCAGCCCCACTATTCTGTTCAGATACTGGGCTACTTCGCCCGGACTGTTAGATAATAGGAAGTGCGTATCGAACTGGTACTGTACGTTTACGGAATCCATATTGAGTGCTGTCGTTATTTCGTCCGGGACGCCCTGTCCGAATGCCTTATACGATTCGCCGTTTAATGAGTAGCCATTGGTCGTCTTACTTTTCGTTCGGGCGACTATGCCGTTATCCACTGCTAGGTCGACCGCCATATCCCCGCCCCAGTGGCTCCTGAACGAGTCGCCCTTCGGCTTATTGAACATTACCCATTTGAGTGCTCGCAGTATTGCCGTCTTACCTGTGGCGGAATTACCCACTACCACGTTCACACCCTTGTGAAACTCCAAACGGGTGTCCTTATGGGATTGGAAGTTATGCAGACCGATGGATTTAATCATTTCTGCATCCAAAAATAACACTATTTAAAATAGTATCAATAGTCTTACATATATCTACTTTTATCTTATGTTTATATTTTTTATCATTTGAAAAGTATTTGGTCACTACCCCAACTTCTGTGTGTAGACGTAAACAAAATCCATCCCATTCCTTAATTTGTTTATAAGATAAAAATTTTATATTATATTTTTTTAATTGTTTATTCTTTTCTATTATAGTTTTTATCTTAAAAGCGTCTTCTTTTATTTTAGAATCACTTTGCGCTATTTTAAGATAGCCTTCTGATATTAAAGATTCCATGTGCGTTGGGGTAGGGGGATTACCTAATTTAATCATAATTTAACACCGATTATTCCCTTAGCATTTTTAAAAATGCTTTACCATCCAAGTCTAAAATATCTTTTAACTTATATATGGCGATATACTCTCCTTTATTTTTAAATGCGACTAACGGGTCTAAAAAAAACCACTGCATTAGTAACCATTGAAGTCTCCCATCCGCTAAAAACAGCTCTGGCTTGATGTTCTGCTTCGCTATCAGCACCGGGTGCTTGCCAGCTCTTTCCGCCTGCCCTAGTGTTTGTTCCCAAAATTTAATAAGGTTTCCTTTACCTGTTATTATACCCCATAGGTCGAGCGATTTATAGTGCTTACACTCGATGCTTAACCGTTTCGATACTATTTCCGTGCTCTCGTGGGTAGACATGATATCCCCGTCCATACGAGAAGCTAGCTGTCCCTTCTTGTAGCTAATAGTAGCAATGGCACCACTACTATGAGTGCGACGAAACAGGTCAACGCGCTCATCGTTACTAACCCAAAGAGAAAGACGTTTAGCGATATCGCGTTCATAACTGCCTCCTTTTGTTTTCCCGCCGCCTTTTTTCATGCTAAATTTGCCCTTATGAATGGGGTACCCATAGAACCAACTGCAAATTCCATGCTAGCATGCCCATTACCTGATTGCTCTTCATACTCGTCGTCAGATTTTACCTTACGGAAGTTGGCTATTTTGATAAACTCGGCCTCGTTCGTTTTGAGTTGCCCTCTCCGTCCGACTTGTAGAACGTGGCCGGGATGTTACCGCCGTAACCCTCCTCCATTATCTTTTCAAATTCGACATTAATATCCGTCTCGGTTTCCAGTGTCATATGGCCGTGTTTTGGGTGGCAAATTATTAGCTTTTTCATTGTTTTTCTCCTTTGTTATTTATACTTCCTTTATTACCATCGACTTATTGGTTGTTGTGGGCCGCCAGGTTTCTTAATTTTAACTTCCTTTTTAGCAAGACAAATCGATTTCTTTTTTGTCGCCACTAAAGTTATTTCATCAAAATCATCCCATGTTTTTGTTGCACCCTCCTTCGTTAGTTTTTGGCTTTGTAAACTATAGCGAACGCAGCCGGTATGGTATTGTGTTCTGGCTACGGCAACGCCCTCGAATCCTGTTATAATATCTTTTAATACCTGTCCTAATTCAAATTTAAACATTTGTATTTCTTTCCTTTTGGTTTATAACGATTTTTTAATTTTATTCACTAAATCTTGATGGTCTTGTGGGTGAAATTTCTGAAAGCAGTCATCGCATATAACCATAGCCTCGTCGTTCCAATCTTCTACGGCCTTACCGAATATTTCTTTTGCTTCTCCTGCCGCTTCCTCATCACTCCATCCTTTCTTATATACGCCGTTGCATTCAGCGCATTTGAATTCGTTGGCGTTCATTACTGCCCTCCTATTTATATTTTCTTTTTCTATTCAACTTCAAAGAATTCTCAATCTTATTCCAGACGTCACCTACAAGGGAGAACAGTCTTTTTTCCTTTCGTCCATCTTCTATCATCTGTATAATGCTTTTCTGGGTACCCTCAAAATCGAATTCCGGCGCGGTGATAATCGAGGACTTTGGGGGCTTTTTCCAGTGCCCTTCCGCGACGAGCCACTCGATGCCGTCCTTAAGGGAATCTACACCGTAATCGTAGAAGAAGCTAAAGCCGACTTCCCTTATCTTGCCCGTTATCTTATTCTTAGTAACCCTCACGCGGACGTCATTTCCGATGACCTTATCCGACTTACCGATACCCTTTCCCTTATGTGCACGCAAGTGCGCAAGCCACATCTCATGCGAGGCGTAAAACTTAAGTGCCTTACCGCCGCTCCTAGTCACAGGGGAGAATCCCAATCCGATGTTAGCCCGCGTCTGGGAGATGATGACGAGAAGACTTTTTGTTTCCTTCAGTCTGCCTGTTATAACACGAAGCAGCTCGCTTCCGGCTTTCGGCTTCTCCATCTTGTACGAGCCTTTATCTACCTTATTTTTCAGCCGTTCCTCGAAACGACCAAGTTCCTCATCTGACGTAAGCGCGTCGAACGAGTCAGTAACATAAATAAAAGGCCGACTGCCTTTCACCGCCTTGTAGATATTGTTCTGCCACTGCTGGACGGTATTCGAGTTACCGTTCAGGGGCGGTCTGATTCGCTCCGCCGTTTCCTTTCCGAATAGATAACGTAAGTCAAACTCGTTCGCCTCTTCCACATCGTCGAGGTACATATCATAGTTATCAAATTCAGGTATCTGGTTCGTCTCGGCGAATCCGGTAAGCGACAGTCCCGTCTTACCGGAACTGCTATCGCCGATGATGTTCACCATTTTCCCTCTAGGATATGCGCCGTACGGATTATCAGAGCATGCCAGATTAAGCATCAGAGAACCGCTAGGAATAAGTAGCTTCGTATCGATGACCTTTTTCTTCTCCACCGGCTTACGCGATACCTCCCTTACCTGTTCCGTGAGGGGCTTTTTATCCTTGTTAGTTCTGGTCATCTTTAACTTTTTCCTTTTCTACCTCATGAAACTTTTCGCCGAATATACCTTCAATAATTTTAATAATTTTAGGTTCTATATCTTCCCATTTAAATAAGCTCCCTTTCTTAAATCTAATTTTATACCGATGCACATAGATATGTTCTGCACCTAGTATGCACATTAAGTCGTTACGTAATGTTGGGGAATCATCCATTGGGTGCAAACAAAAATTAGTATCGATTATTAAAGAATCACCATTTCTTATAACCCTGTATTCTTTTCTTTTACTTTCCATTGTCGTCTCCATCTATCCTACTCCCTGTTCCAAAAACCCACGGAACTTTCTAGCGTACACCAGCCAGCGCGTGCCGTGACCGCCCATTTGCTTACCCATATTCTGCTCACGGCATATCTTGGTCAACGTAGGCAATGACATTGTTATCCCCGCTGCCTTAGCCAATGACAATGCCTCAGCAGTAGAAATATACTGCTTCGCATCGTCCATTATTTAGACCTTCTTGAAGTACGCTTGGTGGCCGTTCGCTTGGTAGTCGTTTCCTTTGTATTGGCTTTAGTACTTCTAGTCGACCTGCGAGAGGATTTAGTTTCAGGCTCTGGTGCATTTTCTTCCGCCGTCTTATCTACCCGCTCCTTTTCCATCTGGCAGGCGTTCCATATCTCGCAGTCTAGACAGGTATCTAGCGCATCGTAGTCCGTACCGAAATCACCGTCATGTGGGCACGTATTTTCGGTCAGTTCGGGCTCCGGTTCTTCTTCCTGCTTCGTTTGGTTTCTCGATGCCCTTCGGCTTCTCGGAGGCTCTTCCTGCGTAGGCTCTTGCTCGTCCTTACTATCTTCGTTATTCTCATCTCCAGCTCCCCATAGCGCAGCCGACAGCTCGTCGTAAGTATGGGAGATTAGTAATGAATCTAAGTCGAACACGTCGTCCAGCGTCGACTCCTCGTAGTCCTCACGCTCCTTGAAGTCTACCCTTGAGGCCTTCGCATAAGCATTTTTTCCCATATGCTCTTCCTTGAATAATACCGTTACGCTGTGTCCGTTTTCGAGAAAACCGAACCATTCGCCGGGCGGCAACAGATGCTCCGCCATATCTTGCAGCATTTCGGATAAACAAAAAGGTGATATCTCGAACAGCTTGATTCCGGCATCCTCGTCGTTGAGGTCTATGACGTTGAACAGGTCTTTCTCCTTCGCACGCATCTGATTAGCTTCCGTCTTTTCCACGTCGCTAACTGCCGCCGATATTAACTTTTTGTACTCCTCGCACATCGGGCAAGAATTACGCTTGTCGAACGTGGTAGGGCATAGGTAGGTAGCGTTCTCCGGCCCTATATTACGATGTACAAAGATATGACGACGCCACCATAGTTCCCCTTTGGCGGACTCGGGATTATTGGTCGTGATGTACGGCAGAAAATCAAAATGGAAAGTTCCCTTCTTTTTACCGTTCTCCTCTATCTTGACGAATACGTTTTTCTTTTCGTCGTCGGACAACCCCTCCGTAATTTTCGAAAAGTCAAGGTACTTATTCCATCCGCTACCGCCCTTATCCCTATTCTTCGCCCTGTCTCTCGCCCTGCTTGCCAGCGATTCCTTACCGCTACTTTTGTTACTGCTTCTTGTCATTTTCTTCCGTCTCCTTTTCAGAAATGTTATTGAATTGCTTTTTGCTTACAAAAAATCCCCAGCTGCCGAACCTTACCGCCAGATATATGTATATCAGTACCGCGATAGCTAGTATTATCAGTTTGAAAAATGTTCCCGGTTCCATCAGTCCTTAACTGTTCCAATAGTGGCATTATTAATAGCAGCCCTTAATTGAGCAGCGATAACGGTGTAAGTAGTCTTTCCTATTATAATATTTATACGATGGTTATCATTCCAATGTGATTCTATTTTAATAATTGGCCCGTCTCCACCAAGAATATCTTTATCGTCTTTTTCGTATATACCTATTTCATTACTTACTTTCACTTCGTCCTCCTCGTTCTGGTACTCGCCTTCCTTATACCCTCGTTCCTCCTGCTTTGCTTCATCTTCTTGACTACTTCACTATCTAAGTCTCTCGGTTCGGCAGGCGGGGCGAAGTACTGCGCTACCATCAGCTTGACCAGATTCTCCAACGAAGTCTTGCGATGTCCTATCGCCCACAGCGCGTTAGTTAGTATGCTCTGCTCGAACTCCGCGTCGTGAAGTTCCGTCTTGGCTTCCTTGTAAGAGTCGTCCATACGGTAGTAGGATTCCACCTTCTGCTGATTCGGCTTATCTAGCTTCCTATTCGCTTCATCGACCAGCTCCGACCTTATGGTCTTGACCTTTTCGTTAGCCCGCTTAGTCACCCGCTCCGCATGGGCAAGCTCCTCCGAGTATTTCATATATAGATTTGGTTGATTAAGGAATTCTATATCCAGCGCGTTCTGGTCTATGGATAGGTCTTGCTTGTAATCCGGTATTTCGCTCATACTATTTCCTCTTCCTCGTGCATTTCCAATTCGGCCTCTTCCATGGTTTTGGGAAAGCCCGCTCCTACTTTATCTATGAGATTAAAATGTCTATCCCCGATAAAAACGCCGTAATCTATCCGCGCATCGAACAGTGCCTGCTTTATGATTTTTAATATTGTCTCCTTGTTGATTTCGGTTATACGAGCGTTGCTTCCGAATTTAACTTTCGGCGTATACCACGCCGCTGCCTTGTTAGCTCGACCGCATGCTATTTCCCTTCCGAGTTTCTTGTTGTAGTTATCTAGAAGCGAGCAGCGGGCATAGCCCACGAAATGGGTATCTGTTTTCTGCTCCGACATATCATCCGGTATACTCTTATATCCCAGTAGAACTATCGTGAGTCCTCCGTTATTACCCACCTTTTCCGTTTCGGTAAGTAAATCACCTACGACCCGCCTCGCATGAAATATAGTCTCGGTCTGTATTCCCGTCATTTGTCACGCCTCCCCTCTATTCGTTTCCAAATCCAATACCAACTTTCAATTACAATCCAAGAAAAAATGATAAGAACTACTGCTGACGTAAAAAGAAAAAATAATTCGTTCTCTGTTCTAGTAATATATTTATACGTTATTGCTAAATAAGACCAAGTTAATGCAACACTAACCATTGTTTTATCTAGCGAATCCATTTTCTTTTTCATTCAATCCCCCATCGCCAAATAGCACGCTCGCGTTAGACCCGCCTTGCCGCTGTCGTAAAAGTTGCTCTCGAACGCATCCAGTATCAGGAAAGCTCTCGCGCTATCTCCTTTTCTTAATACGGCATCCGCGTATCCCAATACCGCCCTGCGCACTCCTTCCGGTTCCTCCTTCGACAGACCGTCCAGTATCCCGCATATCGTTTTCCAGCTTTCCTTTTTAATGAGTGCCCTACATAGGTCTATTATCTGCTTGTCCGTTTCCATAATGCCGCCGACAGCCTGTAGCATTTGGCCGGGGTCGAGTCCTATCAGCTTGTCCATAGTCACTAACGCCTTGCGGGACGACCCGCCGCTGGTGTCTACTATTCTATCGAGTACCTCTTCCGATATCTCCAACTCTTCCGCATCGCCAATTTCTATTAGCAAGCTGGTCATTTCGCTATCGTTCAACGGCTCCAGCTTGAACTGCGAGCATCTATTTACTATTGTCGGTAGCAGCTTCTGCGGGTCGGTGGTGCACAACATGAAGTAGACGTGGGATGGTGTGTCCTCCAATGCCTTTAGTAGGGCTGCCTGTGCATCACCAGTTGCGCGGTGGATTTCGTCAAGTATCCATACCCTGCATGGACTGGTCAATGGCTGTAATCGGGTCTGCTTTTGTATCTGCCTAATATCGTCTATGCCCCTACAGCTAGCACTGTCCATCTCTATTAAGTCGTGGTCTTTTGCTCCTAGCTCGTTTGCGACTATTCTCGCCAGCGTCGTCTTACCAGTGCCTGAACTGCCTGTAAATAGGAAGGCGTGCGGCCTATCGTCCCTTTTTAGCATAGCTTTTAGCGCGGAGACAGTTCCCTCGTTCCCAGCTATTTCATCAAATACTAACGGGCGATAATCAAGATATAAGGGCATCAGTCTCTCATCGTATTCATGGCTTCAAGAAGTAGTTGCCGTTCTATATCTGGCCACAAATCTTCTACGCCCTTTATTGCTTCAGTTAAAATTATAAGACAACGGTCATAGCCCGGCAGTTGTTCCTTAACGCCTAAAGATATTATCAAATCATAAAGTCCCTTTGCATTATGGCAGACTTGGTAAAGCTTGGCGAGCAATTCCATATCAATCGTAATTTCTTTATTCATTCTTTCATCTCCTCCTGCCATTCTTTTATCACGAATCTTTCTCCACTAGCGAACTCCGGCATTTCCAAACCTATAATTGTAGCATTTACTTTATCATTCAATAAAGCGTAAACGGTTTTTCCTATTATCTCTTTCAGTTCGTTAACCTCGAATAAATCCAAAATTCGCAATATAAAATCCGTCCCGCTGGCATGTCCGACACGCCTTTCCTTTTTCTTACTATAGGAATCCAATGCTATTCCACCGAACGTTTGGTGACCACCATTTCCATAATCAAGAGTTATATCCATTGTTAGGATGCCGTGGTCTTCGATACCGAAAAAGTAGCCTTCGACTTTAGCTAGTTTTTTATTCATTACTTCCCTATCAGCTTTCCGGCGTCAGCTACGAGGGCTTTTATGGCGTATGGTTCGGGGGTAAGAATAGTTGCTATTACTTCTGGTGCTCCTTTAGCTGTTTGGACAAAAGTAATTACTAATACAACAAACGAGATAACTGCCACTATAAATGGGATTATAGATTTCTGTTTAATATCATCGTCGTCCTCATTAAATTCTACTTTTTTATACGCCCATTTGGAAAAAGAGGCCGCTATTAAAATGGTGGCGGAAGCAACTACTATTTTTATTACAGCGATATTACTTATCATCTCAACGTAATAAGGAAATACCTTATTCACGGTCATATTCAACTGCGTCGCCAACTGCTCTATAAGCTGGGTTGTGTTATCGCCCAAATCTACCTTGATGTCCATCTACTTTCTCCTCATATTAAATATTCGTTCCTTCATCCTCTCGCTCCCTTTTATATCCAAATTCATTTATTTTATTTCCCCTTTCACTTATATAATATGCAGAACGTACTACTTTAAGTCCAATTTATTTTTAAGTCTTTCTTGTGATACTGTTTTATATTTCTTTTTCATAACATTTTTAAAATACTTTTCCCAGTATTTTCTATTACCATTTGTTCTACTATGACAAGGGTTTCTGCATAAACTAATCAAATTCGTTGGTTCGTTATTCTTTTTATCGTAGTCTATATGATGGACAGCCAATTCCTTTTTATACTTTCTTTTACTGCACAATTGGCATTTGTTACCATCTCTTTTTCTTATCTCATTTTTAAGTTTTTTATTAAACTCCTTGCCATAAGGTTCGGACGATTTCCCACCTTGCCAGTTAGGGTGCTTTTCACCGCTTCTACTTTTACTCATTTTTTGGCACGTTTCAGGCGTATGCTTTCTGCCTTTTCCAGCTATACTTATTTTTTTCCTTGATTTTGGTGTATGTTTTTTGCCATAAAAAGGGTTCTTTTTTCCTTTACTAGCTTCACTTCTTTTTTGTTTATTTTCATCAGAGCGATATGTTCCATAACTGGGATGATTTTTACCAGCCATTCCATACCAAATACCCTTTTCACCACTTAAAGCATCACTTATTTTCTTTTTTGTTTCTGGTTTATGTTTTTTACCATAAAATGGATTATTAGTCCCTTTAGAATTATGCCCATTAATATACCTACGTGAACGATTTCTAAAAACCGTAACAGCTTCACCGCAACCGCATTCACATAATTTCATCGTTTAATAATTCTTTTATATTTGATTCTTTTTTAGTGTGCCAACTGCCATTAATAGGCGTAATTTCATATTCTACTGAAAGTGGAATTATTATCCAATCCCACATTTCGGGTAACTCTTTACGAACTATTTTTTCAATGCCACTAACTATTTGTTTTTGTTCTTTAGGAACCATATCTAATATTATACTATCGTGTATCTGCATTATAAATTTGCTTTCCCAATCTTCTTTATTTTTAATTTCTATGAGTTGGTTCAACGTCCAAAGTAAGCAATGAAATGCGGTGCCCTGAACGGGGCGATTTAGGACAGCGTTCTTATCCATAATTTCGGTACAACGGAAACCCGTAATTAAATCTATATATCCTTTTCGCTGATACACTTTCCACTGTTCCACTTTCCAATCATCATAAACCCTAAATCTTTTTCTCCAAAAGTCGTCCTCAACATCTCTTAAATGGGAAGTGAATTTCTTCAATGATTTTATTCCATTATTTGCTAGATGCTCCTTCATTGGCATATTACTACTTTTAACTTTCAGATTTAGCGTCGTAATATTTTCCCACAGGTTCTTCGCGCACGGCTCGTACCAGTCTCCATAGAATTGGGGAAATACAAATCCATTTTTTGCACTATATCTAGCATCTTTACTCACCTCCTTTTCTTTCAGTGAATATATCTGCATACACATATCACGATGCATATCGGTAGTGGGGTCTCTCATATATTCCAACAGTTTCGGGTCTTGCGTGATGCACGCTGCTACCCCGACCTCTATCGATTTAAAATCCGTTTCAAGTATCCTATTCCCGTCACGTGGGATTATCAACCCTCTTATAAGTTTGTTCGCATCCTCGTTCCGTACAGGTATATTTTGCGAGTTTGGACGCGAAGATGAATTATGAATACATAGTTGATTAGCAATAAAGTTATGTTCCCCTTCAACTTCTATGTCATAGACATCCATCTCTTTATCAAGCCACTCAATTTTATCTATGGAATGGTTATTAGGAACAAATGGACCACATTGATTACCCCATTTTCTTTCAGGATTAATCCCCCTTTGTTTATATATACGCAGAGTCTTATAAAAGTTCGCTCCCGTCTCATTCTTAAATACCGTCCGACCTTGCGCAGCTAATCGGGCTAGTCTGCCTTTTGAAATATATTTGCCATTTACGTCGTAACGGTCTCTTATGACTTTTAAATCAATATTAAATATTTTCGCTCTACTATGAATAGAATAATGGTCAAGTCCAATATGCTTTGTCTGCCCCCCATGTTTAGAAAGCAGCCGTAAAAATGAAAATTTACTTATATGTATCCAGTCATGGTGTTCTTCCCCCTTTGGGAATTTTATCTTCCCTTCTTTGATGTGCTTTCTTCTGGTTTCATACCCCTTTTGTCTACTCTCTTCAGTAAAATGCTCATGTAGACGACTATGTTCGTCTAGTTTCATTTTTTCTAAATTAAATAGCTCGTTATTATAATGATTCCCATCCTTATGATGAACGACTTCGTTTTTATCAAGTGCACCTATACAGTATTCGTAAATCAATCTATGGTCTAGTATTGCTGGTTTTCGTGTTACATATAGTAAATCGGGACTATTCGTTTTTCTAGATAATGCCAATACACCTATTTTAGGGACTTTTTTCTTTTTATCCTTCCTGTAATCACCTACTAATTTCTGTGCTTCAACATACTGCCCATCAACAAGCCTAACCTTATGCTCTGGCGTTAAATCCAAATACCCTTTCCGACCCACTTTCCCCTTCCAGTGAATTCGTATGACTTTTTGATTGCCTGTTTTCCCCGCCCATAAAACCTTTTTGATTACTAAATCAAGATTTTTATTATAGCAATAGGCCCAATCACCTTTCTTGACTTTTTCAATTGGGATTCCGTCTGGGTATTTTGAAACATCTCTGACAACCTCAATAATCGAACCTTCGGCAATACAGCTGCGAAAACTTTTTGTTGTATTAAGATGATAGAACGGATGTATCAGCCCATCTACTTCCTCCCTCATGAACCCCTTTAGATAGGTATTCAAGTTCTTCTTTATCTTGCGTATCTCCATTAGCTTCTTAACGAAGGGAATGTTCATCTTGCTTAAAGCATCCTCGTCGACAGACGGCTTACCGGTCGCCGTTTTCTTCACCGACTTCACCTTAAGATGGTTGAATAGCACGTTAGCCAATTGCACGGGAGAATTGATGTTGGCCGTCTTGCCATATTCCTTGATAAATATCTTACCTATCTCGGATTGCAGTAATCGCTCGTTCATAGTCTTTATCTTATCGGTTAACTTATCCTGCTGAATTCGGCACTGCTTCGCGTCCAGTCTAAATCCCGTCTGCTCCATCTCGGCTAGCGACAATAATCCTTCGTGGAACAAGTCATACGCATCCTGCAGTCCACGTTCCTTTATCTGCTTCTGTTGTAATAAGGTCAGTCGATATCCGAATAAGCTATCCATCCCGCAATAGATGAGTAGCTTTTCTATCGGGGCGTCGTTAACCCTGTTGAACGAGTTACTGTCCTTGTCGCCACCCTTCAGGTAATGACTGATTTCGGAGTCGTAATCTATCACGCCGAAGTTGACGTATGCCTGAAACTTGAGGCTGCTTATCCCGCCCCTGTTGTCCAGCACGTGCGCCGCCATTTGCGAGTCCCATTCCCATCCCTCTATCACCGCGTCAAGGCACTCGTTCGACCAAGAATCCTCAAAGCCGAGGTTATGGGCTGACTTCCCTATGCGATGGTTTTCCAACAGCCCCTTGAAAAATTCCTTTATCTCTTCCGACATCGAAAAGGCGATCGTCCCCCTGTCAGTAGTCACGGACGCGCATCTTATATGATGCCCTATCCTATGCGGCTTCAGTCCCGTGGTCTCGTAATCGAACGACATCAGCTTCGGCCTCTCGCTGGGCTTGCCCCTGAACCACGGGGTGAAGTACCGTTTTACGAGATTTGGCGTCCCTAATATCTGAACCTCGTCCGCCTCGTCCTTGAATACGGGTAGAGGCTGCCGAGATTGCTGTATAGCACGCTCTAAATCCTGCTCGAATACTAGCCGTACCACAGGCTCTTTACTGCAGCGTAGGACGTAACTGGGATGGAACGTGGGGCACGTCCATGCCTTCGCGTCTCTATCCGGTATCGTCCAGCCCCTCCATCTGTTTATACCGCCCATATCCTTTTTCCACCGCCCTCCGAGGAACGACTCCAATGCGATTCCACCCAGCAGGATTATGGCCTTCGGCTTAAACTGTTCTATGTCTGCCCACACCCGTTGGCGGCAGTGAGCTATCTCCTTCGGAGTCGGCGTGCGGTTGACTCCAGTAGATGACATGGGACGGCACTGTACCGAATTAGTTTTCCAGCAATCTGTATCTAAGTCTATACCGATATTATCGAGACATTCTCTTAAGATTTCTCCTGACCTATCCATAAAATGGGCGTCATGCGCATCGTCCATTTTCCCCGAAGCCTCTCCGATTATCAATATCCCCTTTTCGCCTTTTCCAGTCGGCTCCATCTTAGGCGACCCGCAGTGCTTATGGAGCTGGCAGTAGTTGCACCCTAGCTTGGTCGTGGTGGAACGGCTGGGTTTTTTGGTGCTGGTTTTAGGTGCGTTAAAGAAGCCTTGGTTCATTTATATAGCAAACCCTTTATTATCTTTATCGCTTTCTTTTACTCTAGCTATATTTTTTATAGCCTGTCTAAAATAAGAAGCCTTTAACTCAATACCGATCCCTTTTCTTTTATTTCTAAGTGCGCCATATACTTCTGAACCAACACCCATAAATGGTGTCAGAAGTGTTTCACCCTCGTTTGACCAAAGTGTAAGGCAACGTTCAATCACATCTAATTGTAGAGGACACACGTGTTTTTCCTCTTCTGAATCTCTAGCACTTTTATATTCGAGTACATTACTTATTCTAATATCACCCCAGACAGAAGATGCGTATCGTTGCCATATATAATGAGATAATTTATTCGTTTTTGGGTCTTTCCAATTATTATATTTTTTTATTAATACGCTAGGTGGTTTATTCTCACCTGCATAAATAGAAAGTCCTTGAGGGTGACTAATCGGGATTTTATTCTCTCCTTTTTTACGGAAAGTTAATAGATAGTCCGCTCCAGCTACATCACAAAAAGATGAATCTTTTACGATTTGTCTATGCATTAATCCTTTTGCTCTTGTTCTAATAGCCATTCGTAAAGGCTCCTTCCAAATCACTCGGCGACCCGTATAATAGAAACCCATTTTTTCGTGTATTCTTATAATATCGCCGGGAAAATCTAAATTACCTTTATCCCCTTTTAGTGGGATATCTATACAATGCACACAACTTATCCGACCTGATATTAATACCCGATGAATTTCCCTAACTACAAATTCATAGTGCTCGAGAAACTGCTCATACGATTTACAATTACTTAAATCCCTTTCGGAACTCGAATAATTATAGAGGTCGGAAAATGGCGGGGAATAAATAACTATATGAACGGCGTCCTTTTTTAACTCTGGCAAAACCTCTATACAGTCGCCCTGATAGATGGCATACTTATCTGTGATTTTTTGTTCAGTTATAGCCATTGCGGAATCTCCATTTTATTTTCATACTTATCTATTTGATTTAATTTTAATTTGTTGTTCATCTCATTTACTAATTGCGTAAACATCTTATCCGCCGCTTTTGCTTTCCTTTGGAGGTTTTTAAATACTCCGAGTTCCCCTTCAGTAGTTATTATATCTACCGTTACCGGATTCTTTTGCCCAAATCGCCAGCACCTACGCACGCCTTGATAGTATTGCTCAAAAGAATGAGAAGGAAAGAAAGTCATGTGTGCACAGTGCTGCCAGTTTAATCCGAAACCGCCTATTTTGGGTTTTGTGATAAGTATTTTTAGTTTTCCATCAGCAAATGCACGAAAAGACTCTTCTTTTTCATCATCTGAATCGGCACCTTTAACCTGTTTCGCATCAGGGATTATCTTTTCTAAGAGGTCTGCTTCCGCATTAAGATGACACCAGATAACAGAACAAGATTTTCCCCTGACCTTTTTAGCCACCTCTTCACAGCGTGCTTCAAGAGTGATTTTTCTCTCTTTTCGTTGCTCATCTAATGTTCTGGCTGGAGCGACAAAAAATCCGCCATCAAATGAACGAGAGGCTTTAACTACTGTCTCGTTTATTTTTAAAGGTGGTAACACAAAATCATCATCCTTAAATCCCATGTCTGATGGTTTTCTTAAAGCCCTGGCCCAAGAACATACCCAACGCCAAAATCTTTTTTCAGCATGCGCTTTAAATCGCCATCTAGCCCCCCACCAAATAGGATGTAATGAGTTTTCATCATTTTTAAAAAACTCCCCTAACATATCCATACGTCCCATGTACCCTAATGCTTCAGCGGATGTACCAAGCTCTATATAATCATTAGGCGCGGCTGTTGCAGTACATAATAATCTATAAGGTGTTTTTCGCATAAATTGTGTTACAATTTTTTGCCTCTCACCAGAAAAATTCTTAATGGCACTACTTTCATCACAAACTACACCAGCAAATTTATTGCTATCAAAATAGTGCAGCCGCTCATAATTAGTGATTACTATTTTCCCTTTAATTTTACCATCCTTAGAACGACCGCACTCAATCCCAAATTTTTCCCCTTCACGAACAGTTTGATACCCAACAGCTAGCGGGGTTATTATCAATACAGGTTTATTAGTTTCTCTTACTACATTTTCCGCCCATACAAGTTGCATCGGAGTTTTTCCTAATCCTGTATCAACAAATAACGCACCTCTGCCTTTTATGGTCGCCCATTCAACTAAAGCCTTTTGAAAATCAAAAAGAAAATCAGGAATATATGAAGGGCTGAATCCATAACTACTTTCCGATTGCGATTTCTTACTCAGAAAACTATTGTATATATCTTTCACTCCTCCTCCGGTATCGACATCGTAAAGCAGTGCACAAAGCTATCCCCCTTGAACTTAAGCATACCAGTTTTATTCGGCAGGCTCTTATCCCCGACGGTTATGGAGGCCGTCTTGATTATAGGCATCATCTTTATAAGAAACTCCGGGTTAGCCTCGAACGTGATATGCGGTCCATCGTACTTAGCACGTACCCTCTCTTTAAACCATCCCACGCCGTTGGACGATTCTACGGCCAGCCGTCCTTTGCTCAGGTCTATCCTGACGGACGGGTCGTTTAGCTCGTTATCTACGGAGAACACTCCTGCTCTTTCCAGTACCTCGCCCAGCTCCTTCGGGAACTCGAACTCATGCCCCTTAGCCTTCATGAACTTACCTATATCGGGAAACTCGCCCTCGCCCATCCTGCACGAGAATACCGTCTTAGCCGTATTCTGGAAATGAATCCATCCTTTAGTTAGCGTGAACTCCTTCGGGTTGTAGCTGGCGAGAATCGCCGCAGCGGAAGCTGGAAGCAGCAACGGGTCTTTAGTCTCGACCGCCATCCCCATATCATATCTTGTAATCTGAAACCTGTTACACGATTCTATCGCACCGCCATTTACGTTAAGGCAGGTCAGTACTGGGTCTATCATGTCGCTACTGGCGGAGAATCGACAGAAAGCTATAGCATCGCCGAACGTCTTAGGTAATGGCTTCCACTCACCGGTCTTACCTAGCTCGTCTAATGGTAATGATATCTCGGCTTGCAACGCTATACCCGCGCTTGACCGCTTGCCTTTTATTCGCATCTCAGTGTCCTCGATAGTCACGTCGAGTTCGTCGTCCTTAAGCCTATCCAGCAGGCTATATAATTCCTTTGCGGATACCGCGCCGAACAGTCCCTTGTCGACGGGATGGCTTATCGCTATCTCGTCGTTATAGGTGTAAGCCCTGCCCTTTTGAAATATAAAACTCGTGCTTTGTTCTAACATTTCGCGGGTAGCAAGACCCGGTTTAATTGCCTTTAACACATCCAATAAGTCTTCACGATTTAATTTCATCTGCCCTCCTCTTTTTAATAATTGAAAATCGATTCTATTTCTTTGTCAAACTTCCTTCTAGCAAAAAGTTTCTTTTTTGAAGCACTCATTTTTTGTCTGGATTCGGATGACATTTTCTTGCCCATTGATGACGCGCTTATTTTTTGTCTGGTTTCTAAAGAACGAGACTTGCCTAAAAGTGCTTTACTTATATTTTGTCGGTTTTTTAATGAAAGTGGAACTCCTAAATGTGAATTACTCATTTTTTGGCACGTTTCAGGCGTATGCTTTCTACCTGTAGCTGCTACTCTTATTTTCTGTTTCGATTCCTTAGTATGGGGTGTACCGGGCACGCCCATTTTAGCTTTACTTATCTTTTGTCTAGTCTCTTTAGATACTGGTTTACCATAACTGTGGTGAGCAGTACCCATTATACCATACATATGATGTCTTTCACCCGTTTTATGTATACTACTATGTTCCCCTTTAGTCATCTTTTGTGTGTTTTCAAGTCGATTATCTTCATGTATTCCATTCTTATGGTGGATACATTCTCCTTTCAATATCGGGTCATCTGGAAAGTTATCGTTCCATACCTTGTGAGATAGGTCACAGTTACGATAACAAATATGTAGTTTCTTTTTCACTGCTCCAGTATTTCTTTCGTAGCCAGTCCGGGCTTAATAGCCTTAAGTGTGGATAGTACTTTTTCACGGTTTATTTTCATCTAGTTTTTCCTCATTTATTACTTTTGGAGCGGGGTGCAGGAACCGAACCTGCCCCTTTTACTGGGAAGTAAATGTGTCCCCCTTGACACTTCCCCCGCATCTTTTAATCACATAAATCCTTTTATTTTCTCCTCTTTTCGTTTTTGTTGTTTTATTTCATCCATATCATATCGTTTGCTTTCACCTTTTGGATATGGGTAAATACCAAATTTATCTTTTATCCATCCAATCATTTCTTTTTTCTGCTTCTTGTTTTTTGCTAATGGATAAAAATAGCGATATTTGGGTTTAAGTTTTTGTTTTGTTATTCCTGGGAATAATTGTTGTATGAGTCCCCATCGTGATTTTTTATTCTGCTGGTTTTTATTAAGTTCCCACCACCTACTTTTATATATAGCATCATTGATGTTTTTTGTGTGTGTCTCTTTTCCGTTTAAAATATAAACAAGCGAATCACCACCTTCACCGGTATATATCCAATTTGTGGCTTGGTATATGTAACCAGTATGATTCATATTCTGGTCGGCATATGAAACAATCAATTTCCCTTTTTCTATTTTTGACAATGCCTGTGAAACTAAATAACTTGTAAGATTTTCAACCCTATTTATTACTACTAATCTTTGAAGCTCAAACGTTTTCCACGGAGTGGCGTTAAAACCCGTCGAAGGTGGTGTACCAAAAACACAAACACCTTCTATTTTTGAACTATCATCTTTAGAAAATAACCCAAATGAAAATACAGCATTTGGCATAGATGTAGAATAGTGATTATTAATTACAGTGGGAACCACTCTTTTCCTTGCTATTTTTTTAACTGTATAAATATCTTCTAAAGACAAATTCTCTCCTTTTATTTTGCAAGTGTGTATTTATCATTCTCTTTTTTGACAGTACCTAAAAGAACAAGTACAGGGAGGCTAAGACTAAAACAATTAGTCGCTATATTCACTTTATCTAGCCCACCTTTTTTGACGTATAACTGATTTGATAGTTCGATTATGTCTTTTCTATTCCCACCTTTTTTCAAAGCATCAACTAAGGCATGACTTCTAGTATATACAAATTTTGATTTTGTTAGTTTTTTAATTGTCTCTTTTGCTATTGGTTTGTCCACCGTTTTCTTTTTCTCTCTTATCTTTTTGCTGACCTTAGCTTTCGCCTTCTTACCCTTCTTTTTCTTGCTCACTTTCTTCTCCTCTATTTTGGTTTCGTTTGGTTCTTTTTCCTCTACCGTTTCTGGTTCTGGTTCTGGTTCTAGCTCACTGCTCGCGGCATTCTCTTTCTCTGGTAGTAGCTCCCAGCCATCCGGCAGTAGGCCGTGCTCGTCGAGAAAGTCCTCCACCTCGCGGCTGAACTTCCCGCCGTCCTGCTCGGCACTCAAGGTCTCATCCGAATCTACGTTCCCCTGCTCGTCCTCGCCTAAGGCGTTCCTTCTTATTTGCAGACCCAAATCTTGAAAGCTCCTCGTATTGATTGGCGGATTAAGTCCCATTACGGAATTTAATTCTTTTGCTACTTTAGTCAGTATTTCTATGTCTGGCATTTATTCTTCCTCTTTTTAAAATATTTTTTCTAATTCTTTTTTGTGCTGTGTATGTTTTTTTAATTGTTCATCAATATTTAATGGGCGTACAGGCATTAATATGGCACCGGCGTTGCCATTAATTAAAACCATCGGCGCTCCTGTGTCAGTAGTATTTATTAAAATATTACTGCCTGAAACATGCCCATCATTATCTGTAATACCGCCCATCATTAATTGAATTATTTCCAGATAGTATGGGTTTAATCCCGCTGCAAGGTATTTCTCTTTGTCTATATTTGGTAGTACCTGCGCTATATTAGGATATGTTACTCCACAACTAATCTCAACCGTGCCATAATCAGACATGGCTTTAGTTTGAGACACTCTTTTGTACATGATATGGGAGTCACTTTTCTTAGGTTTTTTGTGCTTTTCAAAATTCCATAGCTCACCATCAATAACTTTCAGGTTTTCATCCTTTTTATCGACTTTTTTATAAACCAAGAAATGTCCATTTGTGTAAACCGCATACCCCTTTTTAAAATATATGCCTTGTGTGAATGGACGATGCCCCTTTCCTAACCCACGACATTGCAGTCCCATATTAACAATATCTGCATTCAATTTTATCCAGTTATTGTCCTTTTCTTTGTTGTCCTTCTCAAAAATAAAAGGCATTAATTCCCCTCCTCCTCTTTAATAATTAAAAAATACGGTCTATAACCTCTACGAGATATACGGAATCAATCTTATCCATTCCCTTTTCCTTTAGCTTGTTTAGTACCTCGTCGTCATCGATTGATTCCAGAAACTCCCGAAACTTTTTATCGAGTCCTCTTCTAATTGTTTTAACTTTCACATATTTCCCCTTTCACTTATATAATATGCAGAATGTACTACTTTAGGTTCAATTTATTTCCTAATACGACACCAACATCTGGTAAAGCAATTTTTCATGTCCCTTTTATTAACCTTTTTAAAATAAGCCCGATTACTGGCACACTCATAGCATTGCCGCACGTTTTGTATCGCTGCGTATCAGATATGATTATCTCGTTGCCGTTATCGTCTATACCTTTTGCGGTGTATCCATGAATCTCAGTTATTTTTACGTCGTATGAGTTCATGTTTTTTATTTTTTCGGGAATGAATGAATTTATGGCATGTATAGCACAGCAACACAAGGTTATTAAGCACGTTTCTAAGTCGTGGAAATTTTGCCCAACTCCCGATATGATGGACTTCATGTGATTTTGTGTTCTCTTTGTGTTTTTTATTACATCGTTGGCATATTCTTTTGTCTCTTGCCCAGATAAGACGACATACTTGTTTCCATTTTGGTGAAGAAAAGAACGCTTGTCGCTCCGTGCTGATTCCGCCTTTCCAGCCATGATGGTTTTTCCCCACACAATATCTATAAGAACATTTAAGTGAGCAAAATCGTCTATTTGCAAAAGAGGGGGAAACAGTTTTTTGCTTTCCGCAACACTCGCAAGTAATAATGATTTTTCTTGATTGCGTATTTCTAGAGTTGATGCCTCGAAGTTTATAAGCACATGAAGTGCCACAGGTTTGCTTATTTGTGGACGGTTTATATTTAAAGGGTTTTTCGCAGATGACGCAGTTTCTTGTAATTCTTTTGCTGTGGCACCCCCAGCAGACTTTAGCAATTTGTGATTTTTCATTTCCGCAAGCACACTTTTCTTTTGATGGTCTAAGCATACCCTTATTATAACACTTTTTTCTGTTGTTGAAAAGCCCTGTAAGCGTTCGCATTCAATAGGCGTGAGGTGGCGGATTAGAGAATCTACCTGTACGCCATGCCTATCAGTCGCTGTATGCGTAAAAGCAGTTCCATCCTCTTTAAAGCGAGGCCCGTTTTGCCGCTTCTCCAGTCGGTCGGGCGTAAGGACCGCTCTAACAAACGGCTGGTGGTTGCCACCTGCCCCTGTCGGCGATGGCGGTGATATACCATCCTCGCTATATATCCGGTTCTGATAGTGCGGGGCGTTTTCGTCTACGCGCATTATCATATTTTTACTAGAACCACCACCTGCGCCTTTAAGCGAATGGGATACCCCATCTTTTCTTGTTTCAAAACCCCTTGAATGTAATAAGCCACTTTCCATAATCATTGTTCGCTTTCCGTCTGCGCCTTTGTAGTAGGAACTGTCAATACCGACAGCGCATAGCCCACGTCCGAGTTGTTCTCCGCTTTCAGTAATGTTGAAATCGCTTTCTGTGACAGGAAATATTTGCGGTCGGGGTTTTTCTCTAAGATGTCCAACAAAGTAAATCCGCTCTCGATTTTGGGGGAGAAACCACCTTGTATTAAGTACCTGCCATTGACAGTCATACCCCACGTCGGTGAACATTCTAATTGTTTCGTAGAAGGCATTACCGTTGTTAACAGAGAAGAGTCCTGGCACGTTCTCAGCAATGAAATATTTGGGCTTTTTACCCTGTAGGATTCTAACCGCCTCGTTAAGTAAACCGCTTCTCGTTCCTTCTTTTTGTCCAGCCCTTTTTCCAGCAATGCTATTATCTTGGCAAGGCCATCCGAAAACGAGACAGTCGAAATCGGTTTTTGGAAGAAGCCCTTTTGCATCATGGTCTACCTCAAATCTAGGTTTAAATTGGTATCGATATATCGCTCTTGCATACTTATCCTTTTCGCATGCTCCGACAACTTTGTATAACAGATTGTTTCGCCTGATAGCTTCATGCGGTGCACCAATTCCAGCAAAAAGTTCATATACCCGCAAAGTATTTTTTGCTTTCATATAAAACTCCCGATATACGGACGGGAAACTGCACGGCACTCTAATACAGTACATACGCCGTGGCCGGGAGCATCGTCACGTGGTAGCATCGTGCCTATACGCATGATTCCCTCACCGCGCTCCTTCTCCGTCTGGTTAAGTGTTATGAACATATTGATATGCCCGTATTTTTGTTTACTCTCGCTGAAGTCCTTAATGCTTATCTTCTTCTTTTCGTACGCCGTAGCCGCCGTCTGCGTAGCGGTTATTATGAGGCAGTGCTTTTCCATCGACAGTGCCCTTAATGACATCCACGTCTCGTTTATCTGATGACGCATTTCCTTTCGATTGTCCTCCGACGCGAGATTATCAGCGTAATCTATTACAATTACGTCGGGTATGAAGTCCTCGTCCTCCCACATGCTCAATTGCGCCTTTATATCCTGCACGCCCTTGACGCCGCCCGGCCATATTATCTGGCGGATACTCCTGCCGCCCAACCGTCCGGAAAAACGCTTGCCGACCTCCACGGCCTCGTCAGACGTGAGCTTCTCTATCATCTTCGCCTTATGCCATACCGCACCTTTATACGCTCTAGGCTCCTCTTTAACGCAGTGCGTACATGGTTTATAGTCGGGCACGTCTTCCAACGACAGCTTTTTTGTCTCGTCCCGATTCGTCTCCAGCACGCCGAAGTCGCATGCCCTATCTCGTTTGCGGCATGAATCATCTTGGTTATACCGGCAATCTAAAACAGGAATCGATACTATCTCTCTCCTCTTGCGGTTCTTGCCCGTGATGTACGAACTCACCCGCCGCTGTACCTGCTTCTGGGTCATGTCGCCCACTATAAAATAGGCCACATTGCACGACGAACGAACTGCCCTCATTACGAACTCCAACAGCCAGAACGATTTCCCCGCCTTCTCCATCCCCATTACGCCGACCAGCATATCTCGCTCGAACGGCCCTAAAAACTTCCCTAACGCTCCCGGCATCTTAAATAGAATATCCTCCTCCCTTTCGTCTAACGCCTCCCTTATGGCATCCTCATCCGTGAGGGGGTTTATTCCCATGCTGACCGGACGCTGCACTTGCCTGTAGTCTCTTATTAGGGCTTCGGCATCTGCCTTCTCCCCCCTCGATAGGTGGGCGAGCACATCCTCGCTGAGTGTCTCCAAGCTCCTGCCCTTAAATCTCGCCTCCGCTTGGTCGAGCAAATATTCGGAGTTCAGTTTGTCCGACCGTTCGTACTCCGTGCTTAGATTGTCTAGAAAATCTGCTATAAGTTCCGCTTGCTCCGAGTCCAACCCGTTACGGGAATGGCTCTCGAATATCGGCTGTATGTTAACGCCGGGTGCTTCGCCGTACTGCTCCCAATAATTGAGACACCATCCTGCTACCGTCTTGGCGAACGGTATCGCCATAAGACCGGGATTATATATCGGACGAATTCCCGTCAAGAACTTGGTGCTGGTTATCATGCCAGTGACGATGTTCTTTTCTATCTGGTGGTCGGTTCTGTGGAGTCTTATCTTGCGCATAGCAACTCCCTAAAAAATATCTTCCAAGTAGCCCTATCGAAATTCGTCTTGGTATGGCACGGACTATGGCACGGACTATGGCAAAGACTTATCAGGTTAGCTTTACTACAATTCCACTTGTTATAATCTATATGATGTACATCCAGTCCAGTTCCCACGCTATTTTCATCCGGCGACCACCGCCTGCCGCACAGCTGGCACTTCCATCCGTCACGCTCACGTATCGCATTCTTTAAAAAACTAGTCCAATAAGGTGGATATAACCTATACCACCAGCCGCTTGGATAATCTATATGTTTTGAATCATCATAAAATAGCTCGCCCTGTTTGCCTTTTATTTTCGGCATCGCGATACCAAACAGACAAAGCTGCAACGAGAACCGCAACCGTTTTTTATTGCGCGTAATTTGTCTATTCGTTAAAATGGGCAACTACCTCCCCTTCCGGTTCTTGATGGGCGTATAGATAACCCTCGACGAAAATCGCGTAACCGTCCACCAATCTTTCCAATATCAATTCGCGTAGTTTGGTATCATATAAATACTGGTGGCCGTTATATGCCTTATCCTTTCCTTCCGAAATTCTAGTTAAAGCATTTTTGACGCGCTTTCTTATGCTGCCGCCCGTTTTATTTTTATAGCTATTCCTTTTTCTCTTTCTGATATAAGAATAACGATTAGCTATCTCCTCCGCTAATATACTATACCATTTGGGATTGTGGGACTCCGCTACTCGTATTCTTGACCCGGACGATGGGTCGTCTCCTTCAATCAGTATAACGGATAGTTGGTTACTCTCTAACTCGGCCAGCATTATAAAAGCGTGGTCTCGAAAATGCTTTTGTATATTTTCTGGAAGTGCGTCAACCGACTGCTCCATTCAGTCTGTATACCAATCGTAGTCATCCCTATAATTGGACGACCTGCCTTTCCCTAACCGTTTATCGAAATGGTGACATCCACGCTTCGCCACGAACAGGTCACGCGGCTGATGTCGCTGGCACCCGTACGGCAGCTGTTCGAGTACGATGTCTACCGGCAGCATCCGAAAGTTCTTACTGGGATTATGTTTCTTTTTGGGCTTCTGTTTTGCTTCCATCATTATTCTCCTCTTCGAATTTGGCTTCCATCTTTTCCGCCTCCTCTATATCTATCCACCATACCTCATGCCCATAGACGACCTTGCCGTCGTTCATTATGATTTTCGGCGTCGTACCCAGTGACTCATCGCCTGCTATGAGTTCCTCTTTGCCGACGACTTTACCTTCGCCTAAATAGATTTTTTGGTCGCCCGAATATACTTTAACCCGCATCTGACTTTTTTCCTCTTCGCTTTTTAGTTTTTTCTGTATAGAATGCAGCGGGATTTCGGCCACTTGCGTCCAAAGGTCTATTCTCTTACGGTCATCCCCCTCGTCTGGAAAAAGGAAACGTTTCGCGCTATACCTTCCCTTTTTGTAGTCTTTGATTGCCCTATCCAAGATGGCGATGGCGAGCCTCTTTTCAGGCGACGGTATCGACGAGCTTTCAGTCATTACTTATTCCTCTTGGTTCCCAATGATTAATTTAAACTGTTCCTCCTCTAAACCTTTTTCGATAAGTTTTCTAATAAGTGCCGTTTTTGTAACTAAACGAATACCCACAATTTTAGTAATTCTTTCAACTTGGTCTTTATATAAATGTATTGTAACCGGAACCGTTTCCCTATCCATTTATTCCCTCCTCTATAATAGTTTTAAAAGTTGGTTGCGGTGGTCGGATTTGAACCGACAATCTCCAGCTTATGAGACTGGTGAGTTACCATTTCTCTACTCCGCAATATATTTTTGGTCGGAGAAGTTGGACTTGAACCAACGGCCTCCCGCTTCCAAAGCGGGCATTCTTCCAACTGAGCTACTCTCCGACATATTTATTTTTTACTGCTCTTGGCTTTTATCAAAGTCTTTTCCCACTTCGCAAGTTCATCTAGCGCATCCCAAATAGTATCAAGGTTTGCGCCCATCGCATTACGCCGTACGGCTTTCGCCGCCTCGATAACCGGCTCGACATGCTGGAGATGAATCCGCAACTTGTCGTTCGTCGCAATCAGCAGCTTCTTAGACGGGCTGTAGAGAGTATTACTCATTTAGCACCTCCCTTGCCTTTGCGCCGTTGTCCATTCCAATGAGCCACTCATAATTACTTTCATTACTATAAAACTTCAAAGCATCCATAGCGGATAGTAAGTCTGTGTATATTTCCGATAGTGTTTTATCAGTTATTAGGCGATCATCACCATCTTTTAATAGTTCTAACAGTCCCGCTACTTCTTTTTTTGTCCGCTTCACTTCACTTCCTCTAATCCTTTACTAAGTTTACGCCAATCGACTCACCGGTGAACCGTATATAGTCCTCCCAGTCGAAGCCGCCCGGCCCCAGCCATCTCGCCACGAGCTTTTTGTCCCCCTCCCTCTTCCTTTCAACCCACTCGCAGTAGTCCTCTACCTGCGAGCCTAAAGTAGGAAAGTGTAGGCCAATCGTCTTCCAGACCCCGTTGGACTTCCATCCCTCCCGTACGTCGCGGATACTGTTCACGCAGTTGACTAGCTGTCGGTACTCACCGGCGTTCAACCTTATCGTACCCCGCGCCTCGTTGAGCACTTTCCGTAACCCGTCTACCATGCCCCTCTCGTCGGGATGCCGCTTAGCCGTCTGCCTGTCGGCAACCTCGCTCATCGTCTGCACACCGTTGGCGGTCACGGCCATAAACCAGCTCTTGCCGGAGCGCGGGTTGTATATCAGGTCGGCCAGACCCATTTTCCGCAACCAATCTTTGTTCTCCGGCCAGTATCCCTCGGTGGCCATAAGTGAGAGCTGGGAGAGTGTATTCTTGATAAGGCGTTCCGGCCACTTACGGGTAAAGTATCTCGGCGGTATCTTCTGCTGCTTCGCCCAATCGTCGTTCAGCTTCATATCGGTCATCGTACCAGCGGACAACTGCCTGATACGTCTGACGGCATCGCGATAAACATTACTAGAAGACTTATCGTGATGCCTGACGTTGGGTAGGGAATTCCAATGGTCTAGGAGCGGGTGGTTAAGAGAGGATTTCTTAGAAGTGATTTGCTTTTTATTTTTAGGAACGTTTTCTCTCGCTTTCATAGAAGGATTTGTTTTAGAAGAATCGTTTGTCGTTTTCTCCGAAAACGTTCTACCTTTATCTTTAGATAAAGGACTTCTTATAACACTACAATTACTATTGTTTCTTATAGACCCCCTCAATTCCATAATATCGGAATTCCATAATATGGATAAATAAGAACCTGTTACTTGGTTGCTATCATTGACCGTTCTGCCATAATCTATAAGTTTGAGTTTACGGAATTCCTGCATAATTTTTGACACGGTATTTACGTCCATTCCGGCGTATGTTGAGCATGTTTTTGTCAGTCCTTTTAGCTGTCTTTTTCCCTTATCTCCCTTCTTGGCAAAGTCACTATCTATCTCACAAAGTGCAAGGTAAATATTGCGATATTTACGGTATGTCAGTCGGTCTAATTCTTTTCGAAAAGCCCTTAATATGGTTTTATCAGCCCAGAGATGTGGCACGTCTCGTTGGCGTAATCTGTTGTTGTCCTCTGGTTGTTTTTCCGCTTTAGTCCTCATAAATGGCTTCCTTTACTACATTATGAAATTTGCCGTGACAGGCGTAACACAAGACGATTAATTCTGATAGGTGTTTAAGTTCTTTACCTAGAATATCATAGTTGGGGTGGTGTACGTGCAGCTCCCCCTCGTTTGAACACAGTTGGCATTTCCATCCCGCTTTTTTTCGTGCATGAGTTGCTATTGCTTTCCAGTATGGTGTTTTTAGAAAATCTTTATAAGGCATATCTCGTATATACCAGAATACCTCGTCTCTGTCTATTGTTTGGTAATATGATTTTAGTTCGTTTATCTGTTCCCAAATAGGTGTTCCTTTGTTCCATTGGCATTCTGGATTTAGATGGTTGTTTAGGAAGGATTCTGAACGCTCACGCCTATTAACTTTATTTTTTATTTCTAGTTCTTTTTGCCCTTTTTTATAATTTTTTCGTTCTTGTTTATCATGTCTTTTTTGACAAGGTGCACATAATAACTGATCTTGTTTGTTTTTTCTTTGGTTTTGTATATGTGCGAGAAGGGCCGTTTTACCCGTTTTCCACATTTCAATTTTATTACAGCTTGGGCACTTTCGTTTCACAGTAAATATATCATATTCGGCTGGTGAATTAACAGAGGGGTTTGATATAAATAGTTCTCTAATTCTGCTCAATTTAAATTTTTCATTACAGAGAAAATCAATAAACGATTCCGTGATTATGTATTCGTTTGTTATTAATTTTTGGTCTGTTAGGAATGTTTCTATTTGCTGTCTTGTAAATCTTTCGGGGTTACTTTTAGATGTTTTTTCTAAATACAAAAACGAATTACCGATCTTCAATGTACTGTCCCTTCGTTATCGTTTTCACCACACTTGCAGTCTTCGCAAATGTGTTCTTGTTCATCCGCCTTATTCTCCTTATTCTCCTTAAACACGTGGAGCATCTCCTCGATTTCCTCGTCGTAGAAGTCCACGTCGTTTTGCTGTATCCGTTTTGCCTTCGCCCTTAGTAGTCCGTGCACTAGCTTATGAAATAGCGGAAAATTGGGATTGAACAGGATGGCGGCGGGTATCGTAACCTCCTCGATTCGGTATTTATCTTTAATGTTTCTTATGTATTCGGCGTCCTCTTTCGAGAGGTATTCTATGGGGTCTTTTGAGAAGTCGATTACGACCGGATTCGATTTTTTGCTTTTCGTCATTAATACCTCTATATTTTCAGTTAAAATAGTAACGGGTTAGACACTGTGGGTATGACCCACCCCTCCTAGAATGGCAAGAAGTAGAGGTCGACGTACCTTGCTTGCCTAATCGCACTAACCGAAAGGGGAAACCTCCGAAGAGCGTTACTAATTGAAATGGGTCTAAAAAAGAATTATTTTTCATCAACACCTCCGTAATAAGTATTTAAAATGAGAGCGGGCGATTACGGCACCCGCTCTCGGCTATCGAAGGCCAATCCGATAACACAATAAAAGACTTAATTGTAAGCCTATATATTATATTAACGCATATTCCCAGAAAGTAAACCTTTTATTTTCATTCCGCGATAAATGTCCTTACCCGCTCGATACTGACCGGCTTAAAATCCCATACGTCTACACCTACGTTGACCACGTTTTTTACTTTTTTGAACAGGTTATGGATATGTCCCGTCAGCACTATGTTGTTGGGAAATAGGCAGGCTTTTGCCGGGTCGTGCACTAATATGAATTCCTCTACCTTTAGCCAAGTATGGACGGACGCGAATCCTATTTCCTCGTAGATGAACGGGTTTAGCCGGTCGTGGTTACCCAGAATCAGATGGAGCTGGCCGTTGAGCTTCTGCGTAACCTTCTCAATCCACAGTCGATGTTCCGCGCTCTTCAGGGAATAGTCGCCTACCATATAGACGATGTCGTCTTTTGTTACGATTGAATTGTGGTTATGGATTAGTGTCTTGTCCATCGCGTTGCCGTCCTTAAACGGGCGTTCGCAATAGCGGACGGTGTTATTATGGCCAAGATACCAATCCGCAGTGAAGTATATCATTGTTTTCCTTTTATATCGATTTTAGTATCGTTGATAGTTCGTTGCTGAGCGTGCCGTCTGTCATCTTAATTTGTATCGCTATCTCGTATGTACCGGTTGTCATGAATGTTACCGGGTTAGTTACGGATAACCAACCGTTGCTCCAGCCAAACGGTACGATTATGAAGACCCCGTATTCCCGTGTCGTTACGCCGTTAGATTTAATTTTGGCAATAACGCTTTCTATTTTTGCCGGGTCTGATACCGAGTCCACGTGAAAGTTAAAGTAGGTGGACGCTTTTGCCGGAACGGGATTCGGGGATAAATAATAGTTGGATATAGTGATTGCTTCCGTACTGCTATAAATGTTAGTTTCCGAGCCACATCCGGCAATCATAGTTAAGAGTAATAAGTTATAAAGTATTAGTTTCATTTTATGATTTCCTCTGTTACTTTGCTAATGTGATAGCGATGATATGTATCGCGTGGATGGTCTTTTTCATAGTTTTTTGTTGCTATAATGGATTGTTTTGCTTTTGCAAGTGATTTGAATTTTTCTATTTCGTCATCTTCGTCATCTACCCCAAGCTCTCCACCGTTCCAACAACATGATTTCCAATCATCTCCTGCGCTTATTTTAGTTTCCACTATGTAATAAGTTTTCATTTTTTATATATCCTCTTTTTAAATTTTAAAATCCAAGTCCTTCATTAGTATGTCTGCTTCCTCTTGCTTCATGTTGCCGGGGTCTCCTTCGTCTAGCTCTACTACGATATTCTCCCCGTCGAATATCGATAGCACCGCCGCCATCTCTTTCGACTTCTTGAACTCGTTCTCTCCGCTGTCCAGCATTATATATCGTCGTTTGAAACGTTTGAGCTTTTTTATCTGCTCCGGCGAGTATAGCATCCCGAACAGCGCGACGGCTCCCGGCCCTAGTCGCCACACGTCGGCGATACCTTCTACCACTATTACACTGCTGTTTTGCACGTTATCCAGCGCGTACAGGCAGTCCTTATGGAAGATAATCTCGTCTTCTCCAGTGCAGGCTTTGTATTTAAGGTCGCTCCTGTCCGTTATGTCTCTGCCGGTATAGCTGACTAGTTTACCCTCTTGCCATATCGGGGCTATTATTCGGAACTTGTAGTCGCCTAGATGCCCGGTACCCAGCAGTCCGTACCGTTCCGTCAATACGTCCGGGTCGAACTGCCTTTGCTGCAGATATAGTCGATGGCGATGCGTCATATTTTCCGTACCGTAGGGCAACTGTACGCGAGTGGTCTTAGTTACCATTCGCTCTTCCATCCACATGGAGGGGCGTTTCTTGTATCTCGCTATAAGGTCATAGACTTCGTGTTTGTTCAGGCTTAGTAGTTCGCCTACTACTTTTTTTACGGAATGGTTCCCGCATTTCCAACAGTTCCAATATCCTTCTTCGACGTTATATCCAAGATGGTCGCTGGTATCGTCGCAGAACGGGCATCGGCAGTTCCGCCAGCCCGGAGCGCAGTTTGGTCCTTCCGTCGTGAGCCGGACGCCGTTATCCTCTAATAAGGAGACGATATCGTATTTCATAAAAGTTCTATTATCCAGTATAGAGTGTAAAATAAATAGATAAAAGAAAACGCGCCCGAAAGTAGAGAAAATAGATTAGCCGCTATAGAGTGATCGGCATTGTTACACGGTTGATTAGTAATAGCAAATACCGCTACAGATGACGTAAACATAACAAGTAATAAAACTGCGAGAATAATTAAAAATACCATTTTTAAATTACCTTTTTTAGTTTTCTAAAAGTTACACTTTCTGAATAGTACCCATTAGATTCACCTAGCCATCTAATAGTAACGCTACCTTTGATAGTGGATAGTTTATAAAACGTCCATGTATAACTATCTCGGTAGGAATCGGTGTTATTGTAACCTTTAGGGTCTTCTTCACTCATAACTTCCTCGGCTAGTAATATTGGGGAGCCAAGTAAATCTTTTAAGTCTCCAATAATATCTTCAACATTAACACTTTCACAACAGTCCTGTTCGTGATATTGTTTCCATACTTCCGCTTTATCAGATGTGAAGATAATTTCTTCATCCCCTTTTTTACCATCAATACTAACTAAAGTTTTCCCTATTAATTCTGAAAATTCGTTATCATACATTCTCTATCCCTTTATGTTAATGATTGGTTTCAGATGCGCGACTACTTCTACTAAGTCCTTCTGCTGCTTCATGACGTCGTATATATTCTTGTATGCCATCGGCGATTCGTCTAGCGTATCTTCTTCCACCTTGGCCTCTATGCCCTCCATTTCCTCTTTGAACTCGTCCATTGTCAATTCCCGCTTTTCTTGCTTACGCCCCAATACCCGACCTGCTCCGTGCGATGATGAGAAGAGCGAATCGGAATTGCCTTTGCCTACTACTATAAATGAACCGTCACGCATATTACCGGGGATGATGCCCTTCATACCGTCCTCTGCATGCGTAGCTCCTTTGCGATGAATCCATAGACCGTCTTTTAACTCGGCGTGGTTATGATTGCGGTTAATTAAAATGCACCAGTCTTTTTTATGATTCGTATAATGTCTTATCTCTCTATTTACTTTACGTATCATCTCTATCCTGTTTTGTAAAGCAAACTCAAGACAGAATTCTAAATCCGTTATATATGCTTTCCCTTCGATAGAATCAACCGATAGACCGAAATGTCCTTCCTTCGCCTTGTCCGTTCCGGATGCGAGCTTCATATAGTGCGTCGCTACGGCGTGTCCGATACCACGGCTGCCGGAATGAACCACTACCCAGACATCGTCATTTTCGTCGTAAGCGATTTCGATGAAGTGATTACCGCCGCCAAGCGAACCGCAGCTTTTTAATCCTTTATCATCTTTTGAAAAAATCTCTTTTAGCTTATCCGTGCTTTCAAATTGAGAAAAATTGGAATCGCATTTTAGTCTATTTATGTTAAATCCTGTAGGTACTGACCGATAAATGCTTTGTGCTATACACTGTTTATAATCTATGTTTCGTACGGCATCAAAAATCTGTTCACGTTTAACAGGTAACTTCATTGCCGCCATTCCACAACCTATATCAAAACCCACCCATGCGGGCACTATTACATCTTTAGTCGCCACTATCCCGCCAATAGGCAGGGAGTATCCTAGGTGCACGTCCGCCATGAGGGCTCCCTTTACCGCGAAGTCCATCTTCATAGCCGATTCGAACTGCTCCATGGCCTTCGGGTCGACCTCCTCCGCGTATATGGCTACGGGCTTATCTGCGATGGTTGTCTTTTTTATTTCTTACTCCTTTCCCATCTGGTCATATTTTTTAAGTACATTATATCCTTCCAAGTGCGTGGCGACTATATCTTGTATAGCTCTCGTTCGTTCCTTCGGCCATCTAAATCGCGCTCCTATCTGCTCGACTAGTGAAGCCGACATGATTTCATGCCCTATATAATTAGTAGTTCCTTTTTTGTTGGTCGTCTGGACGAACGGCTTACCGATGTCATGTAATAACGCCGCCCATCGCAGTTTCAAATCCGTATGCGGAACGGCGTTTACGACCTTAGTCGTATGCTCCCAAAGGGTATAGTTATGGTATCGACTATTCTGGTCAAAATCAATTTGATACGACAGTTCGGGTAATATGATACTCAACAGGCACGACTCTTTTAGCACGTTAAAGTTGACGATTTCGCACGACAGGATTTTATCCATTTCTTGGTTCCATCGTTCGCGTGATATCTTAAGCAGTTCAACGCGCATGCGCTGAATCATTTCCATCGTCTTTTCCTCGATGGTAAAGTCGAGCTGTGACGCGAATCTGACTGCCCTTAGCATGCGCAAGGGGTCTTCACGAAAGCGTAATCCCGCTTTACCGACAGTCCTGATAACCCTAGAATCCAAATCCTCTTTGTTCTCTTTTCTGAATTTGTCTTTAATAAATACCGACCAGAAAGGCGCATTGTTTAAATATTCCGCCTCACTTCTGGACAAGTACAAAGCGTTAATGGTGAAGTCCCTACGGGATACGTCCTTTTCTATACTATCGATATAGCTCACTTCCGGCTTACGGTCGACGTAGTTGTATTGCTCGCCGCGAAAGGTTGTTATTTCGACGTCCATATCGCAGATAGATGAATATGGTACTTTGCATCCGATAGTACCGAACTTCTCACCTATCGTATAATGCTTAGTGATTCCGCATACGATTAGCCGCTTTTTAATTTCGGTAGGTGTTAGACTCGTCGCGAAGTCATAGTCATTAACGGGACGTTCCAAAAGGATGTCTCGTACCGAACCTCCGACGAGGTATAAGTCGTCGCTAAAGGCATGCAGTTTTTCGAATAGATAAATTAATTCTTTCATATCGAACCTACTATATCCTTTTTTCTTTGCGCAACAATTCTAAACAGCGTAGAGCTAAATTTGTATCTAGCTATAGGTTTTGGCCCTGATTGTATTACTCGATAATTTTCGTTATGGCATATGTCAAATGCTTCAGCCATTTCTTCAGGGCGTTTTCCTATAATAGTAATTTGTTCTATTTGCTTTTTATAGATGTTCATCTTTGTCGCACCATGTTACCGCATCTAAAAATCCAGCTATTACAAGTCCCGTTATTGAGAAAGCAGTAAGTAAAATAAAAACCATGAGAAAAATAGGAAGAAAAAGAAGTCTGAATACTAAGTTACACTTATTATAATACCATTTTGTCAAAAGCGGGATAGCTTTTTCGAATAAAATAGTCTCAAATTTTTCTGTATACATTTTATTATTTTTCATCTTATTCTTCCTTTCTTGTATTTTAGTCTGGCACCTAAGCGGACTGGGTCACATCTAGTACAATATAGTTTATCTTTTCTTTCTATAGATGGTTTATTGTTACACTGATGGGCTTTAGTAACAATAGGATGGATAGACCATATCATTGTCTGGCATTTATTAGGGTTCATCATAATATTACTCATCATCCCTTTTAAAAGTTTTGGTTAATTATCTCGAAGTTTTCTTTTTCGTAAATCAGCACCCGCTCGTCGAACTGGTCTTGTAGATATGCCCTTTCAATCTCCACCATCGTGCCGTCTATCTTTTTCTTGGTTATGAATATCGGGTCTTTAACATCGTAATCGTAAATCGTAACTACGTTGCTCCCTTTCTTTTTCTTTCTTAAACCGCGCCCTATCCGCTGCAATAGTTGTCGTTCGCTCTTGCCACCGCCTGCCAGCATCATGCAGTTTATGTTTTCAATATCCACTCCCTCGTCCATCACGGGTGTAGCAATCATCACCTGTTTTTTCCTCTTTCTGAATTTTGTTAACGTCTCTTTGTTTTTAGCTTCCGTCCCCGCTATATAAAGATTATCGATATCGTTATCCTCTAGTATCGCTTGTATATTTTTCGCCTGCTGTATCCTGTTGACGATGATGACGATACTCGAATCCTTTGTCAGTTCTTCTATAACATCTCGCACTATTTGTTCGTTCAGTTCCTCGTTATCGATAATCCACGTCTTGACGGCGTATTGGTAACGCTTTTTAATCAGCGGCCATCTCGTGTATTCGTAAGGGTATTCGTAGTCGTTTTCAATAGACGTTATCTTGATAAGTGGTTTCGCGGATATCCCTTTATCGATTAGCGTCTCGTTTCTGACCGTATATATGATTTCGCCCGTGCGTTCTATTAGCTTAAGGTTGTTGAGCAGGTCTTTATATAGCGGGGTGCCGGACATGCTTATACGGATTTCGGCGTTTTCGCACTCGTCAATCACGTTTAGAAACGTCGTAGAGCTACCGCGATGTCCCTCGTCGATTATATATGCCTTGACCGTGTTTAGATACGTTTTGTATTCCCCTTTTTTCACGTTTCTGCTTATGGTCGGTATCATCCCTATCGTTATCATGTTTGGCGCGAATCTCCCGCTTTCGATTCTGCCTAAGTGCTGCTCGCCGCAATATTTAATTACGTCGTCACATAACTGGTGATAGATTATATCATTATGCGTAAAGATGGCCGTTGGGACGTCGTTGGTGAATGACAGTCCTTTTAGTAGTCCTATCGCCATACGACTTTTACCGAAGTTAGTAGCACAGTGCCATATGCCTGTTTTGTGTTTTAACGCCGCTTCTATTCCCTCCAGTTGGGATACGCCGTCTTCCGTTCTGAAGTCGATGTTGTCCAGATGCTTATAATCGAAGACGAGTGTATAGACGCGCTCGTCGGTTATTTTTAATTTGCCGTCGTAGTTTTCTTTTACATAATCGAGTAAGCCTAGTCCGAAATAACCGGACATAACGTCGTCGTCCTTCTGGTCGATAGTTAGGAGCTTATGTCGTCCGTCCCATTTTCCGTATTTGACTAAATAGGAATATTCGGAGCCTTGTATCTTGAACGACAGTATGTCGCCAAGTCTTTCCATGGCCTTTTTGCTTCCTGAAACGCCTACGTAACGATTATCGAGGACGGCTATTATCTCTGATGAGCTGGCAGTAGTTTGTTGCTTCGGTTTCTCAGTGACGTTCGTCTTATACCATCGTTCCAGTTCGCTATCCAGTTCGAAGCCCCAGTTTTTCAACTTCCTATAGGTGCCCAGCGTGGGCGGGGCAGTCCACTGTTTCTTACCGGCATTCCACGCCCTTTTATATAGGGACTTGATGTGGTCTATCATTTTCGCATCGTAAGGAAAGGTAATCTTGATAGTATTGCCTTCTAATACTGCACGCTTCAAACTAGCTACTTTATTAATCATCAGGTTTTACTTATTCAAGTCTTCACAAGCATGGATACCCATTTTCATTACGTCGCCCATTATTACCATAGACGGGGCATACCCGCCTTTGGCAAAGTTTTGTGCCGCTTCGTTTGAGTAGCCTTCTACCATTAACCATTGCACCATTTCGTTAAGGGTTTTAAATACGGGACTGGTAGGTGTGCCTTCTGTCACGGTTTCGTATATCTGATAGTGGTCAGGTTTAGATAAGAATTTAGGGCGATACGATTCTTTGTCGGGTGGGCCATCCTCGTAGTCCCAAAAATAATTGTAATCTTTTCCATATTCTGTCCACCTATCAGGATGCGTTCCTTCTTCCCATGAGGCACAATTTTTCAACCATTCCTCTGCTGCACTTTCGTAATCTTTATCAAACATAGGAATATATATTCCTTTATTGTCTTTTGGATGTTCCCATCCTACTGGTACTCGTCTTATTTCTCTACCCATTATAAGCTCCCTTTAGTTCGTTAATCGCCATTCGCGTTTTGGTTCTGCTGATACCCTCTTTTCGCATTAGCTTTCCCAATTTGCCCCTTGCACGTCGCGCATGTCTCCCGTTCACCATCAGTAGTATCTCCTGCGGGAACGATAGCAGTATTCCTATAAGCACGCTAGCCTCGTCAGATACAGTTTTCCTAAGTTCGATTACTTCTTTTGGTATGCTTGGCGTAGTTACTTGTTTCCACCAGCACTGAGACTCCGGTATCCCGTTTGGCGTAAGGCCGTAATACTGGCTAGCGAACTTCGACATACCCCAATCCAGCATCTGCCATAGCCATGTAGAAAACTGCGTATACTTGTTCGGACGATACTTATGATATGCTTCGCAGAATATCAAGTTGCATTCCGCCGTAAGGTCATCTAGCGGGATGGTGGTGCGTTTCGCCACGCTAAGTGCCTTGCCCTCTATCATCTTTTTGCAATTCAAGTAAGCTCGTTCCATTTTTGTCATGGCTGTTTTCTCCCAATTGCGAGCGGATAATGCCCTTCTGGTTTGTTGTCGATAGGCCAGTAATGCTTACAGGAAGATTCGTCAAGATGGGGCGAATCTATAAAGTAGCTTTGTCTACCTTCCGTGGGGACAGCCCTATAGCGGTAGCAGTTATCTTTTATATGGCAGTATTCGCCTTTGCACATGCTTATATCTGGGGACATATTTTTGCTCCTTTACGTGAATTTTCAGATTTAGTTAAATATTGTAAATTTGTAATATCGTGTAAGCTTCCTTTTGATAAAGGAATAATATGGTCAATGGTCATGCCACTTGGGCAATTGTTATAAAAATCTTTAATTACATTTAAATCAGCATTGGGCGGTATTGCATCCATAAGGAGTGCTCTTCGTTTTGCCCATGCCCTATTCATCGCTTTGTTAGATTTTTCTCTATTTTTCTTTCTCCACAAAGCACAGGTTTTCTTTATTTCTTCTTTACGTTGTGTGCTGTATTGTGCATAAATACGCTTGTTGTTTTTTCTACTATAATCTTTTCGTTTGGCTTTGTTCTTCTCCCAATTTTTCTTATAAGATTGTTTATTTTGTTGGCTAATGCATTCTTTACAAACTCCTCTTATCCCTTTCGCACTGTTATTTTTATAGGTGCTAAATTGATTGACAGACAACAATTTCTTACAGTGCTCGCAGATTTTCATATCGGTATCTGTCATCTATTCAACCTCCTTTTTAATCTTCCATTCGTTAATCAAGGAAAGCATCTCATTCTCGGATTCAAATTCCGCAAAATGTAAAGACTGCGATTCAATTTCCCTAGCTACAATCCAGTCAACGCCGATACCCTCAATTCGTTTATCGTCATAGGCGTCCCTTCCAAAGTATCCTCTGCAATAACCATAAAGTATTGTTCCGATAAGGACGGTTTCCACCTCAACCCCCTTTAGACTTAGGGCAGTTGTCCGGTACTATGTCGTTACTCGATACGTATGTACTTACGACCATATTTTTATCGTCAAATCCGCAGTAACCGCCGGTTCCCAGCCGTATCATAGCGATGTCCTTTTCGAGGGTAAACAGCCCGCACGCTTTACACGACAGTTCGGCCTTCGCTGTCACGTCGTACAATGGGCAGTTATTGGATATGGTTTTATTTTCTACTACTAATTGGGCTATGCTTATCGGGTCTTCTTTCGCCGAACACAGTCCGCCCGTACCGCGCCGTATCATAGAGGTATCCTTCTCTACTGTAAAGTGCGGACAGGCCACGCATCCGTTAGGCCTCTCTTGTTTCGGGGTATTGCTTTTGTTTTCCTTTTTGGAACTCGACCTTCCGGTTGTCGTTCCTTTATGTTTAAATTCCTTAGCGTTTTTCGATTTCGTTCTAGCCATTGTCTTTCTCCTTTTTAGGTTTTCGGTATAGTGGATACTCCTAGTATCCATTATCATCTAAATTTCCATATTCCCTAGTTATACTTCCGCAGATACCAGTAGATACTCCGTAAGTAAAGTTCAACCAATATAGTAAATTAGCTATATAAGACTTAATTTTTTCCATTCTCTATTCTCCTTTCTATTTTCCGTTCCAAGCATCATTAATGCCTTATCGATATGCGTTTCCTGTATACCTATTTGCCCGTCTATATGAATCAAGGGCTGATAGTCGAAGTAGTCGCTTCCGTCGTCAAATATGACATAAGAATATACCGAGATATCTAACTCGTATAGATTGCGGATATAGGCTTCGACTTCACTTCCTCTGAATGCGCTAGAAAGTTTTGGCGTTAGCCCGTATATCTTCGGCCTAAACCAGCCTTTAGCGGCAAACATCCCTTTAAAGTAATTTATAGAATAAGCACCTCTCCATGTTGAACAGATAACTACCTGTGCTTCTGTTTTTTCATAAATCTCTTCTAGCCATAGTATACCCTTAGAAAAGAGACCAGCTGGCGTGAAGTCGTGCTCGTTATCCGAATTAAAACTATTTAAGACTCCATCGATATCGAGAAAAACAAGTTTAATATTTTTCATTTATTCGCTTTCCATTAGTTTAGCTTCCATTTCGATAAATTCGCAGCAATTATTGTGCTGATAATCTGTGTCCATAGGAAAACTAATAGTATTATTTTTGGATTAGTCCATGGGATTAAAAACACACTAATTGTAATTACTACAGCAGAACAAACGTTAGCTACTATTGCGCCATGCCAAAAACTATCCATTATCTAAATTCCTTCTTTAAAGTTAGGGGCAGGGTGGGAGATGAAAACCGCCAAGCCAAAATCTCCCGATATGTCCCTGCCCCGTAATCATTTTGATTCGTCGTTCATTTCCATTATATTGATTATAGTTGTTCCTGCGAGATAGACAGCTAGGAGTACCCATATGATTAAAGCCACGCCAAAGTAGGTAGTGAAGATCGTTTCTAGTAGTTGGTTCATTCTATTGGCTCCAATTCTTTTGTGTGTTTTTTCATCCATGTGTTAATCTTTTTGTTGATTTTCTCGGATGACCTTGCGGCTGACCATGCGGCTGACCTTGCGGCTGACTCGGCTGACCATGCGGCTGACTCGGCTGACCATGCGGCTGACCATGCGGCTGACCTTGCGGCTGACCATGCGGCTGACCATGCGGCTGACCTTGCGGCTGGCCATGCGGCTGACCTTGCGGCTGACTTTGCGGCTGACTCGGCTGACCTTGCGGCTGACCTTGCGGCACTTTCGTTCGCTTTGGTGGGGTTTTTAAGCCACCGCCTAGCCGCTTCAATCGCTTGTCGCGGTCTGTTATCATCTGGAAAAACCTTTTCAAAATTAGCCAATGACAATTCAGCCGCGAATATAGACAAAGCCACGCTATCCTTTTTAGTCCAGTGCCGTGCTTTTACAATTCGCATTTCTGCAAAAGCCGTTTTGTCGGATTGTTTATCGGTTTTTCCGCGACCTTCGACTTGGGTGATAATCTCACCGCTTACATACCGCATAGCGTCTAGCGGCTCTTTGCTGGCATGGTATCCGTTTTGACAGGTGGATATATTACCTTCGACTTTTTTCCATTTGCCGATTACCCACTTTTCGCCGTTTTGAGCAGATTTTAAGCCTTTGTTTAGGAATTTATACATTTTCATCTTTTTACGCCCTCCTCTTTATCTGACGTCGTTACAGTCGATTTCGGTCATCTCGCTATCCTTAACCTCGAAGCACCGATACTCCTTCGATTCGTATGTGCCGCAGGCCGTTAATAACAGGACGGTTATAGTTAGCAGTAATTGTTTCATGGTTGCCTGCTTTTTACAGGTAGCTGCTTTTTGAGCCAACGTAAAGTTCTTTGTAGTTCACGGCGTACTGTCATGAAGTTAGTGGCAGATTTATGTCGCGCCCACTCAAGGTACGTTGCGCCTTCAATACCACATACTATTCCATTCGTATATTGGTTATATGGGCAAATTGAACAGCTATTATAACCGTGTTCATCGTCGAATGTACATAAGGCGCAACCTATAGCGACAACGCCTAATCCTTTATTCTCCAGCTTCCACTTATCATCCAGCGATGCTTGCGTAGCCTTTATTGCTTTCCGCAAAAGGCGTTTAGGGGTGTAGATTTTCATTATCTATCTCCCCGTACGTGATTTGGTTTGTATTTTTTTCTCCATATTTTTTCCCTTTCGTCGTACAAATCTGCTAACGCCCTTCTGGTTTCGTGGGTTGTCAGTAACCCTTCAAAACCCGCTATCCATATAAAAGCAAGGATTGAGTATAAAGGCCATGTAATGATGTACCATGGCAATTTTAATATAGAAAAGATTCCCGGCATATCGTCAAACCATTTACCTAATTTCGTATAGATAGGAGTATATGAAGTAAAGCCCCAATCAGATGTTTTGTTACCCATAAAATCACTTCCACTCCAACTATCATCTCCACTACAGTATTCCGAGTACGACCTATAAAAAATCCAATTAGGCTGCCAGTCGAATAGAACGAGCCTAACTTTTTGAAGTATTTTAAACCACATTTATTTACCCTCCGCTTTGGCGATTGCTGTTATTATTCTACATCGTAAACAAGTAGTAAGATGTTCGGACTCATCAAGGTTATATGAACATTCAATACCTAATAAACTTTCAGTAAGTAAGTGAATAATCTTTTTATGACTATTACAGGCAGTGACGATGAACTCTGCGTTGGCTTCGGCATACCGCATATAGCTAAAGCATATAGCTACGACATGGTTGTCCATTTCAATAACAAGATTTCCCGTTAATGGGTCTTTTATAACTTTATAAAGCCCCGGCGCATGCTTTACAGTTTCCCTTTCATTAAGCACTACCTCTTCTATTACCGTTTCTGTACTATCTGCCATAACGTAGACTATTCTATAGTGGTATGTGATATGGGGTGCGTCGGCCTCGTCATAGATTTTTGTTTCCGCGAGTGCTTTCTTTGCCTCGTCTATCGTTTCGTACTTAGCGGGAGCGTCGCCGGTAAAGGCAGCGTGAAGCACTTTGTTGTTGGAATCATAGTCGCAGGGTCTCCATTTACGTGCTTCACCGCTGTTTGTATCATTTTGAAGCATGTCTATTCTATAAGTTTCCATTATTCCTCCAACATTTTTATAGGTTTCGTTCCCTCTGGGAGTTCTTTATGTTCTTTCGAAACTACCCCTAACTTTCCCATCATTAGTAATGCGTGGGCTTCTATTTCGGCCTTACCCGCATTAACCGTCTTTTCCATGTCCTCGGTAAAACAGTCGGACATGAATTTCGCGTTATCCTCTGCTCTACCGGAAGCTATTCCAAGATTGTATAACAGTTCCTCGCCAACCTTTTTGGGGATTTTTTTATTCGTGATAAATTCTTTAATGTTTTTGATAATGTTTTTAAGTTGCCCTGTCGCTTCCTTTTGGATTTCGTCGAACTCCGCTTGGAATTTTTCTCTACTTGGCTGCGGCTTAAGTTCAGCCCGCTCGATACCCATGACACGTCGTAAGGTGACAGGGGTTCCTGCTCCTACGTTAAGGCTGGATACGAATGCCGCCCACTGCGCTTCCGATAAGGCAACCCGAATGAATTTTTCCTTATCATGGATATAACGATATCCTTTTTGCCGATGTAGGATAGCACCGCTTATTTCTATTTCTATATAGTGATTATGTTTAAGATTACTATCAAACAAAGTCGTACCATTCGACTGTATCCGGCTCGCGCTAATAAGGCCAAATGCCGGATGGGTATAGTTATCTCCCATCACGTTATCAGAGTCCACTAATTTAGGTTCTTCCGTTTTCATTTTAATATTTCCTTGATAATTTATTTGGGTCGATTCTTAAATTATTAGCTGCTTGTAATTGTATTTGATTACGATATGCTTCATCGAATTTTTCTTTCATTTTATCATTAATTGCATATCCAAGCATTGGGCGTAATCTTATAATCGAATTAAAAGCGAGTGAAAGGTCTTCTTTAGTTACGCTATAAACTACCCAAAGATCAAAGAACATTTTTTCGATAGCATCGTCTGGAAATTTATCACTATCCAAATCCTTAATGAATATATGTACTTTATTATGCATCTTATCCATCCTCCCTTTCTAGCGGACAGAACGGGCTGATTCCTTTGTCCTCCGCTATGTGTACCGGTATCACTAGCCGGTGCGCGTCTATCTCGTCCGCGCTACAATAGCCGCCGGTTCCCATATTCAGTTTTGTCCGTTTCGTCTCCTCTGTGAAGTGGGGACATTTCGAGCACCAGTAAGTCTGCAATTCGTTGTTCATTGGCGGTTCTCCTTTTTAGATTATTAGACGTTATAGAATCCATTTTGGTTTTCGTTTTCATATTCGTACCAGTATAGGTACTTGGCTATCGCTAGTCCCAGTGCGCCGGTCTTCTGTCCGGCGAAGTTATCGAAAGCCCATTTCCACAGTTCCTTATCCTTGGGGATTTTGTTCTTCGGATAGGTCGGTCTATCGGTCATGCTATTTCCCTTATCGCATTTGAACTATCGTAAACAGAACGTAGTGAATTATGCGTCGTTACTTTAGCTAGTTTCCAAGTATTGTTTTCTTTCCAAACAAAATATGGTTCAGTTCTATAGGCTTCTTCCCAAGCACCCATCTTTTTATTCCAATCGAATCCCATCTGATTTAGTGATATTGCTTCGTCCTCGGAATAGTTTTTAAGCTCTGTTTTCATTTGGCGGTTTCTCCTACCGTTAAATATATAGTTTGGAAACTGGGCAGGTCGGTGAGAGGTAAGATGATAAAGGGAAACCGAGCCTACCCAGCCCCTTGTTTGTTTTATGTTATTCACTCTCTTTATCATCTTGGCTATAATATAGCCTATTTTATAAAGTTTGTAAAGCGAAAAGTGTTTTTTATTTGGTTTTACTTTGTTGATTTATAAGGGGTTATAAAATAAATGAAAATAAATGACTTTTTGCGCTTGAGAAACGACCGTTTTTACTGTTTTGTGCGCTAGAATAATAGTATATGGTAAACGGTTTAGTTTTCGGGTTTTTAAATAGAGGGGGATGCAGATGGTTACGAGTAAGGGGATAATGAAAAACGCGGAATACGACGACACCATTTTCTATACCGCCCAATGCTCCTGCGGCTATGAGACACATAACCATTCTATCCAGCTCGACTACGACAATGAAATTCCGGATATGATTACATTTATGCTGTATTCGAAATTTGATTTCCATGTCTGGCGTGATGATAGATTAGAAGAAGGGATAGTTAACAGCATAAAGGATTTATTTAGCGCCTTTCGCAATCGTATAAAGTATGCGTTTAAAGTTCTATTTATCGGCTCGTTTGAATGGGATGAGGCATTTATGTTTCAGGGCGAGAAACAAGTGGAGGATTACATCAAGGCCTTGAACGAGGGATTAGCTAAGATGAAAAAGGCAAAAGCGAAACCTAAAATCCAAAAGGTGAAAATTTCTACAAGTATGGGGGGAACGAAAAATGGAAGCAATGGTAAAGGCAAGTAAAATAGTATCGTTTATGCTTGGCGGCAAGATGATAGAAGGCGAAATCCTGAAAAGCAATTCCAAAACCGTTTGGGTCAGGGTGAAGGATAAAATCATCAAGCGTCACAGGGAAAAACGTCAGGTAGCGGTATGAAAACAGAAATTATCGACTTCCCATTACGTCGTCGGGTATCCGGTAAGCTGAACGGCAAGGTGCTTGAGATGCGATTGGGCGATACCCTCATTTGCAAGAGGCCGATGGGACAGAAACTGACAATGACGGAATATATAAGTACGGGTGATAAAAAGTTGGATACCATAATGCACGAGGCGGCAGACCAGTATATAAATCGGCGCATCATATGGGTAAATTAATGAAAGGCGGTAATGGCCGATATAACGATAATGCTGCTGGCGGCCTGCGGATTTTATCTGATAGTAAGGGCATTCAGTTAGCGGATGGATATGGAAATGACGACAACGATAATGAAGGCGTTAGTGGTGCTTGTCATGGTCAGGTGGCTGATTAAATGACTATGAAAACCAGTAACTCTGAGGGGAGAATATGAGTAATCCATACGTGAAGGCGAAAAGGGCTTTAAAGACGCTTGAGAGCAGAACGATTTTAGACGGTCGTTGCTTGCACTGCGATGAGCCCGTTATTTGTTTTAGGGACACGCAAGCGGTAGAGCACGCGGAGCAATGTCCTATTCGACATATAGGACACGTTCTCGGTCTCATCGACGAGTCGCCGTCATTCGGGTGCGCGTACGAGGAAACCGAGCCGTACGATTATGCGAAAAGGCTTTACGACTTGTAATGGCAAGACCGTATTATAAAGCACGAAAGAAAACGGTAATATTGTAATGTTTGAAACGGTAGGAGTGGTGAGCGCAATTATCACGGCATTTGGCTTAGGCTTCTTCTTAGGCATGGTATGCGGACTCGCGGTAATGCTGAGGGGACAATAGTACCAATGGATAAGGCGTATTTAGTAGAACTAGGTATGTTATATGATGCAGCAGAAAACCACGGACAGCAAAACTTATATAATGTGTTGTTTGAAGACTATGATGATGCAGAGACTTATTTACTTAATATGGGATTTGAACAGGATGATAAAAACACCTGTTATTACTATCTCGATGCTATAGAGGATATTTATAGCCAATCATCTTACCCTGACCCTAATAACCCTTCAGTTGAGAGGCCTTTTATTATGCATCCAAAGGGCGATAGAGTTAAATGGGCAAGTATACAATGTTTTCCTATAATGAAAGCTAAGGTATTAGCGTAATGCTTGAAGTAAGAATGACGCCCGAACTACTAACGGAGATATTCACTTATGGGAATAGGACGAGCCATAAGGTGGTTAAGGGATTACCTGAAGGTAGTTCTTTTCAGTCGGTAATATATGACGGATTAAAGCATATTATATTATTTAGATTTGTAGAACCTAACGAGACCGGAGAGATAAAGGAAATCATACCACAGTTTGAGAGAACGGGTGTTTTTAATGGCTAGAACCAACGGCAAGGTTAACGGAATGGCAGTCGAACCTAAAACCAAGAATCCCGGAGGCAAGGGCATAAGCAGGCCGGGCAGGGGCGGAGATACCGGAGTCTATGCGAGGCATAAGAAATTAGGAAAACCTAGCGGCGACGGTAGAGCGAATAACGGTGCCAAAAAGGGGAGCGATAATGGTAGTGGCAGGCCGAAAGGAAGTAGCCCAATTCGTAGCAATGAGCAGTTTACTATATTAAAAGAAAAGATAGATAAATTGGGTATAGAAATGGGGCACGATGCTGACCCGATGATGATGCTTATTAAGTTCTGTTGGGATGAGGGTAACGAGTGGAATCAACGTAGGGAAGCGGCAGAGACCGTTATAGTGAGGCTATATCCGAAGCTGGGCACGATAGAAGGGCAACCAGATACCAATCTGCAACAGAACAACCAGACCAATATAGACATGAGTGGTTTGAGCCTAGAGGATAAGCGCAAGCTGTTGTCCATGTCGAACAAGGTAAACGGAAAAGATAACGGCACCACGAAAGGGAGAGAAGGCGTAGTGGACGACAAGGATATAATAGATGTCTAACAAACCAAAGACCTATATTAAGTCTGCTAATGAAGATAAGGTTTATATTACCTATGATTTAAAAGATGGGTATTCACATGGAAAAATGACAGAACTAACTAATCGTATTTCTAATGATATTGTTAGGTCTTTTTTATTTGTAGGGCATTTGAATAGTTTCATAAAAGGGCAAACGGCTAATGTCTAACCCATTCACGGCTATGCTAGACAACAAGCAACTGTCCAAGGAAGTGTCGGAAGCGAGCTTTAGGGACTTCGTGAAGGAAGCGTGGGAGATAATAGAACCAGAGACAGACTTAAAATGGAACTGGCATTTAGACGCGGTAACAGACCATTTACAGGCATGTTTCACCAGAGAGATAACAAAACTTATAATCAACATACCACCGGGCAATCTAAAATCAACAATCACATCCGTTATGTTTCCACCTTGGATATGGGTACATGAACCTTCATGTAGATTCCTTACAGGTAGCTACGGAGAAAAGTTAGCTACAAGGGATTCAATAAAATCAAGAAGGATAATAGAGTCCGAATGGTATCAGAATAATTGGGGAAGCACATACCAGCTTACTAGCGATATGAATACTAAGACAAGGTATGAGAATGATAAGACGGGATACCGAATAGTAGTTAGTACAGGTAGTGGTGCCACGGGGGAAAGAGGGGACATCCTACTAATGGACGATGCTCACAATATGAAGGATGTATTAGCAGTAAGCGAAACTACATTAGATGCCAACCTAGAATGGTGGGATCAGGCATGGTCTACAAGGCTCAATAAGGGTGGGGTAAAGATATTGATCATGCAAAGATTACACGATAGGGATATAGCGGGACACGAATTAAAGAAGGGCGGATGGGAACATCTGCTATTACCACAAGAGTACGAACCCACAAGAAGTAGGGTTACGGTATTAGGTTTCAAAGACCCACGTACGGTAGAGGACGAGCTACTACATCCTGATATGTTTGACGAGCAGGATAGGCAGCAGTCCAAGATAGATTTAGGGGAGCGTGGTTACGCGGCTCAGCACCAGCAGAGACCATCCGCTAAGAAGGGCAACTTATTAAAAAGAGATTGGTGGGGTTACTACAGGGAGCTACCGCCGATAGACACTCACGAGATATCACTACACTCATGGGATACCGCATACAAGGACAAGGAGCAGAACGACGCGTGGGGATTTGTATACGGCACACTCGCTAGGAACAGAGTATACATACGAGACTACTTCAGACGCAAGATGGAAGTGCCAGAGGGCGAACGCACAATCAAGCGCGTATACTTCAGAGACGAGCCGGACGGTGTGCTGATAGAGGACAAGGCGTCAGGCCAGTCGATAGTGCAGTTCGCATTAGATGAGCAGGACGAGGCAGAGGGTCACGATATATCAGGCGCGATGATACCAGTGGTACCTATACAAGTAATAGCAGACAAGTACGCCCGCGCAACCGCAATCTCCCCCAAGTGCCAAGCAGGTTACATACTGTTGCCCGACCCAGAAACTTACCCGGAGACCCGTCAGTGGGTCGACCTATTCATAGAGGACATGGCGAAGTTCCCCTCTGGCCAGTACAGAGACGGAGTAGACGCCTTTACCCAATTGATATCCTATGCGTGGTCTAACGTAGTAGGAGTAGTAGCAGATGACGATGAGACCGATGAGGACGGTAGTAATGTTAATATAGATAAGGAAACTAATAGTAATAATACTGATACGAATAGTAAGACTGTTGCTGAGCAGATTAGGTATAGTAATTCAGCTGTAGTGGAGCCAGAATGCTCTGTAAGCGACGGTAATATAGTGGTAGTAGATAGCCATAGGAGAGGGGAGTCTAGTACGCCTAATAGTGGTATAGAGCGCGTAGAGAGCGATATAGCCCCCCCCCCTGAAAAAGTCGCTGCGGTAAAAATACCGCAGCCTAGTACGTCCCCGACATATGTTAGCAAAAATGCGGAAAATGGCGTACCCATAAACGAGGATACACAACATGACGATTCTCCCGCAGTCGACGACAACGCGCTCACCGGACGCAAGCCTGTAAAAACGAAACGCCACAAAAAGGATTCGGGCAATGGGCGAGCGCAAAAAAATTTCCAAAAAAAATCAGAGGGCGACAGGCCATATACGGAAAGCGAATTGGCGTTCATACGAGGCGATGACGAGGAGTTCGCCGGTGACGGGCGAATGATATGACTATAGATGAAAAGTTGGGAAGGATGAACATGTACCCACCTGAAGCACCCATAACTCTCAAGTGCGTCTGCGTGAACTATGGCTACTGGAAGGTGTTCCCTGAAAAACGGGGCTATATAGAGGGTATGGGCGAGTGCAAAATAAACCCGCCGGTATACGGTTATACCGAAGGTCGAGGAATACATCCCGCATTCCCACCGACAGATAGGGAAGAATGGTGCGGGAAATTTGAGGAGGAGAAATGAAAACTTTTATCACCCTTATCGTAGCTACCGTGCTCGTCTGTTCTGCGACGATTGCTTATGCGGCACAGCATAATAGCGCGGAGCCCACCATAAGAATAATGGCAATCGATTCGGTCAAAGCCGACCAGTGTCTAACGATAGACCGGAGAAACAACGCGCTCGTGGTGCTAGCGGATTTACATGCCGGTTTTCAATGGATTATGGAGCCGTGGGCGTTCGTTGTTTTTGCAAAGGGGACTAGCTTGGTGTTCCAAAGAACCGGAACGACCGTAACCTTGAAATTTATTGAAGTGGTAAATTTTGATAACGAAACAATCGTTGGCTGGGCGCGAAGCGGTGAATGCGTGTGAACGGTTTGAAAAGGTATTACAGATATGCATAACGATTATAGGATTTTCGATAGGCGCGTTATCGCAATTGTGGGGAATTTTAGTGGGTATAGATAAGGACGAAGGATTTTAAAATGACAGTATCAGCGGCGGGACTAATCGAAAACTATGATAAGTTAACGGGCGACCGATTAAAACAATTCGGGTTAGTCTGCCCGCCGCTGGTCTATTTATCAACTTACAGAAACTGAGGAGAAATAGTTTGGGATTGGTAAAGATTTAATGAGTTTTGTTCAGTATGCGAAGGATGTAGCGAGATACGCGCAGTATCATTTTAACAAGGCAATAGCGCCGGGCAACAAGTTCGTGCCGACCATGACCATACCGTTTGAGGAATCGTTTAGGGCGATAAAGACGCAAGACCATCGCAAGCTGGCACACGCCTACGATAATGCGGCGTATGTCTGCGCTAAGAAAATAGCTTCCGCCGTCGCGGGAGTCCCGCTAAAGTTGTATGTGGCGAAGCCGTCCGACAAGACGTTGCGTAACCCCACGAGGACGGTACCCAAGGAGCGCAGGATGGGATTAGAGAAGGACTCCACGTTGACCAGGTATCTGACGAAGGATGTCGAAGTAGTAGAGGTGATGGAGCATCCGTTTCTTGACCTCATGGCGAATATAAATCCCTACTACAACTATTTCGATTTCTTCATGCTGACCGACCTCAATATGGAACTTATGGGCAACGCCTATTGGTATGTGGTGGACGACAAGTTTGGTCTGCCAGCGGAACTCTGGATACTACCGGCGCAGTATATGTGGGTTGTCCCCGATAGGCAGGAGTTCATAAAGGCTTACGTGATGATGCGCGGCATAGCCGGAGCGAGCGGGCTTATGCGGGTGCCGTTTGAAGAGACTGAGGTCGTTCATTTTAAGGAACCGTCTCCGAACAACATCTACTATGGAGTATCTTGGCTAGGTGCGATGAGCGAAGCGTACAATTTACAGGTCAATATCGATAGATACGATATAGCGTTCTTTAGTAACATGGCCAGACCTGATGGCATACTACAATCACCTAAAGGAACGATAGTAACACCATCTGTCTTTAAACAAATAAAGCAACAGTTTCTACAAAAGTATACCGGCGTGAGAAATGCGCTGACCCCGATGATATTGCAGGGCGGATTAGAGTGGCAGAACATATCGCAGCCGCCCACTGACTTGGGGTTGAAGGATAGCAGACGTGATTCGCTGGAACGTCTGGCGATGGCATCGGGCGTGCCGCTGGCTAAACTAATAACCGAGAACGTAAACAAGGCAGTGGCGCAGGCGGCGCAGTTAGATTTCCTTCGCGATACTGTGAGGCCGAAGCTAACGTTAATACAGGAAAAGATAAACGAGAAACTCATGCCGCGATACGGCGAGGAGTTCTTCGTTGCATTTGACGAAATCGTTCCAGAAGATAAGGAGCTTTTACTCAAGCGAGAACATGAGGATGTCAAGCTTGGTATACGGACGAGAAATGAGGTAAGAAAAGCGAGGGGTGAAAAACCGCATCCCGTCGATGGAGATATTCTTCCACCATTCCCCGGAACTATTGCCGCTCCGCCTACCGCTGTAAAACCGGAATCCGAACCGACTAATGGCGGGAGAAAGCCTACCGCCACACCAGAAGTGGATAGCACTCCGTCTTCTTCGACAGAAGCGGAAGTTGGCGAAAAGAAACAAACGTACTTATACATCACTGATAACGGTAGCGAGATAAAAGCGGAATCGTGGGAAAGGGCACAGATGGTCTGCGACGCGAATGGCAAGGGTGAGGTTATCGTTGGCGAGCACGTGGAGCAGATAGAGATTCAGGAAACCGAAACCGAAACTGACAGTGAGAAAGCCCATGATGTATCCAGAACGAAGGAAGAGCGCGATATCTATTGGAAGGTATTCGAGGAAGTGACGGAGCCTCTGGAGAAGTCTTTCCGTAAGGAACTGGTCAAGTATTTCGAGAAGCAGGAAAAGCAGGTATTGGCAAATTTAAGAAAGTTCAAGTCTGCTCGTCGCGTAATCAAGGTGAAGGAAGGGGACATCGACAATATAATATTTGGGGCGAATGAGTGGAAGGAAAAGTATGCTGAGGATTTGGAAAAGGAATATATAAAAACGGTAGCCGCTGCCGGTAAACAAGCTGAAGGGCTGCTTCCCGGACTATCATTCGATGTAGCCAATCCGGAAGTGGAGAAATTCATAGGCAGGACATTGACCAAAACAGCTGAGGATATAACGGAGACTACCATAAAGAAAATTACTAAGCAACTACAAACCGGTATAGCGAACGGCGAATCGATACCCGATTTGGCCTTTCGCATAGGCGAAGTATATGAGGAAGCAGTCGGTTCTCGCGCTGTGATGATAGCACGGACGGAAGTGGTCGGCAGTTATGCGGGTGGGAGCCTTGAGGCGTATAAGCAGTCCGACGTTGTTGAAAGAGTGGAATGGATTGCTACCAGAGACGGTAGGGTCAGAGATGACCATCTTGCTTTGGACGGTAAGACAATAAAGCTAGGCAAGACATTTACATTAGGTGGTGCCCCGACGAAAGGGCCGGGATTGAGTCCCATAGCAGGTGAATCAATTAACTGCCGGTGTTTTGTAGATGGGCAAATTCCTATTTATACGGATACTGGATGGAAACAAATACAACATATTAAAAAAGGTGACAGGGTACTTACGCATAAAGGCCACTTTAAAAAAGTAACCGGCATATTACAGGATAAAGAAAAAAAGATATGGAGTAAATATAGAGGTGATGTTGTTCGGATTACTATTGCAGTACCTTCAAGAAATGTAAATAGCAGTAATAAAAAAACACGCCCACTTTTTATTACTGTGACTCCAGAACATCCAATTTTGACTGATAGCGGATTTAAAGAAGCTCAAATAATAAATGAAAAAGACAAAATAATAACAGCAGGTAGGACTTGTTTGACTTGTAGTAATGAATTTCCGATTGTGAAATTCAGAGAATCGGCAGCTGATTATTTACCGAAGTACTGTTCACTTAGTTGCGCCAATTCTTATACTGCTAAAGAGCAATGGAAAAACACTAATATGCGAGAAGTGGTTTCTAAAAAATCTGCTGAACAGATGAAACGCGAATATGCAAATGGTACAAGAGACAGATTTGCAATTACCAAAAAAGCTAATGAAAAGATGTGGGAACTCATTAAGCAGGATAAGTGGGTTCTTCAAGCAGGCAATCATACATTTTTTCCTCGATATTTTGATACTGACATCGAATTAAAAATGGAAGCGGAATTGAAAAAACGTAAAATCAAATACAAAAAACAACGTTTTATTGCGGGACATTCTGTTGATTTTTACATACCACATCGTAAAGCAGTTATTGAATGTAACGGAGATTATTGGCATTCGCCGAAGAAACAAAGGGAAAAGGATGCTAGAAAAAGAAAACGTATAGAAGCTAGTGGCTTTCATGTTTTTGAATATTGGGGAAGTGAAATAAATAAGGATGTTAGTGCATGTGTGAATCATTTTGAGCACTCTATTTTAAATCATACTGGAGAATATAAAAATATAAAATTAAATATTATTTCTATAGAAAAATGGAAACTTAAAAAAGCAAAACGACTTTATAATTTTTCTGTTGAAGATGACGAAAGTTATATCGCTAAAGGAATAATTACTCATAATTGTGCACTAGCCCCTGTAGTAGGAGAACTATAGCATGACGTTATTAGAACTATAAAAAAGTGAAGGATGAAAAGTAATGTTGATAATTAAGACGGTAGGCGATAGGACGGATATAACGGATGGCAGGGGTAATAACATTGCTACGATATACGGGGCAGTATCGATAGTGCATGACGGTAATCTTCCCATAGAACAGGAAGTAGTCATTATCAAAACAAAAAAAGAAATAATTGAATCTTTACCGGCAGCGAGCGGGACGATAACAAAGCCATCTGCCAAAAAGAAAGGGAAAGGTAAATAGACGGATGGATATTTTAACGATGCGTATGAAGCTCACAGATAAACTCGCTAAGCGCGACATTAACCATATTGTTTCTGACTACGGCATATCAGGTAATGATAAGAAAAGCGGGGGACTTGAGTTTATACGTAAAGGAACTACGCCGTTTAGCCTCGGCGATTTGGAGTTCGATAAGAACGAACGGTCGGTCATAAAGATAGTGACCACTGCCGCTAAGGATAGGGATGACGAGATAATTATGCCGGAAGGCCTAATACTCGACCACTATATGAAACAACCGATAGTCCTGCCCGGACATGATTACAGTGGACTAGGCGTGGGCAAAAGCGTCTGGATAAAATCTACGCAGGACGGCTACGGCCTCTTACAGAAGACGCAGTATGCAAAAACCAAGTTGGCCGATGAGTATTGGACATGGCAGAAGGACGGATTCCCGATGGCGGCGTCGATAGGGTTCATCCCCATGAAAGCATTAGTAAACGGCGAGAAGGATTTCGATGAGCTAGCAACAATACTTATAGATAAGGGATGGCTGGACAAGGCTACGTTAGAATCGACGAAATGTATTTATACGAAGGCGTTACTGCTTGAGGTCAGTGACGTGGCCGTTCCGAGTAATCAGGAGGCTACTATGATGGCGGTATCCAAAGGGATTATGCCGTGCAGTAAATCTGTATGTCAGTTGGATGAAACGGAACGCGAACAGATTAAAGTAACGTCTGAAAAGCCGTCGCAGGATTTATCAGTTGATGATGTTGAGAAGTTGTTAACCGGACTGGATACTGATAACGAAATTACTTTAAAGATAAACGGGAAGGTACTTGGAAAAGTAATTTCTGGCCTTTCGAATAAGGCACTTACCCATAACGATAAGATAGCGGATGAGGAGCCTACTTGGGGCGATGTAGATAAAACAAAGCTACCAGCCAGTGCGTATATTCCGCAGGCGAGTGGGCATGAGTCTGATAAGAAATCTATTTGGAAATTCCCCCATCATTTTGTGAAAGGTGGAAGTACCAATGAAGATGGGGTATTCGATAGCGGGGATATGTTCCTGCATAAGGGCGGACTGAATGCCGCATGGGCAGCGGCTCAGGGTACAAGGTCTGGTGAAAAGGCAGAGCAGGCGATAATCGACCATCTATCGAAGCATCGCAAGGCGTTGGGTTTAGACGAAAAGGTCATTTCTGAAAATGAAAATAAGAATTATACGGATAAGAAAAGGCTTACTATTGAGCTTACCGACCCCGATAACCAACTAAAAAGACTGATTGATTATGTTAAAGAGACAGCTAATGTAGGGCATTCATTTCCTATTATCGTAGACCAGAATGATAAATCGCACGAGGAAGAGTTTTATATTGATGGTGATGGTGCATTTTATATTGAATCAGTAAAACTAGATAATTTAGAAAAACCAAAGGATATTAATAGCCTTTTAGATAAATGGCAAAAGGAAAACACACCTATACATAAGCGGGTGGATGCGGAAGGGACACCAAGCGTTAACGACATCGAGTCATCTATACACGATGTCTTAAGCACCCATGACAGAGGCAGTCGTCCCGACCAGCCCGCCGTATTTGCTTCCTACATAGCAGACCTATATCCGATTGAGTACCCGAACGGGCATGTAGTAGCGGGTTTGCTATTGGAGAATGCTGATGGTAGTCCGGGTATGTTTAGGTTTGTGGACTTTAAGTATGTCTACGAGCACGAATCTAAACGGGCTACATTATTCGAACCGAACGAGGTACAGGAGCAGTGGACGGTGAAGAGTCTTAATGAGAAGATGACCAAAATCCTTGCTGCAGAGATGAAGGAAGGCAGGGTACTGTCTAAGCGAAATAGGGGTTTGGTAAGTTCGGCACAGGAGGCATTAGCTAAATTGCTTGATGCAGATGCTCCTAAGGAATCGGAAGAAGAGGATAAGGGAGGTCATATGAATGACAAACCTAAGAAACCGAAAACGATGGTTATGACCATTCCGAAAACGGCAGTGGAAGAGGAAAAAAATAACGGAAAAATAAAAATGTCGAAGGACGACATAAAATCCATACTTAATAAAATTGTAACGGAGCGAATAACGCAATCGAGCATCGAGTTGAGGAAGGATATAAAGGACGAACTATCCCTACGGATGGGCAAAGCGGTATACGAGTAATTGCTGGAGATGCACTTAGAGGTATTAGGCAGTGAATAAGATTAACCGTGATTTTAATTATACTTTGGGAGAAAAGTAATGGCAAAAAATGAAGGAACCGAAAAAGAAGGTTCCAAACAGGTAGAATTCACAGAGGAAGTACTGAAAGCAGTATTTACCGATGTGACAGCTGGCCTTTTAGACGGTGTTCTTAAAGACCAGCGCAACGAGTTCAAGAACGAACTCGAAGAGCAGTTGAAATTGCTTAAGGCTGACCCGTCGGAAAGAAAGCCAATGGGTGAGGAAGAAGCGGAAGCATTTGCCAAGGAAGAAAAGGCAAAGGACAAGGCTTTAGGCAAACAGCCCCTGCCTTTCAAGAGTTTGGGTGACCAACTCGATGCAGTACGACTAGCGGCACAAAACGGTAATCCTCATAAGGGGCTAAGTGAGATTCATAAGGCCGCACAGGGTCTTGGCGAATCGATTCCGTCCGATGGTGGGTTCCTAGTTCAGAAAGACCAGAGTGATGAGCTTCTGAAACTGCTTCATGAGACCGATATAATCATGAGTCGTATTCGGATGATTCCGATAAGCGCGAATAGTAACGGCCTCAAGCTAAATGCTGTTGACGAGACGAGTCGTGCTAACGGTTCACGTTGGGGTGGGATGCGTGCCTACTGGACTGATGAAGCGGATGACAAGACAAAGTCCAAACCGAAGTTCCGACAGATGGAACTGAATCTCAAAAAGCTGACCGGTCTCGCTTATGCGACCGATGAATTGCTTGCTGATACTGCGGCACTAGCCACTGTTATTCAGCAGGGCTTTGTTGAAGAGTTCGGTTTTAAGACCGACGATGCTTTCATCAATGGTGATGGCGCGGGTAAGCCCTACGGTATCCGGAACGCCCCGGCTACGGTATCGGTAGCCAAGGAAACCGCGCAAGCGGCAGCCACCGTCGTGACCGAGAACATCTTCAAGATGTGGTCTCGCATGTGGGCAAGGTCGAGGACGAACGCGGTATGGCACATCAATCAGGACGTCGAACCGCAGTTGTTCGGTATGTCATTGGCAGTAGGTACGGGCGGTGTTCCGGTTTATATGCCAGCTGGTGGATTATCAGGTTCGCCATTTAGTCAGCTATTTGGAAGACCGATAATTCCGCTTGAACAGTGCCAGACACTTGGTACGACTGGCGATATCTACTTTGTAGATTGGAGCCAGTACGTGGGCATAAACAAGGGTGGGATGCAAAGCGCATCATCCATGCATGTCCGATTTGTTAACGATGAGATGGCGTTCAGGTTTGTTATTCGTCTTGACGGGCAGCCAGCGTGGGTATCCGCACTGACTCCGTTCAAGGGAACGAACACCCAGAGCCCGTACATCAAACTTGATTCACGTACATAGGGAAAGGAGGAAAATAATATGAGTGCAGTAATGGATTTAACTCAAGAGGGGCATGTAGTTAATATGCTTCCCCCGCTCGATATTGATGCGGCGGCGCAGACCTCGGCATATTTTAATATGGCGGGGCATCAGGTAGTCTATGTTTTTATTCAACTAGGCGTTACCGGTGCGGCTTCAACTATAACGGTGGAGGAATCAGATGATGCATCAGGTTCCAGTACTACGGCAATAGCCTTTAGGTATCGTACTGAGGATACAGCGGCTGGCGATACATGGGATGCTGGTTATACGACCGCAACGACCGCTGGTTTTGCGACATCGACAAATGACGGTATTATGTATGCCATCAAAATCGATGCTTCGGAACTTACTGACGGCTTCCCTTATGTTGTTGTTAAGTCATCTGACCCCGGCGCAGCTACTTTCGGTTCAATGTTAGCAATTGGTATGGGTTCGCGGTACAAACAGGATGTGACTTCGACCGTCATAGTATAGAGGATTAAATGAATCGACTTTGTTTAGTTTGTGATAAAGAAATAGAACCTTACCCTAGCTGGAAAGCAAAAGGTATAAAGGCTCTTTCTAAATTGCAAAAGTTCTGCTCACGTACTTGTATGTATAAAGGTAGGAATATGTCTAATCATAAGTTCGGCTCAAATCACCCTTCATGGAAAGGCGGCAAAAGCGAACAATCTTGTTTGCAATGTGACAAAAAGTTTCTTACTACCCCTTCTGCAATACGGAGGGGTGGTGGGAAATATTGTGGCTACTCCTGTTATACGGATAGCAGGAAGGGCAAATCACGCCCATATCTTTGGAAAAAGGTAGAACGGGTATGTGCGCAATGTAAGAAAGAGTTTATGGCTGATTCTTGGTTTGTAGATAGAGGGCAGGGTAAATTTTGTTCTGCTTTATGCAGAAGTAATTTCAATAAAGGTGAAAATCATTACAACTGGAAGGGTGGCAATTCATATAGGCGTATAACTGGAATAAGGCAATGGCGAGAGGCAGTCCTTAAAAGGGATAACTGTACTTGCCAATTATGTGATGCAGCAAATGTAAAATCACATGCGCATCACATAAAGTCCTATTCTGAATATCCTGAATTGCGATTGGACGTAGGTAACGGGACTTGTCTTTGTAAAGGATGTCATGATGCAATACACACCAATAAATTTATATGGTCTGTAATGTTATTGGCTCTTATAGCACAAGACGGGTCGCAAGAAAGGAATGCTATTTAAAATATGGCTAATTTAAGATTGACAAAAGATTTTCAGGGAGAGACTCGTTCTCTCCCTGAGGGTTTTACGGTGAATATTGATGACGGACTTCTCGATGACATTTTGTCTGGAAAACACAAAGCTAAAATTGCTGTAAAAGCGGTTACGGTTCCAGTTAAGGATAAGATGATTAAGGGTAGCGAGGAGAAAGTCGAAAAGAAGACCAGCAAGCGTTGGTCTCATAAAATTGACAAGGCATGAAGCGGAACCACCGCTTTTCAAACGCAAATAGCGTATGGAGGTAATTTAATATGCCAGTAACTTTAATTGGGTCTAGGTGGGTATCTGGACTTCAAGAGTTTTTTAATAAGGCTACAGGTGCCACTGTTTTTAAAATTGGTGCCGGTGGCGTTGTGTCTGCCGAAACTCGGCAGATAAACCACGAAGCCAAAATTGGCGCAACAGCAGGTTGGACGCTTGGTGGTGGTGGAGTTAACACAGGGATGATGGCTACGATGGCGGCTAGCCAGACAGCCGGGACTCTTGTAGTCCCTATTCCGTATCTTAAAATCGGCGAAACCATTACTGCTTTTACTGTTAATGGTCAGATAGATAGTGCAGGTGGTGCAGTTACACTTGATGCTGACTTACGCAGAATGACGGCAGTTGCTACAGGTTCGACTGATGCTTCGGTCGGGGCTATTACACAGATATCCGTTACAGCGGATACTTTAGTAAATACGTCTAAGACCGGGTTGTCGGAAGTAGTAGCGGCAGGCGAAGGATTTTATGTCTTACTGACCGGTACAACAGCGGCTACAACTGATATAGAACTTCTTAATATTGGTGTGACTGTTTCGGCGGCTTAATGATTAATTTGGGGAAAATATTGTGCCGTGCGGTTCCCCTCCTCGAATTCCGCATGGCTATGAGCGGCGGGAGTGCAACGACTCCCGCCCTCTATATTATGAAAGGAAAGGTAAATGGCAGGTTCTAGTGTAGTAGTTTCAGAACGTAATGGATATATAAAGGCAAAAATAATTGATTGGGTATCCGATGATACTACAGGGGCAGCGTCTGGCTCATTTCATATTGATGGACAGATAATTCGTTTGGTCACAGACCCCGGTGCTGCTGCGCCAACGACACTATACGATATAACGCTTCCCGACAGTAACGCATTTGATACTTTACAAACTCTTGGTGCGAATAGAAGTGCCACAGTAACTGAACAAGTAAATATTGTTATATCAGGAACGTCAGTACATCCGGCAATTAATGATACGGTAACATTCACAATAGCTAATGCAGGTAATAGTACACAGGGGCAGGCGGTTATTTATTACATAGGGAATATCGGTTAATGGCATTTCTGACAGAGATTATTAATAGATATGTAGGATTATCTACTGATACGAAGCCCTCGTTAAACGAGCGTGATGCGGACTCAAAGTTTTTTGAAACCGACACGCAAAATACGTTTGTATGGGATGGTACAGCATGGGTACCGTTCCATAATCCAGCGGCTATTATTTTTGCAGACTCACCTAGTATTGATGCTTTTGAAAGGCAGAGGATATCAAACCCGGTAAGTCTTTTTGAAAATAAAAATATCCATAGCAGGAACGTACATCAATGGGAGGAACCGTTAATTGGTGCGGTTATAAATCATGGTACTGTTACAGGCGGGCCATTTCAAGTAGCGGAGATAATAACGGGTGGTACATCTAATACGACTGCTACCGTTACTGCAGTTAACGCTGGTGCGTTAACTATTACGTACACGGTTAATCATAATGATTTTGAAGATGCCGAAACGATAACCGGTAGTGTATCAGCTGCTACTGCAGCGGTAACAAATAGTAATACAGCTTCAAACGTCACACATGATAGGGATAATGCATCAGTGACTTTGACAGTGGGGCAAGGTAATGGCGACCAGGCGGTAAGGCAGTCGCATAGATATTTTTCATATGTTCCCGGTAAGTCACAATTAATTAAAATGACTTTTCTTTTTGGTGCAGCTGTTGCTGATGTAAGACGGCGTATTGGTTATTTTGAAACAAGTAATGGTATATATCTCGAACAAACGACAACTGGGATTTCATTAGTACATAGAACAAATACATCTGGTTCAGTTGTAAATACTTTAATACCACAATCAAGTTGGAATTACGATAAATTAGATGGTACGGGACGCACCAAAGTCAATTTAGATTTTGCACAAATACAATTCCTCTCGATAGATTTTCAATGGCAGGGCACAGGTAGAGTTCGGTGTGGGTTTATTTATAATGGACGGACGTTATTCGCCCATCACTTTAACTTCTCTAATATAACGCCAACGGTATATATGTCTACACCTTCCTTACCAACAAGACTTGAGATAACTAATACAGCAGCGACAGCGGCAAATAATACAATGAAGGAATTTTGTACTGCTGTTGTGTCAGAGGGTGGTGAAAGCCCTTCGGGAGTAGGGTTTAGTGTGTCGCATGAAGTGACAGCAAGAACGGTCACTACTGCGGCTGGACTAACACCCATTTTAGCCGTACGACTTAAAAATGTCCATATTAATGGCGGTGAAAATAGAGTATCGATGCTTTTTTCTGATGCCAGCGTATTTCATACAGGAAATAACTCCAATCTTCATTTTGAAGTTGCACATTTACATGACCCTGATGGAATCACAGCTACATGGGCTGATGTTGGCGTAGATAGCAGTGCCGAATTTTCCACTGATGTTTCAGCAATTACAGGAAATCCTTCGCATTTTTTAAAGCAGGGGTATCATTCGACTGCTCAGGGTGGCAGAGGATTAGGAGAGTCACGACAAACGATAGAAAAAACAGACCAGCATAGGTTCATTTCACAGAATTTTGATTCTACAAATTCAGAGGCATTCGTCTTATTTGCCACAGCATTTACTGGTGATGCTTCCGTTTATGGAACTATTAGTTGGACAGAGTTTGAATAATATAAAAGGAGAATTAATGAGTAATCAAAGTTGTTGTCCAGAGTGTGGCGGGCCGCTTTCGCATGAGAGTAGTTGTGTTACTTGTCATTCATGTGGATGGAGTGAGTGTGGATAGATGGCTGAATTATTAATTAAGGTGAAGGAGAATAAATTAACTACCTCACCATAATCAAGCACACCAAACGGACGTAAGGAGATAAAATGAACTATCAGAAATTAAAAATAGAAATTACAACCGATCCTTTGGTAAGGGGTTATTCAGCGATGTCTGATTCTGAAATAGCTGTTGATATTAATACGGTTTATAGGACTGTTGATAAAGCAACCATGACCGGCAGTGAAGTTTTAAACGCTATTGATAAGGGCGAATTTAACACATTATCAATAACAAATAAGCAATTACTTTGGGACATTCTCCATATCGGAAATATCAATCCCTTTGGTATTGAAGCCACGCTCTTTATTGATATATTCGGCGGGGCAAGCGCAACTATTATATCTTTACAGGCACTCCGAAAAAATAACGTGAGCAGGGCAATGGAGCTTGGTATCGGTAAAGTTAGAGAAGGTCACATTATTTTAGCGAGAGGGGTATAGAGATGCCGTTACCACAGTTTAGGCAATTCATTATAGTGAACAATTCAGGCCAGTTATTGACGTTCAACAACAACGGGCGAATTAATATAAAAGAAACAGCTATTCATTACAGTACGTCAACCGGAAAACTTGTTTATACACAATTAGCTGACGACGACCTTGGGTTTGTAGCGGCTTCGAGCTTGGCAGATGGGTCGGAGATAGTCGGTGATAATGAGGTAGACAATACCAGTAATTTATTTATAAGTTCTCAAGTGCAAATAGAGATAACCCACGATGAGGGAACACTCGCCGATGGAACTTTTGATTTATATATGGCAATGGGCGACGCTACTGGCGAGCTAGAAACTGATGCGAGTGGTTACGCCAGCGCGGAAGCTAATAAACTCCAGTTTATGGGTTCATTGTTTTGGGAGTCAAACGGATTAGACGATGAAGTGATGCGCTCCCAAATATTTAATATTGGATAAGTATGTTTAGATTCAATCGAACACCGTCCTACCATCAAGGCTTCGCTCGAAGTGCAAGTGAATCGAAGTATCCATATTTATGGAAGGCACTGGTGGGCGCGTGGGTTCCTTCGCTTGGAGTTACGGGCTTTACTTTATTCGACCAAAGCCCATTTAAAAATCACGGAACGCTTACAAACATGGAATCTGATGATTGGATTGTTGACGAAGCTGGTCGTGTGTTAGATTTGGATGGTACAAATGAGTTTATAGACTGTGGTAACAGTCCAAAGTTAACATGGTTAGCTGGTGAAAAAATAAGTATCTTTTCTCGCGCTAGAAAAGCAGCATCGGGTGGTTTTAACTCGTTAGTGGCAAAATCTTCTGGGACGGATAGGCATCTCCAATTTGGTTACAATGATTCTGCTTCTCCGCTACTGACTTTTCATTATAGAGACACACCCTCTGATAACTTTCATACGTTTACTAAAACGGGAGGGGTCACACTTGGGCCTTATTATAATTTTAGCTTTTCGTATGAATGGGGTATAGGAAGTACCGCCCAGATATATCAAAACGGGCTTGCAGTTGCAGGTTCGTGGACGGGGGGGGACGGCAATGGCAATCCACGCAGTTCATCATTAGCATTTACAGTAGGTGGTCGAGTTGCGGGTGATGGTTCTCTTAATGGACAGATTGCCGTAACCTATGTCTGGAAACGCATCTTAACGGCAAACGAACACGCACTACTTGACCTTGACCCACTAGCCCCTTTTCAATTAGCAGACTTGTCTATGGGGATAAGTTTGCCTATGGCAATAGAAGATTTTACTACTTACACGGAAGTAGATGCTGGAAGTGACATAACCATTACCTCAAGTCGAGTTACCTTCACAGTCTTACCGCGTAATGTTGAGAGTTATGTTTATTATGATAAGGCGGCGGGCTTTTTCGATGGCAGTGTAGGTTGGATTCATAATTTTGAAATGTTTGTTTCTGCCTCGGATACCGGTAGCGTTGCAGTGGGCTGGATGGTATCAAATACCATTGATGATTTAGCCGGTCAAAGGGGCGTTGTTAGCCGCTTAAACTTTTATTGGGGCGGCGATGAGAAAATGGTTTTGGAGGAGGGCAACGGGACAGCTAACCAATTTGATGTTCAGGCATCCACGCTTTCATTAAGTACGCTTTATTATATGCAGGTAGAAGTCGACCCTGCCGTAGGGTCATTCGGCACAGTTTATGGTCGGGTATTTTCCGATAGTGACAGAACATCTTTGGTGGAGGAAATGTTCCTTGCTATCGCGGGTTCCGTTAAAGACTATCGATATATATACGGTCTTAATACTTTTAATTCCGGTACGGCACAAGATATTACCGGATACGTTCAAAATCTTGACCTTGCACCATCGCCTCCAGTAACGATAGATAGCCATGCGTATTTAGCCAAAATAAGACAACAAAAAAATAATTTAAGGAGAATGTAATGGGGAGAATGTACACAGCAGTTTTTAACGATGTAGCTGTAACAGCTATACAGGATTTATTTGAGTTGAACGCACCTGCCGATGCGGTTGTTGTTTTGCACAGCGTAACAATCGGGCAAAGCTCCGATGCGGGTGATGGACAAGCGGAGATGTTATCAGTACAAATTTCACGTTGCACAGGTTCTGGTTCGGCTGGCTCAACCCCAACGGCACAAAAACATAATGTGGGTGATGCGGCTTTTGGCGGCACCGTTGAAGCTAATAACACAACGCAAGGTGCCACAGCGACACCGATATTTTCAGAAGCATTTAATGTGCAAGCAGGGTGGTTTTATCGACCAACACCGGAAGAGCGTATTATTTTATCGCCAAGTGGAAGAATTGTAGTGGAGCTTCCAGTGGCTCCTGCTGATGCGTTAACAATGTCCGGTTCAATAACATTTGAGGAAATAGGCGGCTAATGACTCCAACAGTTTATCGTCCACGTCATAATTACTGGCGGCGTAGAATCAGGGGTTCTGTAACTTTTCCTGATTCATCGAAGCTAGTTGCCACGAATAGTAATGTTCAGCAATTAGGCTTCCCGTCCCAATCGCGTATAGTATTTGACGGAAAACATTTATACGCGGCGTGGGC
>SDBT01000413.1_pt1 | contig 66932 bp, 55 predicted proteins | sample 2277101 | NCBI WGS metagenome assembly SDBT01 (sample SAMN10404973, study PRJNA504765) | marine sediment metagenome | isolation source: marine sediment core GS10_PC15, 103 cmbsf | place: Arctic Ocean: Southern Knipovich Ridge | collected 2010 | reverse complement strand
AATGACTACTGACAAACCAGCCAACCGGATATCACCAAAATGAATCATTTCCCCGAAATGGCTCTTGTGAAACAGAAATTGTGCGCCCAAAAGGTTGAAAATATCGGTGCCGCAGTAGAAAAGGCACTTGATGGTTTGGACGTTGAGTCGTTCACAAAACCTGGCGAAACTGTAGCCGTGGGAGTGGGAAGCCGTGGCATCACCCAGATCTCTCTCATTGTTGGCCATTGTCTTAGGTACCTTGAGCAACGAGGCCTAAAGCCATTTATTGTCCCGGCCATGGGAAGCCACGGGGGAAACACGCCAGGGGCTGAAATATCTGTCCTGGCCGGGATGGGGCTGACCGAATCGGCCATGGGTGTTGCCGTAAGTGCTGCTGAGGACGTGGTCGAAATCGGCAAACTGGATGTTGGCATACCTATCCTCATGGACAAAGGCGCAGCCGAGGCCGACCACATTGTGGTTATTAACAGGGTGAAGCCTCACACAAAATTCCGTGGCCCTATTGAAAGCGGGCTCACCAAAATGCTCACCGTGGGGCTGAGCAAAGGACAAGGGGCCGCCGTTTACCACAGCGCTGCCGTGGTGCACACCTTCTCTGTCCTGCAAGATGCCGCACGCCAAATCCTCAGTAGTCGCTCCGTTCTTTTTGGACTGGCTGTAGTTGAAGATGGTTACAAGGATGTGGCTCGAATCCGTGCAGTAACGCCGGACAATTGGTTTGGGGCAGAAGGCGCTTTGCTCGAAGAGGCACGATCTCTGATGCCTCGCATTCCCTTTGACCCGATCGACGTGCTGATCGTCGATGAAATCGGAAAAGACATCAGCGGCATTGGCATGGACTCGAACGTGACTGGGAGGCACCGGGATATCGTGGGCGACTTCTGCGCAGCCCCTCACGTCAAGCGAATCTTTGTAAGGGCCTTGAGCCCCGGATCCTACGGAAACGGCAATGGAATAGGATTAGCAGATGTAACTACCCAACGATTGGTAGATGCACTTGACCTTAAAAAGACGTACACAAATGCCCTCACCGCAATTTCCCCGGAAAAGGCCGCCATCCCCATGCATTTCCCAACAGACCGTCAGTGTCTTGAGGCCTGTCTGAAGACAATCGGCCTGGTAAGCCCTGACCAAACAAGAATCGTGCGTATCAGAAACACCCTGGCTCTGGAGAAGTTGCTGGTCTCACGGGCCCTGCAAAACGAGGTCGTGTCCGACCCGCATCTTGAAATAATGGGCCCATGGGAACCCACGGCTTTTGATGAAAAAGACAATCTGGACAGTAAATTCTAAGAAGATCCCCCTGGCGACACCTTGTTGATAGCCACATGACGTATTACCACATCTTCCCCACTGCCTTTGGATATGCGGCAATTGTGTTTCAAAAAGAACCATTGCTCGTAAAACAGATTTTCTTGCCCCATCCTAAGAAGGGTCTCCTTGAAACCCGCATCCAGAAGACAGGGTCATGGATTGCAGCACACCCAAAACAGGTGCTCAAGCTACGCAAAGACATACAGGCCTATTTGGAAGGCTATCCTCGGCCCCCTCCTCCATGGAAACTGCTGGATCTGAGCCGGCTCACCCCCTTGCAGCGCTCAGTGCTTCAGGTTGTCGCAACTGTACGTCACGGAACTGTCCAGACTTATGCACAAATAGCTCGGCAAATCCACAGGCCAACGGCCTATCGATTCGTTGGGACAACTCTTGCCCGCAATCCATTTCCCCTCGTCATTCCCTGTCACCGGATAGTCCGAACCGATGGGTCACTGGGCAGTTTTTCCGGCGGCACTGAAATGAAAAAGCGATTACTCGCCCTGGAAGGGCTGTTTCCCAAATCGCACTAACCAGAATGTTGACGGTTGCCTTCAAGGCGTCATGTTTTCCTACAATTTTCGCTTGACACTCCCCATATATGGTGGTATCCGGCATATGTAGGTGCAATATAGTGACATTTGGAAGAGTTAAGGGTCTTCCTGTCACCGTCCAAAATTCGAGACCTTATGAAGAATGTTCAATTTTGTTAAAGTTCAAGGAAGGCTCAAATCTTAACCACTGGAATACATTGGGTATTTTCAGAATTTTGATTTGAGCCTGCCGCCGATACGGAGTGAAGCATAGCGCTCAATTGGGCAAAAGAGAACGTTATGCAAAGGTCGCAACCCAAAATGAATACGAATATCACCCCAAGACCTACGGCACGGATATGGCCCTTCGGAGGGGGCAAGGGGGGCTCGGGAAAGAGTTTTCTCGCAGCCAGCATTGCCAGTAACCTGGCCAAAGCGGGCAAGAAGACTCTCATGATCGATGCTGACCTGGGTGCGGCAAACCTTCACACCGTCATGGGCATTTCATACCCAGACACAAGTCTTTCTGATTTTGTCAACAAGAGAGTCAAGACGTTGGAGGATACTGTTGTTGAGACCGGACAACCCAATCTTTTTCTTATCAGCGGGGCCAAGGACACACTGGAAATAGCTAACCTGTTATATTCCCAAAAGTTGAGGCTCCTCAGGGCTATCCATGGGCTTCCCTACGAATACATAATCCTGGATCTGGGAGGGGGCACTTCATTTAACATTCTCGACTTTTTCATGATATCCAAATCGGGCTTTTTTATTACTACTCCCGAACCAACCTCCATTGAGAACACCTACCGCTTTATTCGCTCTGTGTATATCCGCAAGATCAAACAGGCATGCAGGCAGCAAAAGCTACGACCCTTCCTTGGCAAAGCAACAAACTGGCACGCACAATGCCCTTTTGATGTGCCATCAGCCATTGTTGATATGGTCAACGAGGAAGAGCCAGAAAAAGGCAAGGCATTGGAGAGGAGTCTACAAGCTTTGCAGTTTAAGCTGGTGATCAATCAATTCCGCAAACAGGACAGTGCTGGCCTGGGCAATGAAATCTGTCGGGTCTGCGAGAAGCACTTGGGACTTCGGATGACATTTTTGGGAAATGTCAGCTTTGATGACCGTGTCCATGATGCCGTGTGTATGAAGATCTCTTTCGTGGATAAATACCCTTACACCCGAACCGCCTCAGATCTTCGCGCAATTTCTCATGAAATACTCTCGCTGAAACAGGAGCGGCCCACGGTTCAGCCCAGAAGCCTCCACGCTTCGGCCACGTGACCCAGGCGCCAACCTAGAAACCATGAAGCCTTTTGAACAACAAAACCACTACGAAATCTTGGATCTCAGCCTCGATGCCACACCCCTGGAGATCCGTCAGGCGTACAGAGACAGCGTGAAACTCTACGATGAGTCCATGGCAACCTATTCGCTTTTTTCCGAAGAAGAAAGGCAGAGAATTCTTTGCCGGATCGAAGAGGCATTCATGACCTTGATAAGTGAGCAAATCCGACCCCAGTATGATCAGATCATGGCCAGGCTGGGTCAGGCTGAGGAAGATTCTCTTCACAGCGGGGACACCCCCAAAAAGCCGATCGCTCTTGTCGACTTCAGGTTTTCCCGAGAGACTAAGGGCGGCAGGCCAAAACCCAAGCTGTCCCGGCCGGCCACAACGCCGCTGGTCAACGATGTACTTGCTCACGAAGTGCTTACCGGACACCACCTGAAGACTATTAGGACTGAACTTGGCATATCATTGGATGAGATTGCTCACCAGACCAAAATCAGGTTGTTCTTGTTGGACTCCATCGAAGCCGACCGGTTCGACAATCTGCCCTCCAGGCTTCATTTGAGAAGCTTTCTAAAGGCATACGTCCAATGCCTGCATCTACACGTGGACCCACAGGAAGTCGTAGACAAGTACATGAAACGTATCGGGCACTGACACGCCGTGAGACCTTTGAAAAATGCCCCCTTTCGCCCGATTGAGCGCTATGCTTCACTTCGTGTCTGCGTCAGACGCAAATTTTAGTCCTCGAAATACTCAATGTATTCCTGTGGTTAAAATTATCGCCTTTCTTGAACTTGAACGAAATTGAGCATTTTTCAAGGGTCTCGCCGTTCTTGGGACACCTTGCTGTCAAAATTCCCCGCATTTAGTACACGCTTTTTTGACGGACAACCATGCAGCAAAACACTGAAATTCCGGTAACTGACTGATATACGGGATTGCCCAGGATCTTCTAAAAACTGGCACAATATTTGCTTTAATCCCGGGTTAGGTGTTGGAGATTCTCCTCCTTTCCTTCCTTCACACCTCCTGACGGCCCTGCTAGGCCAACCCCCCTAGCAGGGCCAATTTTTATGGTCTCGTAAAAAGTCCGAATTAGACGGCAAAGCAAAAAGCTCCAAGTTCAAGACGCGCAAATCCTGAGGAATGAGGCGTAGTTACTGTACTCCGCAGTGACGAAGGATGCAGCGCAACACAGAAATTGGACTTTTTGCGGAGCCGTCAATTTTGTTTCTCGAGCAAAACCTAAGCAAAGCGTCAAATATGCCGTTTCGTGTCAAAGTATTGACAGACATAGGATGAACGGCATGCGGCGCTGGGGACAAGGCGTACGGAAAAAAACCTTATGCCTTGCGCCTATCCCCTTCAGCTCCTTGAGGGGGGCCTAATCTCGGCGTTGTTTTTCGAATTGGCACCACTGTTGCAGAAAAACGGGCAAAACCGGCAAAGGAAAACCCTAACGCTCTGGTTCGCAGTTTCGAAATGGAATAAACACACCAATACTATGCGTAATAGATTTTGGAACAGGTGCACTTAGGGCCATGAGACACACAGACAAAAACTTCTTGTCCACCCAAGAGTTGGGATCACTGCTGGGAATCACTCGCCAGACCGTCCGAAACTGGATAAAGAAAGGGGATGTCATGGCCTATCACATAGGCCAGAGCCTGAAGATCCCTGTTGCAGAAGCGGTGCGGATTCTGGACCATTTTCGACTTCCTGTTCCCGACTGGTTGAGACATCGGCGCCTCTAACCCTTGACGCCATCCAACAGTGATGGTGTCGTAAAGTCCGAATTAGACGGCTTCGTAGAAAGTTCATATGCAAGGCGTGCGAATTTTGAGGAATGAGGCGTACTTATCGTACGTCGGAATGACGAAAGATGAAGCACAACGCCGCAGATGGGCTTTTTACGAAGCCGTCAACAGTGACAGATGGGTGGTCATAAAGGAGGCCGTATGAATTTTGCCGAGCAAGCAGACCTTTTGGGCCTTGAGGAACATGAACTGTTGGAACTGGTGGACCTCTTTGTGAAGACTACTTTATCGGACTTGGCCAAATTGGAACAAGCGGTTTCTCACCAAGATGCAGAACTGGCCGTCCAAGGCGCCCATTCCATCAAAGGTGCGGCAGCGAATCTCGGCTTCCCGGACATATATGAGCTTGTCAAGGATATCGAGATGAATGCCCGTGAGCGTATCCTCGAAGGAATATCTGGGGCTGCTCAGTCAATAAGGGAAAAACTCGGCGAGATTGCCCGAACCGTCGAGAAGAGGCAAGCGGGTTAGGGGAAAACACGAACTAGCATGACTGAAGAACCCGACAAAAATCCTCTCCGAATATTGATAGCCGAAGACAACCCTGTCTATCTGAAGCTCTTGGAGAAGACCCTTGTCAAGGCCGGATACGAAGTAGTGATGGTCAGAAACGGAGAACAGGCCCTTGACCGCTTCAAAAAAAGCTTCTTTCCCCTGGTCATAACTGACTGGATGATGCCCAGGATGAGTGGCATCGAGTTGTGTGAGGAAATAAGAAGACTCCCTTCTTCAGGATATATCTACATCATCTTCTTGACGGCCAAGGATGCCAAAAACGACATCATATCCGCACTGGATGCCGGCGCGGATGATTATCTGACCAAGCCTTTCAACCACGCAGAACTTACGGCCCGCCTGCAGACCGGCCAACGCATTTTGGCACTGGAAAAGTCTCTGAAGGAAGCCAACGAAGAGATCAAGAAGCTCTCCATTAGGGACCCCCTTACAAACTGCTACAATCGCCGCTACGCAATGCAGGAGATACCCAAGGAAGTCGCAAGGGCTGTCAGGTATCGCGATCATTTGTCCTTAATCATGTTCGATATCGATTACTTCAAAAAAGTCAACGATTCGTACGGCCATCTGGCTGGCGATGCGGTACTAAAAGCCGTTGTTGCTTGCGTCATGGGCGGCAAGGGAGGAATCCGTGAAAATGACTGGCTTGCCAGATACGGCGGCGAGGAATTCATAGTCCTTTTGCCTAAAACGCCTGCCGAGGGGGCATTCAAGGCTGCTGAAAGACTAAGGGAGAAGGTGGCCACAACTCCAGTCAGGACTGAAGATGAGAAGATAATAGAAGTCACGGCCAGTTTTGGCATAGTCTCCTTTGACCCATCTGTTGACAAGGGCACCTCTATCCAGGAGATGATAAAAGTGGCAGACGAATGCCTGTACCAGGCAAAGGATGAAGGAAGAAACACGGTCAGGGCAAAACAAAAGAGCCCTCCAATACCAAAGGTCTCAGGCAGTCAATGAGCAAAAAAACAGTATTGGTCGTAGACAACCACCCTGTCATGTTGAAGTTTATGACTGAGCTTCTTGAAAAAAGGGGCCATCGTGTATTGACCGCCCAGGACGGGCTTTCTGCGTTGGAGATCTTGCAAGAACAATCCCCGGACGTGGCATTTATCGATCTGGTTATGCCTAACATTAGCGGAGACAAACTGTGCCGGATTATTCGTGGGATGCCCACGCAAAAGGACATTCGCCTGATAGTACTTTCCGCGATCGCAACCGAGCAAACCGATGACTTCACCGAATTTGGGGCTGATGCCTGCATTGCCAAAGGGCCGCTCGATGAAACCGCAAAACACGTTATCTCTGCGATCAAACATTGCGACCAGCCAGTCCCACAGCCTAAGCCTGACCACATTGTGGGTGCCGAAAACGTGAATCTTAGGGAAATCACAAAGGAATTGCTTTCAGTGAAAAGGCACCTGGAAGCCATACTCATAAGCATACCGGAAGGAATCGTCGAGACTAATTTGGAGGGCAGAATCGTGTATGCCAACCAGAGCGCCCTTCGGCTCATTGACATTCCTGAGGCAAAGCTTCTGGGTTCATACTTCACGGAGATGTTTCAACAGGCACACCGCGACAAGATTCAAGATCTATTGAGCAGACAATGTATAAACCCGGAGGCAACTTTAAAGGAGATACCGTGCCCGATGAACGGCAGAGAGATAGCCCTGAGGTTTTTGCCTGTCAGGTGCGAAGAGGGCAAGATAATTGTTGTTCTGAAAGATATCACCGAGAAAAAGCGCTTGGAAGCACAGTTGCTGCAGGCCCAAAAGATGGAGGCCATTGGAACCCTGGCTGGCGGGATTGCTCATGATTTTAACAACCTCCTTATGACCATCCAAGGGAATGTGTCGTTGATGCTTATCCATCTCGATCCTGCCAACCCCAACTACGAAAGACTCGTGAGTATCGAAAAACAGGTCGAAAGCGGGGCAAAATTGGGCAGCCAGCTTCTTGGTTATGCCCGAAAAGGCAAATATGAGGTCAAGCCCCTTAACCTTAACCAGCTAGTGGGGGAAACTGCTGATGCTTTTGGCAGGACCAGAAAGCAGGTGCCAATTGATAAAGAACTGACCACAGACCTGTGTACCATTGAGGCGGATGAGGGACAGATTCATCAGCTTTTGCTGAATCTTTTTGTCAACGCGGCCGATGCCATGCCAGATGGCGGCCGTCTCATATTGAGGACTCAAAATGCCACCCACGAAGAGATCAAGGACAAGCCGTACAATGTCAAACCAGGCAACTATGTCCTGCTGACTGTAACCGACACGGGGGTCGGCATGGACAGAGGAATCCAAGATCGAATCTTTGAGCCGTTCTTCACTACCAAGGAGATGGGTCGAGGCACCGGCCTGGGCCTGGCCTCTGCGTACGGCGTCACAAAAAGCCATGGCGGATACATTGATGTAGTCTCTGACAAGGGGAAAGGTACGACCTTTAGGATCTTTTTGCCCTCATCAGACAAATGCGCGCCAATACCGGGCACACCAGCCCCAATGCCCGTCAACAAAGACGACCGGATCATTTGCGGCACTGAAACCATCTTGCTGATCGACGATGAAGTGTCGGTCTTGCGTATGGAAGTCGCCATGCTCGAGGAGCTGGGTTACCGTGTGATCGAGGCAAGAAACGGGGCAGATGCAATTGACACATACAGTGCCAACAAAGATGCAATTGACCTGGTCATCTTGGACATGATCATGCCGGAAATCAGTGGCGGCCAGGTCTATGACATCATCAAAGAGACCAACCAAAACGTGAAAGTTCTTCTGGCCAGCGGCTACAGCAGGGAGGGCCGTGCGTCCAAGATATTGGAGCGGGGCTGCGATGGGTTTCTTCAAAAACCCTTCGACGTCGCAAACCTATCTCATGTGGTAAGGCAGGTTCTGGACAAAATCCCCGAAAAATAATCGCCGCAAACATAACCCCCTGAGAGCCCCTGCTCCAGGGTCCTCAGGGGGATTCAGTTAATGCGCTCCTGCAAAAGCGCAATACCTACCTTTTGTCAAGCGAGGCTTTTGCCGGCAAGAAAAGGGCCAAGAGAATCACTTACAAACCCCGCAAACCTTGCAGCGACCCACATCGCAGGCAGGTGAGGTTTTTGCCTCCAGGGCCTTTTGGTATTCCTCAACCAGGAAGCCCTTGTTGATTCCATGGTCTATGAAATCCCAGGGCAGGATTTCATCCTGGGACCGCTCTCTGTAGACCCAGAAATCCGGGTTTATGACAGAATTCTTGAAGGTCTTTGGCCAGTTGCCCCTGTTTCTGTGGGCGGACACTAGAAGCTGTGCTGTTCGCCGATCCCCCCGAGACAACATCGCCTGTACGTAGGCCCACCTGGGAACATCCGCATGGACCTGAACGTTGGCAACCCTCCTCAATCCGTTCTTCACATGTTTGATTTTGGCTTTCAGCGTCTTCGTGTCCTCCAGCGGAACCCACTGAAAGGGCGTGAACGGTTTGGGGATAAAGGAGTTCAGGCTCACGCTGATTTTTCCGAGTGTATGTTTTGGCCGACTGGCCTTCAGAAACCGGTGCTTGACCTTTTTGCAAAGCGATACAATGGCCTCCACATCAGACATGGTCTCCGTGGGAAGTCCCACCATGAAATAGAGCTTCAGATTGGCAATGCCGGCCCCCACCAGCGACTCAGTAGAATCCAGCACGTCCTGTTCAGATATCCCTTTGTTGATCACACAACGCATTCTTTCTGAGCCAGCATCAGGGGCAATGGTGGCCGTCTTGACACCGGTTCGTCTCAGTACATCCAGGAATGCCTGACTCAGAAGATCGGCCCTCAGCGAGCTAACAGACAGCTCGGCGTTGTTGTCCAACACCCTGCCACAAAGCGATTCTATGTGCGGAACATCCGACACCGCAGCAGCCACCAGGCCGATCCTTTCCGCGTACTGAGCCCCTTCGTCAATGCAGTTTTCCAACTGCGTCTTTGTCCTGGATCTTGGAGGTCGATACACAAATCCGGCCGCGCAAAACCGACACCCGTGGCGACACCCGCGGCTGATCTCTATAAGATAGGTATCGTCAAACGTTGTGTTGGAAGTAAGAATAGTCGTGCATGTATCCCACAAGGAAAGATCCTCGGCCACTGCCTTTTTAACTGTCCTCGGCAAGTCGCCCTTTGGCCGGAACTCCTCGATGGTGCCATCCGCATTGTAGCTCACCTCATACAAAGCAGGCACATATGCCCCTGCAACCTCCAAGGCCATTCTTTCAAGCAGGGAGCTTTTGTCGTCATACTTTCTGAATGCAAAAAAGAAGCTTGGCAGAATCGCTTCTGCTTCCCCTATGAGGAAGCAGTCCACAAAGGGCGCAATAGATTCGGGATTCAGCATGCTGGTAACTCCCCCTGCGATGATCAGTGGGTGGGGGGGGGTTCTCTCTGAGGACCACAGAGGGAGACCAGCTAATGCCAAGATGGTCAGGAGATTCGGATAGTCATTTTCAAAGGAGATAGAAAAAGCAATAATGTCAAAATCAGTCAATGGTCTGCCCGATTCCAGAGCTCTTGGGCTACCGTTTGTTCTGCCTCCTTCGCCTTCGGCCAAAAAGACCCTTTCACACACAACATCGTCCAAGCTGTTCATGAGGAGGTATAGTGTCTGAAAACCAAGGTTAGACATGCCCAAGTGGTAGTAATTGGGATAGGTCAAAGCAACCGAGATCTTGCCGCCCCAATCCTTTTTGATGGTTCCGCTCTCTTGTGCAAGGAATTCTTTCCGACTACCGCTAGCCTTGTTTGACATAAGTGTTAGCTGCTCGCAATTGGAGGGTAGTTACTCGTTTTTCCGTCACACGCACGACTCGCGGATCACGATTTCACCACCCGCATGTCGGCTCAATCTGCCTTGCGCCTCATAAAGGTCGGCATGTCAAGGTCGTCTTCATCCAGGATAATGCCGCGATAGCCTTTGTCGTGGCCTCCGCTTGCAGCTTTTACTTGCCGGATGAAGGTGGGTTCGTTGAGGGTTGAACCCCTCACTAGGTCAGCCTCCGTGATGTCGCGTACCTTTCCAGAAAATCTGGTCCTTTGCCAATCTTTCTCAGACTCGATCCCCGTGGCTATAACTGTAACCCGCAGCTCGTCTCCTACTGTTTCATCCAAAACTGTACCCCAGATGATTTCCGCATCTTCACCCGCCTCCTCGCAGATGAGATCGGATGCCTCTGTCATCTCTGCCATTGTCAGTTCAGGCCCGCTGGTAATGTTCATCAGCACGCCCCGGGCCCCGGCAATAGATATGTCTTCTAAGAGCGGATGCGATATAGCTCTTTGTGCTGCCTCCACCGCCCGGTTCTCTCCCTTGGCAACGCCACTTCCCATAAGGGCCATCCCTGCTTTTGACATAGTGGTCCTGACATCAGCAAAGTCCAGATTTACCAATCCGGGCATCATGATCAGGTCGGTTACTCCCTTTACCGAGTGGAGTAGTACCTCATCTGCCCTCCTAAACATTTCCATCATAGTGGCGTTCTTGGATGCCAATCCCCGAAGTCTGTCATTGGGAATCGTAATGGCTGTATCCACCACCGCCTTCAGGGCGTCGAGGCCCGCTTCGGCCTGCTCCATACGCTTCTTACCCTCAAAACCGAATGGTTTGGTCACTACTGCCACAGTCAGCACATCGGCCTCTTTGCTGAGTTCGGCAATCACAGGGGCGGCGCCCGTGCCCGTGCCCCCACCCAGACCGGCAGTAATAAAAACCATGTGGCTGTCTTCCACTACCCTTCGTATGTCATCTATGTTCTCCATGGCAGCCTGCCGTCCGATTTCCGGATTTGCCCCGGCCCCGAGGCCCTCTGTCAGCCTTTCCCCTATTTGAATCTTTATCGGTGCCTTTGACACGTCCAGGGCCTGGGCATCGGTGTTTATTGCCATGAATTTGACCCCCTCGAGTTTCGATTGAATCATGTTGTTGATAGCGTTTCCTCCAGCCCCCCCCACGCCTATGACTCTGATTTTGGCCGCGTTCTCGCCCTCCACGAAATTGAACATCATTCTCCCCACCTCCTGTGTTTTTTTGTTCATATTATCTCCTTAAACCATCTTTTCATACGCGCCATGACACGATTGAAGATGTTTTTGTCTCGAATCCTGAACTTCTTTCGGGGCTCTGATCTGGCACCATACAGCACCAACCCGACAGCGGTTGCATACATTGGATTGTTTACTACGTCCACCAACCCCCTGATTCCCGCGGGTCTTCCAATTCGTGTCGGAAGGTTGAACACAGATTCAGCAATATCCACCACCCCTTCCAGCAAAGAAGACCCACCGGTTACTACAACGCCGGAAGTTATTGTTTCCTCCATGCCAGCCCGATAAACTTCCCGGTTTATCAGGGTGAAAATCTCCTCCACCCTTGGCTCCAGGATCTCAGACAGGATCTGTCTTGACAGGGTCCTTGGCTTGCGTCCGCCCACACCGGCAATCTCAATCGTCTCATCTTTGCCTATGATACTTGTAAGGCACGTGCCGTACTTTATCTTGATCTTCTCAGCCTCTCCCATGGGCGTTCTAAGACCCACTGAGATATCATTGGTCAAGTTGTTTCCTCCCAGGGCCAGCACTGAAGTGTGCTTGATGCTTTTGCCTTTGAACACGGCAAGATCTGTGGTGCCTCCTCCAAAGTCAATCAGGGCCGCCCCCAAATCCTTTTCTTCCCTGTTCAGCACTGCTTCACTGGAAGCAAGGGACTGAAGAACAATATCTGAGACATCGAGCCCGGCACGGTTAGCACACTTGACTATGTTGTGAGCTGAGGTGACTGCGCCGGTCACAATGTGAATTTTGGCCTCCAGACGAACAGCGGACATGCCGCGGGGGTCCTGTATTCCGTTCTGATCATCCACAATGAACTCCTGCGGAAGCACGTGAATGACCTCCCGGTCAGGCGGGATAGCCACAGCCCGCGCTGCATCAATCACCCTGTCGATGTCTTTGTCGACAACCTCTTCCCCTTTCACAGCAACTATTCCGTGGCTGTTGAAACCCTTTATGTGGCCCCCGGCGATGCCCGCATACACCGCCGTGATCTCGCACCCTGCCATCAGTTCGGCTTCCTCAATGGCCTTTTTGATGGAATCAACAGTGGATTCTATGTTGACCACCACGCCTTTCCGCAGGCCCACGGACGGGTGGGTTCCGACTCCCACTATATCGATCCCGTCCGGGTTTACTTCTCCTACCACTGTACAGATCTTTGTAGTTCCTATGTCTACACCTACTACAAGTTCCTCGTTCTCCCGCACCTTGATATCTCCTTTCGATAGGGCGCTGCAACGAGAGACACCCCCCTGAAGGGTCTGACAACAACGCGATCCAAATCATTCAGATCTATTGACTTGATATTGGACAACTGGCCCGGCGGTCTAAAATGAGACATCATATCTCGCAGCCGGTTGTATTTTGACTCGTAGCCCCCGAAACCAAGCTTTATGGCCAAGCCCTCATCAAAGGCGAAAAGAGTCAACCCCATCTCCCGGTCTACGTGAACGCGTTCCAGTATATGAAGGGGAAGCACGGTGCCGTCAAGCCTGCTCAAGCGAAGCACGTGCATAACATCTCTGAAAGGCTTGCGCCGCCAGGGGTCGTTCAGGTCAACGTCTGAAAGGTTGAGACCGGTCACCACAGGGACCCCTATCTTGTCTGAGGCCTCAACCCGTTTGAAGATTTCTCCACCTGAGTCCAAATAGAAGCGTCGGCCCAGGTCCAGCATAGCAATTGGAACCCGTTCCCTTATCTGGATATGAATTGCATCGGGCAACTCCCTCTCAACCTCTGCGGCTGCCACCCAGGGATCGGCCAGAAGTCTCGAAAGAACCGTCTTCAGGTTAACAGCCAAGATGTTGTCATTTACTCCAAGTCCGGCCAGCTGAACAATGGTCTCCCTTGAAAGCCTTTGGTTACCATCAACTGTGATGGCGCGCGTTTGAAAGTAAGCATTTTGCGTTAAGGCATCGTGAACCAGTATAAACAACAAACTCGTCCCCACCATGGCCGTCAGCAGAAGAAATACCTTAACTGTGAACACACAACGCCTTATTGCACGTGATCTTCTTTGTGCTCGACTGTTCTTATAGTAGTTCCTGCAAGTCCTCTTCTTCTTCACCAACAACAGTAACCTCCAGTTCCAGATTGACACCAAACTGACTCAACACGGTCTCCTGCATATGCACCACGACAGCAAGGACATCACAAGCTCTGGCATCCCCTGCGTTAACTATGAAATTCGCATGTTCTGTAGAAACCACTGCACCTCCCACTTGAAACCCTTTTAGGCCGGCCTTGTGGATCAGCTGTCCCGCCGACAGCCCCTTGGACGGGTTTTTGAATACGCATCCGGCACTGGGAAGGGACAGAGGTTGGCTCTGCTTTCGTCTCCTTTGCATTTCTGCTGCTTCTTTTCGAAGTGCCTTCGGATCGGCCCGTTTCAGTTTGAAGTGGCCTTTTAAAATCACAATGCCTTCTTCCAACACCAACCTTCTGTATGAAAAACCAAGTTCCTCCCGCTGCATGGTCCCAATATGGCCATCTTGCTTCAGGACGGTAACCGCCCTCGTGGTATCAGCCATGCAAGCCCCCCATGCCCCTGCGTTCATTCGCAGTGCCCCACCCACGGTTCCGGGAATACCCAGCGAAAAGTTAAGGCCGACCAGTCCATGGTCCAAGGCGTGTTTGCCGAGTCGCCGCAACAGAACACCAGCCCCGGCTATGACCATGACAGAACCGTTTGCTGCGGGCTGAGGATCCTGCTCAATAGCCTGAAAACCATTGGCAAGCTTCACTACAATGCCTCTGATACCTCCGTCACGGACCAGCAGATTGCTTCCCGCACCAAGAATCATAAAGCGGTGGCCACTGTCTCGGGTCCAGTTCAACAGGTCTGTTAACTGTTCATTTGTCTTCACAGTGACCAGGGCATCAGCCGGCCCTCCAATGCGAAAAGTGGTGTGACGAGACATTGGTTCGTCCAGCATGGATTGTTGACCGAAATGCGCCGTCAACCACTTTTTGTCTGCTTCGTTCATTATTCTTCGAGAAACCTTTCTCCCACCTGCCACACGTCACCCGCTCCCAAAGTCAAAAGAACGTCGCCTTGCCTCACAGCCAATTTCAGATGAGACTGGGCAGCCTCCAAGCCATTTTGATAAACGACATCCTTGTGGCCCTGGCGAACGATGCCTTCATAAAGAGCCTGGCCGGTTATGCCTTCAATCGGGGCCTCACCCGCAGGATAGATCGGAAGCACCACCAGGCTGTCTGCCTGGTAGAAGGCCCGGGTAAAATCATCAAAAAGTGCTTCAACACGGGTGTACCTGTGCGGCTGGAATACTACGACAAGTCGGCGATCGGGCCAACACTTGCGGGCAGCTTCAAGGGTCATCTTGATCTCTGTGGGATGGTGCCCATAGTCATCTGCCACGGTCACGCCCTGTGCGGTCCCCTTCACTTGGAGCCTGCGCTCCACTCCCTCAATATTCTTGAGTGCCTGTGCAATGGTTTCAAAGGGGGTGCCGAGTTCCGTACAAATAGCCACACTAGCGATGGAGTTATAGACATTGTGAAGGCCGGGAAGGTTCAAATCTACCCAGCCAAGGGGTTCCCCGCCGTGCAAGATCTGGTATCTGCTTTTCAATCCTTCAAAGGACACTTCCTTTGCCTGATAATCTGCCTGAGACGTAAGCCCATATGTAACAAAGCGCCTCTCAATCTTGGGGATTAGTTCCTGAATCCCTTCATCGTCCAGGCACAGTATGGTCATTCCATAGAAAGGCACCTTGTTGATAAAATCCAGAAATACCTGCTTGATTTTCTCCAGGTCACCATAGAAGTCCAAATGCTCCGCGTCGATATTGGTCACCACCCCTATTGTGGGGGAGAGCTTCAGGAAAGACCCATCGCTCTCATCTGCTTCTGCTACAATGAATTCTCCCTGACCCAGGCGTGCGTTACTTCCAAGGCTGTCGAGTCTGCCGCCGATTACCATTGTGGGGTCAAGGCCGGCTTCCTCAAGAACGGATGCTATGATCCACGTGGTTGTGGTTTTGCCGTGGGCACCGGCAACAGCAATGCTGTATTTGAGGCGCATCAGTTCCGCAAGCATCTCAGCTCGAGGAATGACCGGCACCACGGCTTTTTTGGCCGCCACCACTTCAGGGTTGTCCGGCCCCACCGCTGAAGAAAGAACCACCACGTCGGCCCCTTCAATGTGCTCTGAGCGGTGTCCTTTGAACACAGTTCCCCCCAGTTGGGCCAAACGCCGGGTGATCTGTGATGACTTCAGGTCCGAACCGCTTACCTGGTACCCCAGGTTCAATAGAAGTTCAGCGATACCGCTCATGCCAATTCCGCCGATACCTACAAAATGAATATGATATAAGTTTTGATACATTCCGTGTTTGCCAGTTCGCTCCCCATTGCCTTTTTGCTTCGCGTGAAGTGTTTGTTACTGCCGGTTGTCAAGAACGAAAGTGCCTAAAGTGATCTAAAGTGCCTTAACTGTGAGGAATAATCTCCGATTTCCCCTGTGCCGTCAAACCGGCTCAACCAATGACCACTGATAAATGAGCAATGATAAATGATAAATTTCTACCCACCCTCCACCAACCTCCTGCATTCCTCAACAATAACGCCAGCAGCATCAGGCCGCCCCAAAGCAGATGCCCGCGTAGACATATCCTTCAAGGCCTCTCCGTGCGATGCAAAGTAGTCTATCCTCCCGGCCAACCCGGGCCCGTTCAGCTCTTTTTCCAGAATAACTTCACCACCCCCGGAATCAGCTACATAGCGGGCGTTTAGTTCTTGATGATTATTGACGGCAAACGGAAACGGAATAAAGATGGCCGGCTTTCCCAGTGCTGTCAACTCGGCTACAGTGGTTGCCCCAGCCCGGCAAACAACCAAGTCAGCCGAGTAGTAAGCGCTTGCCATGTCTTCAAAGAAAGGCTCCACCCTTGCCTTTATTCCTGCTTTTTCATAAACCCTTGCAACCCATTGGGCGTCTTTGGGGCCGGTCTGATGGACAAAATACATTTCACCGGGATCCGTTAGACTATCCAGGGCATCAATCATGGCACGGTTGATGGCGTGGGCTCCCTGGCTGCCACCCACCACCAGAACAGTAAACCGGCCGGAGTCTCTTTCGGCAGGCTCAATCGTGAACAGTTCCCGCCTCACAGGATTACCCGTTAATACCGTCTTTGGCGCCTTGAACTTGGCCTGGTCATCGGGAAACGAGATGAATATGCTGTGGGCAAACCTCCCCAACAACCGGTTCGTAAAACCCGGAGTGAAATTCTGTTCGTGTATCACGACTATCTTTCCCATGAGCCTGGCTGCCAAGGCCACGGGCCCGGACGCATATCCTCCAACACCAACGATGATGTCCGGATCAAACTTCAATATAATCTTTGCAGACTGACACAACCCCTTCGGGATTTTGGCCAACGACCGAACTTGTCGCCACAATCCTCGCCCTCGAAGGCCTTCTGCTGCTATACCCACGTGAGAAAACCCTTTCCTTGCAAGTGTAGATCTCTCCAAGAGATTATCCGTTCCTACAAACAGGATCGCTTTGGCTGAGTTTTGTTCCCTGAAAGCTTCAGCCAGGGCCATCCCCGGGAAAAGATGTCCGCCGGTGCCGCCTCCGGCGATAAGGATCCTCATCTAACTCACCCGCCGGGCCCAAATGTTCATCAATATCCCGATCACTGCGGCATTAGCTACAAGAGACGTGCCTCCATAGCTCACCAGGGGAAGCGTTAGCCCCTTGGTAGGCAGTAGTCCCAAGGCTACGCCCGCATTTATGCATACTTGCAGGGCAAAGGCCACTGTCAACCCTGCAGCCAAGAAGGTCCCAAACATGTCTCGGGCATTCAAGGCAATAACGACCCCTCGCCACACCAGCATGGCATAGAGACCCATAACAGCGCAGACGCCGATCAACCCCAATTCTTCTCCGATAACTGAAAAGATAAAGTCAGTATGCGGCTCGGGAAGATAGAAAAGTTTCTGGTAACCATTGCCCACGCCTGCCCCAAAAATCCCACCTGAGCCGAAGGCCATCAGCGAATGCACAATCTGATATCCGGCATCACTCTGGTGTTCCCAAGGATCCATGAAGCTTGCGAGTCTTTTGAGACGGTACCCCGAATGAATGAGAAGATAGTATCCAATAGAGGTCATTCCCACCAGCGCCGCAATCAGATATGACAGGCGCGCGCCTCCCAAAAAGAGCATGATCCATACTATCAGGGCAATCATTGCTGCCATCCCAAAATCCGGTTGCATCACGATTAGTGTAGTAAAGCAGCCAAACACAATGATATGGGGAAGAAGGCCGATGCTCAGCATCTTCATCTTCTCCCCTTTCTTACTCATCGAATATGCCAGATAAACGATGATAGCCAGGCGGGCAAATTCTGACGGTTGAAACGAGGTGTCCAGAAACCTTAGCCACCGTTTAGCCCCTCCCACTGTGTATCCGAGCTCCGGCACGTAAAGTGCCACCAGCAATAGCAGTGCGATCCCAAGGATGGGGTAAGCCATGGCCCTGTAAAAGGAGTAGGGCAGGTACCGACAGCACACCAAGGCCAGGACCGCAATCAGGCTGTGCACCATGTGCCTCTGAAAGAAATAGGCATCGCTGCCGAAACGCTTGGCAGCTATCGTTGAGCTTGCGCTGTACACCATTACCACCCCAATGCCCAGGAGTATGAGCATACCAACAAGCAGGTAAGGGTCATAGCCCTGGTGCCTGTCTGTTTGCTCAGTGTTAGTCATATGCGAATATTTGGTAGTCATGGGTCATTTGTCATTTGCCAGATACCAGATGCCGGATACCCGATCCCGGATGTAAGAATCCGGTTGGTATCCTTATCAGTCATCAGGTACCAGGTATCTGGCATCCGGTACCTGGTATCTTGCATCATAACGACAGCTTCTCCACCGCCCTGCAAAAGGCCTCACCACGTTCGGCATAGTCTGTGAACATATCAAAACTGGAACATGCGGGTGACAGGAGCACCACGTCGCCTTCAACTGCTGCCTCCCTGGCCAGGTGCACTGCACTCTCCAACTGCTCTGTGCCTTGTGAATCCGTGAGGCTGCCCAGGACAGCCAAGATCTTTTCCCTTGCCTCTCCTATGGCTATCAGTCTCTTGACCCTTTCCTTTGTGGGCCTGGCAAGCCCGTCATAGCTGCCACCTTTGTCCCGTCCCCCAATAATCAAGATTACTGGGCCCCTGAAACTTTCAAGTGATCGAACAACCGCACCTACATTCGTCGCCTTCGAGTCGTTGTAATAATCCACCCCATCCACGGTCATTACGTATTCCAACCTGTGAGGCAAGCCCTTGAAGGAATCGAGTGTTTTCTGGATGCCAAAGTCCGTAGCACCTGCGGCCAAGGCAGCCAGACTGGCAGCAGCAGCATTTTCCAGGTTGTGCACGCCCTTTGCCTTGAAGTTGGCCAAACTGAACCTTGCCGGATCTCTTCCCGGAAGCCGGCAGGCCATGGACTGACCTTCAAGTTCGACGCCGTATCCTGAGTGAGAGTTGATGTTGAAATGCAGTCTTTGGGCTTGAATGGCGGACTCCAGGTTGCCGATCACTTGGTCTGCCTTGTTCAAGACGGCAATATCGGTGCTTTGTTGATTCTCAAACAGCCTTGCCTTTGACCGCGCATATTCCTCAAAGTCTCTGTAACGATCGAGGTGGTCCTCGCTTACGTTCAAAAGAACGGCCACCGTGGGCCTGAACCTTTCTATCGTATCGAGCTGAAAACTGCTTATCTCCACCACGACCACATCTGCACTGTCGCCGGAATTTACGTAGTCAATGAGGGGCTTGCCAATATTGCCTCCAACAAACACCTTCAAATCAGATGCCTTCAACATCTCTCCCACGAGGCTGGTGGTAGTGGTTTTCCCGTTGGTGCCGCTTATTGCTACCATGGGTTCGCTTATGCATCGAGCCGCAAGTTCAAGTTCACCAATGACAGGCACACCTGCCTTCCTGGCCTTCTCAAGCGGGCCTATGGTGTGTGGCACCCCCGGACTGATTACAACAAGGTCGCAGTCGGAAAAGGTCTCGTCCCTGTGCGGCCCAAGCTGCAGCGACACACCCATGGCAAGGGCTTGCTGTGCGTACGAGCCAAGATCCTCTTGTGTCATGACATCAGCTACAATCACTCGTGCCCCTTGATTTATCAAAAACCGGGCCACTGCAATACCGGTCCTGGCGAGGCCAACCACGGTTACTTTTTTGTTTTCTAACTTCAACAACGCACTCCTAAAATGAGACCGTTTATCTCAACTTCAACGTACTTATGGACAGAAGCCCCAGGATAATGGCAACAATCCAGAACCTGACTATCACCTTGGGTTCAGCCCATCCCTTTAACTCAAAGTGATGATGAATAGGGGCCATCCTGAAAATACGACGTCCGTTGGTTACCTTGAAAAAACCTACCTGAAAGATAACTGAAAGGGTTTCTATCACAAATATTCCTCCCACCAGCATCAGAAGAATCTCGTGTTTAGTGATCACTGCAACTGTACCCAGAATACCACCCAAGGGAAGAGACCCCACGTCGCCCATGAATATTTGGGCTGGGTACGTATTGTACCAAAGAAAGCCCATGCCGGCCCCTACTGTCGCACCGCAGATGACGGCCAGTTCGCCGCTGCCGGCGACATAGCGAATCTGCAGGTAATCAGAGATCTTTATGTGGCCTGTTACATAGGACAGTACCACATAGGTGGCTGCCGCCACGGTCACAGGGCCGATGGCAAGACCGTCCAGACCGTCTGTCAAGTTGACAGCATTTGACGTGCCCACGATGATCAAAGTGGCAAAAAGTACATAGAACCATCCAAGCTCAGGTCTCAACTGCTTGAAAAAAGGAAGGCTCACATGGGTGTCGAAATCCGGCCGTCCACAAAGCAGCCCCCCAACCGCCAACGCTATAACCACCTGAATCAATAGCTTGCTGCTTCCGCGCAGCCCCCTGCTCTGTTTCTTCAGCTGCATTAAGTAGTCATCTGCAAAGCCCACAGCCCCATAGGTGATCGTGACTAGCAGCACTAGCCATACAAACGAATTCGTGAGATCAGCCCAAAGAAGTGTGGTGGCCACAATGCTGGCCAAGATCAACAGCCCCCCCATAGTGGGAGTGCCGGTTTTGCTCGTGTGAGTGGGAGGGCCGTCATCCCGCACATACTGGCATATCTGATGCTGGGTTAGTTTATTTATCAACCATGGTCCCAGCAAAAAGCATATCAATAAGGCCGTGAGACTCGCGTAGATCGTCCGGAACGTAATGTAGCGAAATACGTTAAACGCCGAAATAGAAGTGTGAAGAGGATATAGCAGGTGATAAAGCATCGATTCTCGTCTCGTTACTCGTTAGTCATTAGACGTCAAACGTGACAAGCTGCGCCAGGCGATCCACGAAGAACGGTTCAATACTCACGATCCACCCTCGTATGCCTTTTTCAATCCCTCAACCACATTTTCCATGGCCATGAGGCGCGAACCCTTCACCAGGATCCAGTCACCCTGTCCCAACCTGCCTTTGAGTTCGTGAACGATCTCATCCTGGCTGCCCGTAAAAATCTTTTCGGGGTCCATTCCCGCGCCTGTTGCACCTTCTGAGATAGTTCGGGCAAATTTGCCCGTGGCGTAAAGACGCGCAGTGGCTGCCCGGGCTGCCAGTATGCCAACCTCCCGGTGGGCGGCTTCGGCATGATCTCCCAGTTCCATCATGTCCCCTAGGACCATGATACCCCTGCCGTTGCCCTTCAGGGACCTGAAGGCAGCCATGGCCATCGCCACAGAACCCGGGTTGGCATTGTAGGTATCGTTTATCAGATGACTCCCGCCGGCGAGGGTCAGAATCTCCATACGACCCGGCTGGGGGACCATTTCCTCCAGGCCCTTTTTTACGTCTTCCATTGAAAGGCCCAGCCGATACCCCACTGCTGCCGCAGCCAAGGCATTGTAAATTGCTCCATTTCCAGTAACTCCGAGGCGAACTCGTACTGACTCGTCATACCAGCAAAGATCAAACGAACTGCCCGAAAGGGTCTGAGAAGCAGGAGTTGCCCATACCTCTGCGGAGCTGTGAATGCCGAAGCTAATCACCCGTCCGGAGAACTTCTCGGCAAGACGGCAGATTCTAGGGTCGTCGATATTCAATACTGCCACGCCGTCTTCACCCAAGACCTCAAGGAGTTCGCCCTTTGCCTTCATCACCCCGTCGATATCCTTGACTCCTTCCAGGTGGCCGGCTGCAATGTTTGTAATCACCCCCAGCTCAGGTCCGCATATTTCAGCGAGCCTGCGGATTTCCCCCGGATGGTTCATTGCCAGTTCAAGCACGGCCCATTCATGGTCCTCTCTCAGACCAAACAGGCTCAGGGGCAGTCCGATGAGATTATTGAAATTTCCGGGCGTCTTCAGGACAGAAAAGGCCTGGCTCAATACGGCCGCTGTCATTTCCTTCGTAGTGGTCTTACCATTGGTACCCGTGATGGCCACCACCGAGACCTGGCTCTGTCTTCGACTGAAGCCCGCCAGATCCCCCAGGGCCGCGAGGGTGTCAGGCACAGCTACCCAGCACCGGTCTTTGCGCAAATCGGGCGATTTCGTGGACACATACTCTTCGGCAACCAGCGCGCCCAGGGCCCCTTTTTCAAAGGCCGCTTGCACAAAGTGGTGTCCATCATGGTTTTGTCCTGATATGCCAACGAAAAGCTCACCTCCTTCAATGCTTCGGGAATCTGTGCCGATCGCCCCAAATCGAGTGGCATCATCCCCGGAAACCAGCCGCCCACCCGTGGCCTCCAACACCTCTGAAACGCTCCAGTTTTTTTGATCATTCGTCATTTGCAGTTCGTCATTTGCACTCAGTTGCACCCGTTGAGCTGGTTGGTGACTGTCAGTGGTCCGTCGTCATCGTAGCGTTCAGCTTTGAGCTTTCACAACCTACAGCCCTATGCCCCGTGCCCTTTTCCCTCTGCCCCGCCATCCGGCATCCTGCATCCGGCATCCTGCATCGATCACCGCTTGCCATGCTCTGCCAACCGCTCCAGCACTTTTCGGGCTTCAACCCTGTCGTCAAAGGCAATGGTTTTTTTACCTATGATCTGATAGGTCTCATGGCCCTTGCCCGCAATGAGCACGGTATCCCCGCGGCGTGCAGCACTCAGCCCCAATTCGATTGCACGTCGTCTGTCGGCTTCCACTGCATAGCCGGGCGCATCAAATCCTCTGGCCAAATGGTCGAGTTCATATCTGCTGCCTCTTTCAGCTGCCGTGCCGGCCTCAACTGCCGCCAATATCGCCTCTGGTGCTTCAGTGCGCGGGTTATCAGAGGTCAGTACACAAAGATCGCTCAAACGGGCTGCGGCCGCCCCCATCATGGGCCGTTTTTTCCTATCCCGATCCCCGCCGCAGCCAAATATGGTAATCAGTCGTCCGCTGCAGAGCCCCCTCAGGGTCGTTAAGGCATTTTCCAGGGCCTCTGGCGTGTGGGCATAGTCTACGAAAACTGAAAAACCCGCATCGTTGGCCACGCTCTCAAGACGGCCCGGGACCCCTTTGAGCCCGTCGATTCCCTCCTTTATGGCAGACAATGGCACCCCGATGGACATTGCCACACCAATGGCCGTCAGCACGTTGTAGACATTATGGCGTCCTATCAATGGAGATGAAAAATGAAGATAGTCATCAATGGCTCTTACTCTACCCGAAGACCCATGCATTGACACGTCAATATCTTCAGCCCTAACAGCACAGTCTTGTGAAAAGCCCACGGACAAACATCTGACCGGAACCTCTGCGACCAATTCCTTGCCCTTTGAATCATCCGCGTTCACAACAGCCACAGCCTTGGCCTGCTTTGAACCAGAGCTGAGCCTGTCAAGAAACAGCTTCCTCTTGCACTGCCAGTAGGTTTCCATATCCTTGTGATAGTCAAGGTGATCTCTTGAAAAATTGGTAAAAACTCCCACATCGAATTCACAGAAAGCCACGCGATCCAGATCCAGGGCATGGGAGGATACTTCAAGGATCGCGTGAGTTACGTCGCTGTCTGCCATCTGGCGCAGTATCCGCATAAGGTCCAGGGATTCAGGCGTGGTCACTTGACTGGCAAAACTCTGTCCTCTGAATCGGTAATTGATGGTGCCAATGACTCCCACGCTGTAGCCGGCAGCATTCAGTATGGACTCGATCAGGTAGGCCGTGGTCGTCTTTCCGTTCGTCCCTGTAATGCCGATGACACAAAGCTCGCGAGACGGATTCCCGTAGAAGGCTGAAGAAAGGGCAGCCAAAGCCAGGCGAGCATTTTCAACATGTGCAACGGCGATCGATGGCTGACCAGCCCACGGTTTCTCTGAAACTGCAGCCACGGCTCCCCTTTTTGCAGCATCCTCAATGAAAGCGTGTCCGTCAGCCTGAAGGCCCGGAATTGCCACAAACAACCCTCCGGGTGTCACGGTGCGTGAATCATAATGTATTGAGTTGATGACCTGATCCTCAAAACCCACCAATTCTTTTACGGCCATGGACTCCAATTGCATAAGCTCACTCAGCATCACCCCACCGGCCCCACCTCCCTGGAGGCACTCAGAGACTTGCCTGGAGCGCCCGGGGTAATCGTCCCGGGAGGGACTTTCAGATACTGAAGTGTCTCCAGCGCAATACGCCGGAACACTGGCGCAGCTACCACTCCTCCATAATAGTGCTTTCTTGGCTCATCTACAACCACCAGGATGACAATTTGGGGATTCTCCTGCGGCGCAAAACCCACAAACGAAGCAAGATGTCGGTCCTTTGCATATCCCTTGCCCGACTCCATTACTTTTTGTGCTGTACCCGTCTTGCCGGCTACTCCATATCCTTTCACCGCCGCCCTTGTGCCGGTGCCCCCCTCTTCCACGGTCCTCTGAAGCACACTGAATAAAGACCGCGCGGTTTGCGATGAAATGACCCGTCGCAACGGCGTAGGTTCAAAACTGCTTACAATGCCTCCCTTGCGGTCTGTCACTGCCTGGACAAGATATGGCTTCATAAGCACACCGTCATTGGCTATGGCAGACACGGCAGTGGCAAGCTGCAAAGCCGACACAGCAATACCTTGCCCAAAACATATGGCCGCAGCGTCCATTTTGGACCAGTGCTCAACCGAGCGCAGTTCCCCCGGTGTTTCGCCCGGGCAGTCAATGCCGGTTCTGTCACCAAAACTGAAGCCCTTGAGTTTGTGGAAGAAAAATTCGGAGCCGATTCTTTCACCCACCTTTGCAGCACCAATGTTGCTGGAGTATTTCACAATGTCCTGGAACGAAAGCGTTCCGTAGGCATGAATATCGTGGACGATATGTCTTCCGATCCGATATCTGCCCATCTCGCAATCAAACTCGTCATCAGCCTTGCACCGGCCGGATTCGAGCGCTGCAGCTGCCAGAAATATCTTCATGGTTGAACCGGGTTCAAAGGAGTCGGTAATTGCACGGTTTCTCCACATCCAAGGGTCGTATCTGTTAAATATGTTAGGGTTGAACTGAGGCACGTGCGCCATGGCCACGACAGCCCCTGTGCTGGGAACCATGACCACAACTATACCGGAGTTTGCGGAAAACTCCTCCACGCTCTCAGACAGGGCTCGCTCGGCAATGTATTGGATGTTCTTGTCGATGGTGAGAATCAGGTTATGGCCATCCCTTGCCTCGGCGCTGTCTCCCTCAATGTTAAAGGAGCGGCCAAGGGCATCCTTGAGGACGGTCCAGTTGCTTTCACGACCACTCAAGATCGAGTCGTAATGATATTCAAGGCTTTCCAAACCCCTTCCGTCGGTTCCGCAAAATCCGATCACCTGTGCAGCCAGAGTCTTCATGGGGTAGAACCGGCGGCTTTCTGTGACAAAATCGATCCCGGCCGGTTTCGACGACCTCACTGCCGAGACCTCTCTTGGATTGGCGTGGCGTTTGAGCCACACAAATCCGTTGTCCGAGGAAAGCTTCTCGATAAGTGTACTCTTTCCCAGATTCAACGCCTTCGCCAAAGTCGAAGCGGTCTGTTCGATATCGGAAATCTGTTTCGGGTAGGCGCAAATAGACGACACGTCAACACTAACGGCAAGCTCCCTGTGGTTTCGATCAAAGATCGTCCCACGCCCGGCTCTGTCATGAAAGGCCACCTTGTACTGTCCGGCAGCCTTCAAAGAAAGCTCGGCGCCGTCCAGGACCTGCACCTGAACAGCCCTGGCCACGATGGCCGCAAAGCAAAGGCACAAGACGATGGCCACAAGAAAGATTCGAAAGCGAACCCACTTGAAGGGATTTGGTTCCTCTTGCCTATAAGCTGTCATGGGATAACAACCACCTGGGCTGTAGCAGGCACCACCAGACCCCGCGCTTTAGCTATGCGCCTGACGCGTTCGGGTGATCTCAGCCGAGCCTCCTCGATCTTCAGTTCGTTGTAAGCTACCCTCAGGCGTTTGTTCTCCTGTCTGGCTTCAGATATTTCATATCCTGCACGGACATACTGTACCCGACACCAGCCGTAGAGCAACAATTCTGCCATGAAGGCCACAATCAGCACTACCCACAGGGCCGTTGAAGAACCACGCTTGCGGGTAATCTTTCGTTTCGTCATGGTCCGTTGCCTTCAAGCCTTTCCACTGCCCTCAACTTGCTGCTTCGGGCCATCGGATTTGCCTCGACCTCTGCTGCATCAGGTCGAACAGGCTTTTTCGTGAGAATACGCACCTGCGGCGTTTTCCCGCATACACATACTGGAAAGTCAGGAGGGCAGTCACACCCCCGGGCAAGGCCCCTGAAACGCTGTTTCACAATCCTGTCTTCAAGGGAATGAAATGACAGTACGCACAATCGTGCCTTTGGGTTCAACGCATCAACAGCATCGTCCAGAAATGTTCTAAGGCACGCCAGCTCATCGTTTACTGCAATCCTTAAGGCCTGAAACGTGCGGGTTGCAGGGTGGATGCGTCGCGGGCGATGCCTGGCAGGAATGGCGTCTCTGACAATTTCGGCAAGGTGCAAGCTTGACCGGATTTTATCCCCGCGGCGAACCAGCACGATGGCCTTGGCAATGCGCCGAGACCAGCGCTCTTCTCCGTGTCGGGCTATAATGTCTGCCAGTTGCTTTTCTGACAGACCGTTCACGAGTGCTTCTGCAGTTTTTCCCTCTGCCGGATTCATGCGCATGTCCAAGGGTTCATCACGCATAAAACTGAAACCCCTACCACTTGATTCCAATTGATAAAGCGACAGGCCCAAATCGAGCAAGATCCCGTCCACGCCTTTGGTGTGCAACTCCGAAAGAATCTGCGGAAGATGGATAAAGTTGTCGTGAAAAATTTTGACGTTGGGTTCAAACTCGCGGAGGGATTCACGGGCAAAGGCAACGGCATCGGGATCTCTGTCGATACCGATAAGAAAGCCATCTGAACCAATGGCGCCCAAGATAGCTTTGGCATGGCCACTCCCCCCTACAGTAGCATCCACGTATGTCTTGGCAGGTGAACAGTCAAGATAGTCAATCACCTGGTCGGTCATGACCGGGATATGGCGATATCGCATGGCCCCCTCACCTTAAAGGCCGAGTTTAGCGACCTCGTTTCTCATATCCTCGTTCTTCACATCGTTCTGGAACTTGTTGTCCTCCTCTGCCCAGTTTTGACGCGCCCATATCTCGAAGTACTCGAGCACACCCACGAGCACAACCTCCTTGTTCAGGCCAGCGTACTGCCGCAACGTTGGTGGGATCAGGATTCGTCCTTGCTTATCAAGAAGGCATTCAAAGGCACCGCCTATGAAAATCCTGCGGAAGCGTCGCATATCCTCGCTCTTTGCTGCCATGTTGAGGATACGCTCTTCAACCTTGTGCCATTGTTCAAAGGTGTAGCAGAACAGGGCACCGTCCATTTTCGAGGCCATAACCCCTTCCACACCGCTCTGTTTCAGCACATCCTTGAACCGAGCCGGGATAATCAATCGGCCCTTGACGTCAAGATTATGAAAGGAACTGCCGCGGAACATGTTTCAACTGCCTCCAAATGCCCTCTCTACATCCACTTTCAACCACTTTTCGCCCGTAATATCGACTGAAAATGGGAATGTCAAGGGGAAAATTAGAGGCAAGTGATTATTTTTCTAACAATTTGTGCCTGTTAAAACTCTGAATGCAAGATATGAACGGGTGGTTCTTTGTGGGGCAGACTGAAGGATCAAGATATAGTGGCGGGTCGACCATGGGCATACTACATGTGGTGCGTATCGCTTTTTCGGTACCATCATCCTTTCAGAGCGTCGCCAGGCAGGCCTCCACTTAATACCGGCATGCCCAGCCACAACACCATCCCAAAAAACCTATTTTCAGAAAGAAACTTCGGCTATGGCCTGCGCGGCCGGCGGCGTTGATAGCGGTTCACCATGGCGTTGTGTTCGGACAATGTGCGGGAAAAGTGGTGAGAGCCGTCGTTTTTCGACACGAAGTAGAGGTGTGGTTGTTCGGATGGATAGAGGACCGCCTCTAGGGAAGCACGGCCGGGGCTGGCGATCGGGCCTGGTGGCAGACCGCGGATCTTGTACGTGTTGTGGGGACTATGGGTCTTGAGATGCTTTCGGGTCAGATTCCCGTCAAAACCCTCGATGCCGTAAATCACCGTGGGGTCGCTCTCAAGGCGCATGCCCCGCTTGAGCCGATTCAAAAACACAGCAGCAATAAGAGGCCGTTCATCGGCTTGTGCCGTTTCCTTTTCCACAATCGATGCCAGGGTCACAACCTCGTGGGTCGTAAGGCCTACACTGCGGGCCCGTTCGGCCATGGCTTCTGTGAACACGGAACGGAAATGGGCAACCATCTTTTTGATCACCTGTTCAGCACTGACCTCCCTGGGAAACTGGTAGGTCTCCGGGAAAAGATATCCTTCAAACGTATCACTCTCTATGCCAAGGGCGCGTACAAGCTCAAAATCCGAAGCTGAGCGCAAAAAGTCCTCCTGCGACACAAGTTCGGCTTTCTCAAGCAAGTGCCCTATGTCAGACATCGCGGCCCCCTCAGGAATCACTACCCTGTGCGGAATGGTTTTACCCCTCACAAGGGTATCCAGAATGGCCGCGGGTGACATGGAAGCCCGAAGCATGTATTCTCCAGCACGAATGTGTCTTTCATCTCCCCTCAGACGGGCAAGCCACCCAAATTTCTTCGGGTACAAGACCAGTCCGGCCTTGCACAATTGGTCAACTGTTTGTGAAAAACTCTGACCAGACTTGATCCAGACGGTAACGGTTGCATCAGAGGTTTGCAAAGGAGTCGTGGCATATCTATAGAAGGAAAAGCCCAAGACTGCGGCGGCAAGACAAAGGCTCAGCATTGCAAGGGCTGTGACGGCTAGTGGTTTCATGCGGGTGCCTGCATGATGAAGCATACGCCAAATGCACACCACGGTCAAGATATAACCGGCAAAGGCAAGTACATCCCCGTCCAGATTACTTTACTTGAGACGTGTTCTGGCATATAATGTGAGAGTTAGAGCCGATTTGCGAAGCCGTCAACCTTATGCCTTGCGTCTTATCCTATTGAGGTCTTCGAGAGGTGTATCTATGAGAATAGTGCTTTTTGCAGGAAAGGGTGGTGTTGGAAAAACGAGCATTGCGGCTGCAAGCGGGGTGGCCTGTGCCCAAAAAGGCCTCAAAACCATCGTCATGTCCCTTGATGCCGCCCATAGCCTGGTGGATTCATTTGATCTCGACAGGACCCTGATGGACAAGAACAAAGGAGAACCTATACGTGTGGCCAAGGGTCTTTATATACAAGAGGTGGATGTCCAGGAAGAGATCAAGAAAAACTGGGGTGAAGTCCACAAGTACATCAGCAGCCTTCTGAACATCTCAGGCATTGATGAGGTCTTGGCGGAGGAACTTGCCATCCTGCCGGGCATGGAGGAAGTGAGTTCTCTTTTGCACATCAACCGGTATGTGGCCGACAAGAGCTACGACGTCATCCTGCTTGACTGTGCACCCACTGGAGAGTCCATCCGGTTTATCAGTATCCCCACAAGCCTGGAATGGTACATGAAAAAACTCTTTGATGTGGAGCGCACAATTGTCAAGGTAGCCCGGCCTATTGCCAGGAGGCTCTATGGAGTACCTCTTCCAGAAGACGAGTATTTTGCCACAATCCAGAGACTGTTTGATCGGCTGAAAGGAATCGACAAGCTGCTTTCTGATCCCAAGATCACCACGGTGCGTTTGGTTACGAATCCCGAAAAGATCGTCCTGAAAGAGACGCAGCGAGCTTACATGTATTTTAGCCTGTACAAGATGTGTGTGGATGCCATCATCGTCAATCGGATACTTCCCGAAGCTGTTGACCATGGCTACTTTGCCAAATGGAAAGAAACCCAGGATCACTACATCAAGGAAACCGATCAACTGTTCAGCCCCACTCCCATCTTTAAGGTCCCTATGCTCTCCGACCAAGTCGTCGGCAAGCAGCAACTTTCCAAACTGGCCAAAAAGATCTATGGCAGATCCAGTCCCGAGCAGGTCCTGTACAAAGACACTCCTTATGCTTTCAGGAAGGTCAAAGGGGATTACTTCTTAGACATCAAGATACCCTTCCTTGCGAAAAAGGAAGTTGAACTGAGTAAACGCAATGAGGAATTGATAGTTCGCATCGGCGGGTTCAAGCGGCACGTGTTGCTCCCTCGAAACATTGCTGCCAGAGAGCCTTCAGGTGCGAAGGTAGAACAAGACAAAGTAGTCATCAAGTTTGAGGAAGTCTAACATGGCACCAAAGAAGACAGCAAAGAAAGCGGCCGAAAAAGATCAGGGCCTTGTTTGCCCGGTCTGTGACGTTCTGGGATGCCTCAGGGACGTTGTGGATAGAAACTCCCCGTTCTTCGAACACATGAACAATGCGGGCATCGAGTTTCTTGAAGGCATCAAGTCTCTGATAGACGCCCGGATAGACACCTTGAAGAAAGGCGCTGGGGCCAAAAAGTCCAAGCTGACCAAGATCAAGGTGGAAGACTAAGGGCGGCTGGGCTCCGTCCGATGGCTGGCAATGGCCACAAGACGTGCTGGCAATAGGGCCGGAGTTAGAAAGTGCGGTCCACGTCCGCAGCACAGACGTGGCCCCGCACTTCGTGGATCAAAAAGCGTTTCCGTTCAGAAGTGGTAGGTTTTCGTCCAAGACAAGGCCTGCCCTGTGAAATGTGCTTCGCATTTCACAGGGCAGGCACAAGGATTTTCACCGCAGGCGTAGCAGCGCTACGCTGAGGATGGAAACCCGCGGAGAACGCCGGATTGGGCGAAAAGATGCCATTTCTCTGGATGAAAACTAGTAGTCCTTGGCTGAGGCCAGTATCGTATCCAGCCTTTCAAGATCATTTATGACTCGCCACGTTCCGCCACCGTCCGCTGTCCGTTTTTCCCAATAAGCAAGACGGTCCATGTATTCGCGTGGATCAATATTGTCACTGCGCAGCTTGGTCACATTGAGGGCAATAACATTGACACCACTCATCTCGATGGGAAAATCACGAATATATCCTTTTCGGAGATCTTCTTTGAGATCAGAGAAAACCAGGACGTATTTGGTCCCGGCTCTTGTCTCATTCAAATATTCCACCGCCTGCAAGATGCCGCCGGTAATGTCAGTGTATGGGCTACTCTTTGTAGTGGAAATAAACTTCTCAATCTTTTCACGGAAGAGCCTTTTCTGCGAATTGCACACCGAGGGGCGCCCGTCAAAGGTGTTTTTTGCAATGATGTCTTTTTCGCTGAAACTGCCTGTGTCAATCCTTGCCACCCCCAGAGTGTCTCCAGGCTCCAACGTACCAAGCAGATAATAAATGATTGTGCGGGCTTTGTCCAACTCATTCTTGTATGTGCCCGATGTGTCCAACAGCATGTACACACCCTTGGAGCGACTGGTCGTATCAGCACAACTTATCAACCACGCCCCGACCAACAAAAGAATTGGAATAATGGCTTTTTTCTTCATGTCATGTCATCTCCTTTTGCGGACTAATTTTGGTCTGACGTCCTCGGTCGTGAATCATCTTTTCGACCCACAGGGGAGGAAAGATTATCAAATCATATATATTGACCAGGAATTCACCCAGATAACGGACGATATTTCCCACCAAACGGAGAATAAAGGCAAGCGTGCGCAACAGGCCAGCTACCACTGAGCCCATAACTGTTCTGGAAGACTGCACAAAAGACTCCAAGGGTATGGCTGCAAACGTCAGTGCAAAGGGCAGGATAAATCCCATTACCATCTGCCCGACAGTCGGTATCCAGCTACTTGTTGGCCCACCTACTTCTGCAGCGGCAAGTGATTGTCTCAAGGCCTGCATGTCAGCTGCAATCCGATCGCGCATAAAGGCCAGGGCTGATTCGACGCATGCCAGGATCAACAAGATTGCAAATGTGATCCAGATCATTCTAGTACGCATCCTGTCGTCCATTGAGCTGATAATGGGAAATAACTTGGTGATCCGAAGTGATTCCATCAGGTACAGTCCCATGGCAACTTCTACAAGAATGATGACCAGAGCGGCTACGTTCGCGGTCTTGAACGGTCCGATATAACTTCCGCCTCCGACCATTTCCGACATGGGCAAGGCAATCAAATTGAAGTTAATAACGGCACCTCCAAATGCAATGAGCAACGCAAACCCGGAGATGACAAACTGGGTCATGGCCGACGATGCCAATGTCCGTTCGGCCTTTTCTGTCTGAGATCTCATGGATTCATATTCTTCCATCTTGTTGTCTATTACAGTGGCACGGTCTTGAAGCCCGGTGATTTTCTTGCCCACTTCTTCCAGTGTCTGTGTCAGTTTACGCCAGTAGGGCACCATTTTACTCAACAAAGAATGGCGCTCAGCCGTGCTTTTTCTGTATTCTTCCATGGTGCTTTTGTACTGCCCTATGCTGGTTTTCTCGATCTCCTTTAATATGTTTCCCACCGTGGCATCGCCTTTGCTCTTAATCTTAGAAATGGTCTCAATTGCGTCTACCCAGGTGGGCGGGGGTGGAGGCAATTCACTACTTTCTCTATAATCTTCGTCAATGTGGGCGATCTGTTCTTGCAGCGCACGCTGCATGGCGGGATAGGCGCTTAGATCGCGTTGGACCACTGTATTCACCCTGTAAAACTCACGCTCAATCAAACGCTCTACCGACTCTCTGCCTGTGGCAATCAGAACCTCTTTGTTGCGCTGCACCAACCTTTCCTGAGCGAGCAATACGGACTTGGAGGCTATGCGCATGGCATTGTGAACAACTCGGCTAAACGATCTGATAGCGCCATGTACAGGGGAGCGGGCGAGATACAACAAAACAACTGCTGCGACCATCCATATCACCATAGACAGTGCAGGAGAACTGGGAATAATCGCGAGAAAATCTGTAGATGACATAAGACCCTCCTATTCTGTTCTTCTACGTCTTTTGGAAATCCGTGCTTCCTGAATCCCGGCTTGTCCCGGTTCTACCTTGGATTGCAGTAAGACAACGGCACGATTTGTATCTGGAAATACACATATGTATGTGGGCCTGTACGTATGAGATTTTCCTATTAGTGCGTTTATGCAACTCCATAACAGGCCTTTACGGCTTCAGTGTACGCATGGTACGAGCGAGCAAAACGAATCTTCCCTGCAATTCGCAAAACCCATGCCACGTCATGTCCGCAAGCTTTTCGGGCAGCAACGACCCAACCCCTCCTTATAACAAGCAGCAGGCATACTGGAGGCAAAGGCTGAACCGACCACCTCATGGTCAATAGGATCGGTTATTTGAAGGAAAACTTGAGTCTGAAAGGGAAAAATTGAGACCTTTGAAAAATGTTCAATTCTGTTCAAGTTCAAGGAAGGCGAAAATTTTAACCGCAGGAATACATTGAGTATTTCGAGGATTAAGATTGACGGCTTCGCAAAAAGTCCAAGTTCAAGGCGCGCAAATCCTGAGGAATGAGGCGTACTTGTCGTACGTCGGAATGACGAAGGATGCAGCGCAACACAGAAATTGGACTTTTTGCGAAGCCGTCAGAATTGAACATGCCCTTTGAGACACCCCTCAGGTGGGCCGTGTCATCTTGATCGGCGAAATCCACTGATCATACTGTTCAGCCGTCAGATACCTCAACGCCAGCGCCGCCTCCCGCAGCGTGGTGCCCTCAAGGTGCGCCTTCTTCGCGATCTGCGCCGCCTTGTCGTAGCCGATGTGGCGATTGAGCGCCGTGACCACCATCAGGTTCTTCTCAATGTTGGCACGAATCTTAGGCATGTTGGGCTCGATGCCTGCCGCGCAGTGGTCATGGAAGGCGCCGCAGGCGTCGGCGAGCAGCTCAATGCTTTCGAGCACATTGTGAACCATCACCGGCTTGTAGACATTGAGCTGAAAGTTGCCTTGGCTGCCGGCAAAGGCAACGGCAGCGTCATTGCCGAACACCTGCACGCAGACCATAGTCAACGCCTCGCACTGGGTCGGGTTGACCTTGCCTGGCATGATGGATGAACCCGGCTCGTTTTCGGGAATGATCAACTCGCCGATACCACAACGGGGGCCGCTGGCAAGCCAGCGCACATCGTTGGCGAGTTTCATCAACCCACCGGCCAGCGTGCGGAGTGCAGCCGAGACGTGCACCAGGGCATCGTGGGCGGACAGTGAGAAAAACTTGTTGGGTGCCGAACGAAACGGATGGCCGGTGAGTTCGGCGATGTAATGCGCGGCCCGATCGCCGAACTGCGGGTGTGCATTTAGCCCGGTACCCACCGCCGTGCCGCCGATCGCCAGCTCGTACAGCCCGGGCAGCGCCGCCCTCGTTGCCTCCAAGCCGAAATCGAGCTGGGCAACCCAGGCGCCAATCTCCTGCCCGACCGTGATCGGCGTCGCATCCTGCAAGTGGGTGCGGCCTGTCTTGACGATGTCTTTGTATGCCTCGGCCTTCGCCGCGAGCGTGTCGCGCAGTTGCGTGAGGGCCGGGAAAAGCTTCTGGTGCAGTTCCTCAGTCACTGCAATGTGCATGGCGGTAGGAAAAGTGTCATTCGACGACTGGCCGCGGTTGACGTGGTCGTTGGGGTGAACCGGTGTTTTCGAGCCGAGTGTGCCACCGGCAAGCTCAATCGCTCGGTTGGCGATGACCTCGTTGACATTCATGTTGGACTGTGTGCCTGAACCGGTCTGGAACACAACCAGCGGGAAATGCTTGTCGATCTTGCCGGCAATCACCTCTTCTGCCGCCGCCATGATAATTGCGGCCAGCTCGGATGGCAACTCACCAAGCTGGGCGTTGGCCTGTGCCGCGGCCTTCTTCAGGATGCCAAGTGCTCGGATCATCGGGCGTTGCCAGCGGAAGCGGGCGACACCGATCGGGAAATTCAGCATCGAGCGCTGTGTTTGTGCGCCCCAGTAACGGTCGGCTGGGACCTCAATGGCTCCCATCGAGTCGGTTTCAGTCCGGTTGGTGGTCATGTAGCGCCTCCTCCAGCTTCTGTGCCTTGACAGATATGTAGTATGAAAACATCAGGACTAGTACCACTGCAGCACTGACACCTATCTCGTAGAGCTTTTCAATCTCCACATGCTCCATTAGAGAGGTCTGAGCCTCTATCAGCAGTATCCTCCTCACTCCAGCTATTATGCCAATGGCCAAGAACGGTCCCAGCAGGAATTTCTGCTTTTTCAGGAATCTGTTTACCGTCAGCCGATAGTTTCCGAAAGATAGGCTTTGTCCCAAATTTCCATCCCTTGGCCCAAGTCAGGCCATTGTCTCTTAATGGCACGTTTCGAGAACTGTTTCAGCTCATGAATGATAGCCTCCACAGACTTCTCTCCGTCCGACTCGATGTATACGTGGATGTGGTCAGGGGCTAGCCACAGCAGGCTGGCAACCCCTCCAATCAGGTGGCCGCATTCCGAGAAGACGTCATGAAATAAGTCAAGATAACGATCGCTTTGCTTGAACACAGGCCTTCTCTTAACCACGTTCCACGCCAAATGATATTTGAGGTTCACGAATATACCCGCTGGGTCACGGTCCAGTTTCTGCAAAGCCAATGCTTTGTCATACTTGATCTTGTCAGAACGGAGCAGTTTCTGCAAAGATTCCCCCCGAGAACGCTGTCCAAGCCCGCCCGACAGATCGAGTGGTGCGTTGCCAGATGGTTTCGCAAGTTTCAGTACCGGCTGGAATGCATGACAGTCAAAGTCAGCGGGATCCTGAACACATCGGTTCAAATCACATAGAACAGACTCGCAAAGCTCCAGTTCCCGACAAAAATTGCATTTCCTGTTTAGCATTGGCCCCTTCAGCTTGGCACATTCCTGGCACTTCGATGCAAACTTACTTGGGCTGAACACCATGATGCGGGTACCCTGGAAGGACTACTCTCGCTCTGCGTGCCATAATGCCTGACTGACTAACAAAGACGCAGCCCCAAATCAACAAAATTGGTATTGTGTCCCCGGAATTAGAAATAGCGGAGCAGGGCTTCTAAAGCAGAGATTTCTTCAGGTGTAAGTGCTTTGACACCCATGGAATCCTCATGTTCCCCTAGGGCGAAATGATGCCAAGTGGTCGTACCGCGGTAGCGAAAACGTTCTAAGGCATGGCGAACCGTTGGTGAAGATCCATTGGCAAAGAGAGGAAACTTCTTCCAAACTCGTCTCAGGCTGGGGACGCGGGTGCCAGAAATATCGAAGTAGGGCGTCATCCCCGTCTTGGTAAAAAAGGGTGCCCCCCAGACGAGGTCATCATTCTCCTCAGTTAACCAAGTCTCCCATACGTCGAATGGAACGCTCTTTCCCTCCCGAGTGGATTCGATGGCTTGGTGGCAGTCTTCACAACGGTCCCGGAAGACTCCAAGTCCTTCTTTTGCCAGCTCGTCTAGTCCCTGGTTTTTTAGCCGCCAGGGATTTGGACGATGCTCGAAGTTCACGAAAAAAGCCATGAAACCTCGGCGCAGTTGGAGGGGGTTCAAGGCTTTGGGGATCTCACCCAGTTTTGACAGCCATGGGTGCTCATCCCGTCGAATGACGAACTGATCTCGCCGGTCCTGATTGGTTACTTTGAACTCGGCCAGTACCATTGTGGCCAGCCCTTCTGTCCCACCCCGGCTGAACAGCGGGACGTTATTGGCCAGCCCGAGCACGGTTTTCGTGGAAGCGTGGATGTTGTCACGTCCGGTGAAGTGGACTCGCCCGTCCATGGTTCCTTCAAAATGACAGGCTTCGCAGGTAAACCGCGACAGTTCACCCTCAGTTCGGTTATACGGCGTCAACAGAGTTGTGAAAAAGAGCACCTCACCCATGTGGCTTTCCGGGCAGCGACGAATCTCTTGATAAGCTTCCAGTTCGAGCTCCGCTAGCTGCCGCCCCCTTCTTAAGTCCAGTTTTACGACGCAGTCCAGAAGTGGACTTACAAACACGGCAGAAAGCGATGCCGCATTAGCCCGGATCACGAAGTCGCTCATCCCAACAATCGCGTTCCATGCTCGGTTCAGGCGAGCATAGACTCCGTCCATTTGAAATTCGACAAGCTTCTCTCCACCGAATCCTGATACCCACAGGTGCAGTTGGCCGCTACCATTGCGTCGGAACGAGAGTGCTTTGGGCGTAACTACGTTATGCTTTGAAAGGTTGAGCTGTTGGAATCGTTGAGGATCGTTCCTGCTGTCTTCTCTCCACCGAAAAGTCCGACCAACATCGCGATCCAGGGCAAAGATATAGAGGAACGAGTCCACGTAGCCAAACTCGCCACTCAGGCGGTTAAGAGGACGGTTCTCAATGCCTCCCGCGGCGATAAGCAGCCGGTCTTCTTGGACGGTGGCTGAAACTCCCCAGAACGGCCCGTCGTTGGCGACGTACGAGGCTTGTTCGAAATCCGGACGCCCCTCGTGCATAGGCAGAACAAGCAAATGGTGCTCCAGGAGCACGTTCACTATCAGATGATCCCCCAGGCTGAGGATCTGCTGCGGCCCGGCGCCCAAAGGAAACGATTGCTGCACAAAGGAAGGTGTGTCGAAATGCCTCCAGCCTGGCGCCATCTGGACTTGCACCAGGCGGCGGTCGAAGTCGTCCAGCAGGAACAGAGTATCAGAGTCTTCAACAAAGACCAGATCGCGAATCGAAGCCACGTCCTGCAGTTCGATAGAATAGACCCGCTTCAGCCTGGCAGGACTTATATCATACACGTGAACGACCGAAGAGAGCTCCCCGCTCACAAAGAGCACCTGCTGACCAAGGAGATCCCAGCCCGTAGGAGAGCGCGGGGTACCACTACGGTCAAGAATTCTCAGGTCCGCGTCACAGAGAAGAACTTGGGAGCTGTTTCGCAGCAGGATCAAATAGCGGTCCAGCTGATCGAGGTACTCGACTCGATAGGGATCGACGCCAAAGAGCTGGTCCAGCCGAGGGAAGGATGAGGTGCTCCCCCGCCGGCGAAGACCCTCCAGAAGGTGGCGCTCATGCTGCCTTAGCTCCTCATGATAGGGAATCGTGTTTTGGGAAGGCTCTCCGGCGACCTTTGGACTGCATCCTGAGCCCAGAGCTAGACAGAAAAACAAGACTACCTGCCAAGCAGAGTTTCGCATTGGGTTTGCATTATTCAGGACATCAGGACGTCCAGGAGAGTTACCTGACCTGCACGCATCCGGTCCCCACCCGATTACCAGCCCCAGCTTCTGCGCCTCTTTTCTTTGACCCTGACCTTCACCTTCATGTCGCCGGTTTGAGTCTCAGTGATGACGGTTGTTCCGTCCAGGATGTCCTTGATTTCCTGTTCGCTCAACATGATGTGGTAGGAATGGCTGGCCGACGTGTAGACCTCGTACTCAGTCTGTCCTTCGTTGAGCGCCTCGATACTCAGGTTGTGCTTGTGCGCCTTCATTGCGCTGGAGGCCGAAGTGCCGATCGCCACAATCAGCTCCTTTGTGTCAGAAGCGCTGGTTTCTGGAACGGACCCCATTGGCGAACACCCAACGACTGTCAGAGCCAGGCCCGTTGCGACCAAAAATGCGAGTGCCTTTTTCATAGATTCCCCCTCAAAGAATAGAAGTGATTATTGGCTTTACTCCTACATGTATTTGAAATGTCACAATATCTTAACAAGAAACGAGTTACGCCTGTGCGGTAAGGAGCTGAGTGCCTTATTGAGTTTCAAAACACATGCGCTGCTGATCCGGTTGTGCCGAATACAATATTTCAAATAAACACCAACGGTGTGCCATAACAATAGGGTGAAGCCAGTATTTTGGCTGAGGAAACACTGTATTTATCGATAAAATGTCCTCCCACCGCTATGTGAATCCGGTTTCCAACCTTTTTGACACGGTGAGTATGCTCCTTATTAGTACTGATTCTAGGGGATTTGAGGAATACATCATCCAACTGGAAGCTCATTGGGAGAGTCGGGGAACTGGGAATCAGACTTAATTGTTTTCAACTCTTTTTCCTTTGCACCTTTTCTATCTACCTATCTCGTTGCCAGTTCCGCTGTGTACCATGAAGAGTGAAGAGCAGTGCCATCTTTCGGGGACAAATAATTACTTGACCCTCGGGTGAGGCTTGGTAATCTATGTGAATAAATAGGCAGTAAAAAAAATCATTTAAACTGCACCGGGCCGCAGTTTCGAGACCTTTAAAAAATGCTCAATATCGTTCAAGTTCAAGGAAGGCGATAATTTTAACCACAGGGACACATTGAGTATTTCGAGGACCAAAATTCGAGCCTGACGCAGACACGGAGTGAAGCATAGCGCTCAATTGGGCGAAAGGGGGCGTTTTTCAAAGGTCTCGTTTCTTTGGCATGAATGACCAAGAGCCAACCCTGGGGGTTCACGATGCAAAACTACAAACCGGAACAGGCTATGTGGGAAGTTCGTCGAGAATTCGGTGAGCATGGGGGCGTGGCACCTTCCATTTCCCGTTCATCTACCTTTACCGTGATGGACCCGGGAACCATGCCTGAAATCTTTGAGGGAATCAGAGGACCTGATAAGGGGGGGTGCTTTCTTTATAGCCGCCATTTTAATCCAACGACAGATGTTCTGGCGCGGTATCTGTATGCCATGGAAGGGACAGAAGCCGCGGTTTGCACTGCCAGTGGTATGGCCGCCATCTCCTGCACATTGCTGCAACTGTGCGAACATGGTGACCACATTGTATCCAGTGATACGATTTACGGCGGAACCCATGCGCTCCTCGGTGAACTTCTGCCTCGGATGGGAATCACCACCACTTTTGTTGATCCCACTGAACCTGCACATTTTGAAGCCGCCATTACATCCAACACCAAGGTTATGTACACCGAGACTTTCGGAAACCCAACCTTAAAGGTTGCCGATGTTGCAGTCCTCGCCAAACTGGCCCATGACCGGGGTCTTATGCTGGTGGTTGACAACACCTTCACGCCGATCATCATTACTCCAGTCGTATCAGGCGCTGATATTGTGGTGCATTCCCTGACCAAATTTATAAACGGCGCCGGTGACTTACTGGGAGGCGCAATCTGCGCAAGCAAAGCGTTCATCTATGAACTCATGGACCTGCATACGGGATGTGCGATGCTTCTGGGACCGACCATGGACCCGCGTGCTGCCTTTGATATTATTGAACGATTGCCACATCTGGCCATTCGAATGCGGGAGCACGGGGCCCGGGCAATGATCATCGCCTCAAAACTTCTTGAAATGGGAGTGGCGGTCACCTATCCGGGCCTGTCCTCTCATCCGCAACACGATGTGGTCAACACCCTGATTAATGAAGGCTACGGTTACGGAGGAATGTTAACCATCGACTGCAAGACCAAAGCAAAGGCTGAAGAACTGATGTCGGTCTTACAGAATAAAGAGCAGTTCGGACTGATTGCCGTATCACTGGGATATTTTGATACACTGATGTCGTGTTCCAGCTCTTCGACCTCATCCGAAATCCCGCCTGAGGATCAGGATGAGATAGGGCTTTCACCGGGATTGGTGAGGATTTCCGTGGGGTATACCGGCAGTATTTCAGCGCGCCTTGACCAAGTTGAGCGTGCGGTAAAGGAGGTCCATCTCGTGTAACAGGTTGCGTATTTTTGGGGACTACCCGGACTTCTGTTTATGTTTAACTGACGAGGTCTGCTTATCCCTTTATTCCCGGATGGCACCCTACATCACACGCAATCTTCTGGGGGCCGCGAGTGGGGTTTTGTCCGGAGGGGGAAGTGTAACAGAAACCCTGGGAACAAAGGCCCAGCTGGGATCATCGTTTTGAACCTCGTCAGGGATGTTGGCCTTCATCCAGGCGTAGGCATCGATCCCCAGGAGACCTCCATCGCTGTTCCCCACGAGAAAAGAAGCAGCGCCCTTTGCGATTTTGTTATAGCTGTAGGCGTAATTTGACCCGAATGATGAGTCGCTGCTGACTTCATGCCCCGCCTTGACCTGGGCCCATGTGGTCAGATATACGCCGTCGAGACCCCGGGTGCCAATATGGTAATTGTCCACCAAGAACGGATTGTAATCGGGGTGCAGGATTTGGTTCAAGAGGTTCTTTGACACGGTTTCCAGCAGCTTTCCGGACGAAAATCCAAGCTCATTGATGTGCCCCATGCAGATGTACCAAAAATTAAACATCCAAGGCGCTCCTCCGGCAGAAACGACAGAGGTATCCAGGCCTATCAGAATTTTGTTGCTGGTGCTGCCCTCGTACATGATATGGAGTGGATTGGGGCCGAAGACGGCATGGACACTATTTCCCCATTCCCACTTTGATCCGGGTGTGGGATCGTAGAATGCGCCGTCTGTTATGTTGTGCTCACCTTCATAGGCGGCGAGGCTGTTGTTCAATTTCTGGATGAAGTACTTTTGTTCCGGTGACCCATCCGGCGCCAGGAACGCGGCATGGGCGATGTTGCGCAAACCCCAGGCCTCTCCACGGACTTGGTTAGAGATCCGGCCCCAATCCGCGTGCCGGCCCCAGGATAGGGAGTTGGGATTGCCGCTGGCCACGTTATAGGCCGCCCATTGGTACTCCTCTTCTAAAAAATACCAGTCGCCGGTAATGAGATAGGGAATATAAGCAAAACTGCCCTGATGAGCCAAGTCAACTTGCCAGTCGTTATTGGAGATGGGCCCGGGATAGGTCATGATGTCCTCTGGAACGATCCTGCCTCTCCCGAGATCTGATTCGACGGTTGGCCTGGCGTCCACTGATAGGGTCCGGCCAAAGGCATCCACGGTGTCCAAGTCATCAAAGAATTTGTTAGGATCTGATTCCCGGTAATGGATGGGAACGTGTCCTGAAACCTCCCCATTCCCCAGCATGACATCATAGAGGCCGGGATCAAAGGTATAGAGATACCGCACAGACCAGCGAGGCAGGAGCCCTATCTCCGGCCGCCCCCCTGTTGTCCCGAAAGCTTTGTTAAATTGTCCGTTGCCGTTAATGTCGGTATCTCTGCTGTTAAATGAATTTATCTCGCTCTGGATGGCTGAAGCCGAAACGACCTTGGTAAGATCGTAGGAGGGAACCATCTTGGAGTGAATCATGTAGGGAAAGTTGTGGTCTATGACGATGGCACCCGGTTCCTGGCCGATCCAAAATGTCTTCCGCCAGCGGGTGCGGCCAAAATGGGTAAAGCTGGCCTTTGTATATTGGATGGCGGGGTTGTTTTCGCCTGCTGTCAGGGTTAAGGCATAATCCATGTCTTTCATGTGGGTCGTCCACATGTTTTCCCCGATGTATTCCACCTTGACCCCGTTCCAACCCGGATAGAAGGTGGCCACAAAGATGGGGTGAAAGGGTTTGTCGGCATCAAAACCCAGGTCATAGACGCGGGCCGGGCTTCGGTCTTCCAGGATAATTTGGGTGACAATGGGTCCCTGCAACCAATAGGTATAGGCGCCGTCATCCAACATGGTTTTGGCGCCGGCCGTCTCCGTCAGGCTGCCGTTTGAGATTTGAATGTCGGCGCCAAAGTCATAGAACGCCGCCAACATTTCACTCTGCCTGAGAGCCCCACCGTTGTTTCCGCCGGCTTGGTTGATGAAATCAACATCCACCTGCCCTGAGGCCGATAGAGTTCCTTTAAAAGAGATCATGGCATGCCGGACACTGCCATCGGGCCAACGTGTCTTGACGTTACACTGTGTCGGCACAGCTAGCCCGCCCACCCTGGCCTGGGCAAAACCTGGAATATCGCCCTGCGCAAAGACCCGTGAAATGGTAAATGGCCGGTCGGTCTGGGAAGAACCGGAAGCTTCTGTTACTGTGATGCCATTGTCCAGATTGGCCGCGTGCGCAGGGGCTATGATCCAACCTGTGACGATGACCCATAGAATGATCATCCCGAATGCTTTTTGCGGTCTCATCATTGCGCTCACCTCATTTTTCCCCAAACCCGGGAAAACTCAATGTGTCCAGAATGCCCCCCAAGGTCCAAAAAGAGAGAAAAATTAACATTAAAAGACTAAATGGTATTCATGGAAAGTAAAGGCCAGGTGGCTGAGAACCTGTGTTGAAAGGCCGTCCTTACTATAAGAAATATAGGCCTCAAAGGACGCTTAAAACGAGCGCAAATTTTTGATAAATCAAGTGGTCCGACCCATAAAAACCAAAGATAGTCCAGAATCATATATTTCAAGCTTCTTCTTAGGTTCTTACGCTTCATCTGTTCGTATAAGCCTCTGCTTCTTATCGGTCAATATTTGGATTTCTTAACAAAATTAACTAGTGCCCATCCGGAAAAGGCAAGTTGAGCCTGATAAAGGTGCTAACGCGTTTCCATTCAGAAATGGTAGATTTTGGTCCGAGGCAAGACCGCCCCGGAGAAATGTGCTTCGCATTTCACAGGGCAGGCGCAAGGGTTTTCGCCGCAGGCGTAGCAGGGCTACGTCGAGGACGCAAACCCGCGGAGAACGCCGCATCGGGCCAAAATATGTCATTTCCGGATGGAAACTAACTAAGCTAATCGAATTGCCGATATATATATAGTAGGGATGAGTCTAAGGTGAGGACTCACCCTAAGGTGTTAGTGGGGAGATTTAATGGGGTTTTTCAATATCGATTATCATAGCTGCAAATTTTTGAAATTATAGAAGGAAGACTATGGAACCAGGAATATATGTAAGCAACAATAAAACCGGCATCCAAAAAGTAAAACAATTAGCAACATTAATGTTAACATTTGCATTTACATTAAGTTGTGGAAATTCAACGAATGAGGGTACTGAAGATCCTCCTATAGAAAACCTTATCACTAAGATTCTTTTCATCGGAAACAGTTATACCTCTGCTAATGACCTGCCAAATATCCTTAGTAACATGGCTTCGTCAGTGTATTTATTGATTGAATACGATCAATCCACGCCAGGTGGAGCAAAGTTTTCTACTCACAAAGACAATGCTACTACGATCTCAAAAATTCAATCACAAGATTGGGATTATGTGGTTCTCCAAAACCAAAGCCAGGTACCAGGCTGGAAACCAAATGATGTAACAAATAACAGCTTACCACATGCACAAACCCTGGTTGATCTCATCACAAACAACAACCCATCAACTAAGATTATTTATTTTCAAACATGGGGTAGAGAAAATGGAGATTCTACTAATTGTGCCTATTATCCACTTGTCTGCACATTCGATGGACACACCCAGGCCCTAAAGGATGGGTATGAGATCTATAGATCAAATACAGGAGGAACAATTGCCCCTGTGGGAGAAGTATGGCAAGAGGTGGTAAATGATTCAGACCTGCCATTTACTGCAAATGATCTTTGGTCTGGTGATGGAAGCCACCCGGACATCTTGGGCTCCTATCTTGCGTCTCTAACTATTTTTTCTACAATATTTGATGTTTCACCTGAGGAAATAACCTATGATGCAAATTTAGATGAAGTACATGTATCCTATCTCCAGCAACAGGTTGCACTGTTTCTAGATTATAAATGACGATTGGGGACATCCCTTTACATTTCCACATTTACAGTTTTGGGCTTAAGGATCAATGAGATTGTAGCCCTTTTGTTGTACTATTGTCTCTCCTTGCTTTACTGACTGACTCACCCCGGCCAATGAGGACCGTAAATGTCAACATTTCACCATCGTCCCCCAGTTTTCCCCCGATAACCATCATTTGAAAACTGTAAATGTAAAGGGATGTCCCCAAATTCACGGACAAATTCCAATCTTTTTCCTTAATTTGAATTTTATTATCAGTAAGGATTCTGAATAGCGATTTCATGAAACTCCCTCAGCCAAATGGCAGGTTGTGGGATCATCTGAGCGAAAAACTAAAATTTACCCGTCCTTGGCCAGCCTGTATACCATGGCTGAGTCGGTGGAATAAATGCCAAGAGCTGCCCAAATTAAAATGAAAGTTGTTATTTGGGCGCTTGAAATCGGCTCATTGTATAAAAAAACACCCATCAGAAACATACAACTCGGTGCAATATATTGCAGAAACCCCAGAGTGGACAGTGTCAATCGCCTAGCGCCGAGAGTAAAAAGAAGAAGCGGAATGGCGGTTAGAAACGCCGATCCCATAAGAAACAAATCGATTTTGATACTTATGCTAAACAGGGCGCCTGTTCCCTTGCTTTCCAGAAATAAAATATATGCCCATCCCGGTACTGAAAGAACGAACATTTCTACTGAAAGGCCGACCAACGAGCTGACTGTGGCCACCTTTCGGATCAGGCCATAGAAACCAAAGGCAAAGGCAAGGGATAAGGATATCCAAGGAAACTCTCCATAATGAAAGGTTAGATAGAGCACACCGATTCCGGCCAAAATCAACGATATTGCCTGAAGGGGTCTCAGCCGTTCCCGGAGAAAGATCATGCCAAGCAGGACATTGATCAGCGGATTGATGAAGTACCCAAGGCTGGCTTGGAGAATATGGCCGTTGTTAACCGCCCAGATGTAAATAAACCAGTTGGACCCAAGAAGCATTGTTGTGGGGAGTAGGACCAGAAATGTTCGTCGACTTTTTACCGCTGTCACAAATTCCTTCCAGTGACTCTTAGATATAAGTATAACAAGGAGAAAAAGAAAGGACCAGACCACCCGATGTATAATAATTTCAAATGCCGGAATGTTATGTAATACCTTCCAGTACATGGGGCTTAAACCCCAAATCAAAAATGCAGAAGATGCACATATTACACCTGGCAAGGACGCCTGCTGCGATGTCAATTTGTTGCATGGTTCCATCTTAAATTCCAAATCCTCTCAATTTATTTTTTCATAAAGTGTTTTTCGAATAATGAAGAACTTAGCCAAAAGCCATGACAGATATGATTTGCACAAATCCCTCCACAAGAGTTGTATAATTTATCCTGAAAAATATATTTCTCCTACCCCCCACCTTTCAGCGAGTTGTTAGGCATGCTCGTCATTTTCTGAGCCTCATTCTAGGTATGAACATCGGGGTCCGCTGGTGATAGGCAACATAGTCTTCTCCCAATCGCTTCAGTAGTTCCGGCTCCTCTATCTCTTTGAGATCCCATACGTTTGCCAAGACAAAGAGTGGCGTGAATAAGACGACAAGTGAGAGTGACTTGATGGCGAAGCCAATTCCAAAAAGGAGGAGAAAGACCCCCGTCAGCATCGGGTTTCTGACAAATTGGTAGGGACCGGTCATCACGAGCATCGGTGGAGGATTGAAGGGTACAGGTGTTCCCTTCCCCTTCAGAAAATGGCACGCTGACCACGCTGTCACTCCAACACCGATGGCAAACAACGGTGCCGCGATGAGCCAACTGAGACCGCTTGATAACGGCCACAGAAGAGAAAGCCATCGATCCACGAGCATTGCCAAGATCACGAACAGACCAGTGAAAACTCCGAAGATCACCACGCAGATTGGAGTGAGAAGCGTCCGCGTCTTTTTGGTCCCTGTCGCCGCACGATGAAGGAGACTGATCCAACGATCACGGATGCCCATCGGAATATCCGTGATTTTCGAATATCGTTTTTACAATTGATTCAAATGAGTCCATTATGTGAAACAGTGAAACAGGGGACGTCCATTTGTAAATTAGTTTGACGTCTTAGCATATTGATGATGTAGGGAAATCGGGGACTTCCACGAAATATTGACATTTGGCCCTTTCAAGACCCCCTTCTCCGACCCCCACCTCGTTTCTTTCTTTCGTGCACCCCCTCTAAGGTTTTCTCCTTTGCCCGTTGCCTGAGATCAGGGGGCCGGAGGCGACTTTTCCGAATCAGAAAAAGTGAAGACTTGGGCACGCCCTTTAGTTTTCCAGTTTCTCGCCTAAGGCTTGATAAGTTTGTGGTCGTTCTCTTGTGAGTTTGGGGAACGTCCGTGACATTTGGACATTTGTGCTTTGCTCACCATCTTTAACCGGCAGAAGTTTGCTATCTCATAAGGACGGATGCTTAAGCGGGCGTCCCCTCTTTTCCCCATACCCGATTGAAAAGCATACTTTTATTTGATTCACGCCACCGGTTTGGTTGGCTTGGTGAGTCACAGCCTCGTCGAACGGAAGGTATCAAAAGAGTGCCTTGTTGTCAATGTGTTAGCTTGTTTCTGTGTTAGCTTGTTTCCGTCCAGAAATGGCATCTTTCGTCCCGATACTGCGTTCTCCGCGGGTCTCTGTCCTCAACGTAGCGCTGCTACGTCTGCGGCAGAAACCCTTGTGCGGCCTTGTCTCGGGACGAAATCTACCGTTTCTGAATTGGACACTGACGCTAGTGCCCACCATCCAAGGATTCGTTTTTGGATGGGCACTAGGTTGTTCGGGCAGGAATCAAGGCGGATCTGTGAATTCGTGATTTCTGTGATTTTGCGTCACGGCAAGCCAAGATTCTGATATCTCAGCATAAATCTGCCAGCAATATGAGTATTTCTGGGCACATCCCTTGACTGCCTGGACTTCTGTTTATGTTTAACTGACGCTGTCTGCGATGGTGGCGATTATAGGATGTCCCCAAATTTACACTAAGTCTTTTCCTCAGGCTGGTTTTGGGGTACCACCAAAAATAGAAAAGAGTAACGCGAGGATTAATGCTTGAATGATCCAACCGATCACGCAAACCCCCACAGCCCGTAATGTGCTCTGATAATCAAGGGCTTGTCTAACCGCAACTATCATTGCCACCAGCATCCAAATTGAGGCTACTAGAAAAACCACCTGGCCCAGCCCTGGGATGATACCTAGCACTCGGATCAAGCCTGGAGAACTCGAAAAGCCAATAGTGCGAAGCAATTCACCATGATCTGCTTTGGTCTGTGATTCCGGGAGGAACTTCGTGCCAATAAAGTAAGTGAGATAGGCCCAGACATACCACCCGACAAGGGCGAAGATCGTTCCTATCAAAACCCCGCCAAGCCCTCCTCTTGCAATGGTTCCTATTCCAGCTGCTATACTGGATAGAACAACAACCCCCATGGCCTGACCCATTGCCCCCTTGTCGGCTTCAACCTCTTCATACAGATCAACATCTAGCTTGGCAGACCGAATAATACGATTCCTAAAACTAGTCATTGTAACCTCCTCCGCTGCGTTTCCGGCTGTTTGCAAAGCTGCCACAAGAACTCATGTATTCTTGGGGACATCCTTGACTACCCGGACTTCTGTTTATGTTTAACTGACGGTGCCTGCGATGGTGACGATTATGGGAAGTCCCCAATAAGGTCCAAGCCAAACTAGTCAAGGGCACCCCCAAAAATCTTTGCGCTCTTGCCATTTGGAATCCTATGTTGCTCTTTTTACCCCCGAAAAAGCCATTATAGGGCAATAAATGGCCCGTTTTGGAGGTTGATTCAACATGTCTTCAGCCACTTAGGGCTTGCGAAAAAATAACTTCGCAGAATTGGCGCTCAGATTTGGGTCAGATTTGGCCGATCCGATTGAGCAAACCCACAGGAATAGCTAGCTAGTTCGCGGATTTTGCGAATGAGGTATCGGCCAAAGATGGCCTGAAGCGGCGGTCCCAAAATGTTAAGTTATTCTTTCGAAAGCCCTAAGGACCTAAAAGCCTGTCTATCTGGTCTCATATTTGGATTTGTCTTCCGCAACACCAGCTTGATTGCGTCGCCGTCCACGGTGAATTTCCACGTGAACGGTTGCGCCAAGAACCTCTGCAACGCGGCGTAACATGTTCAAGGAATGGCCCTCATAGGACGGTGATTCAAGGCGGCTGATCTGCTGTTGGGATGTTCCAACTCGTCGAGCAAGTTCTTTCTGAGACAACCCAGACTCCTTGCGCAAAGCAGCCAGTTGCACGGCCACATCCCAAGCCTGGCCAGCCTTTTTGAAGCGAGCTGCAAAACCCTTGTCCTTCAGCTGTTCGTCAAGGTAAACGTCAAAGTTGGTTCGCCGTTTCATACTGGATTCCTCGCCAACCAATCACGTCTTCTTTCCAAGGCGACTTTGCGATCCCTGGCAGCAATTTCTGTGGCCTTCTTTCGAATGCCATGCACGGCAACGATGCGCCGTCCTTTCACAAAAAAGTACAGGACCCGTGTGTTTAGTTTCCCGACATGTCGCAATTCAAAAAGATCATCGCCGACCGGCTTTGACAGAGGCGACTTGTGATAATGCCTACTTCGCAACTTCGTGAGACCCGCCAAGACTGCCGCGAAATCGTCTGGATCCGATTTCTTAAGGCTGTCCAGGAACTCTTGTACTGGACACATCCCTGAGCTGGTCTCATAGAATTCTACAGTGAATTGCATATGCTGTCAACATCAAAATTGATGTATTTCTTCCTTGACAGCCGATTTTCTGCAAGCTTCGCCCTGCGCAGATTCACCACATTCGCGTCCATGACCGTCCCATTTTCAGTGAACACCAGAGTCATAATTTCAAAACTGTAAGTGTGAAGGGACGTCCCCGAAGCCCACTACTTCTGGTTCAACGCTTCATCAACACCCTTCATCCGTTTCTGTTCCATATCTTTGAGGCTCTTGGCTTTGTCAATGGGGGTTTTGATCTTTTCGACAATGACATCTGCTGCATGATCGGTCATCTCCTCAATTGCTCCCTTCTTTGGCTCCACATCTTCACCCTTGAAGCAACCGAAAAACAAAAGGGAACAAACCACCAGTGCCATTGCACAACATATCAGCAGCGTTCTCTTAGGTCTTGCCATGGGCAAACACTATGTTAACTAAAGTTTTTTGTCAACACGCCGTCGGAATTGGCCCCTGACATCTGACAAACAATATTTCCTTGACTTCCCACAACATGAAGGGGTATCCGGTCTTCCATCCGGAAATGGCTTAAATTCCCTCCCCCTTGATGGGGGAATTTCCGGATGGGCACTCTGATGGTTCTTCGTGGCCGGCGGATCCGGGATTGGCAGCCTGACACAAAATGAGTTGTTGAATGTGTGAATTGGAGGCACGTGGCACGACAATCTTTTCAAGTCTATGGTCTGGGACAGTGCCCATTGGACTATCTCGGAAGAATCGAGTCCTATCCCCCGCCCGATGCAAAGTGTGAGTTTTCCGGCTTGGTCATCCAGGGCGGCGGACCTGCAGCTACTGCTCTGGTTGCCCTTTCCAGGTGGGGCCTTTCGTGTGCCTTTGCCGGCGTCATAGGCGATGATCTGTTTGGCAGCATGATTAGCGCATCGCTAGAGGAGGAAGGCGTTGATACCAGCGGGCTTCTTGTCAGGAAAGGTTTTGGTTCTCAGTTTGCCTTTATTGTGGCTGAACCGACCGTGGCGCGGCGAACGATATTTTGGCGAAGGCCTACAGGGCCACCTCTCAGGCCTGAGGAGTTGGACTTTAGTGCCATCCGCAAAGCCAAGGTGTTACATACAGACGGGCTCTATATGGACGCCTCCCTTGCCGCGTGCAGCGCTGCCAAGGAGGCAGGGGTTGAGGTAGTGGTGGATGCAGGTTCGCTGCGACAAGGCATGCTTGAGCTTGCACGATTGAGTGACTATTTTCTGGTATCTGAACCCTTTGCAAAGGCCTTTGCAGGAAGTGACAAACCAGTTGACGCCTGCCGCAAGCTCGCAGAACTCGGGCCCAGGGTTGCTGGTATCACGCTGGGATCAAAAGGCTATGTTGCCTTGACCGAAGGTCGACTCATCCAAGGACCCGCATATGCTGTGGAAGCCGTGGATACCACAGGCTGTGGGGATCTCTTTCATGCTGGATTTACTTACGGTGTGATCAAGGGCTGGAACGTAGAAAAAAGCCTTGATTTTGCTGCCTGGGCAGCCGCCATGGTAAGCCGCAAGCTCGGGGGGCGAGCGGGCATTCCCACGCTTGAAGAGGTGGCGGCAGAGGGTTTTTTAAGTTAGTTTCCATCCGGAAACGGGTTAGCACCTTTATCAGGCACAATTTGTGTTTCCCTTTACTAGTCTGACCATGACTTGCAGATCTTCACCGCAGCGATTGCGAACAAGGAAAGCCAGCTATAGACGAGCATTTCGTAATACTTGCATATCGACATTGAGGACTTCCTGTTCAACCCCCTGTTCACCAATCGACAGTACAGATGAAGCGGGTTGAAAAAGTGTTGAATGTTTAGCATCAAATCTCGCAAAGCACTTCACTCCCTTGGAGACAAACGCTCCTCAGCCTGATAAAAGCTCATTTCGCCTATGAATGCATTCGCCATCTTTTCTGCTGTTTTTTCGTGATCCACCTTGTAGGTCTTTTCTTCAATCCTATCCTTGATGGCCTTAACTTGTTCCTGTCTGACATCCGGTTCAGACTCCACAACACCCCTGGCCCATCCAAGATCTCTTAAGCTCTCCGACAGATGGACAACCACGCTGCCGGAGGGAGACACATCGCCTCGCCTGATTGCCCTCTCAGAGGCTTTCTTGTACTGCTTAGAGGCAATTTGATTCACATGCCTGATAGCTGCTCCCTTGGCACTTCCTGTAATCTTCATGGGTTCTCTCCTGGTACTCTCTACACAACTTCTTGTTTTGCAGGAGTGGTGCCAGAGGGCAGGCAGGCAGCATTAGGCAGTGAATTCAAAGCGTTATATCTTTCGAGACTTTTATGGGCACCTTGTGGAATCGCTACATCTGGCCAAAAGGCCAAAAGGAATGTGCTCAAATGACCGGTTGCCTCGATTTGGGTGGCATAGATGCTTGGTGGACAAAGGTTGACGGCTTGGCGAGAGGACTTTTAAGGAATGTCGAACCATCAAAGTTTGACAAAGATTTTTGTTACTTTCAGCCGTCGTAGCACAAGCTACTATGGCGAAGTCGGCTCGAAATTCGTTATTCCTTGTTCGATATTCTGCGGTTCAAAAGGATTTGCCCAAGGGGTTGCGCAAAAACAACTTCGCAGAATTGGCGCTCAGATTTGGGTCGGATTTGCGCAAGCCCTAAGTTTCTATGGGGCGTATGCCATCCCAGCACTTCAGGCACAGGTCCTGTCTTGGAATGCCCAGGGCTGTCACAAAGGCATCCAGGCTGTTAAATTTCACGGAGTCTGCTCCGATCTGTTCGGCGATCCAGGCTTCCAGTTCCCGCAGTTGTTCCATTGAATCAATATTGCCTGTCTTGAAGTGACGCCGCGCGGCCAACTCTTCATAGCTTCTCGTAGAGATGCCGAAATCACAGGGATACATAAGAGGAGGGCAAGCAACGCGTACGTGAACCTCTTTTGCTCCAGCTCTTTTGAGATCCACAACCTTGTAAAGGATCTGGGTTCCCCGCACGATCGAATCATCACACAGCACAATGCGTCTGTCTTTGACCGCATATTGCAACACGGACAGCTTGCGCTTTGCCATCTTTTCCCGGGCAAGCTGGCTCGATTGTGTGTAACTGCGGTCAGCGTACCTGTTGTAGAGAAATACTTCCTGGTAGTTGATCCTTGATCGCTTATGATATCCAAGGGCGTGGCCGATCCCGGACATTGGAACCGCGGCAACACAGTCTGCCTCCAGTCCTCCCTCATCTTCGTCTCGTTGAGCCAGGCTTTCGCCCAGTCTGTTCCGGGCTTCCTGCACCCACACGCCGTCGATGACGGAGTCAAGGCTTGCCGTGTAGGCCCATTCAAAGGCACAGTGCGCCTTGCGGGGCGAATCAAGCTGTGCCATAGTCTGAAATCCCTTGTCATTGATAAGCACAATTTCTCCGGGAAGCACATCACGAACAGTTTCCATCTCAAGGTTTTCAATGGCCCTGGACTCTGACGAAACCACAAACTTGCCCTTGCCCTGCCCCAAGATGAGGGGACGAAATCCATACACATCCCGGGCGGCGTAAATGCCGTGGTCGGTCAACACCACGAGGGCATATGCCCCCGTTGCCTTCTTGGCAAGGGCAGAAATACCTGCAACCACATCCGGCTCTTCCATGATAATCTTAGAGATCACCTCGATATTGTAAGCCTGGTAGAATGCCTTGCCACGCCCTTGCATATCCGCAATCAAATCGTCCGCATTCATCACATTGCCGCTGAACGCCACGGCGATTTCGCCGAGTTGAGACTGCCATCTTGCCGGCTGACGCTCCCGGAGGCTGACATGTCCGATGCCCCGTGTCCCTTTGAGGTATTCCAACTCCTGGCCCTTAAACGTCCCGGCAACCTTACCGTGATGAGTCACTTGACGGATACCGCCGTCAAAAGTTGAGATTCCACAGTATTCCTGTCCCCGGTGTTGAAGAAAATCAATCCCCTGAAAGATCTCATAAACACACTCGCTGTCCGAACACACACCAAAAATCCCGCAATTGTCTTTCACTGAACTCATAAGTCTATTGTCTCCCAGCCAATATTGAGACCTTTGAAAAACATCCCCTTTTGCCCAATTTCTTCGTCAGACTCAAATTCTAATCCTCAAAATACTCAATGTATTCCTGTGGTTCAAATTTTCGTCTTCCTCGAACTTTGACAAAATTCTGCATTTTTCAAAGGTCTCATACCTGTCATAGCCCTCACCGCAAAGATTCCATTTTTCTCTCTTTCCGGTGAGTCATTTCGTCCTAGCCAATTCCCGCATGATAGCTTTGCAGAGATCGCACGGAACCGTGACCCTTGCGATAGGCTGCAATGCCCTTGGCAGCGGCAGAGGCCGCAGCCGTTGTTGTGATGTAAGGCACCTTGTACTTGATGGCCGCCTTTCGGATATAGGAATCATCGTGTTTGCTCAGCCTGCCGCTTGGTGTGTTGATGATCAGATGAATCTCCTTGTTCTTTATCCCGTCAACAATGTTGGGCCTGCCTTCGTGCATCTTCCGGACGGGCTCGGATTCAATGCCGTGCTCTGCCAAGAATCCGTGAGTCCCTTCGGTTGCCTTTATGCTGAAACCCAGTTTGTCAAACTCTTTTGCCACACCCAGGGCCGCCGTTCTATCCCCTCTTGCCACCGTTATGAGCACAGAACCCTCAGAAGGAAGCACTTGTTGAGTTCCCTCTTGGGCTTTATAAAAAGCAAGGCCAAAAGAGTCGGCCATGCCCAGGACCTCTCCTGTGGACCGCATCTCCGGTCCCAGAAGCGGGTCCACCTCCGGGAACATATTAAAGGGAAAGACCGCCTCCTTAACCCCAAAGTAAGGAATCGATTTGGGTTTGATATCTATATCAGATAACTTTTTGCCGAGCATGACCTGCGTGGCAATGCGCGCCATGGATATGTTACACACCTTTGACACCAATGGCACGGTTCTGGAGGCCCGGGGGTTGGCCTCCAGTATGTATACCACATCGTTTGCTATGGCATACTGGATGTTCATCAGACCAACAACGTGAAGCTCAATCGCGATTTTCCTCGTATACTCATGAATAGTGTCAATGTGCTTGGCCGGAATGCTGATGGGGGGAATCACGCACGCAGAATCACCCGAGTGCACCCCAGCCAGTTCAATGTGTTCCATCACAGCAGGCACAAAGGCATCCGTGCCATCCGCAATGGCATCTGCCTCAGCCTCAATGGCGTTTTCCAAAAACCTGTCAATCAAGATCGGCCGCTCAGGCGAAACATCTACTGCTGCGGCCACATAGTGTTTGAGCATCTCTTCGTCGTGCACTACTTCCATTGCCCTTCCCCCAAGCACGTAGGAGGGCCTGACCATGAGCGGATAACCTATCCGTTTGGCCACATCAAGGGCTTGTTCCTGTGTGCTGGCCATGCCTGATTCGGGTTGAGGAATATCCAGCTTTCGCATCATGTGACGAAAGCGGTCCCGGTCCTCAGCCAAATCTATGGTCTCGGGCGATGTGCCGATGATCTTTACACCAGCCTCAGCCAACTCGTTTGCAATATTGAGCGGTGTTTGGCCGCCAAACTGGACAATGACGCCCTCGGGCTTTTCCTTGTCGTATATGCTCAGCACGTCTTCGACTGTCAGCGGTTCAAAGTACAGCTTGTCTGAGGTGTCGTAGTCGGTTGACACGGTCTCCGGATTGCAGTTGACCATGATCGACTCAAACCCCTCGTCACGCAGTGCAAAAGCCGCATGAACGCAGCAGTAATCAAACTCGATTCCCTGACCTATCCGGTTCGGTCCTCCACCCAGGACCATTATCTTGCGCCTCTTGCTCGTTGCCACCTTGTCGGGAGCATTGTAGGTGGAATAGTAATAGGCAGCGTCCTCAACGCCGCTGACCGGCACGGCATCCCACGCCTGGACGACTCCCAGAGACGTTCGCCGTTGTCTGATATCCGTTTCAGGAATCCGCAGGATCTGCGACAGATACCGGTCTGAAAACCCGTCTTTCTTGGCCTTCACAACCAGTTCGTCCGGCACAGTGCCACCCTTGTATTTGATGATTTCCTCTTCGGTCTCCACGAGCTCTTTCATCTGTTCGATAAACCAGGACTTGATGTAGGTCTTCTCATGGAGCGTGTCCACACCCGCACCTTTTCTGAGAGCCTCATACATCACAAACTGTCGCTCGCTGGTGGGCTCGGCCAACATCTCCATGAGCTCATCCAGCGACCTCTCGTGAAAGTCCTTGGCAAAACCAAGCCCGTAGCGGCCGTTTTCAAGCGATCGAATGGACTTCTGGAATGCCTCTTTGTAGTTTTTGCCAATGCTCATGACTTCTCCGACGGCCCTCATCTGTGTGCCGAGCTTATCCTCAGAACCCGGGAACTTCTCAAACCCCCACCGGGCAAACTTGACTACCACATAGTCGCCCCAAGGCGTGTACTTTTCCAGCGTTCCCTCCCGCCAATAGGGAATCTCGTCCATGGTCATACCTCCGGCCAGCATGGCCGAGATAAGGGCAATGGGAAACCCTGTGGCCTTTGAGGCAAGAGCTGAAGAACGCGATGTCCTGGGGTTGATTTCGATCACTACCACGCGGCCGGTCTCCGGGTCATGGGCAAACTGGACGTTGGTGCCACCGATCACCCGGATGGCCTCCACAATGTCGTATGACCATTTCTGAAGGCGCTTTTGCAGTTCAGGATCAATAGTGAGCATCGGGGCTGTGCAGAAGGAGTCTCCCGTGTGAACGCCCATGGCATCTACGTTCTCGATGAAACACACGGTGATCATCTGGTTCTTTGCATCACGCACCACTTCAAGCTCCAGCTCCTCCCACCCGATGACCGACTCTTCGACGAGTATCTGCCCCACAAGGCTTGCCGCGATGCCTCGGCTGGCAATCACACGCAGTTCCTCCACGTTGTAAACGTGGCCACCGCCGGTTCCTCCCATGGTGTAGGCAGGACGGATCACAACGGGATACCCTATCTCGGCAGCTATTTTTTCCGCCTCTTTGACGCTAAAGGCCGGCTCGCTCTTGGGCATCTCGATACCGAGCCGCGTCATGGTTTCCTTAAATGCAATCCGGTCTTCACCACGCTTTATGGCGTCCACCTCAACGCCTATCATCTTGACTCCGTGCTTTTCCAGCACCCCGGTGCGGGCCAGCTCTGAGGATAGGTTGAGCCCCGATTGACCGCCCAGGTTGGGAAGTAGGGCGTCGGGCTTTTCTTTTTCAATGATCTCTGTCATGACCTGCAGGTTCAGGGGCTCAATATAGGTTGCATCGGCCGTGCCCGGATCAGTCATAATGGTTGCCGGGTTGGAATTCACCAGCACGATCTCATAACCGAGATTTCGAAGGGCCTTGCACGCCTGCGTGCCTGAATAATCAAACTCGCAGGCCTGGCCTATAACGATGGGTCCTGAACTGATAATCATTACCTTGTTGATGTCGTCAAGTTTTGGCATAGCTGGGTCTCGCCCCTTTTCATCGTGATCTGTGAGTCCTAGGCACCTAGAGCATGAGGGGGCCGAATGGCCACTGCTCTGTGGGCTAGCCTGCGAAACTGTCCTTGCTCCTGAATCCGCAGCCAGCAGAAATGTTCTGCTAAGGTTTCGCCGAGGAGTGGAAAACGTTTCAGAATCGCTTCCCTAACAGATGCGGTTTCAAACGTCAACAAAACCAACAAAAAAAAACAAGAACGGCTTTTCAAGGTCTCACAAGGGAAACAGCGCCCTTATCCGCAGGCCTTGGCCGCAATGGGACACCTTCGCCCCCCTCCAAAGGACGTGGCGTTGACCTTCAATCCTGGTGGGGCCTGTTGTCTCTTGTATTCACTGCTATGGACTCTCCTGACAGTGTCCGCGACTATTTCAGGATCAAACCCCATGGCGGCAATTTCCCCTGTAGCCATGTTCTCTTCGGTATATGCCTTCAGTATCGCATCCAGCATGTCATAGGGAGGCAGATCGTCCTGGTCCTTCTGATCGGCTTTCAGTTCTGCAGACGGGGCCTTTTGAAGAATCCTTGCTGGAATCACTTCTTGGCTTTTGTTGATGAAACGGGCAAGGTCATAAACCTTGGTCTTTGACACGTCAGAAATAACAGCCAGCCCACCGATCATATCCCCGTACAGGGTGCAATAGCCTACGGCAAGTTCTGACTTGTTGCCCGTGGCAAGGACCATGTGACCCAGCTTGTTGGAAAGGGCCATGAGCAGTACTGCTCGCACCCTTGCCTGGATGTTCTGCTGTGTCACATCGTCTGACCACTCCTTTCCAAACACGGAAACAAGCGACCCTGCGATCTGATCGTAGATAGGCTCTATCGGGATATCAACCAGTCTGATCTCAAGGTTTTTGGCCAAGGCCTTTGCATCTTCCTCGCTGTGCCTTGATGTGTGCTGCGACGGCAAAAAAACGCCCAGCACGTTTTCTGCGCCCAGGGCCTTGACCGCAATGCAGGCGGTGACAGCCGAGTCTATGCCGCCGCTCATCCCCACCACGACCTTTTCAAAGCCGCACTTGTGCACATAGTCTCGGGTGCCCATGGCCAGGGCTTTGAGCAATGATTCGGCCTGGTCTTGGCTTGCGGCAAGCAAGTCGCCTTTTTGCGTGGTCGTGTCAAAGACAATCAGGGTCTCTTCAAAATCCTTGGCCCGGGCTGTGATCTGACCCCTTGAATCAAAGGCCATGCTGACCCCGTCAAAAACAAGGCTATCATTTCCCCCCACCTGATTCACATGCAAAAGGGGCACTGCGTGTGTCTTTGCAACCTCACAAAGCATCTTCTGGTGAAGCTCTCTTTTTCCCTCATGATAAGGAGAGGCTGCAATATTTATGATGAGGTCTGCCCCCTGGCCAATCATGGAAGCAAAGGGGTGATCTCCTTTGGCGGGAACCCTTTTCTCATGAAAGATCTCCTCACAGATGGTAAGGGCAATGTTTTGACCTTTGTAGGCAAAGGCAGCGGTGTGGTTGCCGGGTTCAAAGCATGCATTTTCTGCAAAATCGTGGTTGCAAAGGACTCTTTTGTGAACCTTGTGCAGGATCGTACCTCCTTCAAACAGGACAGCTGAGTTGTGTAAAGATGAATCCTTGTGAACACACCCGCATATCACACCAATCCCTTCAACAGATTCAACAAGCTTGTCGAGGTACTTCAGGTTGGCATCCACAAAGGTCTTGTCCTGCAGAAGGTCCCTCGGCGGATAGCCGCAGATCGCCAGCTCCGAAAAAACCACAAGCTCACATGAAAGGCCCTTGGCCTTTTCAATGTATGCCCTTATCTTTTCCGTGTTGTGTTTAAAATCCCCAACAGTAGGGTTGATCTGGGCCAATCCGATCTTCATATGGCACCACTGCCGCAAGACCTACAGAGGTCATGTTGTTTTCCGAAAGGCGATATGTCCGTAAACTTGTCCATGTACCACAGTCCCGTGCTACTTACAGCCAAACAAGGTTCAAGTAAACCCCATTAAGGATTGACGATTGCCCCTTCAACAACGAAAAGCAATAAAATTACCACGAAAACACCAAGGTACGAAAACACGAAAAAGAATACGATGTGTTGGTTTTGTGGCCTACGTCGAGGACGGAAACCCGCGGAGAACGCCGCATTGGGCGAAAAGATGCCATTCCTGAATGGAAACCAGCTACTTTCCCATTAGTATCATCCAAAGACCCAGCACAACAAAGATCGCCCCGGCCCCCAATTTTATGTAATTTGCCGGAACCAATCTGCACATGAAAGATCCCAGGGCAACGGCAAGCAGGGAGGTCAGCACCAGTGCACCTGCAGAGCCCAGAAATACGGCAAGGGGTGATTTGCTTTCAGCAGCAAAGCACAAGGTAGCCAGTTGTGTCTTGTCGCCCAGTTCAGCCAGAAATATCATTCCAAAAGTCGTCAGCAGCACCTTCAAGTCCATGCCTCAACCCTCCATGAAATAAAAAATGTTACGAACTCAATTATCAATACTTGAAAAGAGGTGAAAAATGTATAATATGTGGTTTTCGAATGCCACAAAAAAATAGAGTATAACCTCTCGGAATCCCTGATACAAAGGAGCCAGGCATGATCCATGTGGAAGGTCTAACCAAGTATTACGGTAGCCTGTGTGCGGTAGATCAGATCAACTTCGATATCCAAAGGGGCGAAATCCTGGGACTGTTGGGTCCCAACGGCGCCGGCAAAACCACCACGCTGCGGATGCTTACCGGTTTTCTCCGCCCCACCTCCGGAAATATTCGCGTCAAAGACTACACCATTGACAAAGGATCACTGGAGATAAAGAAACTTCTCGGTTACCTGCCCGAATCGGCCCCGCTTTACCATGACATGCTGGTGTATGATTATCTGGACTACGTTGCAGACATCCGCCAGATTGACGGGGACAAGAAGCTGTCCCGAATTCGCTCCCTGGCCGACCTCTGTGGTCTGAACGAAGTGATGCACAAACCCATTGGCGAGCTTTCCAGGGGGTACAAGCAACGCGTAGGCCTGGCCCATGCCATGATGAACGATCCTGAAATACTTGTGCTTGACGAGCCCACATCTGGCCTTGATCCCAACCAGATTGTGGAAATCCGCCAGATCATCAGGGAGATTGGAAAGGACAAGACCATCATCCTGTCCACCCATATTCTCAGTGAGGCCGAGGCCACGTGCGACCGCGTGGTCATCATCAACCGGGGCAAGATTGTGGCAGACGGAAGCCCGGAAACCCTCAAGCAATCAGCCAGCGGGGAATATTTCATCAGCCTTTCTGTTCAGAACGCAGACGTTGCTGCGGTTCAAAATGAACTGGGCTCTGTCGAGGGAATTGTCAACATTGCCGCTGAAGTCGAAAATGAGGGCACTGTCAATGTGACACTCACGTGCAAGTCTTCTTCTGATCTGCGGCCCGACATCTATGGCAAAGTCAAGCAAACCGACTGGATCTTGCTGGAGCTTCACCAGAAAAGTGAGGCCCTTGAAAACGTATTTCGAGAACTTACCAAGGAGAGCTGATATGCGACAGGTCATGACCATTTTCAAGAAAGAATTTCGTGCATATTTCGTATCCCCCATCGCCTATATCGTGATATCGATCTTTCTTCTGGTTACTGGGTGGTTCTTTTTCACGACGTTTTTTCTGTACAATCAGGCGAATCTCAGAAACTTCTTTGGCCTGCTTCCCATTACGTTTTCTTTTGTGGTCCCTGCCATCACCATGCGTCTGTTTTCAGAAGAGCTCAATGTGGGTTCCTATGAGATTTTGCTGACTTTGCCCGTGACATTTCGGGACGTGGTCCTGGGAAAATTCTTTGCCGCAGTTGTATTCGTAGCGGCCATGCTGGCCCCGACCCTTGCCTATCCTATCACTGTTTCGTTTCTCGGCCAGCTGGACTGGGGTCCTGTGGTGGGCGGTTACATCGGCGCTGTTCTGCTGGGAGCAGCCTTTTCTGCCATCGGATTGTTTGCCTCATCACTGACCCGAAACCAGATCATCGCCTTTATTATCGGCATGGCTATCTGCTTTACCCTGACCTTAATCGATAAGATGCTTTTCTTTCTTCCCCAATCACTTATTGGGCTGTTGCAATACCTGGGAGCAGACTTTCACTTCGAAAACATCTCAAAGGGCATCATTGATTCCAGAGATGTCCTTTACTTTTTGAGTGTAAGTTTTGTCGGTCTTTATGGCGCACACCTGGCCATGCAGGAAAGAACGTAAGGAGAACAAGAAATGGGTGAGAAAGACAGATCCGAAAATTATCTCAAGTTCTTTGTCTACTTGATTGCCATCGTCCTGATTAATGTGGCGGGCATTACCTTTTTTTTCAGGGGGGACCTGACAGAAAACAAGATCTACTCTATATCGGTCGCCAGCCAGCAAGTGGTGTCCACACTTTCAGAACCGCTGACCATCAATGTCTTTTTTACCAAGAACCTTCCCGCACCCCACAACAATACAGAGCGATATCTCCACGACCTGCTGGAAGAATATTCCATTTATGCCAACCAGCATTTCAACTACCGGTTCTACGATGTCAGCCCCGAAGAGGGTGACATAGGCGAGGAGGCCAAGGCAAACCAGGAACTGGCAAGAGACTACGGTATTCACCCGGTTCAAATCCAGGCCATTGAAGAAGATGAGGTCAGGTTTCAAAAGGCTTACATGGGTCTGGTGCTGATTCACGGCGACCTGATCGAACGTGTCTCCACCATTACGTCAACGGACGGGCTGGAGTACCAGCTGACAACGGCCGTGCAGAAACTCAGCAACAAGATCAGCGCGCTGCTTAGCCTGCCTGAAAAAATAAGCATCAAGCTGTATCTCTCCTCTTCACTGTATGAAGTGGCTCCCTACATGCGCCTGAAGAATCTCGAAGAACTTCCTGACAAGATGAAAGACGTTGTGGAAAAACTCAACAGCAAGAACTACGGCAAGCTGCAGTTCCAATACCTGGACCCCACAAAGGATGAGAGCGTGGAATCAGAATTGGGAAAATACAATCTCCTTAGCCTTAAATGGCCTGCCCTTTCCAAGGGCAGTATTCAACCTGGAAGTGGCGTCATCGGTCTTGTGATGCAATACAAGACCAAAGCCATGGAAATCCCCCTCATGCGGGTGCTGCGGCTTCCTCTCATCGGCAAACGCTATGAACTCACCGACATGAACCGCATGGAAGAAATCATCAACGAAGCAGTGGAGTCGCTCATCGACATCAACGAAGACCTGGGCTATCTGGCAGATCACGGAACGCTGGATGTCTCAGGTGCCTCACCTGCTGATCCCATGGGAGCCCAAAACGAAGGTTCCATCAACAACTTCCGAACCCTGGCGTCACAAAACTATACTATCAAGCCTGTTAATCTGAAAGAAGGCCCCATCCCAGACGGCGTGAACTGCCTGGTCATAGCAGGGCCAACGGAGAGCTTTACGGATTACGAGCTGTTTCAGATCGACCAGTTCCTTATGCGAGGCAAGAACCTTGCACTGTTTCTTGATACGTTCAAGGAGGTCCAGCTCCCACAGCAGCAATCTTTTCGATTCGGCCAGCAGGCAAGGTACGTCCCCGTCAACACGGGGCTCGAAAAACTGCTGGAGCACTATGGCATCCGCACCAAGAAATCCTACGTCATGGACGAAAATTGCTACAAGCAGCAGGTTCCAACCCGCCTCGGCGGTGGCGAGCGAGCCATCTATTTTGCTCCCATTATCAAGAATGAATTTATCAGCCGGGATGTGGGGTTCATGCGCAATATCAAGGGACTGGTGGCCATAAAGGTGTCTCCTCTGTCTCTGGACAAGGATCGAATCAAGGAAAAGGGGCTGAAGGCTCGCAAGGTATTTTCATCATCTGACAAATCATGGGAAATGAAGGGACAGATCAACCTCAACCCCATGTTCATCCGGCCGCCGCAATCGGCAGATGTGCAGAAAAGCCTGGCCTTGGCGTACGTGCTGGAGGGGAAATTTCCGAGCTATTTTGAAGGAAAACCCATACCCGAAAAAACATCTGAGGAAGACAAAGACGAAGATAAAGAGGAGAAAAAACCTGAGGAGACAAAGCCTGATGTTGATCTGTCAAAAATAGCTAGTGAAGGCGAATTCGTGCCCAAAGGCAAGCCGGGAAAGATCTTTTTGATCGCCTCCTCAGAGATGCTCAAAGACAACATACTGGACGAACAAGGCAGAACTCCCAATGCCATGTTTGTTATGAATGTATTGGACTTTCTGAACAATCGGGAAGAAATTGCTTTCATGCGAAGCAAGGAGCAGCGTTTTAACCCGTTGGATGACACAGGCGGGGGCACCAAGACCTTTGTCAAATCATTCAACATTGCCGGCCTGCCGGTACTGGTGGTGCTTTTCGGGCTTGGTGTATGGTTCCGTCGCCATTCCCGGAAGAAACGTATTCAGATGATGTTTCAGAGATGAAAGTGCCTAAAGTGAACTAAAGTGCCTAAAGTTAAGAAATGCGCTTTCAGCGCAGTCTATTCTTGAAACCAATCACGCCAAAGGCGTGCACATTAACTTTAGGCATTTTAGGCACTTCAAATTTTAGGCACTTCTGTTCACTTTAGCTCACTTTCATTTGATAGGGGAGAATGGGTATGAAAAAAGAATATGTAATACTTGCAGTCATAATACTGGCACTGTCTGTGTATCTCATCCTGCGCAACCCGGACAGGACTCACTATGAGCTACCAACAGTCCCTGTCATTGCCGGTGACATCTCCAAGATCGAGATCTCCAAGGTTGACTCATCCATCTCCCTGAACAAAGAGGACGACACATGGCACATTGCACCAAAGGGGTACCCTGCCGATGGCAGCAAGGTAGAAAACATGCTTGATGTTATCAAGGACGTCACGCTTACCGCCATGGTGTCCGAATCAAAGAACTACACCCGCTACGATCTCAACGATGAAAATAAAATCACTGTCAAGGCGTGGGCAGGGGATAAACTCGGCAGGGAGTTTGAATTGGGCAAGGCAGCCACTTCCTATCGGCACACCTTTGTGAAGCTGGCCGATGATCACCGCGTGTATCACGCCCAGGGAAATTTCAGGAGCAAGTTTGACCAGACAGTAGACAATCTCCAGGACAAGAAAGTGCTATCGTTTGATGGATCGGAAATCCAGGAGATACGTGTCACCAAAGGCAAGCAAGAGATTGCCCTGAGCCGGACTCAGGTGCCTGCAGATGTAGCCCCTGCAAAGAAAGCCGAGGCTGAGAGTCCCGCGTCTGAGAAAAAGGAACAACCAGTGTGGCAGACTGCTGACGGCAAGAAGGCAGATCAGGCAAAACTGAGCCAACTGCTGAGAAGCCTTTCAAGCCTGCGTTGTGAGAAATACGTGGATGACCGCAAAAAAGAAGACTTCACCGACCCGATTTTTACCATCGAGCTGAGGGGCACAGAAGAATACACTCTGTCCATATTTGCAAAAACGGACAAGGATGCCAAGGACTATCCGGCTGTCTCGTCCGCAAATGACTATCCCTTCCTTTTGTCCGAGAGCAAGGCAGATGACTTGATGAAGAAACCTGACGAGATACTGAAAAAGCCTGACAAGGCCTAACCCGCCTTCGGAAAGCACCATTTACTGTTCTTTTCACTGGGCCAAAAAAACCATCTTACTAAGGCGCAGGGAGGATCACTGTGGAACAACAGAACAAAGAAGCAGTAGAATCAATCATTGCTCACTTCAAATGCCCGAAGGGTTTTAAATGTTATTCGGCTGGCGTTGAGGATCTCTGCAAAGCTAAGCAAGCGGAGGGAACCGTTTCATACCTGGAGTGCTTGGAAGCAACCCCCCAAGACTGCGTTTTCGCCAAGCTTGTTCAAGGCTGGGACACATATGTGTGCACGTGCCCTCTACGCAAATACATGGCTGATAAGTTGAAGAAGTGAAGGGACCTTTGCATGACCTGACGAAACCCCTCCGTTACCGTTGGCTCATCTTTTGGGTCCTTGCCCTTGGCTACATCCTGGTCTATTTCCACCGGCTCTGTCCTGCAGTCGTAGCCGTGGACATGATGCGCGACCTGAGTGCCGGCGGAGCCCTTCTGGGTCTTCTGGGCTCCGCCTATTTTTATCCCTATGCTATCATGCAGCTGCCTGCGGGCCTGCTTTCCGATTCGTGGGGCCCCAGACGGACCATCTCCCTGTTTTTCATCATAGCCTTTGCGGGTTCCATGCTGTTGGGTTTGGCACCGTCGCTTTTCTGGGCCGTTGTGGGACGCACTCTGGTGGGCCTGGGTGTGTCCATGCTCTTTGTGCCCACCATGAAGGTGTTGGCAGAATGGTTTCGTGTGAGGGAGTTTGCCACCATGACTGCCATCCTCATGGCCATGGGCGGCCTGGGTTCGCTCAGTGCAGCTACTCCTCTGGCCTATCTCAGTGATGTCATGGGATGGCGACTCTCTTTTCTGATCGTGGGAATCTGCACCTTGGTCCTGGCAATCCTTGTGTGGGTCTTTGTGCGCGACCGGCCTGCTGATATGGGCTGGCCTTCCCCGTCAGAGTCCGCAGGGCCCAGTGTGCCTTCCATAGGCTTGCTGGAAGGGATGAAAAAGGTGCTCACCTGCCCCCGATTCTGGCCTCTGGCCATCTGGTTCTTTTTTGACTGTGCGATTTTCTTCTCCTTCGGCGGGCTGTGGGGAGGCCCATATTTGATGCAGATCTATGGGCTCAGCAAGTCGGAGGCAGGCAATATCCTGTCTATGCTGGCTGTCGGCATGATCGTGGGAAGCCCCATGCTCAGCTTCTTGTCCGACCGAATCTTGCGGGCCCGAAAACCAGTGCTTTTGCTCGCAAGCTTTGTGGTGCTTTGCCTTGCAGGTCTTTTGGCCTTCTTCACAGACCAGATCCCCCTGGCAGGCCTTTATCTGGTCTGCCTTGGTCTCGGCATTTTTTCCAGTGCCATTGTAGTAATAGCCTTTACCACCACCAAGGAACTTTTTCCCGTGCAAATGGCCGGCACTTCCACTGGGCTCGTCAATCTGTTCCCGTTTGCCGGAGGAGCAGTCTTTCAACCAGTGTTGGGATATCTGCTGGAACGCCACGGCCGGGTGCAAGGGGCCTTCACCCTGGCCGGCTACGAGCAGGCCTTCTTCGCTCTATTCCTGTGCGGCCTCATCGCCTTCCTCTCCTGCCTGTTCGTGAAGGAAACCTTCGTCAAGGAATAAAAAACCTGCCAAAACAATCGACAAGCTCTTGGCTTGCCAAGAGTGGGCGTCCCTGCCATTTCTGGTGTTGTTTTGCCATCGTTGCCCCCCTTTCAATCAAGAATCCCGCTCCTGTCAGGCAGTTTTATGACAACCCGCTCACACATTTGCCCCTTTCTGCCGATACAAAGGGAAACACCACGAAAGGAACTTGCCATGCGCCCTGCCAAGACCCAAGAGCGAAGAAAGCATCCACGAAAATCCTGCTGCCTGAGCGTGGACGGCCTTGCTGCGGATTCTGTTTTCAAGACGTTTGCCAGAAACATAAGTCCCGGTGGAGCGTTTATCGAGACTCCGAACCGTTTCCCTGCGGACGAGATCATTTTCTTATTGTTCAATGTATCCCCGCTCTATGCAGAACCAATCAAGGTTGTCGGCAGAACCGCCTGGGGCAACTCCAGGGGGATTGGTGTAGAATTTACGGACGTACCACTGAGCCTGACGACTATGATAGAATCCTTTGATTGACATATCCCCAGAAACCGTGTATGCAAGAAGCGGCTTCGATGACTTTTTCATTGTGAGCCTCCTTTTGTGAAAGCCTCGGCATCTTCCTGGTGTTGGGGCTTTCTTTTTATGAAAGACGCTGAGCAACATGTTGTACTCAAGTTTCGCACCCCAGTTTCACGCCAAGGTCAACTCTGATGGTCTCGTAAAAAATCAATAAACAGACGGCTTTGTAAAAAGTTAATATGCAAGTCCCGACTCCGTCGGGATTGAGGAATGAGGCGTACTTATCGTACGTCGGAATGATTCACCCTGTTAAAGCGGCCCCGCCGCCTAAATCGGCCCCGCCGCCTAAATCGGCTCCGCCGTCTCGCATAGCGAGAATTTAACAGAGCGGGGATGAAGCGCAATCCCGACAAGTCGGGACAGATGGACTTCCAACGAACTTAAATCGTCGCATGTGCGACATTGTCAGTATTTTCATTTAGTTGAACCAATGCAAAGCCAATCTGGGATCTTAAGTCAAGTTCGTTGCTGACAGGAGGCCGCGACGC
>SDBT01000412.1_pt1 | contig 66943 bp, 70 predicted proteins | sample 2277101 | NCBI WGS metagenome assembly SDBT01 (sample SAMN10404973, study PRJNA504765) | marine sediment metagenome | isolation source: marine sediment core GS10_PC15, 103 cmbsf | place: Arctic Ocean: Southern Knipovich Ridge | collected 2010 | reverse complement strand
TGATAGGAACAAGTAGCTACACCTGATGAATTTGTTGTTCTGTTGCTGCACATTGTAACTGAGTCAGTTGTATCAATAAAGTTTATCTTTTCACTTGTTATTGGGTTTCCTGTATCTAGGTATGTAAGAGTAGCTGAAAGATTGATAGTGTCACCAGAAACAACATCTGTTTTATCTGATGTAAATGGAGTAATTTGAGTAGAGATATTAACAAAAATAAATGAGACATCGAGATTTAAACAAATATTATCTGTACATTGTTGATAGATAGTAATGGATTCTGAATACTTGGCAGTCGATATACCCTCATGATCGTCTCTGCCTATAACCTTACACCTCCATTGCTGATTTAAAGTTGTGTCTGATGGTTCAATATTACCCTGAGAAGAAGTGGAACCAGGTTGTCCGTTTGGTACAGGACTGATTGCTTCATCATCGTTGTGCCATTCAGTCCAAATTGATCCCTCATTCACTCTTTTTTCCCAAGTAACATCAGCTGTTAAGACATCACCGCTATTGGGATCTGAGACTATAAAATTACAAACTATGATATCATCGAGATCAACTCCGTCAGGAGTGATATAAACATTGTCAACAATTGGTGTATCATTTAAAACAGTAATAGTTAGAGAGGAATTCTCACTTGGTTCGGTTTGAATAAAGCGATTACCAAGATATTCAGCTTTTAAGGTGTGAGTTTGTAAAGTTGTATCGCCTGGGATCACATAAGAACAAGTAGCTATACCCTGATCGTTGGTTAAACTATCAGCACACATTGTAACTGAGTCAGTTGTATCAATAAAGTTTATCTTTTCATTATCTATTGGGTTTCCTGTATCTAGGTATTTAAGGGTAGCTGAAAGATTGATGGTGTCACCAACCTGTACATCAAGTATATCGGATGTAAATAGATCTATTTGGGTAGGATAAGTAATAGTAGTAATTACTACACAAATTCTTGTGTCTTGTGCACCTGTCAAACAATTTGCTTCTACGTTAATAATGTCATAACAAGATGAAACCTGAAGCGCTATATCTTCTATCTCCACCCAAGCCTCGTAATCTCCCTCTTCTGTAAAAGTCCATCTCATCAGTTTATTAGTAGCATTCCAATCTCCAGAAGAATTATCCCAATCAAACCAATCTGTCCAAATACCAGTAGGAATCGCGTCTTGAGAACTATCACTAGAAAAACGGATCTGACTAATTCCTCCAATACCAGAAAGTCCACTAACGTCAATATTAATTATCTCTTCTATATAAGCATTTTTGGGAATACTAACATCGCACTCTATACTTTTTGTAAAACTGCCCGCATTTTCGAAATCTCTCCTAAAGGCCAAATGATCTACAGCAAAAATGTCCACAGTATAAATACCTGATGGATAGTCTATAGTTGAAATTAAAATCCCATAAATATCATCGTTTGCATCCCCATCTTGATGAGCTCCATCATCATATAAAATCTCTGTTTGCACTTCTGTCCCTCCAAAATCTCTGATTGTTGCTACTGCTGTATAAATCCCGGAAACATCAGTAATTTGTGCTGTTATTGTGACAAAATCAACCATTTCAGAAACAGTCACATTTTCTATATCAGGTTCAGGGTGTGGAGCAATTTCAAAACTTATTCCCTGAACAAATACAGGTCCTGCTATAAAAAAGAAAATTAAACTATAGAGAAAATATTTTCTCATATATTTATAATAACATTTTTAACATAAAACATATCTTGTCCTAGCTATTTTCTGTTTCACTACAGTTTCCTTCTATATCACAGGCGACCATATCTATATAGTAAGCTCCATTTGGTCCAGTCCAGACTCCTAGATATGTACCATCATATTCATTTCCTTCAGAAAGCATCAAAATCACAATATCAATATCAACTTCATCTGGATTTTGAATATAGGCCACAGTGGTACTAGTGTCTACTCCATCTACATCAGAAATATCTGCTGAAATATAGAGTGCTATACCAGTAGGAGTAGAACGAGGAACCACTGCATCATTAATAATAACAGGACCTTCAAGAGGTTGTCCTCCTTCACCTGTAAAACTTAATTCAATTGCTCTCGTAGTTTCTTTATAACTACCAAAAGATTTAATGACAGTCCTAGCAACTTCATCATTTGTAGTAACAATAGCTTCTACTTCATATGTTTTTCCATTAAGATAAGTAAGATAAGAAACTGTACAGTTTGTACAAGTTTGAAGAGCACAATCTGTTCCATTAAGACTACAACCGTGACAATCAGAGCAAACATTACAAATATTACAAAGCCCTCTCGTTCCTCCGTCAGGTATACTTTTTCGGTCAAATGAAATAGTCTTCTCTATCCCGCTATCCGCAGCATAAAATGCTACTACTGAATCCCCCATGCCCCTTATTAGTTTAATTTCACTAAGTATGATTGCACTCATTCCTAAAACTATGGCAAGAGTTGTTCCCATAATAAAAAATGTTAAAACAAGAGAAACGCCTCTTTCGTAATGGATTCCTTTTTGAGAATTGTTGATATTATTTAACATCGAGGTTTCGTTGAGAGATTGTTGTTTGAATTCGTATCTTGGGTTGACTTCCAAGCCCTTTAATTTGAATTTCTAAAAAAATAGTTACTCTTGGTTGAAAATCATCATCCTCAGATTGACCAGAAAGATTAAATTTAAGAAAATTCACCTGAAGCTTATCGGAAGTAAGAGAAATAGGCGGATTACCACTCTTTGATTCTTTTAATTGGTTTTCGCCCTTATCCCAAAAGAATTCTTGACATCTATCATTTTCTGAATGATTTATAAATCTTATTCTAGAAACATCTCCTGAAGGGTTCTCGTAATTTAGCCCAGCCTGAGAAAGACAGATTCCGGCCCCGTCTTTAATTGCCATTCTTATAGCTCTACCCATATATTCAATAATATAACTGCTTTGATTTAAAAGTTCTTGCTCAGCTAAAATTCTTCTTTGATAACGTACAAGAGAAACAAAAAGCCCAATAGCCACACTAATCACAATTAAAAAAACAATAGTGGCTACTAATATTTCAATTAATGTAAAACCTTTATTCATGAAAGTTTATGAAACTTTATTTCCAGTTATATAAATATTCTTCGGTCTCAAAATCATAAGATTTCCTTTTTGCTTCCCAACTTATTAGAATATTGACTTTTAAAATATTAGGGTCTATTTCTTCAATAGTAATTTTTCTTTTATATTTCGTGGGAACGCCGGTAGAATAACTATAAAAGTTATCTTGATCTATATTTAAATAATCTCCGCCGTAAGATCTTAAAGGTGTTTCTTCTTGTAATGTTCCTGTTTTATAATCTGCCTCGCAACCTCCATGACATCCGGTAAGCCCTTCATCCCAGCTTTGTCCCCCTATCAACCAGTTTGTATCTCGAATATTTCTTACTATCTCAATGCCTTCTTGAGATAAGTAAGCTGCAATTAATCGGGAGGGAATTCCAGAGGTTAAAATTACCATTCTGGAAAACGCAGTGTAAATTCCTACGACTCCTATAACTAAAATAACAGTAGCTATCATTACTTCAAGCAGGGTGAAACCTTTTTTATTGAAACGTGGAAATTGAACCATATAATGATTGTATAAGTTATCCAATTAATTTGTAATTTCTATTAAACCCGCACTATTTATTTTAATAACTTTTATTTGTGATATATCATTTTCTAAAGAAATTACTATTTGAGCTTCAGGACCAGCGAAATTATTTATATAAGTTGTTGGACTAGGAGAAACAAAAACAACACTACACAAAGGACCGGGTGACAAACTAAAGATTTCTGTTCCTTGTTCTAAATCGATTTTTTCTAAAATTTTATCAGCATTCTCATTATAATTATATGACTCATCGCAATTAGCAAATAGTATGTATTTTTTTTTAGAAGATCCGTCTTCATCAAAAAAAATACCAAAACCATTAGCTTTCCCTCCACCGGAACAATCTTTTTCCTCGGTTGACATTGCCATTTCCTGAACTTTTCTTAAGTCCTGTATTAACGTGTGAGCTGCTCGTTGAAGAACAAACTGCTGTCTTCCTTTCGGTAAATTAATAGATAATACACCTGTAAGTATAACAATAATGAACATTACTACTAAAATCTCTATAAGAGTAAAACCTTTATCCATAGAACAGTTTATTGGATGTTATATAAAAAGATTCAGATACCAATTAATTAAATTGTGCCCAAAAAACATGGCAATTATAGTTCCTGTAACTAAGAAGGGGCCAAAAGGTATTTCGCTCTTTAAACCCTTTTTACCAAATAAAATTAACCCTATTCCTATTATAGCACCAATTAAAAAAGCAGAAAATAAAGCTGCTAAAATATTCGGGAAACCAATTAAAATACCCATGAAAAAAACTAATTTCACATCTCCGAATCCTATCCATTTGCCCTTGGAAATAAGAAAAATTAAGAGAAAAAATAGAAAAGCCCCAAGTGCAGCATATAAGGCATTTAAAATATCACATCTCTTAAATATCAAATGCCATATACCGGATATTAAAATAGCAGGATAAACAACTCTATCAGGAATAATATAGTGCTTTAAATCGTAAACAAAGATAATGATTAAAAAACAGAAGATAAGAAGTAATAAACAAGCATCTACAAAAAAGGAAATTGTTAGTTGTGGTGAAATAATTTGGAAATGAAAAAGGGAAACGAATAAAATTCCAGTACCTATTTCTACTATAGGATACTGCCAAGAAATTTTTTTACCACAATACCTACATTTCCTCTTTAAAATTAAAAGGCTTAAAACAGGTATTAGGTCATACCAGTTTAATTTATGTTTACACTTTGGACAATAAGATCTTCCTTGTAAAAAACTTCCTTCATACCAGAGCCTATGAATCACGCAATTCAGAAAACTACCAATAAAAAGCCCGAATAGAAAAAAAATTATTAAAACCGCCATTATTATATTGTATCGGAATTAAAACCCTGAAGCAAATCAGATACTATGTCGGAAAACAAAACCTTGCAAGCTTATGCTTAGCAAGGTTTTGTAAAAAATCATTTCTCTTTCTTACGAATAGACAACGTAAAAAAGCTTATAAGTCGTCACAGTCTGAAGCACCACTAACACAGGTTACTGTTGCTACTTTATTTCCAGTGCTGTCAGTACACCAAAAAGTATAACTAGGATCTGTAGGGGCGTTTAGTCCTGCACACACAGCCCATTCTTCGCCATCACCACTGACATAACATATCGAAGCTGTTTTTGCCTGGTCATCAACCGCATCGGTAATGTGTGATATATCTCCATCAGCACATCCAGCAGTATATGTGTTTGGATTCTGATCGCCATAATAGATCTCAAGACCTGGTCCTAAAGACGCCATATTTCCTTTTATAGCAGCGTCTTTTGCTTTCAGTCTAGCAGAATGAAGATTAACTAAAACTATTGAGGCTAAAATTCCGATAATAGCAATAACCACCAAAAGTTCAATTAAGGTAAAACCTTTAGATTTTTTGCTAAAAACTTTCATTTTTTTTTAGATTTAAAATTTAGTAATCGACCTTTAATGTTTTTTTAATTTTATTATGAATTTCCAATAAGGTCAAGGTGAATAACTACATTGCTCCAAGCATTCCATAAAGTGGCATAAAAACCGAAACAGCTAATAAACCCACCACTAGTCCTAAAAAAACTATTAAAATTGGCTCAAGGAGACTCATAAAAGTCTCCACTCCTCTATCTATCTCTTTATTATAAAAATTAACTATTTCCATTAAGGTTTTATCTAGTTTACCAGTATTTTCTCCAACTTTAATCATTTGAGTAACAAAGGCGGGAACAACCTCTGGATATTTTATCAAAACAGAACTTATTTGTTCTCCTTTAGAAACTTCGTTTTCTGCTTCAGAGATAATTCTCTTATACACAAAGTTTCCTATTATATCTTTAGTAATTCTCAGAGCTCGGTTAATTGAAAGGCCAGCGCTAAGTAAGGTTGAGATATTTTCAGCAAAACGAATAAGAAAAAATTTTTGTAGAAATCCCCCAACAAGAGGCACGGATAGAGACATCTTATCATAAGTCTTTTTTCCTTCATCGGTTTTTAAATAATAAACCAGGAAGATAATAAGACCAACAAAAGAGATTATCAACAACCAACCAAAGTTTTTTAAAAAGTCGTAAAAACTCAACATCATTCTGGTCATTAAAGGTATGTCTCCGCCAACTTCTTCCAAAATATCAGTAAAACTAGGAATAACTCCAACTATTATAATTATAATTACTGATAAAAGAACTAATAAAACCAGAACGGGATAAAGCATCGCACCTTTCACTGTAGCCATAATATCATACTCCCTCTCTAAATGATCACTAAGATAATATAAAGACTCAGAAATTCTACCAGATGCTTCGCCCGATTTAAGCAAACTAATATAAAAAATATTAAAAATTCTGGGATAAAGAGAAAATGCTTCAGAAAGAGAATTTCCCTCTTCAACTAATTCAGAAATTTTTATAATTTTTTCCTTAAACTCGGTCTTAGTCGTCTGAGCAGCTAAACTTAAAAGACTGTGAACAACCGGAACTCGAGATTCAAGCATAACTGCTAATTGGCGAGAAAATATAGCTAATTCCTTTTTGGAAACTTTTTTAAAGAACTTGAATTTCTTAGATTGCCAGGTTCGCGTTTTGACTTTTTTTAAAGAAGTAACATAAAAATCGTATTTTTGTAAAAGACTAGAGGCTGCTTCTCGAGAAGAAGCCTCAATAGTGCCAGCTTGAATCTTGCCTTCTTTAGTTCTTGCTTGATAAGTAAATTTCATGTTTATCTTAACAACCTTTTAAGTTCGGCAGGATTTAAGGAATAGTCGATGGCATTCTTTAAAGAAATTTCTTTTTTTCTAATAAGATCAGTTAAAGACCTGTTTAAAGAAATCATTCCTGCTTTAGCAGATGTTTCGATTACAATAGGTATCTCATGAACCTTATTCTCTCGAATCAAATTAGATATGGCTGAGGTCGAAACCATTACTTCACAAGCTGGAATAAATCCTCCTTGGATTCTAGGAATTAATCTCTGAGAAATTATACCCAAAAGTGATCCTGATAACTGAAATCTAATTTGGTTTTGTTGATCACCCGGAAAAACATCAACAATTCGATGAACAGTCTGAGAGGCAGAATTTGTATGAAGAGTAGCAAAAACTAAATGCCCAGTTTCAGCGGCGGTTATGGCAATAGAAATTGTTTCTAAATCTCTCATTTCTCCTACCATAATTACATCGGGGTCCTGGCGGAAGGTGGATACTAAAGCTCTGGAAAAACTAAGAGTGTCTTGATGGACTTCTCTTTGATCAACAATAGCTCTATTATCTTTAAAAACATATTCAATAGGATCTTCAATAGTAATTATATGTACAGGTTGAGTACGATTTATCTCATCAATCAAGGCGGCTAAAGTCGTAGATTTTCCCTGACTTGAAGCTCCAGTAATTAAAACGAGGCCCTGGGGTCGTCCTGTAAATTCGTGTAAAATCGGGGGAAGATTTAATTCTTCAATAGTTTTAATTTTTGATGGAATAAGACGTAAGGATATACCTATATTACCTTTTTGAAAAAAAATATTTATTCTAAATCTACTTTCTTGTTCAAAATCATAAGAAAAATCAATCTCTTTTTCTTTTAAAAATTTCTCACGCTGTAAATCTGTCATTAGGACAAAAGCTAGACCTTCAGAGTCTCTGGCTAAGATTTTCTTCTCTTTCATCAAAGGTATTAATCGACCAGTTATTCTTAAGGTAGGGGGATGAGGAACTGAAATATGCAAATCAGATGCCCCTTCTTGAATAACCACCGATAAAAGTTTTTTTAGTTGTGAAGAATAATCCATAAGTCACTAATTATTTTAGTATTTTTTTTATCTCTTCTACTACTTCGCTTGGTGTGTATTCTGCCTTTATAAAATACTTTATTGCCCCTAATTCAAAGCCCTTTTCGACCTCTTCCTTTTGGCCGAGATTTGAAAGAATAACTACTTTTAATTTTTTCAGTTTTGGGTCTTGCCTAATTGTTTTTAAAAGCTCCCATCCATCAACTTTTGGTAAAATAATATCTAAAACCAAGAGATCAGGAATTGTCTCTTTTATTTTAACCAAAGCAAGCTCTCCATCAGAGGCTACTTCGACCTTAAAACCCGCTTCCTTTAATTGGGTTACATAAATATCGATTAAAAACGGGTCATCTTCAATTAATAAAATAGAATTCATGTTTTTCCCACGAATTTACGAATTTTTACGAATATATTAATTAGTATATTCGTACTGATTAGTAAGCTCGCGGTGGTTATTTTATGCCCCTTCGGATACCCTTATTATTTCTTCAACAGTAGTTTCTCCATCTAGTATCTTCAAAAGTCCATCCTGTTCTATTGTTAACATTCCTTCCTGTTGAGCCGTCTCCAAAATTGAACTTTCCACTGGGTTTTTTAAAATTACTTTGATTAAAGCATCAGTCATCGACAAAACTTCAAAAAGTCCTATTCTTCCTGAATAACCTTTAAAATTACACCTTTCGCAACCTTTAGGCTCAAAAATGTATAAAGGTTTTGGGACCTCAATCTCTTTTTTTACAATTGAAGGTAAGCTATCAATTTTTTCTAAAATATAATCTCTAATTTTTTTATCAGGTACTACCTTCTTTTTACAGTAAGAGCAAAGAGTTCTCACTAATTTTTGAGAGATAGCCAGATTTAAAGTAGAAGGGATTAAAAATGGCCTTATTCCCATATCAATAAGTCTCGGGATTACTCCTACAGCATTATTAGTATGTAATGTCGATAAAACAATGTGACCAGTCAAGGCGGCGTGAATAACTAAATTAGCGGTTTCCTGATCTCGGATTTCTCCAATCATGATGACGTCAGGGTCTTGCCTTAAAATATGACGAAGACCACGAGCAAATTCATAACCGATTTTTGGTTGTACTTGAGATTGATTAACTCCCTCAATAGAGTATTCTACAGGGTCTTCCAGGGTAACAATATTTACCTTGTCTTTATTTAAGCTTTGTAACAGGGCATATAACGTGGTGGTTTTACCACAACCTGTAGGACCAGTAGCTAAAATTAATCCATAGGACTTTTGTATTGATTCTTTGACTGTTTTTAAATTTCTCCCTTTTAATCCTAATTGTTTATATGATTTAAGGCCCGCGGTAGGATCCAGAACTCTTATAGCTATCTTTTCTCCAAAAAGAGTGGGAAAAGTAGAAACCCGGAAGTCGATGTTTTTGCCAATAATTCTAGATGAAAATCTCCCATCCTGAGGAATTCTATTTTCATCAATTTTTAAATTGGCAAGAATCTTAATCCTGGTAATAACTGATGAATGAACCTTTAAAGGCAGAAAGAGGCTGGGATATAAAATGCCGTCTAACCTAAAACGAACTTTCAGTGTATTTTTAGATGGCTCTATATGAATATCAGAGGCTTTTCCTTCAATGGCATGTCTTAGGATCACTGAAACCATTTTAATAATAGGGGCTTCCTCAGCGATTTCTCTAGTTATTGATTTTTCTTCTACTGTCGCCCCTACTGTCGGTAAGGGCTCTTCTGTCTCTTCCAATGCTGCTAGGGCTCTCTCAGCTTCTCTTTTTAAGGTTTTGTGTTGTTTTAAAAGTTTATCGAAATCAGTGAATGTTATTAAAACAATTTTATGGCGGAACTTTCCCTGGCGACTTAAAAATCTCAAAGCATCTTGAGATCGAGTATCTTCAGGATAAATCATTCCTATTTCAACAGTATTACCTTCCCGGGTTAAAGGTATCATTTTATAGTTAATTGCTGGCTCTTCAGGAATTAACTCAAGGGTTTCTAAAGGGATTTCCTTGGGAATAACCTTCTTTAAAGGAATCTTCAAGATTTCGCTTTTCAATTTGAATAAAAAGTCTTCAGGGACAATTCCCTTTTCTAAAACTATTTCTTCTTCGGTTAAACCCATTCTTTTCATCTCAAACTCTAAAGCAGTACCTTTTACGTTATCCAATATTCCTTTTTTAATTAACTGTTGAATTAATTTCATACTTAAATTTCTTATTCAACCTCCTCTGGTGAAAGAGGAGGTATTTCATAAAAAACAAAAGGATTGATTCTGCCAATTGGCATTTCTTCTAATATAATTTCAAAAAGTCCAAATTGTTCTAATAACTCGATTGCTTTCTCTTGCGAAGAAGCCAAAATTCTACCAGATTGGATCTCACCGGTTTTTGTGCTTCCTTGATAATTAAATTCTGTCTCTATTTTTCCAAAAAGTTCAAGATTTTTAAGTTGATCAGATTCGAAAATTCCGAAGTTAATTTCGATTTCAGGTGGTATAAAAACTTGCTCGGGAGGGATTATTTTTGGCTTTATTAAAAAAACTCCTAGACCGATACTAATTAGAATCAAGGAAATTAATCCTATTGTACTAAAGATTAGTATCTTCTGTTTTTTTCTTGGTGAAATAAAAACAATAGCCATAACTTTTTTTTAGTAAGAATAAGTTTTTATTATCAACTTAAAGGGATAAGTTTCGTCTGTGTCTTTTAGGGAAGCAAAAGAAACACTTTCTACCTCAATCAACCGAGCAGATTTTTCTAAAGACGAAAGGAAATTTTTGAAAGCAAAATATGATCCAAAGAATTCAAGATAAAAACGAGTTTCCTTAATATCACTTGTTTTAGCAATTGAAGAAATTTTACGAAGATTCGCTGCTTGAAGAATTAAACCAGTCTCCGCACTTTTCTTTTGAAGAAAATAGATTAGAGACGCTAAAGAAGGACTCGCGGGCAAAGCACTATCAATTTTTTCTAACTCGTCTTCATAAATTTTTAATTTTCTGAAGGTATTGGCTACTTCTAAAAAATAAGCTTCTCTGCCTTCGAATTCAGCTTCTTTCTTACTGAGTTCTAATTGAGAATCTCTAAATTCTTGGTATTCTGGGGCTACTAGATAAAATCCCAAAACTAACACAATGAAAAGTGTGACAGCTATAGCAATAGGACGATCTATTTCCATTATTTAAACATTTGGGGGTTTAAAGAAAAGACTAAACTAAATTTAATCTTTCCTTCTTCCTCCAACGACAGATTTAATAATTTTATATCTTTAATAAATTCACTTTCCTTTAAAAAGGAAATTTGCCGAGCCAAAACTTGGGTATTTTCACTTTCTCCAACAAGTCTCACCTTGGGTTCGTTTGTATCTAAACTAACCTCGGAAAACCAAACCTTTGGAAACGTAGATTGTTCAATAAAATTAAAAAAACTTGAAGAAGTTTTGTGGGCAGCAAGTAGAATTGAAAAATCATTAATTTTTTTCTGATATTTGAAAACTTCTGTCTCTAAGGTTTTCTGTTGAGGAGTTCCGGTTGTTAATATAGCATCTTTTAACTCTTCGAGTCTTTCTCCTTGAAAAGAGATTTTTATATTAAAAATGAAATAACAAATAACAGTAGCTACTAATAATGCTAAAGTAAAGTAAAGTATTGTATCTAGCCACCAGAATTTTTTAGTTCTCAGTTGATAAATAAGATCAAAAACCATAATTTAATGACTTTTTGTGTAAATACTTTAATCTATTATATAATATCTAATGATTAATACCAATCTTATTCCCTAAGCCCCCTAGGGCCATTCCGACAGCTACCGAAAAACGAGGACTCATCTTCTGTAATGTCTCGTTAAGAATAGGAGAATAAAGAAGATCAGTAAACGAATTAGGAGCTTCTACATTCTTTTTAAGGACCTCTGAAAAGTATTCTTGTAAACCGGGGAGGTTAGCCGTTCCCCCCGATAAATAGATTTCTTTTACGGTTTTCCCTTCAATTTGATAGAATTCACTAGAAATTTTCCTTATTTCTACCAAAAGAGGATCAATTAAAAGATATAGAGTCTTAGTAATGCTTTCTTTTGAAGAAATTAACCCTTGCTTACATTTGAGTTCTTCTGCCTCAGTATGTCCGATATCTAAGGCTGAAGCTATAGCATAGGTTAACTGATTGCCAGAGAAATCAAAACTATAGCTCTTTTTTAAAACCCCTTTGTCAACAATACTAACAGTAGTACTCTGAACACCAATATCAACTAAACATATAGTATTTTTATTTTTCTTAATTATGGATCTGGCTACTCCTAATACTTCGGCTTCTAATGAGTAAAGTCGAAGACCTGCCATCTTGGCTACCCTTTGATATTCCTGTACAACTTCGTTAGGAACAGCAATCAACAATATCTTAAGATTAGATTTCTTGTCACCGGGGATCCCCTGTATTAATCGCCAATCTAATGTAGTTTCTGTAACAGGGAGAGGAGTATGCTGACGAGCGGCGAAATGAACAGCTTGAGGTATCTCATCTTTTGTCATAGGGGGTAATTCAAACGACGTGAAAAAAGTAGAAAAATCAGGGATAGAAAAAACTACCGCTTTAGTTCTAATCTTGGCTTTTTCTAAAATAGCCCGAATAGCCCTTGAAACAAAGAAACTTGAAAGCAAATGGCTACCCTTGTCAAATGTTCTGAAAGATTCTTTAAAAAGAGAGATAGATTTTATCTCACCATAATTGTCTAATGTTTTTCCTCCTCCCCAACGAGAAATTTCAACAATTTTAATTGAAGAAGTTCCAGTATCTATTCCTAAAATTTTCTTGGGAGAAAATATCCCAAAAGGATTAAACATAATATCTAAACTTTTATTTAATTATACCCTAAATTATCAAATTGTTACATTATTAATTTGTTAATAAAATGAAAAATAAAATTAAGGAGTTTCTACTACATCTTTTCTTTCCTAGTTTTTGTTTAGGTTGTAAAAAAGAAGGAATATATCTCTGTGACGACTGTAAAATGACACTTGGAATTATTGTATTTATTTTCACATCTTTCAAACCAAAAATCAATTTTCAAATAAAAAAAAAAAACCGGACCGTAATCCGGTTTTTATTGGCGGCGGGAGGAGGATTCGAACCTCCGGTAGCTTTCACTACAACTGTTTTCAAGACAGCCCCGTTCGTCCACTCCGGCATCCCGCCAATATACGAAATCTCTTCCTGAATATTTTATAAATATTTTTCAAAAATCTTTCTAAAATGGAATCCGTAAATCGCAAATGTTATTGCTAACGGAAAGAGTCGTGGGCGTCTGAATATAGTCCAAAAAAAGAGCTTCCAATAATGAAATCTTTCTTTTCCTATTATACCTAAAAATAATACAGACTTTAAAAGTGCTTTAAAATGACTGAAATGAAAATGAGGTTTTCTTTCTTTCAATGGTTTATATTCTCTTAAAAATTTCATGACCCGCTCGTAGTAAAATTTAGGAGAATAAATTCCACTAATAATTTTTTTATAACCTCCTATGAGTATCTTGGGGTCCATTTTAGGAATAAAATTGATTGAAAAATCTGTGTTATCACCGGAAACATCTCTTAGTAATCTTTTTTCTTTTATAAGACGCTGATAAAGTTTAGTATCGCGGGGAGCATTCAATAGTCCTACCATAGCAGTGACAATTCCGCTTTCCTGAATAAATGCGATGAGTTTTTCGAAAATTGCAGGAGGATCATTATCAAACCCCACAATAAACCCTCCTTGTACCTCAAGACCAAACCTCTGAATCTTTTTTACACAGGCTACTAAATCACGGTTTTTATTTTGAATCTTATTACATTCTGTTAAACTTTCCTCATGAGGCGTTTCAATACCTACAAATACTGAATCAAATCCCGCTTCAGTCATCAATTGCATGAGTTCCTCGTCGTCAGAAAGATTTATAGATACTTCCGTATTAAAAGAAAAGGGATATTTTTTCTTTTTCATCCATTTAATTATAAAGGGTAAAATTTCTTTTTTTAGTTTTACCTTGTTCCCTATAAAGTTATCATCAACAAAAAAAACATGGCCCCTCCATCCTTGAGAGTATAAACCGTCTAATTCAGCTAATATTTGGTCTTTACCTTTTGTCCGCACTTTATGTCCAAAAAGCACTGTGATATCACAAAATTCACAATTAAAAGGACAACCACGAGAATATTGAATATTCATAGACGCATATTTTTTCATATCAATCAGTTTCCAAACAGGAATAGGTGTCTTTTCTATATCTGGAAATCTTTCAGAAGTATAAATATGTTTAGCGCACCCGTTTTTTAAGTCTTCTAAGAATAGTGGTAACGTAATTTCAGCTTCGTTAAGCACAAAATAATTAATATCTTCGAATTTTTCATATCCAGCAGTAAAAAGAGGACCACCAGCCACAATCTTGACACCTTTCTGTTTACATCTGTTAATTATCTCTTGGACCGATGATTCTTGAATAGACATAGCGCTAATGAATACATAATCAGTCGATTCCAGATCCTTATCTTTTAACGACGTTACGTTCATATCTACAAGCTTTTTTTTCCATTCCTTAGGAAGTATAGAAGCTACGGTCAATAACCCTAAGGGTGGATAAGCTGCTTTCTTAGAGATAAATTTCAAGGCATATTTAAAACTCCAGAAAGTATCTGGATACTTTGGGTAAACAAGAAGTATTTTGGTTTCAGGTTTTATATTCATACTTTTGAAAAACAAGCTATTTTTCAATCAGCGGAGCATCGTGGACAACATTAGAACCATAATTCAACGGTCGAATGAATACATTTACATCCCAGATTTGAGTCCACGAATCTAATAATAGGTTATCATATTTTAACATAAATTGTCCAATGAGGGCTTTTTTGTTTTAATTTTAAAAAAATTCGAATAGATTCTAAATTGTTTTACTAATATAATAATCAACCGGGGCATAATCATCAGTCAATATAGGCATATCAAGATCAATCTTCCCTTTCCAGAGATGCTGTAAATATTCATTCAATTCATTGTCGTTATTTTTGAAGCTTGAGGGAGTAGTAGATTTTATGGCTACCAAAATGATATTCTGTACTTTATCCCCATCATTTGGATTTTCCACAAGGAATAAATAAACTTGAGGAAAGATATTTTTGTATGTTGCATATTCTGCTCTCAAAAACTCTCCCTTTCTACCCTCTATAGAGGAAATGATATTCAGAATAACAAGTCCATTATTATTTAAGATATCGTATTTTTTGCGTACAACTTCTTTTGTTGTTAGTTGATATGGTAATGAGTAACCAGATTTAAAAGCATCACCAAATATTACATCATACTTTTTTAAGGTTCTGTTGATATAAGTTCTTCCATCTTCGTGATAAATATTTAATCTTTGATTTTCTTTTAAATTGAAATATTCTTTTGCAATTTCAGTAAGTTTTGCATCAATCTCAACTACATCAATTGTAGCCCTTGGGTATTTTATTAAATAATCCTTTGGGTATGAATATGCTCCGCCGCCAATCATAAGGGCTTTTTTAAAATCGGGATTAAAATGATTTACTAGGTGATAATATTTTGTATATTCATACACTAACCCATTACTATCTACGAACATCGCCGAGTTGTTTTCGTTATCTATTTTTAATCCTTTAACTAGTTTATTTGTTTCAGTATCAATATAGTTGTAGATCCAGATCCGGCCATATTCAGTATCAATATCTATAAAGCCACTTTTTTTATACATAAAGTGTAATGCATCGCTCATGAACCAGCTAAATAAAATAAGAATAAAAACACATAATTTAATTTTAATAAACTGTTTTAGGAATATAATTATGGAAATAATAACTAATATAGCCGAGAGTAAAATTAATATTTTAGTCGTGCCCAATTTTGGAACTAAATAAAAACCAGCTAAAAATGTTCCAGTTATGCTACCAACAGTAGAAATTGCATAAAGATTGCCAACAGTAGAACCGGAAGTACGTAGATTATTCATTTTTAATTTTACAGTATAAGGAGAAACCATCCCTAGTAATACACTTGTTGGCAAAAATAACACTAATGAAGCTAAAACTGAATTCGTTTTTATACCAAAACCAGTTGCTTGTAAAAATGACAGTAGTGAATCTTTGACTAATATTGTTAAAAAAATAAAAACTGCTGCCAAGAAAATAATAAAAGATAAGTTTGTTAAACTTGGGTTTTTGTCCGCAATTTTTCCACCTAAATAATATCCAATACTAAGACTTCCTAAAATTATTCCTATTAAACTGGTCCAAACAAAAATTGATGTTCCTAGATATGGCCCAAGCACCCTTGACCCAACAATCTCAAATACCATAACAACCATACCACATATAAATACTGTTATTTCTAATATATATTTATGTATATATTTGCGAATTTTCATTTTGATAGTTTCAAAATTAAAAATGGCCTAAAATAATAAATTTACGATAGGCAATTTGTTTGGATTTCTTCAGTTGACGAAAAGGGCAAAAGTAAAAGCGGAGGAGATGGGACTCAAACAAACAAGTCTCAAAAGAGACTCCAGTTTTCAGGATTAGTGAAATAGCTGTTATCTAGCCCCTCCAAATATTTATCTTTTCTCGTTCCAGTCAATTCTGGTTTTACTTCGGCCAGCGTCTTTTTCGGTGAAGCCCTGAGGATATCTCTTTTCCAACTTTTCAATATTTTCTCCTAAAACTTTTTCAAAATCCCAATTAAAATAATTACAAATCATTGCAATATACCACATTGTATCGCCCAAGTTTTCTCTTATACCACCCCTTTGGTCATTGTCATGGTAAAACGTCTTTTTAATACAACCTGCCACATCTCCGGCCTCCCCGGAAATTCCTAACCCCCAGGCAAGAATTTCTTTTTCTTTTTCATCAAATTTTACCGCTGTCTTTTTGCACAACTCTTGGTATTCTCTTAAATTATGTACTTGTTCTTTGTTTTCCATGGCGGAGGAGGTGGGACTCGAACCCACAAGCGGCTTTTTACACCGCGATGGATTAGCAATCCATTGGAATAACCAATTATCCGACTCCTCCAAATGCGTTTTTAGCATACCACCAAAACTCACAATAATCAACTTGAAAAACATGGAATTTATGATATTCTAAACATGCTTTTGCCCTCGTAGTTTAACGGATAAAACGCGAACTTGCGGAGTTTGTGATAGGGGTTCGATTCCTCTCGAGGGCATAAAACAATCAAAAAAATCGCCAATTAGTTGGCGGTTTTTTTGATTGTTGACTAAAACTTTTCTTCGTGGACAATATCTTTTAATTTTCTTTTGGGGACATGTAAAATACCTTTTTTATCAAGCCAGTATTTTGTCTCATCTTTAGATTCTTCTTCAACAGATTTTTGTTTGGAATAACCCAAAGCTATCACCAATTCTATAAAATAATTTTTAGGAATATTTAAAATTTTAGCTAATTTCTTCCGATCTACTGATCCAATTAAACAACTTCCAATCTTCTTTTCAAAAGCAGTCAAAATAATATTTTCTGCTGCTAAACCTACGTCGTATTTTGGATCTTTATTAATTTCTGGATTAGATATTATCACAATGTAAGCTACTGGTCTTTCGTTTTGTTTGGGAGCACCTTCCTTCAAATACCCTGCCCAGCGAGTGCAGTTAAAAATTTCACATAAATTCTTTGTTACTAATATATATTCCAATGGTTGTAAATTAGCTGCAGAAGGTGCTAATCTTGCTGCGTTTAAGCAATCCAAAAGAATTAATCTCGTAATCTTTTTTTGTTTAAACCTTCTAACTGTTCTTCTTTTGATAATTAGTCGATAAGTATTCATTCAAAATTAAATTGAATTTAAATAATTATACTCCAAAAAAAATCTATCAACAAAAATATTTTTCTTTGAATAATAAGAAATATTTGATAGGATTTTGAAAAGAGGAATAAATTTATAAAAATATCTAATTTATAAAATTGTGACCTATAGACATTTATAATAGAATTTATGATTCTGGGTTAATTTCAACCTCTAGGTGTAGTGTAGTATAATTAAAAAGAACATACAATTTGAAAAATTGGGTATGATAAATTTATCTACTTCAATCGAAAAAATTCCCCGGATTGGCTTAATTTATCAAAAAAGATTAAAAAAATTAGGAATTAAAACAGTTCGTAACCTTCTTTTTCATTTTCCTCATAGATATGAAGATTTTTCAAAAATAATTCATATATCAAATATTAAATTAAATGAAATTGTTTGTATCCAGGGAAAAATTTTGGAAATCAAAAATTCCCGAACTTGGAAAAAAAGAATAGTTCTCACTAAAGCTGTGGTTGAAGACAAGACATGCGCCATAAAAGTAATCTGGTTTAATCAACCCTATCTGACAGAAAGTATAAAATCAGGAGACAGAGTTTGTTTAGCTGGAAAGGTAACCTTAAGAGAAGATGGATTATATCTGACAAATCCCGCTTATGAAAAAATAAATCTAAAATCTGATCTAACTCATACAGGAAGACTCATACCGGTTTATCCAGAAACAGAAGGTCTCTCTTCAAGGTGGCTCCGCTATATTTTGAAACCCTTGCTGTTAAAATTAAAAAATAAAATTCCCGAATCTCTACCAGATGAACTAAGAAAAAAACACCGAATGTTGCCGATAGGACAGGCTATTTGGCAGATTCATTTCCCCGATTCATTAATAATTGCTAAAAACGCTCGTTCCCGTTTCGCTTTTGAGGAACTTTTTTTAATTCAGCTCTCGGTTTTAAAAGAAAAATTAAGGTTAAAACAAGAGCAAGCACAAAGTTGTCCTATGAATACCGATTTAATGAAAAAGCTTACAAGTTCTCTACCTTTCAAACTCACTAATTCTCAAAAAAAAGCTGCTTGGCAGATTTTGAAAGATTTAGGAAAGCCTATACCAATGTCAAGACTTCTTGAAGGTGATGTTGGTTCAGGAAAAACGGTTGTAGCCGCTATGGCTGCTTTAAGCGTGGCTGAGTCTGGATTTCAGGTAGCAATTATGGCACCGACAGAAATTTTAGCAAAACAACATTTTCGAGAAATTCCAAAACTCCTTAAGAAATTTAAATTTGAAGTTGCCCTTTTGACCGGAAACGAGAATCAACTTAGAACAAACAAATTAAAAAATAAGGTTTTGAAAATTTCTCGTAAAAATCTTCTTGAAAAGTTAGAAAAAGGAAAAATTAACATATTAATTGGTACCCACTCTTTAATTCAAGAAGGAGTAAAATTTAAGAATTTAGCTTTAGTAATAGTTGATGAACAACACAGATTTGGGATTGAACAACGAGCCAAGCTTTGCCGGGGCAACCAAGGAACGATTAAATTAATCCCCCACCTCTTATCTATGACAGCCACCCCTATCCCAAGAACGCTGGCGTTAACGGTTTATGGCGATCTCGATTTGTCTTTAATTACAGAACTACCCAAGAATAGAAAACAAGTTAAAACTTCGATTATTACCCCAATGGAAAGACAAAAGACATATGACTTTATAAAAAAACAAGTTAAAAAAGGACAGGGGGTATTTGTCATCTGTCCACGAATTGAACCATCAAAAGAAAACAAAAAAGATGTTTTAGGTTGGTCTGATGTTAAAGCAGTAAAAGAAGAATATGAAAAAATATCTAAAGAAATTTTTCCTGATTTAAAGATCGGGCAGCTTCATGGAAAAATGAAAGTGGAAGAAAAGGAAAAAATAATGCAAAATTTTAAAACAGGAAAAATTGATATCTTGGTATCTACATCAATAATCGAGGTGGGAATTGATATTCCCAGAGCAACAATAATGATGATTGAGGGAGCGGAAAGATTCGGTTTAGCCCAACTTCATCAATTTAGAGGAAGAGTAGGAAGATCACATGTTCAATCTTATTGTTTCGTATTCACTAGTCCAGGGATAGGAACAACAAAACAAAGACTAGCTGCTTTAGTTAATTGTAATAATGGTTTTGAATTAGCTGAAAAAGATCTTCAAATTCGTGGACCAGGAGAACTCTATGGCGTCCGCCAATGGGGTATTCCAGATTTAGCCATGGCTCATCTTAAAGACATAACTTTGGTGGAAAAAACCCGGGAAGCAGCTAAAGAAATTTTAGAACAGGATGCTCAATTAAAAAAATATCCCCTACTTAAAGAGAGGTTAAAAGAATTTGAACAAAGAATCCATTTTGAATAAAGGTCTACGGTTTCCTAACCTTCTCAGTAACCCAAAATCCCATGTATTTTCCCAACATTAACCGAATTTGAGCGTCTAGGGCAGGAAAAGATCCAAAAATTATCAAAGTAACAGGTAAAAGCACCCATTGTAAAAGTATAGAAAGTTTTTTAAATTTACTTACTTGGGAAGGGCGAGGAGGTAGAATAAGCATACCTAAAATAGCAGAGACCATCATTCCCATTAAAGCCACTGTCATAATTTTGCTAGTTAGTCGAGGTAGATTATATGACAAAAGAGTAAGATTAAATTTTCCTCCTCCTAGAAGTAGGGGCAACCAGCCCAAAAACAAAATTAAAAGAGCAGAAGTAGCCCAGGACCAGAAACCATCAAAAACACTATATAGATGGTGTATTTTTTTCCAAATAGATATTTTCTTATTCTGTAAAAAACCATACATCAAATAAGGAATTTCATTACAACCCCAAGCCCAACGGCGTTGTTGCTTATATTGATTAATAATCGTCTTGAAAATATTTTTAGCCATCACTGCGTCCATTGATATAGGATAATATAAAGGAACCACTTTATAATCTCCGTCATAATGAAAATACGCTTTCCAAAAAATTCTAGAATCATCAGAAACTATGTTTGCCGGATATCCCACTTCAACAAATGCTTTAAATGGCATGGAATGGGATGAATAGGTTACAAGTTGTTCCGGTCTTTCTTGTTGCATCATTTGCCAAAAAGTATTAGAGGTAGAAACTATTCGTGAAAAGGCAGGTGCCTGCCAGATATTATTGTTGTAAATAGGAACAGGTTGATAGCTTGATCTCAATGGTTTTTCCGTTGTCAGATAGTGCCAAGTTAAACAAGCAAAATATTGAGCATAAACTTTAGTATCAATATCAAAGCTAGATATAATAACATTGTGATAAGGAATATTTAAAGAATCGATGATTTTTTCTTTAGCTTCTTTTCCTGCCCAAGCTTCGTTAGATCCTTTCCCAGCTATTTCTCCTGTTATATCTTTAGGATGAACTGTGATTAAAAAACGATAAAATTCCTTGGCATACTTTTCTTCAATAGACTTAGCAACCTCTAGGGCAGGTTTTCCTGCTCTTTCTTCTATGGCCAAAACTACAATTATTTTTTCTTTAGGGTAACTTGATTGTATTAATGAAGTTAAGCTCTCTTGTATAATCTCTGGCCCCTCTTTATAGGTGGGCAGAATTATTAAATGATAAATATCTCTCCAGTTGTGGTTTTTTAAACTATTAAGTTTAGAAGGCCAATCCATACGAAGGTTTCTTTTCATCCTAATGTAACTTGTTATCTGATGAAGGGAAAGATAAAAAATTTTACAGAGATAGTATAAACAAAATAAGATTATGAAAATCGCTACCCAGGCAGGTTTTAACCAAGACAAAATAAGGACTCCGAAAAGAGTCCCTAAACTTACAATCCCAGGAATAATTTCAAACAAACGATAAAGTTTTCTTTCTTTTGACTTGAGATCAGACGCTTTTGAAATCTCTAAATAATCTTTTTCCATGTTTGTTTTTGCTTGTTTTAAAAGAAGTAAGAAAAAGCGACCCCACGGGGAGTCGAACCCCGGTTTTCAGGATGAAAACCTGATGTCCTAAACCACTAGACGATGGGGTCGGATCAACATTATTCTAACGCAAAGATTGAAAAAAAGCAATAAAAAACTTAGAATAGTTATATGAAAATCTTAGCCATTGAAACATCTTGTGATGACACTTGTTGTACAATTATAGAAGTTAAAGGACAAAAAAGTCCTCGTTTTGAAATTTTGTCTAATATTGTTTCTTCTCAAATAGAAGTTCATAAAAAATACGGTGGAGTATATCCGACTTTAGCAAAAAGAGAACACCAACGCAATTTAGTTCCTGTTTTAGCTCAGGCATTGAAAAAAAGTAAATTACTTAAACCTTCTACCTTAAAAGGGGGGTCAAAAGAGGTCAAACCTTCTTTGGATTCTATTTTAGAACGTGAACCAGAAGTCTTAAAACAGGCTTTACGGTTTTTTAAAAAATACCAAAAACCCAAAATTGATGCAATTACTGTAACAAAAGGACCTGGATTAGAACCTTGTCTTTGGACAGGAGTAAATTTTGCAAAAGCACTCTCTTACTATTGGAAAATACCAATAATTTCTATAGATCATATTAAGGCTCACATTTTCGTAAACGTCTTAACGGGTTTTAAAAACAGACAACAGATAATAGCCGGTGATTTTCCTGCTGTTTGTTTGATTGTCTCTGGTGGACATACTCAACTTTTCCTGATGGAAAATTTCGGCGAGTATAAAATATTGGGAGAAACCCGAGATGATGCAGCTGGTGAGTGTTTTGACAAAACTGCTCGAGTGTTGGGATTAGGATATCCAGGAGGACCTGCCATTGCCGAGCGTGCTCGACAATGGAACATCCAAACCTCAAACCTTGAACCTAAAATTAAGTTACCGAGACCAATGATAAACAGTAAAAATTATGATTTTAGTTTTTCAGGCTTAAAAACAGCTGTTCTTTATGATTTTAAAAAACGACCCAAAAGAATTCAAACTTCTGAAAAATATATAACAAAGATGTCAAAAGAGATTCAACAGGCAATAATTGACGTCTTGATTAAAAAAACAATAAAAGCGGTAAAAGATTATAAAGCAAAAACTTTATTGCTTGGCGGAGGAGTAATAGCTAATAAAGAATTAAGGAAGCAACTTAAAGAAAAAGTTAAAAAAGAACAACTAAACCTTAAATGTTTAATACCAGATATTAAACATTGTACTGATAATGCTGTGATGGTGGGAATAGCTGGCTACTTTCGCTGGAGAAATGGTAAAATCGACAACTGGAAAAACATTAAAGCAGAAGCAAATTTAAGATTAGATAACTAAAATTAGAAATTAGAAACTCAATAAGTTATAATAACCTATATGGAACTTCCCAAGGTTTATGATGCTAAAAAAGTAGAAGATAAGATTTATCGACTTTGGTTAAGGTCGGGTTTTTTCAATCCTGACAAATCTCCCGGTAAAAAAAAGAAGTCTTTTTGTATTGTTATTCCTCCTCCTAATATTACAGGTTCCCTTCACATGGGACATGCTTTAAATACCGTAATTCAAGATATTCTAATTCGACAAAAAAGGATGCAAGGATTTAAAACCCTCTGGATTCCAGGAACTGATCATGCGGGAATTGCCACTCAAAATGTAGTAGAGAAAGAATTGAAAAAAGAAGGCAAAACAAGATTTGATCTGGGAAGGGAAAAATTCATTGAAAAAGCTTGGCAGTGGAAAGAAAAATACGGAAATATTATTTTAGACCAATTAAAAAAACTGGGGGCAAGCTGTGATTGGTCAAGAACAAGATTTACTATGGACGAAGAATATTCGAAAGCAGTTCAAGCTGCTTTCTTGCATTACTTTAAAAAAGGATGGATATATCGAGGAAAAAAAGTTGTAAACTGGTGCCCGAGATGCAAAACTTCTTTATCAGACTTAGAACTAGAATATAAAGAAGAAAAAGGAAAACTATGGTATATAAAATATCCTCTTGCAAAAAATAAAAAATATATAACCGTGGCTACAACACGGCCTGAAACCATGCTCGGGGATACAGCAGTAGCAGTCAATCCAAACGACAAGCGATATAAAAGCTTGATTGGCAAAAAGATTATCCTGCCCTTGGTTAATAAAGAGATTCCAATTATTGCTGACAGATTGGTTGATCCTGAATTTGGAACAGGAGCCGTAAAAGTTACTCCGGCTCATGATCTAACTGATTATGAAATAGGTTTACGACATAAACTAGAAAGTGTTCAGGTTATTGATGAAAATGGTAAAATCACTAAAGCAGCTCCTGTTTCGTATCAAGAATTGAATGTTCTTAAGGCTCGCGAAAAAATTATCGTCGACTTAACGAATCAGAAACTTTTAGAAAAAATAGAAGACTATGTTCACCAAGTTCCCAAATGTTACCGCTGTAATACCACTATTGAATTAATTCCTTCCTGGCAATGGTTCTTGAAAATGGATAAACTTGCTAAATTAGCACAACTCCCCGTAAAAAAAGGAGAGGTAAAGTTTTACCCTAAAAATTTTGAGAAATCTTATTCTGATTGGTTAAAAAATATTAGAGATTGGTGTATCTCCCGCCAAATCTGGTGGGGTCATAGAATTCCTCTTAAGGGAGAACAGGATGTTCTAGACACCTGGTTTAGTTCGGCCCTGTGGCCATTTGCTATTCTTGGATGGCCGAAAAAAACTAATGACCTTAAAACATTTTATCCTACCACTATTTTGATTACTGCCCGAGACATATTAAATCTTTGGGTCGCAAGAATGATTTTTTCTGGAGAAGAATTTATAGGAAAGATACCTTTTAAACAGGTTATTATTCATGCGACGGTTTTAACTAAAGAAGGGAAACGAATGTCAAAATCTCTTGGTACTGGAATTGATCCCATGAATCTTATACAACAATATGGAGCAGATGCCACCCGGTTTGGAATTGCTTATCAAAATATGGGAGGACAGGATATAAAATTTGTTGAAGACAATATAGTGATGGGTAAAAAATTCTGCAATAAGCTATGGAATGCTAGTCGATTTGTCTTGGGGCAGATTCCAAACTCAAAATTACAACCTAAAAATCAGGGCTTAACTTCTGCCGATAAAAGAATATTAAGTAAGTTAGACAAAACGACAAAATTAATAAATAGAGATTTAGAAAAATTCCAAATTGGTCAAGCAGCCCATAAAATTTATGATTTTTTTTGGCATGATTTTTGTGACAAATACATTGAAGAATTCAAGAATCAAGAATCAAAAAGTCAAAAGGTTATTTTACATGTACTACTAGTTTCTTTACAACTTTTACATCCGTTTGTCCCGTTTATTACTGAAGAAATTTATCAAAAGTTACCAATCAAAAATAAAAAAGAGTGTCTAATGATCGAAAAATGGCCTGAATAAAATATGAAGTTTCTTATTTACATTTTTTTTGGAATTGTACCAAGTATAATCTGGCTGTTATATTATCTACGAAAAGACTCCCATCCCGAATCAAACCGAATGATTCTTAAAATTTTCTTCTATGGAATGTTAATAGCGATTCTAGCAGCTTTGATAGAAATCGGATTTTACAAAGGATTACGTACATTCGATCTTCCTCTTCTTCTTGTTACAATTTTAGATGTCTTTATTGGAATAGCCTTAACCGAAGAGGGATTAAAGTATTTAGTAGTGAGACAAAAAGTATTGAAAAGCCCTGAATTTGATGAACCAATAGATCTTATGCTTTATATGATAATCGCTGCCCTAGGTTTTGTGGCTTTAGAAAATATTTTACTTCTTTGGGGATACCAACAAATTCATCTTTATGAAACTATCGGGATTACAATAGCGCGTTTCATTTCAGCCACTCTTCTTCATGCATTATGCTCTGGTACCTTGGGTTATTTTGTAGCTTTATCTATCTTTGAAAGCAAAAGGCGTACGATATTGCTATTTGAAGGATTCGGAATAGCAATCTTGTTGCATGGATTCTATAATTTTTCTATAATGATAATTGAAGGACCAATGAGAATTATTATACCTGTAATTATTTTATTAGGTCTTGCCTGGTTTGTTTCCTCTGCCTTTAAAAAACTTTCAAGAATAAAAAGTGTGTGTAAAATCACATAAAATTATGACTTTTTTAAAACAAATCAAAATAAAAGAAACGAATGAAGGAGAAAAAGATAGTTCTCCGTTAACTGCTCCAAAGGAAAAAGGATGGCTTAAATCTGAGGGGCAATTAGCTGTTGATGTTTATGAAACGAGCTCAGATTTTGTAGTCATATCAGCAATTGCTGGAATGTCAGCCGAAGATCTCGATATTTCTATCGAGAAAGACATGCTCATTATAAAAGGGCACCGCCGAAATCCTCAAGAATCTAAAGAAAAAAACTATTTCTACCAAGAATGTTATTGGGGACCTTTTTCTAGAAAAATAATTTTACCTGAACATGTTGATGTTTCTCAGGCCGACGCCACAATGGATAAAGGAATTCTTACTGTAAAAATACCAAAAGTACAAACAGAAAAAAGAAATAAAATCACTGTGAAAGAATAAAAAAATTTTACAAAGTGTTTAAAATTAAAACCCTTCAAATTTGAAGGGTTTTAACTATGCGGACGGAGAGACTCGAACTCTCACGGGTTTCCCCACCGGGTCCTAAACCCGGCGCCTCTACCAATTTGGCCACGTCCGCTTAAAATAATTGAATCACTTTTTTATATACTAGCTAGATTATCACCCCTTTCTTTATTTGGAATAGATCCTTTTTCTATTTAATTATTACAATCTACTTTATAACTGCTGGGTTTATGTTACTCCAAGAAGAGCCTTTATTATCGATACTGCTGAAAACGCCACAATAGCTATTATGATTCCAACCACTCCCCAAATAACAGCTTTTTTTGCTTTTTCTAGTTTTTGAGGATCTCCTGAAGCAGTTAGGTATAACATACCGGCATAAACAAAACAAAAAACCGCTACTACCGCAAAAATCGTCCATACCGCCTCTTTAGCTCTAGTAAGTATAGCTGTTGCCGTTGTTGGAAGAGCAGCTGATGCTATAACGGGTAAAACTAAAATACTGATAAAAACTACCAAGACAGATATATTTTTTCTCATTTTCTTTTTTAAGTTTAATAGATTTTTAGAATCTTTATAAAAACTCTCGACTTTTTTACTATTTTATCCTATAAAATAAGGTTTGTCTAATCTAATAAAAAAAACCAATCCTAACTCAAATCAGGATTGGTTTATAAATCCACATCTTGTCCAACAATAATGACTTTCAAGAATTAGTTCATTTTTGAAAACTGCCTTTTGGCCTTTCGGTAATAAACTAATTTTATCTATCCTATGTTAAGACAAGAGTTCTTACTATTGCCACTATTGAATATCCAATGATAGCTATTGCTACTCCAACCACACCGTAGATAACAGCGGTTTTTGCCTGGGCGATTTTTTCTGCACTTCCACCTGCTGTCAAAAATAGAATTCCTGCAATAACAAAACAAATTAAAGCTAGTATCCCAAATAACCACCATATAAAGCTTAAAAGGTTTGTTCTTAACGAATCTTTGGTAAGTCCGCCTTCTGGTGGTTGTACTGGTGAAGCAGCTAATGTTATCACTGGTAAAACCAATAAACTAGCAAGAGTTAAAGCAATAAGAACTTTTTTCGTTTTCATTATTATTTTAACTTTTTATTTTTTTAAATTTACGAATTCGACCTTTTAAAATATATTAATACGTTTTACAAAAAATCTCAAATAGATCTATTAAGTAGTAGTACCCTTTAGAACATATAAAACTACATCTTTTATAACTTCAGCCGTTACAGCAATAATAATCCCGATTATGGCATATTTAACGAAATCCTTAGCTTTCTGAAGTTTTATCGGGTCTCCAGCTGAGGTAAGAAAATGGATCCCAGCAATTACTAACATTATAACAGCTATGCCCCCGACAATATCGCGCGCAGCAGTGGTAATTCTACCAATAAGTATTGTGAAATCACCGGCATTCAAAGGATCATCGATTGTAACACTGGCTTGAACTAGATTTACAAACAATAAAAAGCTAATAAATATTGTTATAAAAAGAAAAGCTTTTTTCATTAGTATATTATACTTAATTATTTAGTAAACAACAAAGCATAATGATAAATACCCGCTGAAAATTCTTTTTTAAGTTTAAGGTTTAATTTCTCTGCCATCTTTTTTACTTCCTCGGGGCTTATTCTTCCTTCTTTAGGTCCCAGGGGTGCGTCTTTTTTCCAATCAATAATAAGAAGCTGTCCTTCTGGTTTTAAAACTCTTTTTGCTTCTTCAATTATAGCACTTTTTTCTTCCGCTTGAAATAAGACATTAGGAATCAGAACTAAATCTGAATAATCGCTTTGCAATGTAGAACCATTCGGTCTTTCTAGATCACAAAGAATTGTATCAATATTCAAGAGGTTTTCCATATTGGCCCGGTTTTTTAAAGCAGATAGTTTTTCATCTTGAACATCTAAACCGTAAACTTTTCCATTTGTCAGTCTCTTAGCTAAAGAGATAGCGAAGATTCCTGCCCCACAGCCAAATTCACAAGCTATCATATCATTTTTCAAATCAAGGATGTTTAAAATTTCTTCTGGGTTAATCATAATTAGATTTTAAATACAGGTTCCCGAAGCCACCTTATCTCCTTCGTCTAATCTCATAATTCTTACCCCTTGAGTGGCTCGACTAAGAATGGAGATAGAGTTAATCTTTGTTCTGATCACCTGGCCCTTTTGAGAAATAACAATCAGGTCTTCTTCTTCACCAATCAAGATTTTAGAAATAACTATTTCTCTGGTCTTCGTAGTAATTTGCGCAGTTTTAATTCCTGAACCTCCTCTACCCTGAATCCTATATTGAGAAACGTCTGTCCTCTTGCCGAAACCTGCCTCTGTGACCACTAATAAATATTGCTTCTTTGTTTCCTGAGTTCTTACGACGTCCATTCCTATTACTTCATCTCCTTTTTTTAACCTAATTCCTTTGACTCCAGCAGCTCCTCGTCCCATTGATCTTATGTCTCTTTCTTTAAATCGTATAGATATACCTTTTTTTGTTACCAAAATTATTTCATCAGAACCAGTGGTTTTTACCACTTTCCTCAATAGATCTCCTTTTGTTAACCTTATTGCTAAAATTCCAGATCTTCGAACATTTTTAAATTCTTCTAGGCCGGTTTTTTTAACTTTACCATTTTTAGTAACCATCAGTAAATACTTTATTTTATCAACTTCCTCTTTTTTTATAGGAACGAGTGATAAAACCTTTTCTTCAGTAGAAACCTCTAAAAAATTCGGGAGTCCTCGTCCTCTGGCCACCCGTGTTCCTTCGGGAATTTCATAAACCTGGGTCTGGAAAACTTTTCCAGAATCCGTGAAGAAAAGTAATCTATCGTGAGTAGACACAGAAAGAAAATGTTCAACGATATCATCTCCCATTGTTTTCATCCCCATAATTCCTTTTCCTCCTCTTTTCTGTATTTTATACGTAGCAGGATTTATTCTTTTGATATACCCTCCCTTTGTCAAAGTAATAATTGCTTCCTGTAGAGGTACTAAATCGATTTCAGCAAATTGTCCAAGTTTTTGGCGAACTACTTTGGTTCTTCTTTTATCCCCGTATTTGTCTTTCAATTCTTTTAACTCTTTTCTAAGAAGGTTTTTTACTTTTTGGGGACTTTTCAGAATTGAGGACAGTTCTTTAATCTTGATTAAAATTTCTTTAAGTTCATCTTCGATTTTTTGACGTTCAAGTTTAGCTAAACTCTGCAGCTTCATTTCTAATATTGCCACGGTTTGGATTTCAGTGAGTTTAAATTTTTTGATTAAATTAATCTTTGCTTGTTCTCGGTCAGACGATTTTTTAATAGTAGCGATTACTTCATCAATGTTTTTCAGAGCAATACTTAAACCCTTAAGAAGATGTCTTCTTTCTTTTGCTCTCTCTAAGTCAAACTTAGTTCTCCTTGAAATTACTTCCTTGCGATGTAAAATAAAGTATTTGAGAACCTCAGAAAGAGAAAGAATCTTTGGTTGAATACCATCTACCAAAGCCAACATATTCAAGTAAAAATTCTTTTGAAGGTTAGTAAATTTATAAAGGCGGTTTAAAACTCTTTGAGGGTGGTAGCTCATTTTAAGATCGATAACAATTCTCATTCCTTCTCTATCTGACAAATCTTTAATACCCTTTACCCCTTTAATCTTTTTATCGGAAACCAATTTTGCCATTTGTAAAACTAAGTCTGACTTTTGAACTTGAAAAGGAATCTCGGTAATTAAAATTTGAGAACTGTCGTTTGTTTTCTTTACTATTTCGGTTTTCCCCCTCATGATAATCTGGCCTTTCCCTTGAGAATAGGCAGAAATTATTTCTTTCTGGTCATAAATTATGCCACCCGTTGGAAAATCAGGCCCCTGGATCCATTTAAATAAATCTCGAGTTTCGGCTTTAGGGTGATCAATTAAATAGATACACGCATCTGTTATTTCAGAAAGGTTATGGGGAGGAATATTTGTTGCCATTCCCACAGCAATTCCCAAAGAACCATTCAACAAAAGTTGAGGAGCTGGCGAAGGTAAAACAGTGGGCTCCTTTCTAGTTCCATCATAATTATCAATGAAATTAACAGTATCTTTTTCAATATTTCTAAGTGTCTCTTCTCCAATTTCTGATAATTTACACTCTGTATATCTCATTGCAGCGAATTCGGACGGATCGTCAATAGAACCCCAATTACCTTGACCGTTTATTAAAGGATATCTCAAAGAAAAATCCTGGGTCATTCTAGCTAGAGCGTCATAAACCGAGATATCACCATGAGGATGATAACGAGCGAGACAGGCCCCCACCACATTAGCTGATTTCCTGAACTTTGCATTATGACGGAGTCCGTCTTCATACATCGCATACAAAATCCTTCGGTGAACCGGTTTTAAACCATCTCTCACATCGGGAAGGGCCCGAGAAACAATAACCGACATTGCATAATCAATATAACTTTCTTTCATCTCTTCGGTTATGTCTCGCGGCTTTAAACGTCCAATTTCTGTATTAGGCTTTTGAGGAATCTTGGCCATAATTTATACAATTTAATTAGTTATTAGTCGCTTCAAAGTTCTATTCTTCCATCTCTTTCATCAGAGCTTCTAACATTTCAGGGTTTTTTATTAATTCTTCCATTTTTTCAGGATGCTCTTCTAGATATTTTCTTAGTTTTCCGATCTCTTCTACTATTCCTTTTCCATTCCCGAATTCAATTCCTTCAAGTTCTTGTTCAAAAGAAGGAACTTCAAACCTTTCTATCAATTCTTCTGTGTTAAGATTCTCTAACCTCTCTTTTGTAATTTTAATCCATAAACTGCCCAGGACCAATCCTACGACTATTATTATTACCAAAAGAATACTCTTCTTTTTGGTCAACGGTAGATTCTGAAGCTTTTTTATAATTTTATTAATCTTCATTATAGTTCCAAAATTACTATCTCCATCCCGTCTTTTGGTAAATTACTAGTCTTTATTGAAAACTTAGCCTGGGGTTCAATAGAGCTTTGCCCCATAACTTTTAAGAAATTCTTTAAGCTTTCTAGTTTTAGTTTAAGTTTAGGTAATTGGTAATGCATAGGAATAACGATTCTTGGCTCAATCTGAGAAATTATCTTTTGAGCTTCCTGTGGAGAAATCGTATAAGTTCCTCCTATAGGAATCATTAAAATATCAATAGAAGAGCCTATTTTTTCTAGTTGCGGGCCTGTCAACTGTTTCTGTCCCAGATCTCCCAGATGACATAGTTTCATCCCTTCAACTTCAATAGTATAAATCGTGTTTTTTCCTCTTTCTTTTCCTTGAACGTCATCATGAAAAGAAGTGATTCCTTCAATGAAAACTCCTTTTATTTCATATTCGCCGGGCCCTTTTATTAAAAATGGTTCGCCTTTTATGGCCTTAACGTTATTATGGTCATAATGATCATGAGTAACAAGTAAGATATCTGCATGAAAAGAAGGGACTCTAAGCCCTGTCGTTTTATCAAAAGGATCAATCACAATATTCGCAGAATGATTTTTTGAATTAGAACTAATAATTTGAAAGCAGGCTTGGCCTGCCCATACAATTTTCATAATAAATTAGCGGACATCTCGCTATACTTTGAGTCTAAACGAGAAGCAGCCCCAAGGTTGTAATTGTTTAATTTTACCATAAATTATTTGACTATTCAACTCCTGTATTTTATTTTTATATCATAATTTGACTTGCAAAAAAGAAAGAATTGTTATACACTTTAAAAGATAAAATGAAAAACATAAAGAAAACTGAAGACGTAATTACCCCCCCTTCAATAGACTCAATCGTAGAAGGTGAAATTATCGCCAGAGATAGATCCTCTGTGTTTATTGATTTAGGAGTTTTAGGAACTGGTATAATCTATGGAAAAGAATTTTATGAAGCTAAAGACACTATTAAGACTTTAAAAATCGGGGATAAGATTTCTGCTAAAATAATTGAGTTAGAAAATGAAGAAGGATACAGAGAGCTTTCTTTAAAAGATGCTAGAAAAGAACTTAACTGGGAAAAAATTAGAGATAAAAAGGAAAAAGGAGAAATCGTAAAAGTTCAAATTTCAGGAGCGAATAAAGGTGGGCTTTTATGTAACCTTGATAGTATCGCAGCCTTTTTACCGGTTTCTCAACTCTCTCCTGAACATTATCCTAGGGTTACAGATGCTGATAAACAAAAAATCTTTACAGAGCTTCAAAAATTTATCGGTAAAACTTTAGAAGTAAAAATTCTTGATTTATCAATTAAAGAAAATAAGTTAATTCTATCGGAAAAAGCCAAAACTCTAGAAGACACAAAAGAAATTTTAAAAAACTATAAAATTGGAGATATAGTTAAAGGAGAAATTAAAGGGATTGCTGAGTTTGGAGCCTTTATAAAATTTCCCGTGAATAAAAAAGGTTCAGAAACCAAAGAACAAGACTCCTCAATAATAGAAGGTCTTATCCATATCTCAGAATTAGATTGGCAGCTTATTGAAAACCCCTCTGAAGTAGTAAAAATTGGAGAAATTGTCCAAGCCAAGATTATTGAAATCAATAATAATCAGGTTTTCCTTTCTTTAAAAAGTTTAAAGAAAGACCCCTGGAAAGAGATTGAAAAAAAATACAAAAAAGGAGATATTGTTAAAGGAAAAGTAATTAAATTCAGTTCATTCGGAGCATTCGTGCAAATTACATCTAAAATCCGAGGTCTATGTCATATTTCTGAATTTGGAACAAAAACCAGAATGGAGGAATCTATAAAAATTGACACAAAATATGACTTTAAGATTTTATCTATTGACTCAGCTGAATATCGAATAGGTTTAAAGTTAGTAAAGAATTAAAAAATAAAAGATAGAAAACCATTACACAATCAGAAATACTTGTTAAACCATTGACAAGTTTTTTGTTTTAGTGTATAATACAATCAGTACTTTAGAATAAAAGATAGGGGGATTAGAGGCTAGAAAGGAGACTCAAGATGGATAATGCTAAAAACCATGAAGCCTGTCCCGTCTGCGGAGAAAAAACCAGACGGAACACAGATCTCGTCTGCCCAAGCTGCTACCGAAGTTACCGGTCTGACGCCGGTGCCGCCCTAGCCAAGGGAGAAGTAATTACCCTTGGACAGTGGACTGCTCCGAGAGTCGAAGCACGACTCGAGGCGATTCGGCACGAACTTCAAGAAAAGCAGGAGACTTATACCGACCTGCAAGAAGAAGTGAAGTCCGATGCCTACCAGGCGATCAGAGACACTCTCAAGGGCCAAACGGTTCCCAGAGACGTGTTCAACACCGGGATGAAGAACAAAGCGCAGGCTCTCTGGAAAGAAAAAGGAGGACATCGGCTTCACTACGAGGTCAAAACCCTCGAGACAGAAGTCGCCTTCCTTGAGGGACTCCTGGTTCAGCTTCACCAGAACGACTCTTCTCGAGAAGAGTCGTCTGATGAGCAACCAGAAGAAGCTCCTAAAACTTTCTCCCCTGAAGGAGAAAGTACTCCAGAATCCGACGCTGACTGAAAAACCAGCCCGCCCCCTATCTTTTAGCCCCTTGCACCATGTGAGGGGCTTTTTTTTCTCTACAATCTTGAATATCTGCGAAATTATGTTAAATTAAGATTATATGAAAAGTCTAGTTAAAAACTTTATTTTAATAATTCTGATTTTTCTAATAATTGGAGGTATTTTTAGTTTAGTTTCTTCACCTTTTGAAAACATAAATACAATATCAATAACCAAGTTAGTTGAAGAAATTAATCAAGACAAAATCAAAAAAATCACAGCTTCCGGCGATGAGCTTTCTATTTTGTATTTTGATGACCAAATTGCTGTTTCCAGAAAAGAACCAACTTCTACATTATTTGAATTTTTAACAAATCATGGTGTAAACAAAGAGAAATTAAATAAGGTCGAAATTGAAATTACAAAAGAAACGCAAGGACTTTCCGCTTGGTTAATACCCTTATTAATTTTTGGTTTGTTACCGTTATTAATTTTTGGCTTCTTTTTCTGGATGATTTTCCGCCAGGCAAAAGGTGGAGCACTTCAAGCTTTTGATTTTTCTAAAGCTAAAGCTCGTCTTTTCGGAGCAGAAGGTCATCCAAAAGACAAAATTACTTTTAATGATGTAGCGGGTTTAAAAGAGGTTAAAGAAGAATTAAAAGAAGTAGTTGACTTTTTAAAAAATCCGAAAAAGTTTTTAAAAATGGGGGCAAGGATACCTAGAGGAGTATTACTCTTAGGTCCAAGTGGGGTTGGAAAAACATTATTAGCTAGAGCAGTAGCTGGAGAAAGTAACGTTCCCTTTTTATCAATTGCTGGTTCTGAATTTGTTGAACTTTTCGTAGGTGTAGGATCAGGAAGAGTAAGATCTCTTTTCCAACAAGCAAAAAAATATGGAAGATGTATTATTTTTATTGATGAACTGGATGCAATTGGAAGAGTTAGAGGATCTGGCATTGGAGGAGGTCATGACGAACGAGAACAAACACTGAATCAAATACTAGTAGAATTAGATGGATTTGAAAGAGATTCAAAAATCATTGTTATAGCAGCTACTAATCGTCCGGATGTATTAGATCCTGCACTATTAAGACCTGGCCGTTTCGATAGAAAAATAGTTTTTGACTTACCAGATATAAACGATCGAGAAGAGATTTTAAAAATTCATTGCCGGGGAAAACCCTTAGCTTCAGATATTAATATAAGAGAAGTAGCAGAAAGAACACCGGGATTTTCAGGAGCTGACTTAGCCAATCTAATTAACGAAGCAGCGATTTTGGCAACCAGAAAAAATAAAGTTCAGATATATCAAAAAGAATTATTAGAATCAATTGAAAAAGTTTTATTAGGACCTGAGAGAAAAAGTCATATCTTATCCAAAAAAGAAAAAAGAATTGCCGCCTATCATGAAACAGGACATGCGTTGGTTTCTACTTATTCACCAGTACCCGAACCTGTTAGAAAAATTTCAATAATTGCTCGAGGAGCTGCAGCAGGCTACACCTTAAAAATGCCTTCTGAAGAAAAAAGAATTATAAGTAAATCAGAGTTTTTAGCCGAGATAGCAACCTTACTGGGCGGGTATTGCGCTGAAATGTTAAAGTTCAAAGAAATCACTACTGGTGCTAGCAACGATCTAAAAGAAGCTACAAACCTAGCCAGAAAGTTAGTTAAAGAATATGGGATGTCTGCTTTAGGACCAATTTCATTTGGTGAAAAAGAAGAATTGGTATTTTTAGGAAAAGAACTTGGAGAACAAAGAAATTACTCTGAAAAAGTAGCAATTCAAATCGATAAAGAAATAGCCAAATTTATTAAAGAAGCTGAAAAAGAAGCAAAAAAGATTTTAGGTAAAAATAGAAAATTACTTGATAAAGTTGCTGGAACGTTACTAGAAAAAGAAACTATTGAAAGAAAAGAGTTTGAAAATTTAATAAAGCAAATTAAAAAACGACCAAAAAAAGTAAAAAAATCGACAAAATAAAGATCTGGGCATGTAGCTCAGTGGTTAGAGCACTTGACTTATAATCAAGGGGTCCCAGGTTCAAATCCTGGCATGCCCATATTGTATACACGGGCGCGTAGCTCAGTTGGTTAGAGTGTCTCACTGACATTGAGGAGGTCACAGGTTCGAATCCTGTCGCGCCCACATGGAACTGAAAATTGTCCATGAAGATAATAATGTTTTAGTAATAGATAAACCAGCGGGAATAGTGGTTTTTCCTGAAGGAAAAGTCAAAGACAAAACTCTGATTGATTATCTTTTAGAAAAATATCCTTGTTTAAAAAATGTAGGAATTATACCAAGACATGGAATTGTCCATCGGTTAGATAAAGACACATCGGGAATTATTTTGATTGCAAAGAATAATGAAACTTTAGAGTTTTTACAAAAGCAATTTAAACAAAGGGAGGTAAAGAAAAAATATTTTGCTTTAGTTGTAGGAAATGTTAAGAATAACCAGGGAGTAATCGAAACCTTAATTGGTAGAATGCCAAAAAATCGAAAGAAACAGAAAGTGTATTTTCCTTATGAGCCCGGAGTACAAGGAAAAAGAAAAGCGATTACTAAATATAAGGTTTTAAAAAGATTTCCTACTTACGCGCTATTAGAAGTAATATCGAAAACTGGCAGAAAACATCAAATCCGCACCCATCTAGCTCATATCAATTATCCAATAGCGGGAGATAAATTATACGGGTTTAAAAATCAACCTTGTCCAAAAGGATTAAGCCGTCAATTTTTACATGCAAGCTATATAAAAATTCAGTTCCCTGGTGGAAAAATAAAAGAATTGAAATCACAGTTAACAGAAAAATTAAAAAAAGTTTTAGACAATTTAAACAAAAATAAAAATATTTATGCCAACTAAAACCGAAATTTTCAATCAATCTCAATTAAGAAAAAATCTGCCCGATATTCGTCCCGGAGATACCGTTCGAGTTTATCAAAAAATTAAAGAAGGTGATAAAGAAAGAATTCAAGCATTTGAAGGTCTAGTTTTGGCTAAAAAACATGGTAAAGGGAATTCGGCCACAATCACGGTAAGAAAAACTATTTCTGGAATCGGGGTAGAAAGAATTTTTCCCATACATTCTCCTGTTCTTGAGAAAATAGAAGTTTTAAAAAGAGCGAAAGTTAGACGAGCAAAACTTTATTATTTGAGAAAAGCTAAAGGTAAAAAAGCACGATTAAAGAAAAAAGAATAAGTAGGATGCGGACGTGGCGGAATTGGTATACGCAATAGGTTGAGGACCTATGGAGATTTTTCTCCGTGTGGGTTCAAGTCCCACCGTCCGCACATGGGCGAGTGGCTCAGTGGCTAGAGCGCTTCTCCTACACAGAAGAGGTCACAGGTTCGAATCCTGTCTCGCCCACTTAAATTTATTTAGAAAATTTGATCAAGCCGCGATAGCTCAGGTAGTAGAGCGCTTCTCTGAAAAAGAAGAGGTTCGTCAGTGCAAGTCTGACTCGCGGCACAAATTGCGGGAGTAGCTCAGCTGGTAGAGCGTCTCGTTGCCAACGAGAAGATCGCGGGTTCAAATCCCGTCTCCCGCTCTTTTTTATTATTGACACGTGATATTAAATCAGTATAATAGATCAAATGAGAATTAATCCGAAATATTTTGTTTTTATCAGAAATGTGTCAATTATTCTGATAGGAAGTGGGATTTTATCTGGCTTTTTACCGATTTTTGAATCAAAAGCTCAAAAAACTGATGCTGAGTTTAACATACACAGTGACTCTAATACAGAACTAATAACTGTTCAAAATAATAGCTTATTATCAATATCTAGTCCTATTAATCCAGAACCTCGGGTGGTTCGAGAAATAAAGGTGGTTATTACCGCTTATTCTAGTACTCGCTGGCAAACCGATGATACTCCATACATTACAGCTGCTGGAACTTGGGTTAGAGAAGGAATTGTAGCCAATAACCTTTTACCTTTTGGAACAAAAATTAGGATTCCTGAACTTTATGGTGATAAAATTTTTGTTGTTGAAGACAGAATGAACTCTAGAAAAGGTTATTATCATGTAGATATATGGTTTCCGTCTTATTGGGAGGCCAAGAATTTCGGGGCACCACGGACCCATATTGAAGTTTTAGAAAGTTAAAAAGAAACGAAGACAATCAAAAACCCCTGTCCATTTCGGGCGGGGTTTTTTTAGTGCCGAGGGCGGGACTTGCACCCGCAAGGAGAGAATACTCCACAAGATTTTAAGTCTTGCATGTTTACTAAATTTCATCACCTCGGCAAAACTTTGAGGCCGGGGCGGGAATTGCACCCGCGTGTATTGGTTTTGCAGACCAATGCCTTGCTACTTGGCTACCCGGCCAACTGGTTTCATACTATCAATTTAGAAGTTATTTTCAAGGTTTTTTAGTTCTTTTATCGTCTGTTTCTTTAATTCTTTCCAAAATCTCCTCAATTCTTGCTGCTTCCCTTGTTTTTGTTTCTTCTATAAACCTGATCTTGGGGATTATTCTCATTTCTAGCCGCTTATTTATATTTTGCTGGAATTTTTTTAAATTTTGATTAAGACTTTTAATAATTTGTTTAATTTTATCTTCTGGCATTATACTAACATACACCTTGGCTTCGTTTAGATCAGGAGAAGTTTCTACTTGGGTTAGAGTAATCAAAATATCTTTTGGAGAATCAAATTCGTCTAAAAGAACCTGTGACAGCTCCTTCTTTATTAACTGATTTACCCTTTGAACCCTTTGAAGCATATAATTACAATTCGACCTTCTTTTTTTCTTCAATATACATTACCAGAATATCTCCTTCCTGAATTTTTACATTGCCTTCATATAATATTCCGCATTCATTTCCTTTAATTAATTTTTCTACATCTTTTTTATCTCGTTGGAGATTAACAAGTTTTCCTTCTCCTACTTTTTCTTCTTCTCGGAATACTTCAATCTTGAGACCGCCTTTTAACTCCCCCTCAATCACTTTCCCTCCTACAATTTGACGATTCTTTTGGGTCCGAAAGATCACTAAAGCTTTAACTTTTCCCAAATCTTTACGAATTATTTCAGGTTTTAGTACTTTCTCCATAATTTGTCTAATTTCCTGGATTAACTCGTAAATTATTTCGAAAGTTTGTATTCTTACTTTTTTTTCTTTGTATCTCCTCACGGCTTTTAAAACCGTAGGATCCACCTTAACTCTGAAACCTATAATGGAACTCTTTGACATCTCGGCCAATTTTACATCTGATTCATTAATATCTCCGACTTCGCTTTTTAAAACCCTTATAATGACCTTTTCTTGGGGAAGATTTTTTAAGGCTCCTTCAATTGCTTCTAAAGACCCTAAAACATCAGCTTTTAATACTATGTTTAAAACTTTCTTATCATCTTGCATAACAAAAACTGTTAAGGGAGTTTCTCGTTCCGCGCCGACTCGTTCTATATTTTGTAAGGCCTCTTTTTCTGTGGAATAGGTTTTAAATTTCTCTCCTACTCTAGGAACCTTCTCAAAACCCAAAACAACAACTGGTTGGGAAGGATAAACTTCTTCCATGTCTTTTCCTTGGAAATCTTCTAATCCCTTAATTTTTGCCAGAACTGAAGAGGTACTAATAATATCTTTTTTCTTTAAAATTCCATTTTTTAAAATCAATGTGGCTAAAGGACCACGGAAACTATCTAAATACGATTCAATCACCATCCCTTCAGCTGGAATTTTTGTATTTGCTGTTGGTTCCTCAATTTCGGCCACTAATAAAATTAATTCTAACAGTTCATCTATTCCTTTTTTGGTCTTAGCTGAAATTTCAACTGAAGGAATTTTACCCCCCATTGATTCAACTACAATATTAATTTCGGAAAGTTCTCTTTTAACTTTTTCGGGGTCAGCCGTGGGTTTATCCATTTTATTTAGAGCGACGATCATGGGAGTTCCGGATTTCTTTACAGTCAGTATTGCCTCTTTAGTCTGGGGTCGGACCCCTTCTGAGGCATCAATAACCAAAATAGCAATATCAGCGACTTTAGCTCCTCTGGCTCTCATAGCAGAAAATGCTTCGTGTCCAGGGGTATCGATAAAAGTAATCTTTTTATCCTGATGCTCAATCTCATAAGCTCCGATGTGTTGAGTAATACCTCCTGATTCTTTTTCTGTAATTTTCAAATCTTTAACAGCCTCTAAAATTGAGCTTTTTCCGTGGTCAACATGACCTAAGACAACCACCACAGGCGGTCTAATTTCCAAATTGTCTGTTTTTTGGGGTTCTGGTTTTTTGGGTTCTGGTTTTTTGGTCATGTTTGATTTAAAGCTTTAGAGATTGCGTCTTTCTCCTCGTCGGATAAAGTATATTCAGACTTACTATTTTTAATAGGTTTGGCATATACTCTATTTCCCTCTCTGGTATAAAGACTAGAAATTACAAAACCATTATTCTGATTATCCAATAAGGCTATAACAAAACTTTGATTCCCACCCACATTGCTAAAGGGATTAAATCTTATTACTCCCACTTTTTGAAAAGTCCTTTGAGAAATCTTTTCTAATTCTCCAATCTTTCCCAATATTTCTTTGAGAATTTTCTCTTGTTTCGTTATTTTTGTAACCTGATTTAATAAAATCTCTTCTAAATCTGTTGCTGTTTTCCCCTGGAATAATAAATTGAATCTTTTTTTAATTTTACAAAGGTAAATAATTAAAAAGATGTTTAAAATTACCAAAGGTGAAATTATTAATAAGAAAACAAGGATAATATTTTGCATATAAAATTATATTAACTTAAAGAGTAGCTTTTTTCAATCTTTTTATCTAAAGAAAATCAGCTTAAACATCTTTAAGCTGATAAAAAAAGCGGAGAGGGTGGGATTCGAACCCACGTGTCTTGAAAAGACAACGGTTTTCGAGACCGCCCCGTTATAACCACTTCGGTACCTCTCCTCTGATTTAGTGGACCCAGTGAGACTCGAACTCACGACCTCCTCGATGCCATCGAGGCGCTCTACCAACTAAGCTATGGGCCCATTAAATTAGGTATTAGATTTAGGTTTTCTTAAAATAACCTTATACCATTCTTTATCAAAATAGAGATCATGAAAAACTAATCCCCAAATTGCTCCTAAACAAAATTTAGGAAAAACGTTAAGCCAGCCAGCTATCCAGATTAATATAAAGACTAAAATTCCAATTATCCAATGGTGTAAATGGATTTTCCACTTGCCGATGTTTAAAAATATGAACTTTAATTTTCCTTTTTTTAAAGCTTTCTTATGAACATAAATAGTCCCTAAATAGCCAATAATTAATCCCATAGTAAATAAGACTGAAATATAAATGGATATTAAAGCTGCTCCTGGAAAAATAATTTTTTTAACTCTAGGCATAATAATGTATTTTGCCCCTGGCACGAGTCGAACGCACAACCTTTCCCTTAGGACGGGACTGCTCTATCCAATTGAGCTACAGGGGCAAATCAATTTTCGATATTTATTTTAACAAATATATTTCTTGTTTACAATCTTTCTTCATGATAAAATAACCATATGCCAGAAAAATCACCCATCATTGCTCTAGCAAAAAGGGTTTGCCCGGCAGTAATAACTATTGTCATTTCCAAAGATCTTCCAAAAATAGAAGGATTTTATTTATTCCCCTTTCAGGGTAAAGAATTCATGCTTCCTAAGATAGAGAAAGGAGGTAAAGAAAAAACAAAAATAGGTGGAGGATCTGGCTTTATTGTTTCTCCCGATGGTTATATCCTTACCTCAAATCATGTGGTGGCTGATACTACAGCCGATTATACTATTATTCTGGAACCCAAAAAGAAATATGCAGCAAAAGTTTTGGGCAGAGATCCTATAAACGATGTTGCAATAATAAAAATAAATGCTAAAAATCTGCCTTGTTTAGAACTAGATGATTCAAATAAAATTGAATTAGGCCAAGAAGTGGTAGCAATAGGAAATGCGTTAGGAGAATTTCATGATACTTTAAGTTCAGGAATTGTGTCAGGTCTTAGTCGCTATATTACTGCTCTTAGTGGTTTAACTAAACAAGCTGAAAGATTACGAGGATTAATCCAGACTGATGCTGCTGTTAATCCGGGAAATTCAGGAGGACCCTTGGTTAATATAGAAGGAAAGGTAATTGGTATTAATACTGCTATGATTATGGGAGCGCAAAATATTGGTTTTGCTATCCCTATAAACTATGCCAAAAAAGATTTAGAGCAAGTAAAAAAGTATGGAAAAATTAAAGTGCCTTTCTTAGGAGTGAGATACATTTTAATATCAAAAGAACTAGCTAAACAAAATAAATTACCAGTTAATTACGGAGCTTTAGTTGTTAGAGAGACATTAGGAGAATCACCAATAGTTAAAGGATCGCCCGCAGACAAAGCCGGGGTTAAAGAATTTGACATAATCTTAGAATGTCGAGGGATAAAAATAAGCCTTAAAAATCCCCTAGCTAATACTTTACAAAAATGCAAGATTAATGAAAAAATTACTCTGAAAATTTTAAGAGAGAAAAAAGAAATGACACTGAATGTCAAACTAAAAGAAAAGAAATAATTTTTTGCTAAAAAAAACAGCTGTCTAAAAAGCTGTTTTTGTTTTGGGTGGCTAACGGGATTTGAACCCGTTCCGAGAGTTCCACAAACTCTAGTGCTAACCATTACACTATAGCCACCATGTGCCCCTGGGAGGAATCGAACCCCCATATCCGGTTTAGAAGACCGGTGTTCTATCCGTTGAACTACAGGGGCCAAACGAACACTAACCTAAATATTATATCGTAAATTAGATATTTAGTCAAACCGTCAAATAGAACCAACTTTTATCTTAAAGGAATAATCAACTTCTGACCCGGTTGTAAAACCTCAGCACTGTAGTCAGTAAACGTTCCTCCTGTTTCAGTTGTTATTTCGTTCCATCTACGTCCAGAACCCAAATATCTTTGAGCGATGTCCCATAGGGTCTCTCCTTCTATAACGGAGTAGATTAACGTTTCTTCGTCGTCAGTATGATTAGTTTCTGAGTTAGAATTGTTTAACTCTTCTTCTATTTCCCGAAATGGGTCGGAATATTCTTTTTGTGAGGCCTCGATAAACCTTTTTTCTCTTTCTTGCCATTCGCTCACAATCTTTTGATATGTTTTCTCTTCGAGTTGAAGAGGTTTTTCAATAATTTTTGGTTCCTCTTTTTTTATTAAAATATTATATCTATAGAAAATAAGGGCGCCTAAAATTAGGGTGAGAAGAATAAGAACTAAAAGGGTCAAAAAGGCATTCATTCCAAAAATCCATGGTAGCTTTTTTATTCTAGATATCTTTCTAGTTAAATTCTTGAAAACAGTTACATTAAGTTGTGGTGCTTTTATCATGGGTTAAATTATTTAGCGAAAACTTTCATTAAAAAAACCGCGTTAATATCACCTAGAGAATATTTTTCTTCCATTCCAAGCTCTCTGTCACTTAATCTTCTTATGGTCAGATTTTGAGCTTCGATCAGATATTGGCTTTGTTCTAATTGTTCGAAAAATTTTAAGAAATTTGAAAAAATTCCTTTAGAAGAAACTTGGAAAGTAATATTAGACCAAGGTTCTATTTTACTTTCTTTTTTTAATGGAAATAGAAGAGAAATTTCTATTGTAATCTCAAAATCAGAAGCTATGGTTTCCAAAAATTGGATAAAACCAATAGGGTTTTTTGAATCAACAAACAATTGATTGGTCTTTTCTAGATTCGGTTGATAGCTTGTATAATTGTCGTCGAAATTCTCCAATTCCCGAATTTGAGCGTCAAGTAAAATTAATTCTTTCTTTGCAGTAAATAATTCTTGGGAATTCTTTTTAACGTCGTTAAAGGAAGGATAAATAAGAAATATAATTAAAGCCAGGGCTATTAACCCAAAAATTGTTGAAATGACATAGTTTTTATTTTGGAGTTTCATTTTGTGATCTCAAAAGTTAAATAAAAATCAACATCAGTAGGTTTGATCCAACTTGAAGGAGAAAAGTAAGGATTTATAAAATCTTTTTCTTTCTCGAGATTCTCTTTAAATAGAGATAAATTGTCTCGAGTTTCACTAAAACCTGAAATGGCAGCTGTAATTTTATCATCTTCTTCTCTGTTTAAAGAAAGGTTTGTTAAATATAATCCGTCAGGGCGCTGAATATTGGAAATCTTTCCCAAGATCTCGGTCAAATATATCTGTTTATCATAAAAACTTCCTAATTCAAGAAGAATCTTATTATATTTTCGTAAAGTTTCTTCAAGAACCGGAAAATCAGAAGCTTCGTATTCTTTCCGAGTTTGTTCTAAGATGATCTTTTGTAATTCAACCTCTCCCCAAATATAACTTTTGATAGAAAGTAAAATCAAAATTAGGCATAACAAAGAAACTAGGAGTATACTTCCTAAAATTATAATTAGTTTCTTTCGTTTCTCGCGACACAACTCTTTTTCTTCGTTAGGAGGTAGTAAATTAATCATAATTTTACTTTTCTTTAATTGCTCTTAAAGCTAACCCCAGTACAGTAGTATAAGATAAAGATTTCTCATATGAGAGATTCGGAGTTTCCTTTAATGACCCTGATAGAATATTTACCCAGGGATTACCAAGTTCTACGGGAATTTTCAATTCTTTAGACAAGAGAGGACTAAGTCCCTTGAGGTTGGCGCCACCACCACAGAGAAGAACTTTCTCCACCCCCTTACTATCAACAGGAAGGTGTTCATAAGAAGTATGAGTCTGATAAAAAGCTAAATACTTTTTAATTTGTTCTACTAAATCAATCAATATTGGAGTCATTGCTTCGGAAATTTGCTTTGATTGAGTATTTTGTTTTGTTATTTGTAAGCCATGTTTTATTTTCAATTGTTCGGCTTTTTCTAAATCAACTTTTAAAACCTGGGAAACAGCTTTGGTTAATTGTTGGGATGATATCGGAATTGAAGAAGTAAAACGGATAGAACGACCAGAAAAAATAATAAAACCGGTGTTATTCTTTCCAAAATCAATCAAGAGTATAGTAGAAGAACTCGTTTCGTTTTTTACTAACGCTCGAGCAATTGACTGAGACTCAATTTCAAGAACATGAGGTCGAAGTCCCGCTTTCTTAAAACACAAAATATAAGGATCAATTGTCGTCTTCGGTAGGGCAGCGATTAACACATCAAAATGATCAAGGTGATCTCGGACTGGCGGAACGTTTTGGAAGTCTAAATATACTTGATTAAGTGGTAAAGGGATATAGTTTTCAGCTTCAAATAGAACAGCTGACTGTAATTCCTCTTCTTTCATTTTGGGCATCTGAATTACTTGTGAAAAAGATTTTTCTTCAGGTAATGAAGCTACAATATATCGTGTCCGTAGTTTTTCTCCCTTAACCTTAGTTAACGCTCTCTTGATAATCTCGGTTAAGGCATCTTCATTTTTTATCTCTCCTTCTTCGATTATTCCAGGCTTTATTTCGACTTCTCTAAAAGAAGCTAAACTTAAAACCCCTCGCTTTTTTTTAAGTTTAGCAATTCTTAATGATGAATCAGTAATATCTAAACCAAATGTTTCTGGTTTTAAGGTTAAAAATTCTAACATTTTAGTAGGATTCTTCCCAGTGTTCGATAGTTACTACTGGGGAATATAGAGGTGTTCCGCCTACTGGTGGATCAGGACCTCCCCATATCCCTTCAGAAATTATTGAATTATCTAAGTAAATATTAAAAGGAAACCAAACACTAGTCAAGCTAATTTTTCTGGCTAATATTCCTCCTATTATCTCAAAACTCCCAGGTAAACTCACCATTCTTATTTCATCATTGGCATAAACTAAACCAGTAATCTCAACATCCTGAAAAGAAGAATATGGGCCAAAGTTTATTTTGCCCTTGACTAAAAGGCCTGAAGGAATGTCTAGTCCGGGATCCGTAATCGTTATCTGACTATAACCACAGTCGTGTTGTACTCCTTTTTTCCAACATCTACGCTCCCCAATATCAACTGTCCCATCAGCTACCAAAACTCCATTAATAGTAAGACGTCGCCCCCCCCGTAATTCGATTGGACCCGTTACATAAGTAACTGTATTATTTAAAGTTAAAGCTCCGTCCTGTCCTATATCCCACAAAAAATCATCAAATTCTGAAGCAGTATAAATACATTTGGTATCGCACAGGACGCCGTTACATAAAATACTACATTGACCAGTGTCTTCGGCAATTTCAGCCTTGTTTTTATACGAATTTGGGTCTTCGGAATCAAAATCAAGCATAGGCATTGAAACTGAATCGGGCGGGCATATTTTACATTTTTTGTTACGAATATGATTTAAGCATTGTTCGCAAACATTTTTTGCACATTTGACTTCACAATTATCCAGAGTACTACTTTTTACAGTAAGGTTTCCGCTTGCTAAAACCTGACCCTCTAATATAGAGGGGGTATCGGGATTATCATTAACAGTAACTTCGCTTAAGTATTTAATATCTAAATTGGAATTACTAAAAAGATTACCATCATAAATATTCACTTTACTGAATTTAATTTCGATGTTTTCACTCGTTCCGCCTGAAAAAATAGCGCTATCGTCTGTTAGCCCCCCAAGAGCCTTAAACACTTTTATCTTTATTATTCTTTGAGCAGGGTTTCTGCCGGGAATACCTAAATTAGCAGTTGAAATTATTTGACCCCTAGCACAATCGGAATTGTTAATTTGAACATAATAAGAACTATTAGAAAAAAAAGTGTTGTCTCTTACAAAACTACCGGTCCAGGTATTACAACCAGGTTCGTTTTCAAAGTTGTTTTTCCAATTTGGATCGTTCTTCAGTTTCCAAATAGCTTCATTAACTCCAGCTTCCGCTAAATAATATGTTCGAACAGCTATAATTTGATTCTTAGAAATCCTAGATTCAGTCAGGACAAAACTTAAAAAATAACAACTTAAAAGAAGTAACACTCCTAAAGTTAAGAAAGTAATAATTATGACGACTCCTCTTTGTTGAAATGTTTTACTTTGATTGTTCATTAAATGTTTCGTTCAAAAATCGTGGTTTCTAGGTCAATTCTTTTATTATCTTTTTCTAAAGTAGCAGCGATGTTAATAGGTTTTAAACCCCAAAGCTCTAAATTGGTTACATATTCGGCAATAAGCTGGTCTTCAAGAATTTGAGACATCAAAGTCTGTCCATCAGGAGGCATAGCGTTCCAAGGAACATAAATATCAGGATCCCCAGAAAAATAATAGATAATAATCTGCCGCTTGATATCGGTAATATCTTTAAAATAACGAATATAGGAATAAGAACTATCAATTTGATAGGAACTACCAATCACTGGAACCGTTTCCCAATCAGATCTTATGGTAGCTATTTTTGTCGTTCCATTATAATCAATAATCTTTCTGATTTGTCCTATCCCAGTACCTCCGGTTATTTTTATAAACATGTCTTCGTAATAATCATCTTCAGTGGAAGCTGAGAATTCTAATGTTATTGTTTCAACCCCTCCCCCTTGAGAAAGTCCCTCTTCAAAAATAGCTAAAAGATGACCGTCTTGGAAAATGATTTCGTCCGAAGGATCAACTCTCCCTTCTGGAAGATCAGTTACTATTTCTCGTGCCTGACGAATCTCTCGACTCATTCGTTCTAATATTACTCGACCGTTTTGAAGGATTTCAGCTGAGATTCCCCCTGCTCGATAGGCACGTTGGCTTAAAATATAGGCTCCGTAAACTACTCCAATGACTAAACTCATAACGGTAATAGTTATTAAAAGTTCTGTTAGAGTAAAACCAGTTAAAAATCTTTTATTTTTCTCAATCATTTTTTAACAATTAAACTAACTAAATCAATACTTTTTTCTTTAATTCCAAAGGACGATCTCCAAAACACGACAACTGTTACTTTTTTTATCTCTGGATCCGGGCTACAATCGACAACTTCTGAAAAATCAAGGGTGGGATCAACACAAACTACTTCTGTTTCTCTTTGATAGGAACTAAAAGGGGCATCGAGCTGATGTTTTGATTCAATAATTCCGAACGGAACCTCGTCATATGACTGTGAAATAATTTGTTCCATTTTTGCTTGTCCGAGCCCCACCGCCACTGTAGCCATTTCAGATGATCTCCATATTCTCGCTCCTAAAGGAAACGTTTGCAAAACTCCAATAATTCCTACCTCTAAAATAAAAATTGCTATTAAAAGTTCAATTAAAGTAAAGCCCGCGGAACGTTGAATATTGAATTTTAAGCTTTGAATTTTCATTATTCACTGTTTACTCTTATAAAACCAGAGGGTCGAACCTCAATAGTCTTTGTCTTGTTTTGAGTATTAGTTAAAGTAATATCTACACTTTCTTTGACCGAACCATAAGGATTATATCTTACTTCGTTATCAGTTAAAGAAGGACTAATAGTAAGCCCTATAATCTCTTCTGGAAGGAATATCTCTTTAACAGGTTGTGTTTCTCCACACTGGACTATTTGATATTTTCTGTTTATCGGGAAATCGGTTGGAAAGTGAAGACAATACTCAATTTGTTCAGTCACAGCAAGCTGCTGGGTATAACGAAAATCAGAAACTAAATTTCGTGTAATTCCACTTAGTTTAAGATTGGGTTGAAACTTTCGAAACGCGGGAATGGTAATCGAAATAAGAATTCCGATAATCCCAATAATAACCAGGAATTCCATCAAGGTAAAACTTTTATTGGTTTTTGATTTTATCATAGCGTTCCCAACATCGAATACATTGGTTGAAGCATTGAAATAGCGAAGAAACCAACTACTGCTCCGATAATAAGCATCAAAATTGGTTCAATGATTGAAACTAAGTTTTTGGTCATATTACTTACTTCTTCTTCAAAAAAATCAGCCAACTTGGCTAAGACCTTTGAAGTTTCTCCTGTCTCTTCTCCAACTTCGATCATTTCAATTGTACCAAAAGGAAAAATATCTTGAGAAGGTTTTAAAGTAACAGATAGCTTTTCTCCTTTTTTAACTTCTTCGGCAGCTCTGCTTATAGCTCTCTTAAAATACACATTTCCTAAGGTTCCCGAAGTGACCTCTAACGATTTGATAATAGGAACCCCCGAGGAAATAAGAGAGCTTAAAGTCCTAATTATAGAGGCAGAATTGCTTTTCTTAACAATTGACGAAATAATTGGAAACTTTAGTAAAAATGTATCTATTACCAATTTCCCTATCTTAGTTTTCATAGCACCCCAAAGAATAAGAATAAGAACAAAAACAATTAAAATAACTAAGTACCACTTTTCGGTTAAAAACGTGCCAAGCGCAATCACAACTTTAGTAGTAAAAGGCAGCTCAAATCCTAATTCGTCAAAAAGCTCACTTAATTGAGGGATAACCATAACCAACATCAAAATTCCAATACCGATCATGGTTGATATAATAACTGCGGGATAAATCATTGCTCCTCTCACGTTTGATTTCAACTCTCGCTCTTTTTCCATCTGTAAAGCGAGTATTCTCAAAACTTCTTCTAGAGTTCCTGCCTCTTCTCCAATTTTCACCATATTTTGAAAAAGCTCAGAAAAAATATCAGGATATTTAGCTAAAGCCCTAGAGAAATCTATTCCCTTACTAATTTCTCCTTTAATGTCCAATAAAGCCCTTTTTAATTTTTTGCTTTTTGATTGGTTGGCCAATATAGTAAGACTCCTAACTAAAGGAAGTCCTGAGGCAATCATTACCTGTAAATTTTTGGTTATCATTATTTTGTCGGCCAGGGAAACTCCAAACAAGGACAAAGAAATCTTAAACTTTCTTTTCTTTGTTTCTTCCTCTAAAACAGCCTCAACTAAAATTAGGCCCTCGCTTTTTAATCTTTGGGCCAATTGATGAGTATTCTTAGCCGATAAAACTCCGGTTTTTGTTTCTCCTTTAAAAGATTTAGCAGTGTATAAATATGCCGGCATAAATTTTATTCTATTATTACTCTTAATACTTCCTCAATGGAGGTTATTCCCTGAACAGCCTTAACAAAACCGTCTTCAATCATTGTTCTCATTCCTTCTTTCTTGGCCTGAGTGGTAATCTGGGTCGTAGGGGATCTTTTAATAATTAATTCTTTTATAGTTTCAGTTACTGGTAGTGTTTCAAAAATTCCAATTCTACCTTTATAACCCTCGGGGGATTCTTTTGAGGGCGCTGGTCGATAAAATTCAACGTTTTTCAAACTGGCTTTTGGTTTTACTAACTTTTCTTCTTTTAGAATTCTTAGAATTCGGTCTAAATCACAACACTTAGCTAAGTTTTTTAACTCCGAATCTTTCAATTTATATTTTTCTTTTGTGTTACAAAGCCGTCTGACTAATCTCTGGGCTAAAATAACATTTATAGTTGAAGAAATTAGAAAAGGTTCTGCTTTCATATCAATTAATCTAGGAATAGCACCTGCAGCTTCCGTAGTATGTAAAGTAGATAAAACTAAATGACCAGTTAGCGCAGCGTTAATTACCAAACCCGCGGTTTCATTATCTCGAATTTCTCCAACCATAATGATATCGGGGTCTTGTCTAACTAAAGACCTTAAACCAGAAGCAAACGTTAAACCAATTTTGGCGTTAATTTGAGTCTGATTAATTCTGGGCATCTGATATTCAATCGGATCTTCAATTGTGGAAATATTTACCCCAGGAATGTTTAGAATTTCCATCATTGCGTATAGGGTAGTGGTTTTACCACAACCTGTCGGCCCGGTTACTAATATCATCCCGGATGGTTTTCTTAAATTATCCTGAACCCCTTCTAATGCTTCCCCTCTAAGACCTATCGCTTCTAAGGTGTAAGCTTTAGATGTTTCGGACAATAACCTCATGACAATCTTTTCTCCATTAAAAACTGGTAGAACTGAAACTCGAATAGAATACTTGTAGTCTTCTGTTTCAACTTTAAATCTGCCGTCTTGGGGTAATCGGTGCTCATCAAGTTTTAGATTAGAAAGAACCTTTATTCTAGCCACAATCCCTGAAGCAGCTATTTTAGGAAGAGTCATAGCATCATGTAATATTCCGTCAATTCTATAACGAACTATAACCTCTTTTTCTAATGGCTCAATATGAATATCGGAAGCCCTTTGTAAAATGGCGTGTTTTAATAAAGTATCAACAATCCTTATAACTGGTAATTCTGCTGCTGCTTTCTTTAACTCTTCTTTTTCCTCAATAATTTCCTCGTCTTTTATAGACCTGATTACTCCTGCTTCTTTTTTAATTATGTCGCCAAATTCTGCCTCTAAACTTTGTTGATATTGACGTAAAACATTTTTGATACTTTCTGAGGTAGTTAATCTCGGTAAAATTTTTAAGGAAGGGATAGTTTTTTTAATAAATTCTATAGTTCTTAAATCTTCTGGATCTATCATGGCCACTTCGAGATTGTTTCCTGTTTTTCGAAAAGCAACAATATTATGACTTCTAGCGATGGGTTCGGGAATAATCTTTAGAACTTCTGGAGAAATAATTTCTTTTTCTAAATTGATAAAGGAAATTCCCAGAATATAGGCTTCAAGTTGGATAAGCTTCTCTTGAGCGATTAAACCTTCTGAAACTAAAATATCTCCGACCCTTTGATCAGTTTTATTAGCCTTTTTCAATGCGGCTTCGAACTGCTTATCAGTAATTAAACCAGTGTCTAAAAGAAAAGCTTTTAATTGTTTGGGTTCAACCCGCATAATTTTACTCGCCTAGGGCTTTTTTAATTTTTTCCACTACTTCTTCAAGGGTATATTGAGCTTTTACTAAATAAGTTCGGGCTCCTAGCTCAAGAGCCTGATCTATATCTCCTACCCCTTCAAGATTGGTCAAAACGATTATCGGAATCTCTTTTGTTTCTTCATCCTCTTTTAATGCTTTTAAAACCTCGAAACCATGAATTTTTGGTAAAATTAAATCAAGCAAAATTAAATCTGGCTGGTGCATTTTAGCCAGCCTTACGCCAATTTTGCCGTCTAAAGCAGAAATAAACTCATAACCTTCTTGAGTTAAAACCTCTCTAAAAGTTTTTTGAAGAGTAGGTTCATCTTCGACAAAAAGTATTTTTTTCATAAAATTATTCCTATTAATTAGGATTTAATCGATAAAGTAAACCAGAAGGTCGACCCAACACCTTCTTGACTTTTAAAATCAATTTTCCCGCCTGATCTCTCTATAATAGATTTGGCAATATGAAGACCAAGACCTGATCCTTGAGTTTGATATTTCATTGCGTTAGTGGATCTAAAAAATTTTTGGAAAATATATTTTTGATCTTCTTTGGGAATTCCAACTCCGTTATCCTTTATTTCAAAATAGAGTTTTTTGCCCCTCTTCTTAAGTTTTATTATAACGATTCCTTTGCGTGTTGTATAACGAATAGCATTGTCTAAAAGGTTATCAATAACCAATTTTATCTGAGAGGGATCCGCAAGGACTTTGGGTAAATCTTCTTGAGCCTGAAATTTTAAATCGATATTCGAGGATTTAGCAAAAATTTCAAACTCTGAAATCAATTTTTGTGTTAGTTTAGTTAAAGAAATTTCTTTTTTATGTAAAGGAAAGTTTCCAGCATCAATTCTTGAAACAATCAATAAGTCCTGTATTAACTCTTCCATTCTAGCATTGTTTTCTTTTAAAATTCTAAAATATTCAGTCTGTTTCTCTCCAATCCGACCCAATCTTCCAGACATTAAAAGCTCAATTGTCCATCTTAAATTAGAAAGAGGAGAGCGTAGTTGATGTGAAACAATAGAAATAAATTCTGTCTTCATTCGGGCAACGTCAGCCATTTTTTCAAAACTTTGGGTAATAGTAAACGAAATGATAAATAAAATTGTACTTAACAAGAGTACAATTAAAGTTATAATTAAAGGGTCTACAACAAGACGGATGCCTATAACATACGTAACAATGGCTGTAATAATAATAATTACTCCCATCATTAAAAACAGGAATTGAGGACACCCCCAAAGAGGAAGTCTATATCTTTTACATTGATTGCGAACGTTCAATTGAGCAAGAATTTTCTTAAACATATTAAGTTATTATAACACATTGATATTAAAATTTAAAAATTGACCGAACACAATTTCTTTGCTAAAATATTTAGTAGTACAACGGGGTGTAGTGTAATGGTAGCACGAGTCCTTTGGGAGGATTTAGTCCGGGTTCGAATCCCGGCACCCCGATTAAAAATGTATCCTGTTTTCATTTGTATCCTGATACAAACATAAAAGAAGCTATAAATTATTGATTAAAAATAACAGGCATTTCTCAAAAACAATCTGCGGGTATAGCTTAATGGCAGAGCTTCAGGTTTCCAACCTGGTGATGAGGGTTCGATTCCCTTTACCCGCTTAAAACAAAAACCCCACCTAAACGGGCGGGGTTTTTGAAATCCTTTATTTTACAGATTCTTTTAAGCCTTTTCCTGCCTTAAATGTTGGTACTTTTTTAGCAGGAATCTTGATCTTGGCTCCGGTCTGCGGATTGCGACCTATTCTTGCTTTTCTTTTTGAAACCCTAAAGGTTCCAAAACCAGTCAAAACTACATCTTTACCTTTTGCTAAAGAGCTCGCAATTTCCGTTAAAATAGTGCATAGACAATCTCCAGCACATTTCTTTGAACATTTTACGTTTTTAGCTAAGGCTTTAATTAGGTCTTCTTTTGTTATCCTTGCCATATTTTTTTAAAAATTAGTTAAACCTTTCGACCTTTTATTTAATGATACTATTATACTACTTTAACAAAAATACTAAATTCTACAAGATTCCTCAGTATTTTTATTTCGCATATTTAACCACTCTATTCTCTCTTATCACATTTACTTTAATCTCACCAGGGTATTTTAATTCCTCTTCGATTTTCTCCGTAATTTGGTGAGCTAATTTGTGAGTCTTAACATCATCTATTTCATTCGGGTTAACAAAAACCCGTATCTCTCGTCCTGCTTGGATGGCATACGCTTTATCTACACCAGAGAAAGAAAGAGCGATATCTTCCAGTTCTTTTAATCGCTGAAGGTAATTCTCCAATGTATCTTTTCTTGCTCCAGGACGAGAACCTGAAATAGCATCAGCAACTCCTACTATAATAGCTTCGAGAGTCTCTGCGGGATATTCCTCGTGATGAGCTTTCATTGCTTTAATAACTTCTTCTGTTTCTCTAAACTTCTCTAAGATCCGTATTCCAATATCAACATGAGAACCCTGAATCTGATGATCAATTGCCTTACCAATATCATGTAAAAGTCCCGCCCTCTTTGCCACCTGGCTATCTGCCCCCAACTCCTCGGCTAGTGCTTCAGCAATGAGCGCTACCTCCATAGAGTGAAGTAGAACATTCTGACCATAGCTTGTTCTAAAATATAATCTTCCAAGTAATTGAATAAGTTTTTCATCAAGCCCTACTACCCCTATTTCATAAACTGCTTTATCTCCTGCTTCCTTAATTTTCTCTGCAATTTCTGATTTGGCTTCTTCGACTTTCTCTTCAATCTTAGCTGGTTGAATTCTCCCGTCATGGATTAATTTCTCAAGAGCGACCTTAGCAATCTGACGCCGAATAGGGTTAAACCCAGAAATAACTACCGATTCTGGAGTTTCATCAACTATGAGTTCTGTTCCGGTTAATTTTTCAAAAGCCCTAATATTTCTTCCTTCTTTCCCGATTATTCTCCCTTTAATATCTTCATCTTTAAGTAAAATTGTACTAGTGGTTATTTCTTGAGCTTGAGAGAGCGCACATTTTTGAATTGCAAGAGCTAGTATTTCTTTTGCTCTTTTGTTAAATTCTTCCATTCCTTTTGCTTCTAGTTTCCTTATTTTCTCCAGAATTTCTTCTTGATGCTCAACTTCAACCTTTGATAAAAGTTCTTGTTTGGCTTCTTCTTTGGAAAGTTTAGAGATCTTTTCTAATTTTTGTTCAGTTTCGTTTTTCAACTTCTCTAAATCTTCTTTTATTCCACGGAGTCGTTCTGCTTTTCGACGAATATCTCCTTCGTTTTTCTCTAATAGAAAAACTTTATTATCTAAAAGATGTTCTCTTTTTAATAAAATCTGTTGAGATCTTAAAAGCTCGCTTCGCCTTTTATCGCTTTCGTTTTGAGATCTGATAACAATACGCTCTGCTTTTTTTCGAGCCTCTTTTAGAATCGTCTCGCTTTCATTTTTTACCTGAGAAATTTTCTTTTGAAGTTTAGCTTCTATAGTACCAGCTCTTTTCTTTGCAATTGATTGACGAGCATAATAACCCAAAACAGATCCTATCACGACACAACCTATACTTATTAAAAGAAAAATAAATTGATTCATATTTTAAGTTTATTTCGCCTTAAATCTTGTAAAATAATTCGAGACGAGATAAATAGTTAGATTTTTCATTTTTAAAATTATTTTATTAAAAACAACTCATCCCCAGTGATGAGTTGCTTTATATCAAGTATTGGATTTTGGATTTTAGATGATCATTATCTAACGTTCTACTTCATTCGAACCACTTCATCAATAAGTCCATATTTTTTGGCTTCTTCAACTGACAAATAAAAATCTCGGTCAGTATCTTTCTCTACTTTCTCTAAGGATTTGCCTGTATGATAAGCTAAAACTTTATTAAGCTTATTTTTAATCTTAATAATTTGTCTGGCAGTAATCTCAATCTTTATAGCTTCCCCTGTTACTCCGCCTGCCACCTGATGAAGTAAAATTTCCGTATTTGGTAAAGCAAAACGTTTTCCTTTAGTACCTGCTGCTAAAATAATTGCTGCCATGGAACCTGTCAGACCGATACCAATAGTGGAAACAGGACACTTCACATATTGAATAGTATCATAAATAGCCAAACCCGCTGTAACTGACCCTCCAGGACTGTTGATATAAAGCTTGATGTCGCGTTTTTGATCTTTAGAGGCTAAATATAACATCTGGGCGATAATCAAATTAGCACTCATATCTGTAATAAAACCTGCGAGAAAAATAATCCGCTCTTCAAGAAGCCTCGAATATATATCATAAACGCGCTCACCACGCTGGGATTTTTCGACAATAGTTGGAATTATTGGCATTAAATTTTTTCTGAAAAGCTCTCAAGTTTTTGGAGAACTTTTTCATTGTAAATTACTCCTTTAGTATACTCTTGTAATTCGGGAATGTCAATTTTTTCTGTTTCAGTTCCTGAATGACTTTTTAAGGTTTTATTCACTCGTTCTTTAACCTCTCCCTCTGTTACCGTAATTTTTTCTTTTTTGCCAATTTCCCTTAAAATTAAAAAGTTCTTTACTCTTTTCTGAGCCTCTTTCAAGAAAGAATCTAATAACTGTTTTTCCGATTGTTTTATTGAGGTTAAATAATTTTCAAAAGAAATTTTAAGATTTTGATTTATCTTCTCTTTCAAATCTGCAAGCAACCTGTCTTTTTCAAACTCAATCAAGATTTCCGGGATTTCAAGTTTAGATTTTTGGGCTATTTTTTCTAAGATTTCGTTTCGCACCCTTTGACTTTCTCTCGTCTCTTTGTCCATTTTAAGTCCTTCTGTAATACTTTTCTTTAAAGAAGCTAAATCATCAAATTGGCCAAAACTATGAACGAACTCGTCGTTAATTTCAGGTATTTCCACTTTTTGAACTACTACCAGTCTCACTTTGAAATCAACTTTTTTTCCAGCTAGGTCTTTCCGAAAAAAGTTCTTAGGAAAAGGTAAAGAAAATTCTTTTTCTTCACCTGCTTTCATTCCTATTAATTTTTCTTCAAAACCCGGAATAAAGCGTCCGTTTCCTAAAATGAACTTATCTTTTATCTCTTTGGAAGAATCTATTTGAGGACTTTCATACTCAATTTCAACAAAGTCTTTTTCTTGAGCAGGTCTTTGTAACGCACTGAATTTTGCCCGGGATTTCTGAAGAAACATTAAAGAATCTTCTATTTCTTTCTGTGTGACAGAAACTTCTTTTCTTTTGATTTGAGGAGCAATCTTTTTGTAGTCTGGTAAATCAATCTCAGGCAAAACAAAAATCTTACACTTGAAAACAAAAGGGTTCCCTGGGGCCAGTTTAAAAATTGTAACTTCGGGCTTGGAAATCACTTCAAGATTGTTGTCTGAAACTATCTTGCCATAATTTTCTTTAACAGCGATTTCTCCAGCAGTTTTTAAAATTTGACTCTTATCCAATTTTGATTCAACCAATTCTTTGGGCGCCCTACCCTGTCTAAATCCTTTGACTTCAATATTCTTCCCTAATTCTGAAATAGCTTTTTTAGAATATTCATTAAAAACCTCTGTGGGAATTTCTACTGAAATTTTTATCTGGGATTTTGGTAATTTTGTTATAGAAAACTTCATAACCTAAATTTAGAGATTCTTATTTCTTCTCTTTCGGGCTTATTATATCAATCTTCCAACCTGTTAGATTAGCTGCTAATCTTACATTCCTGCCATCTTTACCAATAGCCAAAGAAAGTTGGTCTTCGGGAACCGAAACTTTGGCTGTATTCTTTTCTTTAATTTTTACTTCTAATACCTTAGCTGGGGACAAAGAATTAGCGATAAATTGTTCGGGATCTTCTTGCCACTCAACAACATCAATTTTCTCGCCTCCTAGTTCGTTGATCACTGCCATTATCCTAGTCCCCCTTTGTCCTACACAGCTTCCTATAGGATCTACACCTTCTTCAGAAGAAACAACGGCAACTTTTGTCCTAAAACCTGGCTCTCGAGCAATTGCTTTAATTACAACAGAACCCGTAGAGATCTCTGGAACTTCTAGCTCAAAGAGTTTAGAAATTAACTTTGGGTAAACTCGAGACAAAAGAACCATTGGTCCACGTGGAGACTCTTCAACTTTTAAGATGTAGAATTTCATTCGTTGCCCTGGACGATAATATTCTCCAGGGATTTGTTCCTCTCTATTTAGCGCTCCTAAAGTTTTACCTATGTCTATTAAAACAGTGGATTGTTCAATTCGTTGGACAATTCCGGAAACAATTTCTCCTTGCTTGGATCTATATTCATCATAAATTGTTTCTTTTTCTGCTTCTCGAATTTTTTGCAGAATCACCTGTTTTGCTGTTTGAGCGGCAATCCGACCATAGTCTTTTTGGGTTTTCAAGGGAATGTCCAATTCCTCCTCTGTTTTAATTTTAGGTTTTATCTTTTTCGCCTCTTTAATCATAATGTGCTTTTCTAGATTAAACACTAATTTCTTTTCTTTTTCCTTGCCCTCTGTGGTTTTACCAAAAGATTCTTTCAATTTTTCAAGTTCTTCTTCAGAAAGAATCATGGAATCATCAACTACTAATTTTACCTGCCAAAATTTAACATCGCCTGTTACAGGATTAAATTTAGCTCGAATCTTTTGTCCTTTCTTTCCGTAATCCTTTTTATAGGCAGCAGCAATAGCTGTTTCAAGAGTTTCGATAACTTTTTCTGGAGCGATTCCTCTTTCTTGAGCAATTTGATTCAAGGCTATGCCGAAAGATTTTATATCCATAATTTTAAGTATTAAATGTTAATTAAAATGTCCGCGGTCAAACGGACAGAAAAGTTTCCTGCTTTCACGACTAATCTCTTTTTAGCAAACGATACTTTCATTGTCAATATTTACTAATAATATGTTAATCTTCAAATAATTTTTGTCTGAAATTCTATATCTTTTGTTTCTAAGATTATTGTGTGAAATTTTTGTAAGGCTTGTAATTATCTTGGTCGATAGTGGACCTGGGCAGAATTGAACTGCCATCTGTGCAATGCGAATGCACTATTCTACCATTAAACTACAGGCCCTTAAGCCCAGTGTTGAGTATTACTTGCGTGAAAAAAGCGGGGCTAAAAGAATTTTCAATATTTTTAAACAGCGAGTGAGAATAAATATTGCCAATACCTCCAAAGTAATTATAGAAACTTCTCGCAATATGGTTGTGGGCACTCCTGTAACTGAATAAGAAAAATAATCTTTAGACATAAAGTTGATAATGTAAAGTAAAGTAGTAAGACTTATCCAGCCGTAGACAAAATATTCTCCTTGTCGTTCTGTTCTTCGCTTTCCCAACCATCGTATTAGTTCCTTGTGTAAAGAATAAATAAGTAAAACGCCCAAATAAAATAAGGTCATTCTGGTAGGCGAAAATAGACCGCGACTAAGGAACTCTATCAGCGTCATAGTCATTACTACAACTGTGACAATGCCACAAATCAGATAAAGGTGTCTGCTTATCCCGGCTTCAACTTTTCTTAAATGTTTAACTTGATTTTTAGCGCTCATGAATTTTATCGGGGTGCCGGGATTTGAACCCGGGCTAAATCCTCCCGAAGGACTCGTGCTACCATTACACTACACCCCGGGCTTATTTTAAGTCACCCAATATTTCTTCTTTGTCATTTTGTCTTTCTTCATCTCAATATCTATTCTCTCTTTTTTTGCTTTTTGGGCCAAAGAGGTTAATCCTTTTTCAGATAGCTTGCCTAGTTTTTTAATTTTGTTTTTTAAAAACTCTTGTTTATTTTTTTTAGGGTCTTCTAATACGTAACCTAAAATTATGTCCAACACTTGCCCCACCTTAAACCCTGGTTTTATTTTTAAAATATCCATTACATCATTACCGCTTACTTTCAACATTTTTACCGAAATAGGGTCTTGAGAAACCTTTTCAATTATATATCGTAAATGTCTCAACTTATATGGCTCAGCTTTTGGACAACCAGATCCTATTCGGTCACACATTCTTACTTGTAACAGCTCTTCAAGATTCTCTTGCCCAACCTGGCGAACTAATTTTCTCACAGAAGATTCTCCAACTTCGTCAACATTATAATAAAATAGATGATAATGAACAAGCTTAGCAATCTTTTCAATGTCTTTTTTAGAAAATTTTAACCGAGACAATATTTGACAAGTCATTTTTGCTCCTAATATTTCATGACTATAAAAAGTAGCATCAGGCCCTTCTCCATCTTTGACTCTTGGTTTGGCGACATCATGTAAGAGGGCTGCTAATCTTACATACTTGTTAAAGTCTTTTTTGGCGGCATATTTCAACGAAAGTGAACAATGTTCATAAACTTCATAAATATGATGTTTATTTTGACTGACACCATATCCTTCTTCTAATTCAGGAATAATATATTTCAATAATCCTAAGCGTCTTAAAATCTCTACACCTTCTGAAGCTTGTTCTGCCATAATGATCTTTAAAAATTCATCTCTTATTCTTTCTTGAGAAATTGCTTGTAACCAAAGAGAGTTTTTTTTAATTGCCTTGGCGGTTCTGGGTTCAATTTTAAAATCTAAAGTTGTAGCAAATCTAACCGCCCTCATCATCCTTAAAGCGTCCTCTGAAAATCTATCTTCGGCCCTTCCTACTGCCCGAATAATCTTGTTTTTTAAATCTTTCTGTCCACTAAACGGATCTATGATCTTTAACGAATCATCCATTGCCATCGCATTCACTGTAAAATCTCTCCTTGTAAGATCTTCTTCCAGAGTTTTAGCAAATTTTATCCTATCAGGATGTCGTTTATCAGTATACTTTCCATCAATGCGAAAAGTGGTAACTTCGATTTCTTTTAATTTTGAGTTTCTACTCCCGGTTAAAACCGTTACTGTCCCAAATTTATTATCAAAATAATTCTTGGGAAAAATTTCGCTAATTTCTCCAGGTTTAGCATTTGTTGTTATATCCCAATCCTCAGACTCTACCTCTCGTAAAAAATCACGGACACAACCTCCAACAATATATGCTTTGAAACCTTTTTTTTTGAGTTTCGCAATGATAGATTGAACTTCTTTGGGTGTCTGCATCACAACTTATATTAGCCTAGAAACTTGTTTTTTTCAACTTATTTGATAAAATGAAATAGGCCCCTGTGGTATAATGGATAACACGAGGCGCTTCGGACGCCTAGTTGAGGGTTCGAATCCTTCCGGGGGCATATAATATATACGATGTGTTGACAATTTAACAAACTACACAAATTTGTTATAATTAGAGAATATGGTAAAAAGAATATTTCTAATAACTATTTCGGTCTTATTATTGTTGTCTTTAACTCCTAATTTAGTATTAGCTAGTAGTAATTGTAATCCTTTTAATGGCCTAGTTCCTCCTCCCACAGGAGATGGTAATACATATACCATCGCGGATTTTTTTAGCTTAATTGCCGCTATAATAAATTTCATTATATTCTGTCTTGTTCCGCCGATTGCTGTTTTAATGTTAATTATTGGTGGATTGGTTTTTCTTTTTGCTGGAGGAAGTCCTCAAATTGCAAGTTTGGGAAAAAGGATTTTAATAACAACAATTATTGGACTGGCTATAGTTTATGGTTCCTGGATTATCATTGACATTATTGTAAAAGCTTTAGGTTATACTGGAGTATGGTCTCAACTGCCCGGATAAATTTTTCTTTCTAAGCCCCCATAACTCAACTGGTAGAGTAACGGCCTCTTAAGCCGTGAGTTCTAGGTTCGAGTCCTAGTGGGGGCACAGAAACAAGAAAGTTTGTTGCTTTCTTTTTATTTTCATTAAAAAGTTGTATAATTAGGTAGATAATTTAATTACAAACTATGCTTACACTAGAAGAAAAAGACAAAATTGTTAAGAAATATAAGGTTCATGATACAGACACTGGATCCTCAGAGGTCCAGATTGCTTTATTAACCGAAGAAATTAATAGGTTAGTTTTGCATTTAAAAAAGCATTCGAAAGACTTTCATTCAAAAAGAGGTTTAATACGAATGGTAATTAAAAGAAAAAAACTGTTGGGTTATTTGAAAAAAGAGTCGGAAAAAAGATATAAAAGTATTATTAAAAAAATAGGATTAAAAAAATAGTATGTTAAAACCAAAAGAACAAAGAGTAGAAGTTTTAATCGATGTCCAAAACCTCTATCATTCAGCAAAAAATCTTTATAAAGCAAAGGTGAATTTCCGAGAAGTTTTAAAGGAAGCTATTGCTGGAAGGAAATTTATTCGAGCTTTCGCCTATGTTGTCAGAACAAAAACCGGAACAGAAGAACCATTTTTTGAGGCTTTAACCAAATTAGGTATTGAAACGAAAGTAAGAGATCTTCAGGAATTTTACGACGGTCAGAAAAAAGCTGATTGGGATGTAGGAATAGTAATTGATGCAATAAGAACCTCGGCAGGACTAGATGTAATCGTTTTGGTTTCAGGAGATGGCGATTTCATTTCATTAGTTGAATATTTAAAAAACCAAGGAAAAAGAGTAGAAGTAATGGCGTTTGGTAAAACTACATCTTCTCATTTAAAAGAGGTAGCTGACGAGTTTATTGATTTAGATAAAAATCGGGTAAAATTCCTTTTTAAAAAATAAATGAAAAAAGATATTTTCCAAATGGAAATTGAGGGTCGTTCCCTCCAAATAAAAATAACAGATTGGACAGCCCAAGCTTCAGGTTCCTGTTTGGTTCGTTATGGAGACACTGAAGTTCTGGCAACTTCTGTAATGTCACCACAAGAACGCGAAGGTGTGGATTTTTTTCCTTTAACTGTTGAATACCAAGAAAGACATTATGCTGCTGGAAAAATCCTTGGTTCCCGTTTTATTAGACGAGAAACTCGACCCACTGAGGAAGCTATTTTAACTTCGAGAATGATAGATAGAAATATTCGACCAAGATTCCCTAAGAATTTTAAGAAAGAAGTTCAGGTAATTATAACTTGTCTTTCTTGGGATACTGAAAACGACCCCGATGTATTAGGAGCGCTTGCTTCTTCTGTAGCCCTATCAATTTCTGATATTCCATGGCATGGACCAATGGGTACTATAAGAGTAGGAAGAGTTGATAAAAAATGGATTATAAATCCAACCTATAAACAAAGGGAAGAAAGTGACTTAGATCTGGTTTTATCAGCAATAGAGAAGGATAAAGATATTTTAATTAATATGATAGAATTGGGAGCCAAAGAGATTCTAGAATCCGAAGTATTGGAGGCCACTAAGATAGCTAAGCCCTATCTTCAAAAAATTATTGATTTCCAAAAGAAAATTATTGAAAAAATCGGCAAAGAAAAAGTCGTTGTTACCAATTCGTCTGATCCCGAACTTGAAAAAGAAATTAAAGAATTTTTAGGAAAGAAATTGGAAGATGCGATGTTCATAAAGGACCACTTCAAAAATTCTGAAGAAACAAACAAAATACGTCAGGATCTTGAAAGTTTTGTTGAAGAAAAATATCCGGGAATGGATAAGACAACCTATGCTGTATCTGTTTTTGAAAAAGAACAAACAAGAATACTTCATGAAAATATTATTAAAAATGATAAAAGATTAGATGGCAGAAAACTCGACGAAATACGAGAAATTTCCGGTGATGTCGGATTCCTACCTAGAACGCATGGATCGGGTCTTTTTTACCGAGGTTTAACTAGAACGTTATCAGTTCTAACTTTGGGCAGTCCTCGTGACCAACAATTACTGGAAGGAATGGAAATTATAGGAAAAAAGAGATTTATTCATCATTATAACTTTCCCCCATATTCTGCTGGAGAAGTGGGCTTTTTAAGAGGACCAAAAAGAAGAGAAATAGGACACGGATCTCTGGTTGAAAAGGCTCTACTGCCTTTGATTCCAGATTTTGAACAGTTTCCTTATACAATAAGAATAGTTTCTGAAAGCTTATCAAGTAACGGTTCAACTTCTATGGCTTCGGTTTCTTCTACTAGTTTGGCTTTATTAGATGCAGGGGTTCCCATTAAGAGACCTGCTGCTGGAATCGCTATTGGACTAGTAAAAGACGGTTCGGAAAAATACAAAATTTTGACTGATATCCAGGGTCCGGAAGATTCTTTTGGTGATATGGACTTTAAGGTAGCTGGAACCTTAGAAGGAATAACAGCAATTCAAATGGATGTTAAAATCGATGGCATAACCGAGGAAATATTGAAAGAAGGTTTAGAAAGAGCGAAAAAAGCCAGAATTGAAATCTTAAACAAAATGGATAAAATATTATCAAAACCAAGACCTACACTTTCCTCTTTTGCTCCTAAAATTCACACCATTCAAATCAATCCTAGCAAGATTGGTGAGGTTGTAGGGCCACGAGGGAGTGTGATCAATAAGATAATTGAAGAATGTGGTGTGAGTATTGATATAGAAGATTCGGGTTTAATTTATGTTACCTCAGAAAATGCGGCTTCAGTCAAACAGGCAATGGATTGGATAAAAAAAATCACCAAAGAAGTGGAAATAGGAGAAATCTTTCAGGGCAACGTAAAACGAATTTCGGATTTTGGAATATTTGTTGAGGTTTTACCAAGACAAGTAGGGTTAGTTCGTATTCCAAATCTCGTCCCCTATGAAATCAAAAGAATAGAAGACATAGTTAAAGTGGGTGATGTTATTCCAGTGAAAGTAATCTCGATTGATAACTTAGGAAGAATTAATCTTTCAGCAATAGAAGCGGGGTTTAAACCTCAAAAAAAGCACTAAAAAATATTTGCTAAATTAAAGAGCCCGTTCAAATAATTTAAAGTGTTCGAACCACACCATATATTTATGCAAAAAAACATTAAAGAATCACAACTAAGAGATTTTTTGAAAAGAGCAGAGGTTCACACTATGAGACAAGATCTTAAGCGATTAAGAGAAATGGAAGCATTAAAGGAGAGGGAAAGAATAATCAAATTAAAAACAGGCGAAGTAAAGGAAAAAGAACAATTCGAAGGCGAAAAAAAAGAGAAATGGAGAATATTTAAAAAAGTAAGTGACGGAAAAAGAGAAAAGACAATAACCGAAATCAAACAACAAGCAGACGAGTCTGAAAAACAACAGATTTTTCAGTTTGAAGCGGAAAAACTAAAATTGAAAAACAAACTCGAGGAACTTCAACAAAAACAGGAGCCGCCTTTACTATTAGAAAAAAATAAGTTGTTGCGTAAAAAAACGGGATTAGAGAAAGAGATTGGAAATATTTTAAAGGACGAGAAAAAAATTGAAGACGAACAAAAATTTATTAGTGAAAAAGAAAGAGAGGCTAAAACACAAAAAGAAAAACAGAAATTTGAAAAAAGAAGATGGCAATTAGAGGAAGGAAGAAAAAAGATAGAAGTAAAAAGATGGGCAAAAGAAAAAGATATAGAAACATTAGGAAATCAAATAAAAGAGAATGAGGAAATTTATCAAAAAGTTCTGACAACAGAAAAAGGAATAGAAGAAAAAATACAAGAATTTGATGATTCTCTACAATCCATTTATGAAAAATTAAAAACAAGGGAACAAAAACGGCAACAAACAGAAGAAAAGCAAAAAAGATTAGAGTCTTTAAAACGGGCTGAAGAAGAAAGTAAAAGAAAAGAAGAAATCAGAGAACGAGAATGGACAAAAAGAAAACAAATCAGGAAAAAAGGATTTTTAAAGAAAATACCTGGTTTGGCTAAAGAAAAATTAATAGAAAAGATGGAAAAAGCTTCAGAAAAAGAAGAAAAGGAAAGAAAAAAGTTTTTAGAACGCGTTGAGGGGTGGGCAAAAGAAGAAAATAAGGAAAAAAAATCTAAAAAATAGTTTTGATTTATTGTATGAGTAAAAAGATAGTTCAAGAACTTAAAGAAAAATTAGAAAAAGAAAAAAACAATCTTGAGCAAGAGCTTAAAAAGTTTGCCACAAAAGACGATAAACCAAAAGGTGATTGGGATACTCGCTACCCGAAATTCAACGGAAGTGGAAGTCTTGAAGATGAAGCAGATGAGGTACAAGAATATGAAAAACTACTCTCTGTTGAATATAGCCTTGAGTTAAAATTAAAAAATGTTGATCTAGCCTTAGAAAAAATTAAGAAAAATAAATATGGAAAGTGTGAAAAGTGTGACAAGAAAATCAGCGTTGAAAGACTAAAAGTTTGTCCTGAGGCAAGACTCTGTATGAAATGTAAATAACGCGATTCAAAGTGGCACGATTCTAAAAATCTATCCAAAAACTACTATTGGGTTAGATGTAAAAATTATTGAAGTGGAGGTTGACGTTTTTTACCGCCTCCGCTTTTTAAAATAAAAAAAGAGGCTTAACCTCTGTTAGTTTTCTATAAAATATCAATTCTCTTTTTTAATATTCAATATAACTACCTGTCGAATAATTTCTTAAAGGATTTTTGGCGTGAGAAACCCCAAAATGTAAATGACAGCCAGTAGATCGACCCGCTCCTGGTGTTCCGGGCTGTCCTCCTATTAAGGCAATTTTTTGGCCTTGGTATACTTCATCTCCAGGACTAACAAAGCGAACTGAAATATGACCGTAATATGTAACAACGCCATTGGGATGTAAAATTGTCAGATGGCTTCCCATTCCTCCAAACGCCCAACGAGAACAAGAACTAGTCATTTTAACTTTTAAAACTGTGCCAGAAGCTGCAGCGTAAATCGGAGTTCCGCAATCATTAGCGACATCTACAGCATTATACCAATGGAGTCTTTGAGTTATTTTACCCTGGGTTGGAAAAATGAAATAACTGCTTCCTATGGGTACCTGAACAACCAACGAGGGTGTTTTAGGTATCACCCCGCCAGGAATAAGTAAAATGTCACCAATATAAATATCGCCCTCGTCTGAAAGTTCATTAAAAGCGAGAATTTCATCAGTTTTTCCTTTATATGTATTAGCAATTTCACTTACAGTATCCCCCGACTTAATATGATGTATTACTCCATCAATTGGCAAAATAACAAGTTTCTTACCAATAGTAATTGTATCCCCGCTAAGACTATTGGCGCCACGTAAAGTATCAAGGGAAATACCGAATTCATTAGCAATAGACCAAAGATTATCACCCTCTTTCACAATATATTCAATGATCTCGTTATGAGTTTCGTCAAAACTTTCACCAACAATAGCCCCTAATGCTTTAGAAGAAAGAATCTGAGGACAGGAAACTCCAACCAAACTGTTTTGTTGAATCACACTTAAATCAGGTGATTCCGGTAACACAACTCTTTTTTGGTCAAAAAATAGGTTCCCTTCTTTTGAGTTATCTAATTTTTCAAAAAGAGACTCTAAAAAAGCCCCTTCGTTACCTTGAATTAATTTTGTTTTGGAAACATCGGAAACAAGAAAAATTAAACTCAATAGAATAATTGACATTAATCCAAAATAAAAGAGGGGTTTTTTGAATAAACCGTTAGAATTCGCTCTATTTTTCAGTTTTTGAAATAGTTTAGGAATGTTTTTAATGATTTTAGGGTCCTTTTTAAGTTTAACATCATAATTATAAAGGTCAAGTCTTTATCCACAACCCCTTTTTTCTATGTTATTAT
>SDBT01000411.1_pt1 | contig 66943 bp, 74 predicted proteins | sample 2277101 | NCBI WGS metagenome assembly SDBT01 (sample SAMN10404973, study PRJNA504765) | marine sediment metagenome | isolation source: marine sediment core GS10_PC15, 103 cmbsf | place: Arctic Ocean: Southern Knipovich Ridge | collected 2010 | reverse complement strand
CGGCTAGTCCGTGTCCACGCTTGTTGAATTCGTTCACTTTGTCGTCTGTCGTCTGAATACCTAGCTCAATCCCTGTGACTCCGTAGCTTCGTAGGCGCTTCAATTCTTCTTCATCGACCCAGTCAGGGCGGGTTTCGACCCAAAGGCCCACACAGCGATTCTGTGCGGTCTCATTTTCTTTAATCAGCTCATCAAGGTCCAAATCTTTAAAACTTTCATCTTTATGTTCGGTGAATTCTCCCGGCCCTTCGTTTAAGGCAAGATAGATTCCTTTTAAGAATCGTTCCTGATACCATAATGGCACGGCGCCCCAAGTTCCGCCAGCGGTACGAATGTCGATTTTAGTGACATCATGACCTTGGGCCACCAGTCCATTCATCCTGGTCTTTACCTGTTTGTAGGCACTGAACTCGTTTCTTACGGCGCGCATCATAGCGGGCTCATTACTCAGATAGCTTTTGGGCATGCCTTTTTCGGTGGGGCAAAAAATACATTCACCTGGGCATCCTAGATCTTTTGTCAGCACGGTAATATTGGCAATGCCGGACATCGTTCGTACTTTCCTTTTTTGAATCACTTTAAGTACACCTGCATTGGGTTCGATTTTTTTATCGTCTATGAGTTTTCGATAAGCCTGAATCAGTTCCAGATTTTTGGGAAGAATGCCTCCATTTATCTTGGTGAGGGCGTTGCGAATAGCTTTGAGTTTTTTTTCGTCCAAGCTATCTTCCTTGTTTGCTGCAAGGATAATCTTTTTGGCCAGAGGAATCATTGATTTGCGGACGGAATAGATGGACATGAAAATAGATAGATGGTGGCTCAATTTAACATAATCTTGAATATAAGTTTATGCCTATTTCCTCTTCACCCTCAGCACAATACCCAGAACAAATGATAGAAAGAATATGGTGACTATGGCCCAGAATTTGCCCTGAGTACCAAGGAATAGAGCAGAGATGCCGAAGGCGCCTGCGAGTGCATAAATTGAAACAAGTACCTGTCTTTCGCTCATGCCAAATTGCAGCATGCGGTGGTGCAGGTGCACAGCTTTTCGGTCCCTGTCCCATTCTCCGCCCTTCCAGGGGGCTTGTTTGTTGTAAATTCGGTGCACGATGACGTAGATGGCATCCATAATCGGAAAACCCAGAATCAGGAAGGCAGTTGCGATCTTTCCGCCGGAAAAAATGGCAAGCACGGCCAACAATAATCCAAAAAACATCGATCCAGAATCGCCGATGAGTATTTTTGGTGGGAAGAAATCAAAGAACCAGAAGCCAAGAGCGATCATGGCGACGATAAGGGCCAGAGTAGCGGTCTCTGGCTGGTCAACCATATCTGAAATACTCAAAAAGAAGATGGTCAGGCCGCCGATGAAGGTCATTCCGCTGGTCAGACCCGGTATGCCGTCCATCCAGTTCATGGTATTTACAATCAAAAGAATCCAGATGAGTGTGAAGATTCCGGAAAAGGCCATAATGGTGATTGCGGATTCTCCGAATTCTAGTACAAATTTAAACTGGTCTAGCGCAATGTAGCCACCAAAGGGATTGGTAATCGTTTCGACCCCGATTCCTGCAACGACCATAACCAGGGCTACCATTACCTGAACAATTATCCTTAGCGAAGGTGGCAAGCTTATGCGGTCGTCTATGAAACTTATTAATACAAGGATGCCGCTACCAAATAGCAGGCCTATAAGTTTAATCGTCGGTTCAAAAAAAATCAGAGCAAGAAGAACAAATATTATCCAAAGCAGGATTCCTCCCGGGTAGGGTATAGGCTTTCGTTTCAGTCCGTACTTCTTGGGATTGTCTAAAAGACCCAGTTTCGGAAAAACCTTGAGCGCGATGAGCGTCGACAAAATTGTGAGACTTAGAGCCGAAATTGCTGGCAAAAAATATTGCATATTTTAGTATCCGCGAGTTACCAGTTTGATTCCCATAGGGCTTCAAAAATTTAAGTCTCCGGAACTGGCTGGTGGAGAGTATGGCGCGGGGTCGTCATAATTTGTACTGTCACTTGGCCCCATTCTAAACAAAAGAAATATTGAAAAGATGATGATAATTAGGGCAATAAGACCAAAGACGCCACATACGTATTTAAAGCGATGGCTCAGATAGCTGAACTTTACGGCATGTCTTAAAATCAGACTGCTAACAATCAGAAAGACGATGAGAAGCAAAATGTATATAGCTATAGCGGTTCCCATAGAAACATTTTAATGCCAAGTTATATTAGCATAAAGCTTAGTTTTTTTAAATTTTTAGTTTTGACTTAAAATTGCTATAATTTTCCAGTAATAAAGCGATTTTATGAGTGCAACAAACCCCTCACTTGAAGTGAAACGTCACAGTCTGGCCCATATTCTGGCTCAGGCAGTGGTAGATATGTTTCCTGAAGCCAAATTGGGCGTCGGGCCGGCCATCGAAAATGGTTTTTACTATGATTTTGAATTGCCCAGAACTCTTGTTCCGGAAGATTTGCCGATTATAGAGAAGAAGATGAAGCATATTGTGAAGCAGAACCAGGAGTTTACCAGCAAGGAAGAGCATGTTGATGAAGCAATTGAGTATCTAAAAGAAATCAAGCAGCCGTACAAGGTGGAACTTGCTGAAGGTTTTAAGGCTGACGGTATAAAGGAGGTCGGTTTTCATCGCAATGGCACCTTCGTGGATCTTTGTCGAGGTGGTCATATCAAATCTACTAGTGAAGTGCCTGTAGGTACCTTTAAATTAGACCGAATTGCGGGTGCTTACTGGAAAGGGGACGAGAAAAATCCTATGCTCCAACGTATTTACGGTCTTTCTTTTGAAACCAAAGAGGAATTGGATCAATTTTTAGTGATGCGGAAGGAAGCAGAGAAGCGGGATCATCGAAAGCTGGGGAAGGCTTTAGATCTTTTTTCTTTTAACGAAAATGTTGGCCCCGGACTTCCTCTTTGGCATCCAAATGGCACCGTTTTGATTGAAGAGCTCGAAACTCTTGCTAAAGAAATGGAATTCAAAGCCGGTTTTAAGCGTGTTCGCACTCCTCATTTAACGAAGGGCAAGCTTTATGAGCTATCTGGTCATTTGGCGCACTACAAAGACAGCATGTATCCGCCTATGCAGCTTGATGGTGATGCAGAGCCTTATTACATGAAACCGATGAACTGTCCGCATCATCATATGATTTTTGCGGCCAATCCAAAAAGTTATCGTGATTTACCACTACGTTTGGCTGAGTATGGAACTTGCTATCGTTACGAAGATTCAGGTGCGCTGTTTGGGTTGATGCGTGTTCGTATGCTTCAGATGAATGACGCTCATATTTACTGTACTGAAGATCAGTTTGAGGATGAATTTGTTGCAGTGACGGAAATGTACCTCAAATATTTTAAGCTTTTTGGTATCAAAAAGTATGAAATGAGATTTTCTATTCATGATCCAAAGAAATTGGGAGAAAAGTATCTGGATGATGGTGATCTCTGGTTGAAAACTGAAGATATGGTGCGTAAGGCTATGAAAAAATCAAAGGTAAAATACACTGAAGTCGCAGATGAGGCTGCTTTTTATGGGCCTAAAATAGACATTCAGGTATGGAGCGCGATTGGTCGAGAGTTCACTTTGTCTACTAATCAGGTCGATTTTGGAATTCCCAAGCGAATGGGTCTTAGCTACGTTGATGAAAAGGGTGAAGATAAGGCACCGTTTTGTATCCATCGTGCACCGCTTAGTACTCATGAGCGTTTTATCGGCTTTTTGATAGAGCACTTTGGCGGGGCTTTTCCGGCCTGGCTCGCTCCTGTGCAGGCAGTGTTGGTTCCGGTGGCGGATGCACATGAGGATTATGCTCATGAACTTGAGAAGGAAATGTTTGAGAAGGGGATTCGGGTGGAGGTTTTGGCAGCAGATGAAACGCTTGGTAAGCGCATTCGTAATTCAGAAAAGCTGAAGATTCCTTATATGCTCGTAGTTGGTGATAACGAAGTCAAGAATAAGTCAGTTACTGTGCGTTCTTATCATTCAAAAGAGCAAAAAGAGCACAAAAAAGACGCCTTCCTGGAGTCTCTTTTGACGGAGATTAAGGAGAGGCGCCTTCCTTAGTTTATTCCTATCTTCTTAGAGTTGCTGTAACCTTTTTCTTGCTTCATCTGCCTTACGTTCTTTAGCTTTTCTCGCACGTTCCTCCTTTTCTCTTGGAATTTCGCCCCTTCTGTCTTTGATCATTTCAACCACTTCGCCACTTCCGGGTTTTCCTTCAATTTCTACAACGTCCCAGTCACTTTCGTTTTCTTTAGTTGCGTGAGCGACGGTTATCTTCTTGACCATTTTTGCGCTCCTGGGTTTTTTGCCGTCGTGTAATTCGTTGTAGACGAATACTTCTAATTTCTTTTCGTCGTTTATAGCATTAATAGCTCTAGATATCCTTGTGAGCTTATCTTCTAGGCTAAGCTCTTCCCTTCTATTATTTAAGACATTGGTCAGTTTTTCGGAACCTGTCTTACCTTCTATAATGTGAGCAATCCAGTTATTAAAATAGTTACCTGTGGTTTCTTTTCGGGTATAACCGGCTTTACCAATTCTGCTTGCCAGCTTATCAAGATATTCATTATTTGAAGCGTCTTTGATGTCTAGTGCAAAAACTAGTACATCCTTTTTTGAGTTGAAGGCATTAGCTAGTTCCAGGCTACCTAGCTTACCATTAATATCCTCAACTCCTTTTTTGGTTTTTACAATATATTCTACATCGTGGCAGTCTTGTGCTAATGCCCTTAGCCCATCTAATTCTTCAATTGATTCAACTTTCGCAATAAGTTTATTCATAAGCTCCATCTCTCTTTCTTCGGCAATATTCCGGCTTTGCTTAACTTCTCGTTGAGGTCCCGTTGGAGAGTTATTGCTTATTTGTGGAACTTTGTGCTCTATAATAGCTCCGGATTCCTTCGCGGCCTTTTTCGTTAAAGTTTGATCAACTTCTCTTCGGTTTTCTACTACGCCTGATTCAGGCGCTTTCTCTTCAGTGTCTTCAGAAGTGATTTCAGGATTATCAAAATCAGCTTCAACTGCATCAGCTGCTACGTAGATCTTTTGCTTCTTGTGCACTAGTCATAATATTGTGATTAATGATTATTAATGAATATCACTATATCACATAATTATTATTATGTCAAGGGGTAGTTCCTGAATTCCACTTTGAGGTGCAATTTGATGGTGGGATGGGGTGTAGGGATTGACATATTTAGAATAAATGATAGAATACTGTTCTTTACGTTTATCAATACTTATGATCAAAACCCAAGAGGTAAGAAAAATAGGTCAGGCTATTATTGCTGAGGTGCAGAAGAATGATGTGATGGTATATGAGCAATATAGGGCAAGAATTTTCAATTTATTGAGTGAGATGAATTTGCTGAGTGATGATCATGTTAAGGAAATTTCTAGATATGAGGGGTATTTAGATTGGTTTGATAAGATTTCAGATCAGTTTTCCACTCAGCGCTCAATGATCAGTGTGCCTTTTCATAGCATGACTCCTCTTAGCCCTGACATTTACTCTGTTACCATAGACCCCTCTATACCAGAGGGTTATTGTGATGCGCTTCGAAGGGGTATCGATAATGATGATTTGACACCAGCTGAATTTAGAGAAACTGCGGCTTTGCGATCATTTAATTCACTTTTAGTTTCTCTTAGGACTGGCTATGTTGCGCCTATTGGATGTACAGGGGGTGCTCGTAGAAAATTGGCTGAGCAGGCAATGGCTAATTTGTTTGGACAGCATGAATTGAGTGAGGGTCCGCTTTATGGTTGCTTAGGACGATTTAGAAATGGCACCCTTGATTATGAGGACGCCTTAGATAAAATTATACCTTATGTTGGATCTGTCATTATTGTGCCCGATTCCAAGGTTTTTGCTTCATCTACTTTTACTTTGGGTGATTCAACAAATGGTGGATTATTGAATATTGAGGGGGGTAAGGTATACAAAATATCACATCCTTCTTTGAAGGATGGAGTGTCGCAGGAGGAAATGATTGGGCGCCTAATTTTACTTGAGCAGAATTATCCCTTTTTTGATTACAAGCTGACGAAGGATGGAGAACGTCATATAATTGAGTGTATGACCAATATTAAGATGGTTAAGGCTAGTTTGATGACCAGTGATCCCGCAATTAGGCTTGAGATGCTTTTATGCGCATTAAAGGAAAGAGGATTACTTGCAACAGATGAATTTATAGAAGTTCAAATGTTTCATTATCCAGATTTGAGCGAATTCAGGGTCGCAATTTTGGAAGAATTTGAGAGTTTGTGGCATAAGTTAAGGGAATTATTTGAAATGTGCTACGTGACGCAGTCAACTTGCACAAATAGATACGATATAATGAAGATTTTGAACGAAGTTGAGTTTATATAATTTGCTGCAGGCTTTTACTTTTTAAAACTTGTAGTGTACAATGTAAATAGGCATAAGACAAGCAGAGAATATGAAAGGTCCAATAAAAAAGAGTTGGAATGAAGTTGCCAATGATCGGATTCTTCCGAGAGAGGATGAGAGGTTGGTGATATGTAAAATCAGAATCCTTGAAAGAGATCGCAAGCGAATTGTACAGATAGTGGCTCTAGATGATCAGCATGGAGATGCTTGGTATGTTGATAGTACTGGTGAAATGCGGTTTGATCGATATTCTCAAAATGCTGATAGGGTTTCAAAAATGTATTTGGAAAGCGATTTTGCTGGGCGTTTGGTGAGTCGAGATAAGATTGCGAGGTTAATACAGGTGGCTCGTGAACTTGTTGAACGTGATTCAGATATCAGTGAGATTGATTTATCGAATCATAAGGAAATTAGAAGTATCGTTGAATCTTCAATAGAGGGTGCGAGACTTCCCTGCATGTATATGATTCCACCTGTGGAGAGGCATGAATCCTTTTAGTCTAGAACAAAAATGTCCAAAACTGCTTTACTGGTGGCTAGCAGTTCTCTTGTTTTGAATTCGAATATCTTTATGTAGATGTGCTTGTCCGCTGTTATGCCTACAGCATCAATTCCTTGTGTGTTGGCAATAAAAAGCGCTCTGGGCAGGTGGTATTTTTGGGTTACGATGATTACAGATTTATTCAGCTCGGCAATGTTTGTAACGGAAGCCATTGTATTTAGGCCTGTGGCATCCTGTGCTATGGCTTCCGGTGGAATATTGTGCTCTATGGCGTAATTCTTCATCGCTTCTACCTCATTTTGCGCACCGCTCATTATAAGAACGCTGATTTTTTTGGCTTCATAAAGCTCAACGGCGGTATCTACCCGGTCGCGTAGTATGTCGGACAGTCGATCGCCATAGGCAGCGGCACCCAAAACAAGTCCAATCTCTTTTTGAGGAATTTCTTCGACAGTTTCGTATATCTGGTCAGCTGTTTGTACGCCGATAATGGTACTTCCCATAAAAGGAGTGGCCAGCATCATAATCAGAAGAGTACTAATTGTGATTATGCCTTTTCTATCCATAGCTTGCACAGTTTACCACAAAAGAGAAGTCTGATAGAATCTTCCTGTGCCCGGGTGGCGGAACTGGTAGACGCGCACGACTCAAAATCGTGTTCCTTCGGGAGTGAGAGTTCGATTCTCTCCTCGGGCACCACTATTTACCATCATCAACCACTTCACCTTCCTCGCCTTCATCTTCATCTTTTTTCTCGCTCTCTTCTTTATTATTGTCGGTGACTTTTACATCATCGTCCTCTTTCTTAGTGTCGTCGTTAGCCTCCTTGTTTTCGGCTTCCTTGTAGATCTCGGTGCCGATTTTCTGGGCTTCTGTTTCCAATTCTTCAGTGGCTTTCTTAAGCGCATCATTGTCGGCTTTTTCGTCTTTCAAAAGCTCTTTGAGCGCGCTGATCTTCTCATTTACAGGCTTTTTAAGATCATCTTTGATCTTGTCATCATTTTCACGCATCGTTTTTTCAAGCTGAAAGACAATAGCATCAGCCTTGTTGCGAACTTCAACACCTTCCTTCTTCTTCTTATCTTCATCGGCGTGAGTTTCGGCGTCCTTTTTCATATTTTCGATTTCTTCATCACTAAGTCCGCTGGCTCCCTGGATGGTAATCTTCTGTTCTTTGCCGGTTCCTTTGTCTTTGGCGGTTACATTCAGGATTCCGTTGGCATCAATGTCAAAAGTTACTTCAATTTGTGGTACACCTCTTGGCGCTGGTGGAATTCCATCCAGAATAAAGCGACCGAGTGATTTGTTGTCAGCGGCCATTTCACGTTCACCCTGAACCACGTGCACATCTACACTTGGTTGATTGTCAGCGGCAGTAGAGAAAGTCTGTGATTTTGAGGTAGGAATAGTGGTGTTGCGTTCAATTACGCGTGTAGCAACGCCTCCTAGTGTCTCAATACTGAGTGATAGGGGAGAGACATCCAAAAGCAATAGGTCTTTTACATCCCCCATCAAAATTCCGCCCTGAATGGCGGCACCGATGGCCACTACTTCATCTGGATTGACTCCCTGATGAGGTTCCCTTCCAAAAATCTCCTTAGCAATTTTAAGTACTGATGGCATACGGGTCATTCCTCCTACCATCACCACCTCATCGATGTCGCTGGCCTTGAGTTTTGCGTCTTTTAAAGCCTTTTCACATGGTTTTTTGGTAGCCTTTACTAAATCATGAGTCAGCTCCTCTAATTTGGAGCGAGATAGTTTGACATTAAAGTGTTTTGGTCCGCTGGCATCAGCTGTAACAAAAGGCAGGTTGATGTCTGTTTCTTGCGCACTGGATAACTCGATTTTTGCTTTTTCAGCGGCTTCTTTGAGTCTTTGCAGGGCCATCTGATCTTTAGAAAGGTCAATGCCATCGGATTTCTTGAATGCATCTACCAGATAGTCGATTATTTCCTGGTCAAAGTCATCACCACCTAAATGCGTGTCTCCGTTAGTAGAAATTACTTCGAATACTCCATCTCCCAGCTCCAAAATAGAGATGTCAAAAGTACCTCCCCCCAAATCGAATACGGCAATCTTCACATCATTCTTCTTCTTGTCCATTCCATAGGCCAGAGCGGCTGCTGTGGGTTCATTGATGATTCTTTTAACTTCCAATCCAGCTATTTTACCGGCATCTTTGGTGGCTTGTCTTTGAGAATCGTTGAAGTAGGCAGGAACCGTAATAACGGCTTCAGTTACAGGCTGTCCAAGGTAGGCTTCTGCATCAGCTTTAAGTTTTTGAAGCACGCGGGCAGAAATTTCAGCGGGTTTGAACCATTTGTCACCCATTTTAATTTCTACTTGGTTATTATTCCCGGATTTGGTTTCAAAAGGCATCATTTTTGCCTCTTTTTCTACTTCGTCCAGTTTGTGTCCAATGAATCTTTTGGCAGAAAAGATTGTGTTTGTTGGATTGGTTACTGCCTGACGTTTGGCGATCACGCCAGCTAGCCGTTCACCGTCTTTTTCAGCCACGGTAGATGGAGTGGTGCGATTGCCTTCGGCGTTTGGAATTACAACTGCTTCACCACCTTCCATAACGGCCATGCATGAGTTAGTAGTACCTAAGTCGATTCCGATTATTTTTCCCATTTTCGTTGATTAATTACGATTTAAATTTAGCACTCACCATTATAGAGTGCTAATTGTATCTGTCAATTATTTTTTTGATCCATCACCTACCATTACCCTGGCCACTTTTATTACATCATCAAATAAGGTATAGCCGGGTTCAAATTCCTCTACAATCACATCCTTTTCGCCCGGGCCGGTTAGAATGGCTTCGTGTACTTTGGGGTCTAGTTTTTCGCCTACTGTTTTGATCCTTTCAATACCCAATTTCTCGAAAGTCTTGATCAGGTTATCGTGAATATGCAGCATCCCCTTTGTCCATTCATTGTCCTTAAGCTCTTCCGGCAGGTGGGCTACACTTCGGTCCAAATTGTCTAAGATAGGCAGGATGGTTTTAAGAAGCTCTGCGTTTGCATATTTTACAAAACTACCCTTTTCATCTTCGCTTCTTCGCTTAAAATTCTGCAAATCGGCCATGGCCCTTGCCAGTTGTCCTGTCAGCTCTTCGATTTTGGCATCTTTTGAATTTTCGTCATTTTGAACCGCCTGATTTGCTTCATCTTGGACTTTTGCGGCTTCAATTTTTTCATTGAGATCGTCGGCCATACTTAAAATAGCTTTATAATTTAAATTAAGCACATTTTATCAGCTTGTAGGGCTTAAATCAATGCTCTAGAAGCTGACAGATGTCACGTTGCTACAATTAACAGCACCCAAGCGCTGAATAACACACATTCTGTAATAGTAAGTTGTTCTGGAGGCAACCGTTTTATCTACAAAATTGGCCGCATTCTTGTTAGACGAGGAAAAGGCGACTGAGTCAGCAGGATAGGATGGGTTACTGTTCTTACTGGATTTTACGAGTTTGTAGAACTGGAAGTTATCGCTGGCGCAGGGGGACCAGTTGAGTATGATTGCATTCAGTTTGCTGTCCTTGTATCCGCTTAGGCCAGTGCTACAAGTACCGGAAACAAATTCTGTTGAAGGCTTTGTTGTTGTGGCAGGTGCAGTGTTAGTTTCAGCAGGTGTTGGCACGACAGTTGCTTTGTCAGTTTCTTCCATAACCTCTTCCATAACCTCTTCCATAACTTCTTCCTCAATAATGTCGACTTCCTCTTTGTCACGCATAACAAAGGAGGTCAAGGCGATTCCTATTAGAAGAGCAACAATGAAAGTGATGATTTGATTAGATGAAATTTTCATAGTGTGAACAGTTAAATGGTGCTTCCGTCATTATATATCAATTGCTTTTTGAAGGGAAATTTGTTAAAAAAGATAAGCTAGGTACCGTGGTGAAGTGGTCTAACACAGCGGTTTGCAAAACCGCCATTCGTGGGTTCAAATCCCACCGGTACCTCCAATCTCAATTCTGAACATCTGTCTATCGCAGTCTAAAGCTCGTTACACTAGCACCCACTTGGTCGCGGATTTCTTTAGGGGTGCTGGGCAGCATTCCACCCGAAATAATGTATGCGTCTTTGCCCTTGACAGCATAAAGCTGAATGAAGCGAATAAGTTTTTCTGTTGGATTAAGCCTTGCCTGAAAAATATGGACCATGGCAGGAGTTCCCGCTAGATCTACCTGAGCTTCCTGTATTTTTTCGTAGTCTGTTAAATTCTGGGCAGCCAGATTTATGTTAGCTCTTGCATAGTCGATTGAGGACACTTCAGCGGTTAAATCTTCTTTAACTACGTTTACATTGATGAAAAAACCGTCATAGGCCTCGGGTGTGGTAAAAGCGACCAGTGTTTCTTTGGGTACCTCGGGATAAAACTCTGATTGGGTGATGATTTTCCAGTCAGGATTGATATTTATGGTAAAAATACCTCCTTCATAGACTTTAAGACTGTTTTCCGGGCTGGTTTCGGAGGCACATCCATTCAAAACAGCGGTGAACATGACAATTGCCAGAACCGCCAGAGTTTTTTTGATGAAATTTCGCATTTTTGTTTTTTTATTTCGAAGATATCTTAGCATAATTCCAAGTTTTGTACTAAAATAAATTTGATTAAAAAACATTATGACATTTCTTCATCAATACCCCATCATCATTCCTTTTATTGCCATTCTCGCTGCCGAGGTGCTTAAGGTTACGATAGATCTTATTAGAAGACGATCAAAGCCTAGATTTATAAATCCTGGCGGAATGCCAAGCGGTCACTCAGCCTTTGTCGGTTCACTGGTGGCAGTGGTGGCTTACAGGGAGGGGATTGAAAGTACAGTGTTTATGATTTCCGCAGTCATCGCTTTGGTTGTTATGTACGATGCCATTACTCTTAGGAGTGAATCAGGCAAACACGCTACATTCATTAATAAGCAACACGGATCGAAGCTTGAAGAATCTTTGGGGCACAATTTGTGGGAAGTGATTGTAGGTGCTGTTTTTGGTGCGGGGCTGTCTTTTGTTCTTCTGGTCGTTTAGCTGGACAAAGTATTGTGAGGTTTTTTCATCTTGACTTATTTTAAATAACCTATACCCTAGGTCATGGTTACTAAAATTTTAATACATGCAGCCAGACTATAAAAAAAAGACACTTTCTCAGCTCAAAAAGGCGGAAGGTATGCTGAAACGAGTTGTTAAAATGATTGAGAATGATGTCTATTGCATAGACCTTTTGCAGCAGTCCTTAGCTACTGTTGGTTTAATGAAGGCTGCCAATAAGACTATCCTGGAAAACCACTTGAATTCATGTTACAAGGCTGGCATGCTGAGTGGCAGTAAGAAGAAGCAGGATGCTTTGATTCAGGAACTTTTACGAATTATTAACAAGGCTTAATGAGGAATCTCTTCATTTCATTCATCGGATCGGTTGTTCTATTGAGCGGTATGCACGTCATGCCTACACATGCTATGGACCATGATGAGACCATGTCGATGATGTGTTCTTCTTGTGTTCAGGCAAACCAAATGGATGGGCACTGTGATGATGATGCGGATAAGAGTGAGGCCAATAGCTATTCCTTACCTTCTGCGGATGATTGTGACTGCAGTTTTGAGTCACCCGAAAATAATCATCATGAGGGTATGATTCAAGCACCCGTTCAGTTCTCGAAAACTAAAAGCGTTCCTGTAGGCTGTATTTATTCAATGAGCGTGACAGATGATAGTGGTGAGGAATTTTATTCGGAGTTAAGTATTAATGCCCCTCCACCTGCTTTCATAGTGGCCATCAACACTGTCAGACAATTGAAGTAGATTAGGCATTTTCAGTCGCTTTGCGATTGTTTTTAGTCTTAATCTACTTTTTAATATGTCAAAAAAAAGCCCACTTCAATTTTTTTCCATCGCCTTGCTCGTCAGCTCAATTATTTTGGGTGGCAGCTTGGTCTTCATTACAGTTTATGAAAGCGGTAGTGCATCTGCTGCAGATGGCCATACAAGAATTACGGATGATAAGAATAACGTATACGTTGTTGAAAAGGATGAGCCGTTAAAAGTAACAGTGGTCAGTGATTCAACATGTGAAGGCTGTGCCACCGAATATCTGGAAGAAGTACTTAAAAAGCAAACAGGACTACCACTAGCTGTTAGGCGTCTTGAGTTTGAATCAGAGGATGCTATGCAAATAGTCGCATCAAATAATGCTGAGTTTTTGCCTTATCTGTTAATTGACAGACTGGTAGAGAATCGGTCGAATTTTGTACACTTAACACATCACCTTATCACTAAGGCTGAAGACGGCTATTACCTTGATTTGGTAAAAATGGGTGCGCCTGTAGGTCGATATCTGGATGCAACATACTACAGCAAAGGTGATTCTGAGGCACCAAAAATTATTGCAGATGAAGAGAGCTATGATTTTGGTGATGTCAGATTGTCCGATGATAAAGTAAGTACAGAATTTATCATCAAAAATGAAGGTAAAAGCCCTCTTGAATTCCTAAATGCCAATACATCTTGTGGCTGTACCTCGGCACAGATTGTAGCAGGCGAAGAAACCAGTCCCATTTACATGATGGCCGGCCATGGTGAGCCTGTTAAGTGGCGTGGTTCGCTGGCTCCGGGAGAAGAAGGGAAGATCATTGTGCACTACGACCCCAGCGTCCATCCTGAGCTCAATGGTGATGTAACTCGCGACGTGACGATTGATACGAACGACCCCAATACGCCTCAGCTAAAATTAAAAATAAATGTAAACCAAATTGCAGATTAATTAATAACAACCATGCGAAAATTATTTATCATTCTCACCGCTTTTTCAGTTCTTGTGCTGGCTGGATGCAGCACAACGGTACGATCTCCACGCGTATCTGTTAGTCCATCAAGCTATAATTTTGGCGATGTTGTGCAAAGCGAAGGAACTGTTTCCACAACCTTCACCGTTAAAAACACGGGCGGGGAAACGCTGACGATCAATCGTCTGTCCACCAGTTGTGGCTGCACAACGGCTGAAATGAATAAAGATCCTCTTCAGCCAGGCGAGAGCCGGGAAATGACAGTAACGTTCGATCCCATGGTTCACCCGGATCAGTTCGGAAAAATAGAACGAGTGGTTTATTTACAAACAAGTGATCCCGATCGTCCGGAGATCGAAATAGACATAACTGGTAACGTAATAAAATAATTATGAAACGAATTCTAACCATTTTAATCGGAGGCCTCATTATTCTTGCGGGCATTCACTCCGTTCACTCCGCCCATGCTGCCGAGCCAAACGCGAAAAGCATCACCGTTTTCTTCAATGAAGCCTGCCAGGACTGTGGCCATCTGGTCAAAGAAAAATATCCCGTCTTGTTCGGCGAATATGGCTATGAGCTGGAATTACGCGATTACATTAATGAGCGGGAAAATAGGGTAATCCTGAATGAGTTTAATCAAAAATGGGGCGTACCATTTGAACTCCAAAGCCATATCGAGGCCTTTATCGGTGACCGATTGCTCATTGGTGGACATGTACCCGAAGCAACCATTCGGTATGTAATTGAAAATCCTGACGTCTACGATCGCCTGCTCATTTACCAGGACAAAATGCATGGCGAAGAAACCGACTACAAAGTTTGGGATTTTGAAGGAGAAATCAAAACCTATGCCATTGATGAGCCGATTACCACTTATTTTGAGGAATCTAAATCAGCCTCTGGTCAAACAGGAGAGCTAGTAAAAAGTCGTTCATTTTGGGGGCTCTTTGGTGTCATTACCGGTTCCGCCTTCTTAGACGGCTTGAATCCCTGCGCCTTTGCCGTTCTGCTGTTCTTCATCGCCTTCCTATATACCATCAAAAGAACTAAGGCGAGTATTTGGAAGATGGGACTCACCTACATTTTTGCGATCTACCTGGCTTACTTCCTGATCGGGATCGGATTGGCGCAGGCCTTTATCATTACCGGCGCCCCGCACTTGATGGCGAAAGTTGGCGCCTACCTGGTAATGGTACTTGGGGTAATTCAACTCTTGGGAACCATCTATCCAAAATTCCCCATCAGACTTCGTATTCCTGTCGACACGAAGGCGACGCTCGAAAAATGGCTCTATAAAGCCACATTACCGGCATCATTTATCGGTGGCTTTATTGTTGGTCTCTGCACCTTTCCATGTTCCGGCGGGATTTATGTTGCCATCATCGGCCTACTCGCCAGTTCACAAACTTACCTCAGGGGATTTGGATGGATGGTCTGGTACAACCTTATTTTTGTTTCACCGCTTATCATCATGCTTCTACTTTCTTCAAGCGCCCGTGCCACCGATCATTTGCAAAGATGGGAACGTAGCAGTGCCAAACTAACCAAAATCATTATTGGCCTCACCATGATTGCTTTGGGAGCCATCATTCTTATTTTCTTTACCTAAATTACTATGGAATATTTACCTCTTATTTCCATTCCTGTCATTTACCTGGCAGTTGCCCTCATTAAGCCATACATAAATTCGAAGTTACCTTTTAATATGTGTGCCATATGCGCCGCAGTAAGCTTAACCTGGCTGAGCCTTCTGGTTATGTGGTTTATGGGCTACACCGTATCAATTCTTGCACTTGGCATCCTTATGGGCATGAGCGTTACCGGCATCATGTATAAATCCGAGGGCTTGTACAAAAATTTCAAAATCAAGAATTTTTGGTTCGTTCGATTGGTGATCATCATCGGAGGTTTTTATGGAATTTATTTCTTCCTACAAAATGAATGGCAAATCTTTTCACTGATAGCCATCAGTTCACTCTTCCTTATCATAATCGCAAGCTTTCTTTTTCAGGGGGTGACTCACAGGGAAGCTTTAAAGGAAGTAAAAAAGAAGAGCTCCATTGTTCAAAAGCTAGATAACTGTTGTTAATATGTCTTTTTTTTACAAAAGCATCGCACGACCCTTTCTGTTCTCATTATCCGCCGATACGTCGCATCAGATGGCTTCATCTGCACTTCGTTTTGCTGGAAGTTCTTCTGCTTTGAGATCGCTGGCAAGGAAATGCTTACGTTATGATGATCCAATTCTTGGCTCCGAAATAGGAGGCATTTTCTTCCCAAATCCTGTTGGGTTGGCAGCGGGCTTTGATCCGAATGGAGATCAGTCTTCAATATATTCTGCTGTGGGCTTTGGCTTTGCTACTATCGGTTCTGTGACCGCGCAGGCTCAACCTGGCAATCCACGTCCTCACTTTATACGACTGAAGAAGGATAGAAGCCTGATTGTCAATAAAGGCCTTATGAATAAAGGGGCTAATTTTGTGGCAGATCAAATTCGGGCACTTCGTATGAATAATAGAATTGACTATCCACTCGGAATTTCTATTGCTCGTACAACGAAGCTTGATGAAAAGGAAACTGCTAAAGATTATGCGGAAAGTTTTCGTACGTTGACGGCTTACGCTGACTACGTAGAGATCAATGTTAGCTGTCCGAATGTGGCTGACTTCCCCCCAGAAGAACAACTTGGTTATATTGAAAAAATTCTGCGCGAAATCGCTCCATTTCGTCATCCTGAAGATTCCTACTCCACTCCTGTTTGGCTGAAATTGGGCCCTGATCTTTCGGATGAATGGAATGAAAGACTTATCAAGTTGTGTCTGCAATACAAGGTGAATACCATTATTCTTACAAACCTTGTTAAAGATCGTTCCAATCTTAGGATTCAATCGTCCGGTTGGCAAAAACGGAAAGGGGGAATTAGCGGTAAATTGTTAGCACCTTTTTCTGAAGAAAAACTAAAGTTTTATTATAAGCGCTTGAAGGGACGAATCCCAATTGTGAGTGTGGGTGGAATTTTTACGGCGGAGGATGCCTATCGTCGTATTTGCCTGGGGGCTTCGTTGGTGCAAATGCTTACTGGTTGGATTTATGAGGGCCCGACTGCTCCTAAGGCTATTAATCGAGGATTGGTTCGTTTGCTTCAGAAAGATGGCTTTAGTAGCCTGATTGAAGCGGTTGGAAGTGCGAATTTTTAATTCTAACGACTAAAATCATGAAATATATATTAATCATCAGTAGTATCCTTCTACTTAGTGCTTGCGCATCGGTTGAACCGGTCGAGGATATAGATGATAAAAACATTGGTAAGACGAATGCATTGGCTAATCCTGTGCCAGCGGTGCCAAAAGAGTCTATAAAAACCAAAACAACACCTGAGCCTAAGCAGGAAGTGCAGGAGAAAATAGTTGACGACAGCTTTAGTGAATCAAAAGACGGTTTTATAGTTCAAGTTAGAAATATCGAGCAAATAGACGAAAAGACTGTAATGATTTTAATGCTAGATAATCATCGTTACGATATATCTCAAATGGATGTCACTGGCCTTTCAAGTTTAGCCGGAGTTAGGGCGACTGATTATCAAATAGTAGAGACCGCTATGGGTGGTCACCATGTACAGGCTAAAATCACCTTTCCAGGTGAATTGTTTGGTGAGCTTATCATTGGCTTAAAGACAGACTTATCATTTAACTTTGATTTAACATGAATATTCGTCAACCTATCGTTTGGGGTATCTTAGGTAGCCTTGGTATCGGAATCATTTTTTACCTTTTGCAGGTGCTTGGCATGCAAAGCTGGGCTGCCCCTGTGGGATTTAGTATAGATAAGTGGTACTTTGTTTTTCCACTGGTTGTTGGCTTTGGTGTTCAGATGGGTCTGTTTAGAGCCATTCACCTTAAGGTTACTCATGGTGGAGGCGGCGTTTTAGCGGCTTCCGGCGGTGTTTCCACGACTTCTATGATTGCCTGCTGTATGCATAATCTAACTGCCCTTTTTCCAGTTCTTGGTTTGAGTGGGCTGGCTGTTTTCTTTTCCACCTATCAGGATTATGTCTTTGGGGTAAGTTTACTTTTTGTCATCGTGGGTGTCGCTTATATGCTTCGCAAATATAAGCAGGTATCTCAATCATGTCATTAATTTTTTATTTTTTAATTTCATTTTATTATGAAGAAAAAACCAAATTTACCATTAATCATCGTGATTATTGGTGCATCTCTACTAATTTCGGGTTCCTTGATCTTTTTGGGGACTCAAATGCAAAGTCGCTCAGTGGTTGCTGACGATAGTGGTGATCTGTCAGCTACTATCCGTCAGGGAATCGAAGATTATATTCAGGAGAAACAAGAAGGGGCGACCAAACCTCAGGTTGTACAAGGGGATTACACTGATGATGATCCCTATCTAGGCGATGCTGACGCTCCTATCACCATTGTTGAATGGTCCGATTATCAATGTCCTTTCTGTCGTCGCTTTTATAACGACACATTGCCTGAACTGAAGGCAAAATATATAGATACTGGTAAGGCTAAATTGGTCTATCGTGATTTTCCTTTAAGTTTTCACAAGGATGCCACTCCCGCGGCTGCTGCGGCAGAATGCGCGCGTGAGCAGAAGGGGGATGATATCTATTTTGCCTATCATGATCTTATTTTTGAGGGGCAGAACGAACTAGGACAAGGAACCGTTAATATTCCCGAAGAGTCTCTTAAACAATATGCCGGAGAGCTTGGGTTGAACACAAATGAATTCAATGAATGCCTCGCTAGCAACAAATATGCCGCTGAAATTCAGAAGGATTTTGCCGATGGTCAAAGTGCCGGAGTAAGCGGAACTCCCGCCTTCCTGATTAATGGCCAGATGCTTTCAGGTGCTCAGCCTTTTTCATCTTTTGAACAGGTCATTGAGGCGCTACTCCAATAATAAAACTTATGAGAGAAGTAAAAGTCATAACAAATCTCCGGGATCCTCTGCATTTTTCAATTTTTTTCGCCACCTCACTTATTTTCTTCAGTCTGAGCTATTCGGTTATGGCTACACTTCCTGGTGAGCGCGACAATATGTGTGTCATAGGTGGAGCGCTCACGCTTGAGAATATTGTTTTCGCAGTTATTCTCAGTCTGGCGGTCGGCGTTATGCTGGCGGGATTTACTGAGATGATACGCACACGTGCATTCAATAACAAGTTGGCCATTACTTCTCTTTCCGGTTCCGCTTTCGTACTTGGTATTTTTACTCTTTTCTGTGCTCTTTGTACTCTTCCGCTGATTTCCTTTTTTGGCATTTCAATCTCACTTTGGTTTTTCACCGAATATGTATTTTTGTTTCAGATTGCGTCTTTGTTTCTTATGGGATTTGCACTGTACTTAATGGAGTATCAGCTTGGAGGAATATGCTTTTCATTTTCAATTAAGCAGAGATTAAAGCAATTATTTAAGCCTTGACTTTTTAATATATAATACCCATACTGGGTATGGGTATATAACAAAATTAATCAATATGATTGAACCATTCAAAAAGAAGTCACTTGACCGCCTGAAAAGAGCAAAAGGTCAGATCGAAGGCATAATAAAAATGATTGAGGATGAAAAATACTGTGTGGATATCATTACACAATTACTCGCCCTTCAGGGGGCACTAAGGGGGGTTGCCCCCCTGGTTCTGGAAAGTCACCTTCATTCATGCGGACAGGAGCATATGGGCTCTAAGGACGCAAAGAAGCGGGAAAAGTTCATTAAAGAACTTGTTAAAACATGTGAACTTTCCAATCGTTAATATTTATCAATTTATCCTATGAAAAACTATTTTAAAATCATTCCCCTAGCCATTCTAGTAGGTTTAGTGCTTGTTGGCTGTAGCGATACCGGTGCTCAGAATGTTTCGGATTCCGGGCGAATAACTGCAGTCAGCGAAATTCAGTATGACTGGGGCGACATAAATATCCGTGGTGGGAAGGTTCCACATACATTCCAACTGAAAAATGACGGTACAGAACCTTTATATCTAAAAAGTGCTCAGACATCTTGTATGTGCACAGAGGCTCGCTATCGTCTAGCGGATGATTCAATTTCTCCAAGGTATGGAATGCACAATAATCCAACTAGCTGGAGTGCGGAAATTTTGCCAGGAGGAGAATTCAGCGTTGAGGTCTTTTTTGACCCAATGGCTCATGGTCCGGATGCGACCGGACCCATTCAACGTTCAATTCATTTGGTTACCAGCGCAAAGAATACGCCTGTGTTGGAATTGAAGACCTTGGGCAATGTTCTTTCTAAAGATGATTATCTTAATAAATATCCTCTTTAATTATGAAGCAATCAATGAACGAAACTACTTATAGTTACACCAGTGCGGTTAATATGAGCTACGAAGAGGCTATTAAAAAGACGACAACCGTTCTAAAAGAGGAGGGGTTTGGCATTCTCACTCGGATTGATGTAAAAGCGAAAATGAAGGAAAAACTGGATAAAGAAATGGAAGATTATGTGATTTTGGGTTCTTGTAACCCGACTCTCGCCTTTCAGGCACTGCAAGTGGAAACTGAAATTGGTCTCATGCTACCTTGCAATGTAATTGTGTACGTGAAAGATGGACAAACGCATGTGGCAGCCATTCGTCCTGGTGCAGCGATGGGCATGATAGATAATGCGCACTTGGCCGAATTGGCAAAAAAAGTTGAAGAGAAACTCAAAAATGTCATTAATCAGTTGTAATATTATGCAAAGATCCAGAGTTCAAAAACTCTATCACATTGCAGGGGCTAAATGGTATGACATCTTCAAAAAAGGGTGGAATGCTTTGGTAGCTGGTAGGGCGGAGAAGGCGTTGAAGAGATTTCTCAAGGAGAATATAAAACCTGAAACTACGATTCTGGAATTGGGCCCGGGTACGGCTCTGAATCTTCGGAAGATAAAGGAGCTGGGTTTGTCGTTCAAGAGTTATGAGGGATGGGATTTTTCGGATGACATGCTTTCCATTGCCAGAAAGAAATTCAAAAGTACCTCCAATGTCCGTTTCAGGAAACAGGATTTGACTGAAATTCATGAGAAGCATCAAAAATTTGATGTGATTCTATGTACATGGGTTTTGTCTCATCTGGAAAGTCCGGCTAACTTGGTTAGCCAGGCACAAAATCTTTTAAAAAAAGATGGAAGAATGTTTCTCATCTTCATAGCGAAGTCGAAGGGATGGGTTGGTAGCTTAATCGCATTTTTTGCAAGATATCTTTTCGTTGTTGAGCCTGTCGATCAAGATCAAATCAAACAATTTAAAAATGTGCAGCGGTTGCAGAAGACATTTGGTGGAATGGCAACCATTGTTGAGATATCACCACCTACTATTAATTCTTAATTTTTTACTACTATGATGAACAATTTTAACAGCTTTGGAACACTCTCAATTTGGCATTATTCACATATGCTATTTTGTCTGTTATTTCTCGTTGGCCTTGTTTTACTAATTGTTTGGCTAGCCAAGAATTTAAAGAAAGAGGATTTACGAAAAACGGTCATTTGGCTCCTTGCTCTTGGTGCTTTGGGTGCGCTGGTTACGGCACCACTCGGAATGTGGGGCTCTGGTGCTTCAGTTCGTGGGTGGGGCGGGCATGGTTACATGATGGGCGGGTTTTCCGGTAATCAAATGTTTGAATGTATACAAGATGAAGAATGTCATGAAGAAATGGAGGATCTTATGCATAATATGATGGGCATTTAGAACAATTAATAATTTGACGATTTCTATTTTTTTATAACACTAATTATGAGTCATAAATATACAAAAAATCCGTTTTTTCTGACAGCTATCATCGTTCTGTCTGCCTTTATCTTTGTTGCATTGGGCACGGTTGTAGAAACCTATTTTAATCCAACGGCGTTGGCAGGAATAAATCTGTCAGCGGATCAAAAGCTGGCTAACGTTGAATCTGAGCTGTTTTTAGAAGTTGGCTACGAAAGTAAAATCGCTCTTAACGATGCAGTTTTGAAAATGGTTGAGGGGGGTGTTATTGACCCCGATAAATTTTCTAATCTCTATGCGGCACGCGGAGGTCTTTCAGCTGGATTGGCCGATGTGCTGACCAAATCCTCCGTTGATCCCATTGTTTTGACCAAGGAGAATGCGGGAGTTTATCTAAATTTGCTTTGGCCCCTTGGCCTTTCAAATACTATGGCTGCCAACGAAAATAGTCCGATTAACGGTGAGAACCTGCACAACTTTGCTGCAACTGGAGGTTGGACTTTGGCTAAAGAGGGAAGGGGAGGAGATTACTTTAATAAGATAGCTGCGGTATCGCTCACTCCAGAGCAAGAGACTATGGTTGTAAGTATTGCTGAAAATGTTTTTAGGCCTTGCTGCAATAACTCCACTTACTTTCAGGATTGTAATCATGGCTCCGCCCTTTTGGGCCTTCTGCAACTTGGGGCAGCTCAAGGGCTTAGCGAAAATGACCTCTATAATGAGGCACTGGCCTTCAATACGTATTGGTTTCCTTCCAATTACACACAAACAGCTCTATATTTTGAGACAGTACAGGATTTAGCGTGGGATGAAGTAGATCCGAAAGTAATTCTGAGCAGTCTTTATTCCAGCGGTAGTGGTTGGGGTCAAAATGTTGCTCAGCCGCTTGCCCAGCTACAGGGAGCTGCCGGTAAGGGGGCAGGTCCTTCTTGTGGCGTTTAATTTACCTATAATTCTTATCTAGCATGAACAAGACTATTCAACTGAAAATCACAGGCATGACTTGCGCATCCTGCGTGCTTCACATCGAAACGGATATTAAAGAACTCGATGGTGTGAAGGAAGCTGTGGTTAATCTTCCTTTGAAAAAAGGGAGTGTAACTTTTGACCCAGGTAAGGTGGATGAAAAGAAGATTATTGAGGCGGTGAAAAAGGCGGGGTATCACGCTGTTGTTGATGATGGGGGTGCCGGTGAGCATAAAATGCACGATTCCGAAGATCATTCAGGACATGCACAGATGGAAGACAGGGCTCAAGTGCAGGAGCGCTTAAGGCATCTTATGGTTGCTACGGTTCTTAGTGTGATTATTTTGGCCCTTGGTTTTGTGTGGAAGATTGACAAGGGTATGGAGGTGATGATGATCCTTTCTACGATTATCATTGTGTACAGCGGGCGAACTTTTTTTACTCGTGGAATTCCCTATCTATTAAAAGGCAGACCTCAAATGGATACGCTGATAGCGCTTGGAATTGGGGCGGCTTACTTATATTCGAGTTATTTGACCCTGTTTACCGATGGGCATGAGGAATATTTTATGGATGTGGCCATTATTACCACTTTTATTCTGTTTGGCCGCTATTTGGAAGCTCGGGCAAAAGGAAAAGCGAGTACGGCCATTCGTAAGCTTCTGGAACTTTCGGCAAAAGTAGCTCATCTGGTAAAAGATGATGGATCGACCGAAGACATTAATGCGGACAAAGTTCAGGAAGATGATTTACTGCGAGTGAAAGCGGGTGAAAAGATCCCAACAGATGGTGTTATCGCTGAAGGTGAGGTTACGATTGATGAATCTATGGTTACTGGTGAGAGTATTCCGGTCGACAAAAGTGCTGGTGACAAGGTTATTGGGGCTACCATTAACGGCAATACGGTATTCACCATGAAGGCCACTAAAGTCGGTTCAGAAACCGTTCTTTCTCAGATCATCAAAATGGTACAGGAGGCCCAGATGCACAAAGCTCCCATTCAGAAGCTCGTCGACATCGTATCGGGTTACTTTGTGTGGGGTGTGATGGCTATTGCCACTGTTACCTTTCTTGTATGGATGTTTGTGCTGGATGCCGGTTTTGCGACTGCTATTATTCCTACGGTGGCTGTGCTTATTATTGCTTGCCCCTGCGCGCTTGGTCTTGCTACGCCGATTTCTATTGTGGTGGGTTCGGGTAAGGGTGCTCAGCTGGGCATTCTGATCAAAAAGCCAGAGAGCCTTGAGAAAGCCCACAAGATTACGGCCATTGCCTTTGATAAAACAGGAACCATTACCAAAGGAAAACCAGAGGTGCAGGAGTTCAAACTATTAAATGGTGATAAGGAACATGTGTTAAATCTGGCTTATAATTTGGAAGACCATTCCGAACACCCACTAGCCAAAAGTGTGGTTAATTTTGTTGAATCGGCCGGAAAAGTACAGCATTTACCAGTGAGCGATTTTAAAACTTTGGCTGGCCAGGGGCTGCAGGGTAAAATTGATGGCAAAACGTATTACTTTGGTAGCAGTCATTACATGGCTGAGCTAAAAGTACTGGGTGCGGATGGTAAAAATGAGGTTGAAACCATGCAAAAGAAGGGTTACACCGTCCTTTGCCTGTCTGATGACAAACATCTTCTTGGACTCTTTGGCGTTCAGGATGATATAAAAGAAACTTCGAAAGAGGCAATCGCCAAACTAAAGAAACGTGGTATTAAAACCGTGATGATTACGGGCGACAATGAAGTTGTAGCAAATGCGATTGCCAAGAAAGTTGGCATCGATGAAGTACACAGCGGAGTCACTCCCGATCGTAAGTCGGATATCATCAAAGAACTTCAAGACAAGAATTATTTTGTAGCGATGGTGGGTGATGGCATCAACGATTCACCCGCGCTTGCCAAAGCGGACGTAGGCATTGCTATGGGAACCGGTACCGATGTGGCCATTGAAACAGGGGATTTGGTTTTGGTAAAAGGGGATTTGAGAAAAGCCGTGGAAGCAATCGAGCTTTCTCGCGCCACGCTTCGCAACATCAAGCAGAATCTGTTTTGGGCCTTCATCTACAATGCTGTCGGCATTCCACTTGCTGCCATCGGCATTCTAACTCCTGCTTTCTCGGCAGGTGCGATGGCCTTTAGTTCGGTTTCTGTGGTGCTAAACGCGCTTAGGCTGAAACGGTTTAAAGGGTGATACTTGTTTGTAGGACTTATCGATTGCCTATTTTGAAGCCTGCCCAAATACCGAGAAGGCCTCCGATGGCTGATGCCAGGGCGGAGGAATAAGAAAGGAAACCAACTCCCCACAATGTGGGAACATAGCTTCCAATGCTGGAGCCTATGAATAGACCAATCCAGACAAATGTTTTGGTGCTCATAGGATTGTTATTAATGGTACCCCAGGCAAGAATCGAACTTGCGACCTCTAGCTTAGAAGGCTATTGCTCTATCCACTGAGCTACTGGGGCATATCGATATTATCCATTAGTTCATCGGAAATATCAAAGTTACTTGAGACGTCGCTTACATCCTGGTCATCATCCAGAGCTTCCATAAAATTCAAAATTCTCTTAGCTGTGGATTCGTCTTCGACTTTAACGGTTTGATTCGGAATAAGCTGAACTTCGGCTTGTTGAGCTTCGTAGCCAGCGGCTTTTAGCTTGTCTGTGACTGCGCTGAGGTCGGTGGGGTTTGTATATATTTCCATTAGATCGTCTTCACGTTCAATGTCATCTGCTCCGGCATCAATCGCTGCAAGTTCTGCTTCGTCTGAATTGGTATTTAGGGTTATGACTCCTTTGCGGTCAAACATCCAGGTCACCACGCCTGTTTTGCCTAAATTCCCACCACCTTTATTAAAGATGGTGCGCATATTTGTATAAGTACGATTGGTATTCTCGGTCAGACATTCCACAATAACGGCAACACCTCCTGGGCCGTAGCCTTCGTAGGTCACTTCTTCAATTTTGGCCGCCTCTTTGTCTTCACCTGTACCACGCTTAATAGCTTTATCTATATTGGCGCTGGGCACATTGTCTTTCTTGGCATTATCGATGACAAGTCTCAGCGTTGGATTCATTTCCGGATCGCCTCCGTTACCAGCAGCAATGGTGATTAATTTAGCGTGGCGCGTAAAAATCTTGCCGCGTTTTGCATCAGCAGCGCCTTTTTTGTGCTTAATGGAATGCCATTTACTGTGACCGGACATGCGCTTTAGTTAGTGAAAGGAAGCAGGGCAACGTGTCGGGCTCTTTTGATAGAATTAGAAAGTTTTTTCTGGTGAGCCAGGCAGACTCCTGTGTAATAACGATTCTTAATCTTTTTGAAACCGTTCACAAAGTGTTTAAGGGTTCCAAGATCCTTATAATCGATTTCAACCATCTGATTGGCACAGAAAGTGCAGCGTCGTTTTCCGAGTGAATGTTTTTGATTGGTGGAGAAAATTACTTTTTTCATTGGGAATTGAAGATTAATAATTAGATTTTAAGATCATCGCCCTCAAGAAGTTTATCCAATTTTTCATCGAGACTGCCGGCATCGGCTTTTTTGCCTTTGTCCTTAATATCGGTTGTAGATGCTTCTTTAGATGAAGCTCGGTGAGTAGCTACGGGTTTTCTGTAGTTATTTGAAACTTCTTTCTTTGGCTCTTCAGCCACTACCTTCTCTTCTTCGAACTTGGCGTACTCGTAGTTGTCTTTCAAGCTAATATGAAGAAAGCGAATGATGTCTTTATCGATTCGCATGTGATTATCTAGCTCTTGATTGAAAGTCGTGGGAAGAATAATATTGTAAACAACATAAGTACCTGTATCGAATTTACCGATCTTGTAGGCCAGTTTTCTCTTACCCCAATTATCTTTCATCCCTACCTCTCCGCCATTATCTGTAAGAAATTTCTCAAATTCCCTGAGCTTCTTTTCGACAGCGGACTCAAGTAAATCAGGTTGTAGTACGAGCATAAGCTCATACTTTCTGTCGATAGGATCGACGACGCGTGCGACTTCTTTTTTCTTTGCCATGATGTTATATCTTTATGGACTAAATGCGGCCTTCTGCTATTGCAGGAGGCAAAGATTGCGTGGGAATATTACAGACTTTCGGGTATTGTGTCTAGGCAAAATATGAGTTTACTAGATTCACTAAATGACCGGCAGAAGGAGGCGGCAGAGACTTTGAGTGGTCCGCTTTTGATAATTGCGGGTGCGGGCAGTGGAAAAACCCGTGCTTTGACCTATCGTATCGCTCATTTGATTGAGCAGGGAATGGCTCAGCCATGGCAGATTCTGTCTGTTACATTTACCAATAAGGCTGCGGGCGAGATGCAAAGACGAGTGAATGAATTACTTGCCGCTAATTTTGATTTGAGTGAGAAAAATAGACCCATGATTGGCACTTTCCATTCGATTTGTGTGCGTATTTTACGAAAATACATAGAAAGACTGGGTCGTGAGAAGAGTTTTGTGATCTACGATGCCACCGATCAGAAAGGTTTGATGAAAAGGCTGATCAAAGAGAATCAGGTTGATGATGAAAAGGTCAAATATCAGGTGGTTTTGGGCATGATTTCTAAGTTTAAGAATCAGCTTAAAGGGGCTGATGATTTTTTGTCGAAAGCCGGTAATCATTTTGAAAGGCAGGTGGCTACGCTTTTTTCCGCTTACGAAAAACGGCTTAAAGCTAACAATGCGCTTGATTTTGATGACCTTCTTTTGTATGCCGTTAAGCTCTTTCAGGAGAATCCTGATGTGCTCGATGAGTATCAGGAACGCTGGAGGTATATATCGATTGATGAGTATCAGGATACAAATCACGCGCAGTATACTCTGACGAAACTGCTTGCGGCCAAATATCGGAATATCTGCGTGATCGGTGACAGCGATCAGTCCATTTATAGTTTTCGCGGTGCCGATATCACCAATATTTTAGAATTCGAGAAGGATTATTCTGATGCCAAGGTTATTAAGCTCGAGCAAAATTACCGTTCTACTCAGATAATACTGGATGCGGCGGACTCTGTGATTGCAAAGAACAAAAGGCGGAAGGCTAAAAAAATGTGGACGGAAAAAGAGGGTGGAGATCTGATCGAAGTCATTCACGCTCGCTCAGAAAATGAGGAAGCTGAGTATGTGGCGAGGGAAATCGAAAAATTGATGCGTTTAAGCGACGTTAGTCTGAAAGATATTGTGGTGCTTTATCGCACCAATGCTCAATCGCGCATACTTGAAGAAGCTTTTTTACGTCATGGCCTGCCATATAAGGTTATCGGTGGGGTGAAGTTCTATGCTCGCAAAGAAATCAAAGATATTCTGGCCTATTTGCGGGTGATTCATAATCCAAATGACACGGATGGTCTACTTCGAATCATCAATGTGCCGAAGCGTGGGGTTGGGCAGACGACTATTCATAAGCTTCAGGTTTTTGGCATGGAGCGCTCGCTCAGTTTGGCTGAAGTTCTGAATCATATTCAAATGGTGGATGAGGTGAAGGGGACGACTAAGGACGCTTTGGTCAACTTTTGGCAGATGATTATGAATTTTCAGAAGCGAGCCACGGATTTACATGTTTCTGAGTTACTGCGGCAAATCGTTAAACAGGTAGACTTCAAAAAACACCTGATGGACGGTACGGAAGAAGGCGAAATGCGTTATGAAAATGTGTTGGAGCTTATTTCGGTGGCTACAAAGTACGATGAAACCGATCCGGAACTTTCACTGGCCTACTTTTTGGAAGAAGTTTCGCTGGTGGCAGACACGGATCAGATCACCGAGGATATTTCGAATGTAACTTTCATGACTTTGCACTCTGTGAAAGGTCTGGAATACCCTTACGTGTTTATTGTGGGTTGTGAAGAAAACATTTTCCCTCACTCTCGTGCTCTTTATGAAGAGGCTGGCATGGAGGAGGAGCGGCGGCTTATGTATGTGGGTGTGACGCGTGCTATGCACAAGCTCTATTTGCTCGCGGCCAAGCAACGCATGTTATATGGCGACTATCAGAGTAATTCTTTGTCGCGTTTTATCGATGATATCCCCAAAGAACTTATGGAAACGACGGGTGTGGAACCAAAAAGAGAAATCTTTAATGAGTTTGACCAAAGTCCTGAAATTATTGAGGAAAAACATGACCCGGAAATTGCTGAAAAGAAGTTTAAAGATGGCGACAAGGTGGCTCATGCCAGTTTTGGGCATGGAATTGTGGTGGAACGGCGTGGGGATTTGGTTACGGTTGCCTTTAAAGATAAAGTGTACGGCGTCAAGAAGTTTGCCGCCAATATTGCTCCGCTCGAAAGAATCTAAACATGAGTAAACTCGATCAACTTCAATCACAGCTAACATCTAAGGGGCTTTGGGCTAAAAAAGGTCTGGGACAGAATTTTTTGATTGATGATGAGGCGCTGGATGCAATTGTGGAGGCGGCGGATCTATATGATGGCGATCATGTGGTGGAAGTAGGGCCGGGAACGGGTTTTTTGACTGAAAAACTTATTCAGGAAGCAGGAAAGGTGACATCGGTGGAGCTGGATAGGAATATGGTTGAGATATTGAAAGGGAAATTCAGTCTGACTGAAAACTTGGAAGTAATTCACGCTGATATTCTTAAGACGGACATTGCAGATTTGGTGGGCGACAAATATAAAGTGGTGGCGAATATCCCTTATTACATCACATCACCTGTGATTCGGCACTTTTTGCAGGCCAAAGTTAGGCCTAAACTTATAGTAGTGCTAGTGCAAAAAGAGGTGGCCGAGAAGATTTGCGCGTTGAAAGGGAAGAGTTTTATCACTGTCGAAACCCAGCTTCAGGGTCATCCGGAATACATTGCGACCGTACCTGCCAGTTCGTTTTTTCCTGTACCCAAGATAGATTCAGCGATTTTGAAGATCACGGTTTACCCTGAGCCTAAGGTACCAGCAGATCAGTTGAAGGATTTTTTGAGGATTGTGAAGTTTGGCTACAGTCAAAAGCGGAAGAAGCTCAGTAATGGCTTAGCTGCTGGTTTACACATGGAACCTGCGGAGGTTCGTAAGATTTTGGAGAAGGCGAATATTCCTGTTGGGGCGAGACCGGAGGAACTTGAGATTGAGGATTGGAAAAGGCTCTTTGAAGTACTGTCTACTTAATAAATGCTGTTGCGCGACAATGGTCCAAGTCAGATTGTTTTACAAATACCTTCGATTCAGAAGTATTGAATTTATCTTCCCTTTCGGTAAGACATGCTTGAACTGGTTTTGACTCCATTTGGTATGTACTCATATATCCAGATGCATAACCAACATTAATCAGCTCATTGTTTTTATCAAAAAACAGCTGCTCAATACGAGTAGGCACTTTGGCTGCATAAATACGAGCTTGAGGAAAAGCATCATGCCAGACATTAGCAATATTGCGTCCATACAAATCTCCTTCTCCGACACTACAAGACTGAAAAATAAGTCGGCCATCATTCGTCATAAGATCCCTTCTTCTTTGTAAATGGTATCTGTCACCGAGGCCAAAATAATACTGAGAACTTATAGGTCTAACAAGCCGTGGATCAGGTGCACCTAAGGCCATTCTTTGCTGAGAGCCATGGGCAGTAACTATGAAGTCATTAACTGGTTGTTCCATAAGCAGAAGGTCATCCATTGTGCTGAATGCTTCTCTGCGAGTATTAGCTTCAAAGTAAAGAAAAGGTTTACCGCGGATGATGAAATCATTTGATACCCCATTAACAAAGGCGGCATTCCAGTCAGCTTTTGCGGCAATTTGCAATGTAATCGGAGTTTTTTTGACTTCTTCCGGAGATTCCTCCTTTTTTTTGTGCCACCCCCAATTTCTTCTGGCCTTTTTCCTTTTTTCTTTTTCTTCTGCCAGATCTGCCGCAAAAGATTTTCGATTCCGGATGACAATCCTAAGATTTCTTAGTCCAAGAGTATCTAGTTTAAACCGATCTGGATGCTCAATGTTCAATTCCTTAAGATCACTCATTAGATCATCAATTTCATTCTCACTATAATAGATTGGCACTCTATCGTTGTAGCCTTTGCGTATTGTTTGAAGGTAGGCGCGTGTCAGCCTTTCATCGCCTCGAACGGAATAGTCTCTATAGTGAAAAGCACTGGTGGAAATTTCCATTAACTCCAGCATGAAATCAACATCAGAACGTAATTTTGAATCAACGAATTTGAGATTTTTCTTATGATTTGAGCCTGTAATCATGCGAGCATAGTCCTTGTCGGACCAAACCGGATTGGTCAGAATATCATTGCCCTTCCTCTTGTAGATATCGACATCGTGAAAAAGATAAGCCCTTGGATCCAGAGCGCCAACGCTTGCAATAAATTCAGGGTTTGATGAAATGTGCTTAGGCAAATAATCCGTTGCCCTTGGGTTCATTTCTATGAGTTTTACGAAAAGCCCAGGATTATTTATATGATATGGGAAGGCATATTTGATGTTCTTAGGATTTAGTTGCACAATCTTCATGATGAACTTGGGTATCTCGAATAATGAACTATGCGCGTAATCAAGAACTCTGTTATCGACTGTAGCTGCCGTTAACATAAAATCAGCGTTTCTTAGCATGGATTCATGAAGAAATCGGACGACTCTTATGTCGCGTTTTAAGAGATTTAGTGCATGGCCTTCATCACGCAAATCCTCTGGATGACAGAGTAATAGTCTTTGTATGATTGCATCATGCGCGGGAAAAAGTTCTACCATTCTCTCCTCATGCTGACTTAGGCCAATTCGTCTGACCTGCTTTCGATTTACTTCAATATCAAAAGGGGAACACATCCTTCTTGCTTCAAGTTCTCTAAGTATTTCTTCGCGAATATCCGATCTTTGTTTCTCATCGAGAGGGAAGTGGATAGGTTGGATTATTGTGGCTGGTGCGCAACCCATTGCAGCACCGGTTGCAGCACCAGCTACCAGGCAAGGTGCTAGTCGATTCCTGATTTTGCCTAACAGACTCTGTTTTGGAGTTGGTGTAGGAGAGGAATTTTCGGGGGGATTCATAGGAGATGGATTATAGCCTAAATTATGGATATGTCAATGAATGCTAGTTGACAAATTCAAATAACTATATATAATAGCAAACCTGCCTTCCCACTAAACACAGTTTATGGGAATTTTTTTTAAATATTTGGTACCGATACTTCTTGGTTTGACTCTTGGCTTCTTGCGGGTTGTGCTCGCTGAACATCAAGTTACTCCAAATGACATTGATTACTATAACGGTCAGACAATGGAGGTGATCGGAGTGATTACTGAGGTCGATATTCGGCGTGATAAGGCTAAGTACACCATTTCGACGGAAGGGGATTACGAAGGTGACATTCTGATTTCGCTGAACAAGTATCCGCAGTACAAATATGGCGATCGGGTACGGCTTTGGGGTGAAATTCTGGCACCGGGAAGCTTTGACGGCTTTGATTATGGCGCTTATTTAAGCCGTTTTGGAGTCTATTCGGTTATGTATCATCCCAGCGTGAAAGTTCTTGAGTCAGGGCAGGGAAATTTCTTTTGGCATGGTATGAGCTACCTGCAGGGGAAGTTTATGGAACGAATCAACCGACTTTTTCCCGAACCGCATGCCAGTTTTGAAGCGGGTTTACTTGTTGGAGCGAGGAAGGGCATTCCGCCAGACTTGATGGAGCAGTTTAATATCACGGGGCTCACTCACATTATTGCCATTAGCGGTTACAACATCACTATTATCATCGTGTTTGTGATGTGGATGCTTGGCAGATTGCCGCGTATGACGGGCTTTGCAGTGGCTTGCGTGGCCATTGTGCTTTTTACCCTCTTTGTAGGTGCAAGTCCGGCAGTGGTGCGGGCCAGCATTATGGGTATATTGGGGCTGATTGCCCTTAATTATGGCAGGCAGAATAACATTCACCTGACCATCCTTTGGTCGGCGGCGTTGATGGTTTTGTGGAACCCAAAAATCCTGATGCACGATGTTGGTTTTCAGCTATCTTTTGCGGCAGTGATGGGGCTTATTTATGTTGCGCCGCATTTTGAAAAGTATTCTAAAAAACTACCTGGAGCTTTTGGCTGTCGTGAGGCAATCATTATGACATTATCGGCTCAGGTCATGGCCTTACCCATTATCGTTTACAATTTTGAACGCCTGAGTCTTATTTCTCCCATTTCTAACCTACTTGTGGCTTTTGCAATACCGCCTGCGATGATGTTTGGTTTTTTGGCAGTAATTCTTTCCTTCATATTTTTTCCGCTGGCTCAGATTGTTGCCTACATTGCTTGGGGAGTTCTGACTTACATCATTAAAGTCATCGAGCTTACGTCTATCATTCCTTATGCGAGCATCAATTTACCGGGCATGACCTTTGTGATGATGGCGGGATATTACGTGGCGCTCTTATCTTTCTTGTATTGGGCTAAAACACATCTCAAGCTTTCCTCTAATTCTGGCATGTGAACACCTAATGCCTCTCTTTTGTCGGTATTTAGCACGTCGTTCGATCTTCTTTTACATAACTCGGCCTGTTCTTCTTCGCCCATAAAGTTCATTTCGAAGCTAGGGTCTACGATTTCTTTATACAATGTCATGATTTCTTCGTGACTCATAGCTCCCTGGTTGGTCATATTTATTATGCCAGTCGTTCCCATTTCCATAAGCTGTATGGTAGCAGGAATAAAATCCTCCATTACGGTGCAGGAATTTACTATGTTGATCATCTTTGGATACAAAAGCATTTTGTCTATGAGGTTTTTTGAGTGTGATTTACCCATAATCGGAATGCGAATGCGAAGCTGAAGTACGTTGGGGAAATCTTTTAGAATCATTTCGCAGGCAGCACGTGAACGGGAATACATGGAGCCAAAAAAGTTGGGCGCATCTTCTTCTGTCCATCCTTTTCCATTATTATCACCATCATAAACGCAGCCACTGCTCATTTGAGCTACTTTTATTCCATTCCTCATTGCAGCGACTGCAATATTGAGTGAGCCACCAACATTCACTGAATAAGTTTCGATTGGGTGATCTTCACACCAGTCTACGTTGGGCTTACCGGTCATTCCGGTGGCATTGATGATGTAATCAGGCGCTTCTTTTTCAACAGTCTTGCGGACTTCGTCTAGATTGCGGATTTCAATCCGTGGATCGGCTACCTCATAGCCTTTTTCAATCAGAGCGTCCTTTAAATGGGACCCGATAAACCCGGTGCTTCCGAAGAGTAGTATTTTTTTCATATTTGAATCATATACCAAATCTGTTGTTTGTGAAAAGTAGTGGCATGTGGAAGGTGAGAGTAATTTGGAGTTTATGCAGTTTGTAGATATTGTTCACCATTACCAGTATTAACTACTAATATCAAGTCGCTTGGTTTGAATTCTAATCCATGTTTTTCTCTGAATGAAGGTACTGCAATAGTGCATGCAGCAGCCCCGCTTGATTCCGAGTTCAAGTCGGCATTTTCTGCAACTCTATCAGCTATTTCGGAATCTCCTTCACTTGCTTCAAGAAAATGTACATTTTTATACCAGTATTTATCCAAATCAAAATGGTCTTCTATTGTGATTGCTGTTGGCGTTACAAGTTTGTCCATTCGGCTCGCTGGAACGTTATCATCAAATTCAGTATGATCCATTCCTCTTATGAAAGGATGTCCTTGAGGACAGATGCCGTATATATTCGGTTGTCTGCCCATTTTTTGTGCAACCAGATCGCATAGCAATTCTCCGCTACCAGTTGGTATAAAAACATTGTTATACGGTTCACCTCTCCAAACATCTGTGACACGGTAAATTGGATGGTTCTTTAGTTCACTATGCCACTTATCGTGATGCTCGATATCTCTGTGAGTCGTTATGTTAGTTAAGCCATTAGCCGCTCTGCCATATTTTGCTCTGAAGCTCTCAACAAGATGGTCAGTAGTCGAACTGACAGAAAGGTTCGGTGAAGTTGTGTGAGTGTTTTGCGGGCTGATACTAGGATGATCATACGGTCCACTGGGATTATATTCCTGAAGATCTTCAATAAAATGTACATCTGTAAAATCACCTTCTAATATTGTTTTTATTCCTTCACGTGTTCTTCCTATCACTATATGCACCTTCCTTCTCAGTTTTTCTGCGACACTTTTAAGTGCCAGGCCATAATTACCCGAAGTTATTGCTATATAAGACGTATTAGCGTGCGTGCATCTTTCCAATGCGGCTTGGGCTTTAATGATTTTATGAGTGCCGGTTACGGTTGAACTAAAATCCAACACATCCACACGACAGCCCATTTGTTCAGAGAGTTTTTCGTTTGTTCCTAGTGTGAAGCCGTAGTCGGGGTTCGTTCTTGTCGCAATGGATTCCATGGTATTTGGCGAAGGAGGTTATAATAATACCTTTATCTATATTGTCAAAGGCAACGTCTTACAAAACAGCTATATAAGTCAAAAAATCTAATCCCATTTGCTTAGGATTTTTTTCATGTGCTATTTTGTCTTGCTTCGCCCTATCTAGGTTCGGCTACCTAGGGGTATATGGTGGGTCAGCTGGGACTCGAACCCAGGACCAAAGGCTTAAAAGGCCTCTGCTCTACCAACTGAGCTACTGACCCACGGATAGCCCAAATATATTAAGTAGATGAGTGATAAAAGTCAAACTCTTATGCATCAACTTCTTCGCCCAGGAAGCTGGATATTACAAAGGTGATTGCAGGAAGAGAGAACCAGATGTTGTAATTGTCAATCATGGTCTGAACCATCGTAGAATCACGGTACATGGCCAGGACAGTTTCATTGATTATGACTCCAGTTTCTTGTACAAGAGATGCGCCAGATGTGTAAATCAGAATGGTACTGGTAATTAGTCCGGCGCTTAGAATGCCGTAGGTCAGGCTTAATATCACGTTCATCACAGAGGAATTTGGGCGGGACATATTCATGGTAAATCGGCCTCGAGTGGATACCAATACGATAGTCAGAATGAAGATGAATATCTTGACGATCACCAAACCTCCTTCATCGCTGGTCAGGCTTACCGTAGTAGCTGCGGCATTTTCGCCAATGAAGTAGTGTTGGATCAAATTCCCAATGCCGTCTGCTGTCAGAATGGCAATGTAGCTGGCAATGATGATCTTGAGGGTCTGATTTCGACCAATGATAAAACTATAAGCGATAATGACCGCGAAGAATACGATTACGAAGAGGTCCCAGCTCAAGTTAATTTCCATTCTTTATGTTTGTTTTTTTGCTTGCCTACGCCGTTTGCGTATGACTAAAAAAAGTATACAACAGGCTATTTGTTTTCGCAAACTAAAAATCAGTAAATATAACCTTCATTATTCTTTTTCTGAACTGTATTTTAGATAAACGGCCATTCCGATAAGCCCGGTCCCGATCAGCGTTATAACCAGATTATGTTGGACAAACCAGTGCATTGGCTCATACCAAAAGGCTTGGTGACTCGTTTCAAAGTGGGCTAGCGCTGTTTGAGGGAATGAAACGGCTCCCGATAAAAGCAGTAGATACTTTTTTCTCATTATCGACTTGGGTTATCTTCCGCCTACAGGTTCTTCAAGCGCACCTTCTATAAGGTTTCTTAGCTCTTCTGCTGATTTGATATGACCACCATCGCATATTTCTGGTGTTGCCTCATCAATTTGTAGTTCTTCTGGACCCATAACATTGTTCGATTAGTTTATATTACGTAATCATTATGTCAGTAATCTTTTGAGGTATCAACTTTATTTGGTGTCATCGGGTGGACTTGAACCACCGATCCGCCTTTGGCGGACTTATGAGGCCTTAATGGCTTGAAATTGGCCATCTGATGACATGCTTTCTGGCTTGTCTAAGCTGTGAACTGAACATTGGTTGTTGCAAATGATGCAATTAGCCAAGAGCTACAGCTCAATGATATTGTAGCGGAATTTGAGATAAATTTGAAAAAGATTTTTTGTGGAATAAGGGTTGTTAGTCTGATATAATCCTAAGCCAAATATTTCATATTATGGCTAGAAGAAGACGAAAGAGGGATGTAGGGCTAAGCAGGCCTTCTGAGGCTCCTTCCCAAGGGGTTATGGAACAATTCATGAGCTTTGCAAGAAGCAGGCTTGGCATACTTACTCTTGCCATTGCTGTTCCTACTGCTGCCTATGGTGTCCATAGTATGAGCAAGCAAGAGGCACAACAATTTGAATCAATAGAAATTGAAGGAGTGCGTTTCAATTTTTCTGAAGCATGGAAACCGATACTCAGCAGAATGAGGATTAATAAAGGTCAGTTAGAGGGAGTATTGAAATCGCACATGGAAAAATTAAAGGATTATATCGATATGCCTAAAGGTTTTTCGGTTGATGTTATTCCAGGTGATGGCGGGGGTGATGTGACACTCCAGTTAGAATATGACAAAAATAAGATGAGGGCAGATCGAACCTTAGAGATTACTAGTATAACGGCAGCACACGAATTGCATCTTGAACCTAGGCTACTACGAAGTTCTTCTGCCTTACATGAGATGATTCACCTTGCCAGAGCAGAAGCAGGAACTTTTGTTGCTCATCATGGTTTTGAGGAAGGATTAGCCGAATATGGGGAAATGAAGGCTTACCCACGAAGTGGCAATAGACCTGATCTTTTTCTTTTCCTGGATCATTTCCCCGAATTGGAAAACATACCTCTTGAAAATCCTGTGTTCGGCTTTCGTGAATTTTCAGGTCAAAAAGAGAGCCGATTACAGGGAATCATTCCATTAAAGCATGAACTTCGCAGGAGGGCCTGGGCCAGATTTTTAGATGATCCAGGGCACGTTGAGAGGCAAGGTTTTGTAAAACAATTGCAAACAGCTCAGAATAATACTCCTAAGCCGGTGTGGACTATAGCCGATGTACTAGAGGTAGGTAATCAAATAGACCCTGCATTTGAGGATTGGTTTGAAGGCGAGCCAGTTTTTAAAACAGCTACTGAAATGAGGGTGGCCAGAGTGTTGGTGGAGAAAAATATTCTACATTTTCTAACTTTCGACTTTAAGAAGATGTCTAAAGTTAATCCTGTCGATCCTGATTTGTTCGAAATAAAACCTTTCAGAGAGAGTATGGAAGTTAATGTGAAGCTACGTGGTGGCAAAGAGCTTGAATTTACCATTCAGGCAAGACCCGATGGGATACTACAAAAAATGGATTTAGTACCAACGCTTAGACAACTCGGATCAACAATGAGTGATATCACTGGCATAGAGGTTCAGTTCGTTAGTGGGGAACCGATTCCAATTAAGATATTACAGGCTCACAAATAAGATTGGTGTCACCTGTCCCGCTAAGCGGGACGATCCGCCTTTGGCGGACTTATGAGTTAAAATGCCTCTTTATCTCTTTTTTGGAATATTATAATTTTTGGGTTCTTAATGATTCCATCCTCAATTTCAATTGCATTTCTTATTACAGAATCATTTTTCCAAGAATCTTTGCCATCTAAGACAGTTTTTAGAAAGGGAATTAATGCAGAACTAATTTCATATGAGGCGCTATCCCAGAAATAGGATGGGGTATGATCGACGCCATAATAAGTAATACCATCACCAATCTGAAATGTTGGATTATCGAATGTTGTAGGTTTTGCAAATTCAAAACCCATTTTTTCATCACAACTAACATCTATAATGATAGTGCCCTTTTTTAATAAACTGATTTGAGAGTTTTTGATATACATCAATGGATTATCGCTATCTTGAAAAATCGCATTAATAATAAGATCATATCCTGAGAGTACTTCCGCCAGGGGTTTAGGACTATTATCTATCAAAACTTCTGTCTCATCATTTCTTACCCTTCTAAATTGTTTGTAGTTGATGCCTAAGATTTGATTTTCTATGGCATTAGTGGGAAGCGTTGTAAAGGTGGTGATTTCATGTATGTCCATTCCTTTTAGTGCATATGCCGCTCCTCTTGCAACGGATCCATGTCCGATGATTGCGGATTTTCTTTTTTTACCGTATTGGCCGGTAATGCCCTGCAATTGCAATGCATGTACAACCCCAGCATATCCAGCAATCTCATTGTTTTTTTGCAAGATATGAGATTTCCAGATTTTGTCTTTGCCCCAAATATTCATTGATTCCCATGTTATGTAAGTCATCTTTTTCTCAAGCGCCACATCTGTGATGGCTTTTCCCTGAACACAGTGAATCCAGCCCCATATAATCTGTCCTTCTCGGAATAAGCCAGCATCGCGCATTGTAGGTTTAGCAATTAAGATGATCTTGCACTGCTGAAATAATTCTTCTTTGCTTAAAACGCCGGCAAAAAGATCCTTCAGGACATCATCGTTTATATTGAAGCATTTGCCATAACCTTCTTCAATATACATCCTTTTTCGTATTGATTCTTCAATCAAAAGAAAATGATCCGGATGAATGGGGATTCTTTTTTCGTTTTCCTTTGTACTTGTGCTTACCACACCGATTATTAATTGTTCTGCCATATAAAACAATTTTAAAATTGAAAGGTGAATTGTAGGAATTGGTGTCACCGGGTGGACTTGAACCACCGACCTCAGGCTTATGAGTCCTGTGCTCTAACCAGCTGAGCTACGGTGACACGTTGCGAGATGTAAATTACCTTAAATTATCGTCGATTGCAACAAAAGAGGCTCCAGAATGAGCCCCTTTTGGCATTCAATTATTTTCTCTTATTTCCTTTGAGTTCACCTTTCCAGATTCTCTTTGTTCCCATCCAAACAAACTTTAGAAGGAAGATGGAGACGAATAGGTAAAGAACAACCTGAGCGAAGCGTACGAGGTATGTAACAAGGTTAAGAGTGATGGCTTGGAAAACTTCATTCACGTTGCGAACAAGCTCTTTGCTTTCGTATTTCCAACTATCTTTGATCTCTTTCCAATCCAAGATTAAGTCTTTGTATACATTAATGTTGAAGAAGGTGAAATCCAGACGATCAAGTTGATCCGCCATCGTTTTGTTGTAGCGATCAATTTGAGCCTTGATCTGCAATTTTTGGCTACTTAGTCGCTCAATCAGATTTAGTTTTGAGTCGATGATTTTGGCCAGTGTCTCAGCATCTTGCTGACGAGTGGCTAGTTTGCTGATTTCGTCATATGAACTTTGAGCATTTTCCAGAGTTTCCTCGATGGATGTTAGTTTCTTTTTTAGAATGTCTAATTCGCTTTCTACACCTTCGACACTTTTCTTAATGCTCTGAACACTCACATTAAGGATTTCGGGATCAAGATCCTCTATGACTTTTACAATTTCATCTGTATTTTCCTTTGTAACCTTAAATCGATAGTAGCATGAGTCATCATTTTTGTTGGAATCTTCAAATATGACATAGTCTTTAACTTTAAGATCGGCGATTGTGTCGCAGGTTTTATCCAGTTTTCTGGTTTTGATGGTGCCGGAATAGTTGGTTACTTCAAAGTCTTCGGCGTCAATTCCTGCGCTAAATCCAGGGGAGTGTATAAGGTTGGATGATACCATTTTGGCTACATCTTCGTCGTAGTAGCTTGATTCCATGCTATCCATCATTGGTGCGCCCATGCCAACGAAACCTCTTTCGTAGTAGCCCTGATTGCTGACACCAAATATCGTTCTAAATGAAAAGCTTATGAGAGCAACGGCAACAGAAAGAGCTATTATGCCCAGCATGAGCATTCCAATAACTTTGGCGATGGACTTTGCAGACCAATCGAAATTCTTTAAAAAATGCATGTTTTTAAAAGTTAACAATTAATGTTGAACTGTTTTTTGAATCAAATACTCGTCGGTCAGCACTAATGCAGTCATAGCTTCCACAATCGATACGGCGCGAGGGAGTACACAAGGGTCATGACGTCCTGACATCTGAAGTGTGGTTTCTTTGCCAGCTTTCGTTACAGTTTTCTGCTTTTTAAATATGGTAGCGGTGGGCTTAAAGGCCACTCGGAAGACAATATCCATTCCATTGCTGATTCCACCCACAACTCCGCCAGCATGATTGCTTTTGGTAACTACTTTTCGTCCCTTCTTGAGCAGGGGATCGTTGTGCTGGAATCCGGTCATTAAAGTGGCCTCAAAACCACTGCCAATTTCGAATCCCTTGGTGGCAGGCAAGCTAAGCATGGCCTGAGCAAGTCTTGCTTCAAGTTTATCGAAAACCGGACTGCCAAGGCCTGCAGGTACGTTTTTCACGACACATTCAATAATCCCACCGACACTGTCGCCGGCTTTCTTCATTTTTTCAATCAGCTTAATCATCTTTTTGGCGGCAGATTGGTCGGGGCAACGAACGATGTTGCTTTCGACTTGTGACAGTTTTACGGTGTCGGGATTTATTTTCGATCGAATCTCGCGCACTTGCTTTACGTAAGCCAGAATTTCGACCTTTGCTCCGGTTTTCAGAATCTTTTTGGCTATTGCACCGGCGGCAACCCGGCCTATCGTTTCGCGTGCGCTTGCTCTACCGCCCCCACGATGGTCCCGAAGGCCGTATTTGACGTCGTAGGTGTAGTCGGCATGAGATGGTCGGTATTTGTCAGCTAATTGGCTGTAATCCTTACCGGCCTGATCTGTATTCTCGATTATCAGGCTAATGGGCGTGCCTGTTGTCTTCCCCTCAAAAACACCTGACATAATCTGCAGATGGTCTTCTTCTTTGCGTGAACTTGTAATGTCACTTTGTCCCGGTTTTCGGCGGTCCAATTCTTTTTGGATTTCTTTCTCAGTAATCTTTAGTCCGGATGGACAACCATCGATCACTACTCCCAAAGCAGGGCCGTGTGATTCGCCCCAGGTGGTAATGCGGAAAACGCTTCCAAAAGAACTACCAGTCATAATAATTGATTAGACTTGGTCAGTGTAACAAAATTAGCGGAAGATCACCAGTGTAGAGACGATGACATAGGCACTGAGGATAACAAGGATTCCTATAATGGCATTCGTGATAATTTTTTTCGAATTTTGGACCATCTCATCGTTTCCATAATTCATAATCATGGTAGCAGCTCCGTAAATCAATGCTCCAAAGGCAATTAGTCCGACAAATCCAAGAAGGAACTGTATTACACTTCCTATTGTGTTGATGATCGTGGTGATATTCGAGGTTCTTATTTGATCACTTTGTTCCTGAGAGGGGATGATGAAGAATTGCTCGATAATTATTTTGTCTATGGCAATTAAAATAAGTCCCACTCCAATCCACAGTAATGATTTTTTTTGCTTAGTGGTTACGTCTTCTTCGCCAGCGGCAAATAGGGTGCGCACACCACTGATTACAATGAATAGAATGGCAATGGTACCTATAAGTGCTTTGATGAAGTTTACGATGCCATATACTTCGTTGGTGAAGCCTGTGTCCTGAACAAGCTCCGTTCGTACAATTCCTGCAGGGCCGTATAAGAATTCAATTCCGCGACCTACCAACAAAATGGATACAAGTCCTATTACGGCATAAAGTATGGCTCTTTTTTGCTCAGTAATGGTGCTTTCATCTCCTTGAGCGAAGACCATTCTCGCACCCGCGTAAATAATCCATATGACTGCCAGGCCTGCTATAAGGTTTTTGATTGTATTGGCTACAGCGCGGGTAATTTCGTTGAGCTGTCTTTCTCCTGAAGCATTTAAAATAGCCATGCTATCTATAATAAGCTGAATATCATCCTGAGACAGCTTTATTATCTTTCCATCCCCGATTACAATTTCAATGTCAGAAAGGATGCTGTCCAGATTACTGAATAATATTTCTGGATCCGCTTCGGCAGCTGCTTGTTCATCTATCAAGTCCTGTAAGCTTGTATATTCACTTTCCAGTATTCCGATGACTCTTGTTGGAAGACTGCCCCATTTGCTGTAGTTGAAGTAAAAATCGACCTCGTGGAAGATTAAATTTACGCCGTCTTCAGTGCTTGCCCCTGCATCACCGATGATGTCATCTCTGATGCCGTTCTTTATATCATCTGTTTTCTTTTTAATCTCATCTTTCAATAGTTGAATCTCATCATCTATATCATTTATCTCCAAATCAATGGTTAGGGTTGTTTTTTTGGCTTCTATTAGTGCCAGCTCTCTTCGGAGTTCGGTGAGTCCACCTTTGTTAATGTAGTCTGGCTTAAGTAAATCGGCTATTGGTTTCAAGCCGATGTACCCCTTAAAAGACAGAAAGGCTATCCAATCACTGGGCAGTGAGCCCCAAGCTCCTTCTGCGGTGGAATAATCAATGACAGCGATTCCTTCACTTTCTAACCTTGCCTTAATGTCGTCCAAAACAGATTGACCAAAGACAGTTGGGGCCAGAATCAGTGAAAACAGACCTATAGCCACAAGTGAACCGGTGATTCTTCGGAATAAGTTCATTTTAAACCATGTAAGTAGTAAGTAGACCAATATCTGCCGAAGTAAGGGTATTTACCATGGCATAGGCGCCGTAAATAATCACGATAGCTACGACTCCTTCAACGACCATGCGTTTTGCCTTGGTGGCTCGCTCTTCGCTGTTTAGCGCGGTCAAATACATATAACCGGCGTAAATAGTAAAGGCGATGGCCATAGGACCTAAAAATACAAGCAATAACCGAATGATACCGGCGAATTCCGATATAGCTACCACTGAAGAAGCAGCAGCGGTTTCATCGGGTGCTCTAATAACGTAGACCGCATTAACAATATTGCTGGCAAGCAGAACTACTAGAAGCCCCATAAAACTCCAGGTAATATTCTTTTTTTGTTTAGTGACTTGCTCTTCCTCACCTTGCGCTGTCACTAGTCGCAATGCACTTACAACAGACATAAGTACAGCAACGGAACCCAGCATCCACTTCATGTAGTCAACAATATCTCTAAGTTGGTCACGGGCTGCATTAAAGTCTATTACCTGGCTTGCAGTAGCTAATTCCGGATTGAAGAGTGTAGCTATGTTCTCAGAGATGATCAGAACCATAAAGCCGAGAAGCACATATAGAAAATTTGCTTTTTGTTTAGTAATCACATCTTCCTGCCCCCTTGAGATAACAAGTTTTATACCATATAGAACCCCCATTATCAGCGCTATACCTCCCACGATGTTCCTTACGATGTGTATTAGGTTTTTAGCAAAGGAAATAGCCATGTCTTCGCCGGATTCACCGGTGGCAGTAAACCCAGGAACACCTTGCAGATACTTATTCCAGTCACCGCCTAAATAGCTCTGAGCATGGGCAATTTTTACTGTAAATAGGAGTAGCACAAAAAAAGCAGCCCATGGTGCGATAGCTTTGATTATCCTTAATGTTGTCTTCTTGTTTATTTTGCGCATTTTTTTATTATTAGCTTTATTTTACAAGCTCAAAAAAGATTTGCAATAAGAACTGAATTAGTTTAGAATTCCGAGGCTAAATTCAAGTATTAACTGATTTATGGCTAAAAGATCAACTCCTAAGAAGCAACAGGCTAACAGTCAATCGTCTCGTCGATATAAGACCTATCAGAATAGGGCACGAAAAAGGCTGCTTAATGCTACTGTGATTTCTAAGTGCGAGAAATGTGGTGAAGCCAGATTATCTCATACCGCTTGCTTAGCTTGTGGTTATTACAAGGGCAGGATGGTGATCGACAAGTCCAAAGCAATGGACAAGATCACCAAGGTGAAAGCTTAGTTACGGAGTTTTGTTGCTGATGCGATTAACATTTTATTATGGCCAGTTGGAGACATCTATCCAGAGTGATTGTCATGCAGAGCTTCTTTGAACACGAAGCGCGTGGAGGCGACCTTGGTGAGATTTTGGCGTATAATATGGATGAATATGGTGGAAAAATTACAGAAATGAATTATTCCGGAAATCTGATGAAGAAAATCGAGAGTAATTTTGCCAGAATTCGCGAGCTCATTATGAAACATGCTCCGGAATGGCCGGTTGATAGAATGGATCCTGTGGAGCGGGCTGTTCTGGTTCTTGGAATCTGTGAACTGATTGACCCCGAAAAGGACGTTCCGGTGAATGTGGCAATCAATGAAGCCATTGAATTGGCCAAGACATACGGGGACGAAAGTAGCGGGAAGTTTATAAATGGTGTGCTCAATGCTGTGGCACACGACAAAGATGCAGTCGGTAAAAAATAATTTGGAATGTATAAAAAGCTAGAAGAACAAATAGGGCTGAAATTCAAAGATTACGATCTGCTTCGGCATGCCTTTGTTCATCGATCTTATTTAAACGAGCATCGTGACAGTCAGTTTGAAAGCAATGAACGACTCGAGTTTTTGGGTGATGCTGTGCTGGAGCTTGTTGTAACCGAGTATCTCTATTTAAACTATCCTAATTCCGAGGGTGATCTCACTAACTGGCGTTCAGCCCTTGTAAAAGGCGAGATGTTGGCTAAGATTGCCAGCGAACTCAAGCTTGGAGAATATCTTTTTTTGAGTCATGGCGAAGAAAAGTCCGGAGGTCGAACCAAGGATTATCTTTTAGCCAATACCTTCGAAGCTCTTATTGGCGTGATTTATTTGGAACTTGGTTACAAGATTGCCAAAGTATTTATTGCAAAGTTCCTTTTGATCCATCTTGAGGACATTCTAGTAAAAGGAGAGCACATTGATGCCAAGTCCAAGTTTCAGGAGATTGCACAGGAAAAGGTGGGGTCAACGCCTTCTTATGAACTGCAAAGCGAAGCAGGGCCTGACCACGATAAAATCTTTACCATGGTTGCTTATATCGGCACTCGCATGGTAGGGAAGGGGAAAGGTGGCAGTAAACAGATTGCTGAACAAAAGGCCGCAGAGGACGCGCTTAAGCGGCTCAAGTGGTAAAGCTTTCTATTTAGGGATAATCTTGATGGCGCGGTCTTGGTCTTCGCCAGTGCTTTCAGTTGTAACACTGTCTTTGAATTTGTCGGCTAAAAAAAGATGAACTAATCGCCTAAAGTAAGGATTCATTGGTGGAAGCTTCACCTCTTTTTGATTTTCGATAACATATTCAGCTTTCCTTTCAGCTAGTCGAACCACACTTTCCTCCTGTCTTTTCTTGTAGCCGTCTACGTCTAAGACTACCAGCATATTACTGCCGATTTTCTGCTTCCATAAAATGCATTTGAGCATGTGCTGAAGGGCGGCAATTGTCTCGCCGTGCCAGCCGATAAGCAGGTTAGAGCTTGATGTTTCAATCGCAACATAAAAGCTGTTCTCACCTTCTTTTGTTACCTTTACTCCTGAAAAAGGCACTTGCATGATTTCCAAAATTTTCTCTAAGGTTTCTTTGATAACTAGTTCCATACAAAATTTAGTCTACAACGAATATTTTTTAGTCGCAAATTATTAATCTTTTGATCGGTTGACCACTATCTGCTGACCGATACCGAATAAGGTGGAAGCTCCCCAATAAAAGCCAACAGCGGCGGGCAAAGTCGCTGTGAAGATGGCAATCAGAATAGGCATAAAGTAGATCATGGATTTATTCATCATGGGCATTGGGCTGTCTGTGGGGGCGTTTTTAAGACTTTTACCCAGGGTTAAACGCATCTGTCCGAATTGTAGTAGCCCTATAATAATGGGCAAAACAATTATGTTAACTTTAGTCAGGTCTATTATTCCCAGGAAGATTGGTTGGATCAATGAAGCATCGAAGCTCTGCAGACTGCCGTATAAAAGATCGGGATTGATGAAGTCCAATCCGTTTTTTACCACATAAAATAGGGCAATCAGAATGGGAAACTGAATGAGCATGGGCAGACAGCTGCTCATGGGATTTACTTTATATTTCTTCCAAATCAACATGGTTTCTTCGGCCAGCTTTTGCGGGTTCTCTTTATGCTTCTTTTTGAGGGCATCCAGTTGAGGCTGGACTTTTTGCATAGCCTTCTGGGCTTTGAGCGCCTTCTGATTGGGCGCCAAGAGAATGAGTTTGACTATAAAGGTCAGCAGAATAATTGCCCATCCAAGGCTATGATTGGGTATAGATGAGATTAGGAAGATGAGAGTATTAAATATGGGCTTATATAGTGCTTCATTAAATACCGTGCGGAAGATGCCTGGTGGGGTTATCTCGATTTCTTTTGTATAGGCTCTTGTTTTTTCATCGATTATTTGTTCCAGAGAAATCCTATAACGGCCTTTCTCGTCAAACAATTCCTGATTCCAGGCGGCATAGTCGATTTCATGCTTCTTATTTGGGGCAATGACAATATCCTCATTGTTACAAACAGTGCTTTCTGCCTCGATTGAAGCCCATTCACCGTTCATGTAGCGTTCTACAGCCAAAGGGTTTTGGGGGCAGTTGGTTGGAATTACAAGATTATTCTGACTATTATTTTTAACCAATACGACGACTGATTTGCCGATGGCAAACTTTGATTTTCCTTCAAGAACCACATCATCGGTATTCTGATTGCTTGTTTTTGGATTCAAAAAAGACCAAATGAGCAAGAAGGCGAGTGCGAAGAAGATTATTCGAGAGTATTTAGACATCTACAGATAGTTGGTTAAGAAATTCTTTAATCTGGGAATCTATAGTGCTGTAATCGAGATCTTCGGGGCTTCCCTTCTTCATAATCACAAGGCAGACAATGGGGCTTTTTACTACGCTTAAGTTCAATCTGAGGCTTTCGGTGATCTGTCTGCGAATCTTATTTCGCGTGACGGCCTTTGGGGCAATTTTTTTGCTAACGACAGGGGCAAATTTTGAGTCCTCCGAAAGCGAAGGTAGGAATTTAAAAACGAAGTATGACGTCTTATAAGATTTGCCTGACTTGTTAAGCTTTTCAATTAGTCTCTGATTTGAAATTCTGCTTTTTTGATTTAACATTATTAAGCACTCAGGCTTTTTCGACCCTTACTTCTTCGACGATTAATGATTTTTGCACCACCTTTAGTTGCCATTCGTGCCTGAAATCCGTGTCTTTTGTGGCGCTTTCTCTGGTTTCTTTTACTGAGCATGTCTTGTTACCTTAATTAGCCCAAACAGCCTAAAGATTTTCGGGGTGAAAGTCAATTTTAAATCTAACGCTCAAATTTATTTGTAGAATTCCTCCACAAAAGTTTTAACTTTCTTGAGCTTGGCGATCACTTTATCGTCATCTCCGGCAGAAAGCTCGGAAGACCTAACGCGGATACTTATAACTCCTTTATAGTTGTTGTTTTTAAGCTTTTTTAGGAAGCTTTCCAGTGGTAAAACCCCTTCATTCGGAAGAGAATATTCTTTATGTTTGTTTATATTTGAAAGATGAACATGAACTATCAGTTTTTTTAAGTGACCGTAAATGCTCATTAAGTTTCCCCACTTTTTTGAGGCAGCGGATGAAGCATCCAGTGCGACCATGCCAAATTTTTTCATATCCGAAACACTGTTCATAGCGCGCTCCGGTAAAAACCCGAGGATTGTCTTCCCTGGTGCGTTAAGCAAGGCGATTTGCACATGTTTTTTCTTGCGTAGTAATGGAGTTTTCTTTTTAAGCCAGTTAGTGAATTTGAAATCAAGAAGTTTGGGAGGTGTAATAACGACAACCGGACATTTTAAATATACGGCCATTTCGACCACATGTTCTACGCTTTGAGCTGTTCCGTTTATTGGTGAATGCAATGCGATAATCGGTAGTTTGTATTCATCAGACAGTTTTTTGATGTACTCCGCGTTCTGTGTGTCGAAATTATTTTTTTCTACGCCAATTTCAATACCGTCGTATTTGGCGGCTTTGGCAAACTCAAATATGCGATTGAGTCCATATCTGTGCAGGGAATTTGTGTGTAGTGCAATCATGCTTTGTATTTATTTTGGTTTCTGCATTTCATTATACCAAATTGGCGATTTTTTTAGCAAGCAATTCGCGTTATTTTGTCGGAAGATAGCCCATGTTTTCTGCTTCTTCTTTTGTGGAAAAATGAACGCGGTTCTTTGGTGTGATGCCGAAAGCTTTTGAGCTTAGGACACTGTAGTAGTACTTACCTGATTTGCTGGCAATGTATTGAGTTCCTTCCGGCAGATTGCGGGCTGAGTAATATTGGTACAGACTGACTTCGTATATGGGAATTTCGAAGGTTTCTCCTGGCTCCAGATCTTCGATATGTTCCATGCTGTAGGCCAGGCGGGCTTTTTGACCGGCAATTTCGCCTTTGAGCGTACCTCCTTCAAGTTTTAGAAATTTGATGGTTGCGATGCCTGTGTTTAGGTCGCCCACTTCTGTCATTGCCGGAAAAGCGGCTTGAGAGGATCGAAAGTATCCCAAGCTATACCCTGTAACAAGTCCGATAACAAGAATCAGGATGGCGGATAAAATGGCATTGATTAGTTCTTTTTTGATCATGATTTAAAAATTCCCTTCAAACAAAATATTGTCGGAAGGGGCTTTTGGGGCTATATTGGGAGTAAGTATAGCCTGCTTTTTTTATTATGTCAACACATATTTTCATTCTTGGCAAGGACCCTGAACTTTCTGAAGCAGAGTTATCCGCTCGGTATCCTTCTTCTAATCCTGTAAACAAGGGTGGGGAGTTTGTTATGTTGGAATTGAATGAAACTCTCGATCAGAAGGAGTTCAATCATCTTGGTGGTCAGATTAAGGCGGGAGAAGTTTTTGATCAGGTGGGCAAAAAAGATCTTGTTTCAAAAATAGCTGATTATCTTTCTGCATATCATGACTCCGGAAAACTTAATTATGGAGTTAGTGTATATGGATGGTCTGAAAGAAACTTGAGAAGTCTGCTTCTTGATGTCAAAAAAGAATTTAAGAAACGTGGAGTTGGCAGTCGTTTTGCTAATCAGAATTTTATTAATATCTCGGCAGCTCAGTACAAGGGGCTTCGTGGCAAAGAGATTCTTGTATGCAGGGATGACGATGATTACTATTTAGCTGAAGTGGTGGCAGTACAAGACATAGATGGATACTCGAAGCGGGATTTTGATAAACCTTTTCGGGATATGAAGGTGGGCATGCTTCCTCCCAAGCTTGCTCAAATCATGACTAATCTGACTGGGTCAGATGGGGTGATCTGGGATCCTTTCTGTGGTGGCGGAGTACTCATAATGGAAGGTATTCTTATGGGCCATTCGATGTTGGGGTCTGATATAAATGCAAAAACCCTGGAAGGAGCGAAGAAGAACGTTCAATGGGTCAAAAAAGCATTCGAAGTAAAGGCTGAGGCCGATCTTTTTGTTCACGATGCTACTAAGCCACTGCCGGATAAGAAATTTGATGCTATTGCATGTGAAGGTTATCTTGGGCCACCACAAGACAGGCTTAAATCGAAAAGGGAATTTAGTGCAGTGATTTCTGAATTATCGGTGCTGTACAAGTCGTTTTTTAAATCACTTAAGGCCGGGAGCTTTAAGGGGCCAGTGGTAATTGCTTTGCCCTTTTACAAAACCAGAGAGGGTGAGCTTAGTTTGGATGAGGTTATTCGCGAGATTGAAAATATGGGATTCAAAAAAGACCTAAGTTTAAAATATGCTCGCAAAGATCAGCTTGTTGGCAGGCACATTCTACGTTTCCGTTTGAGCTAAATCTGCCTTTAGCCTTTTTGCGACCGGCTGGAAGGCTATAATGGAAAAGATGGTGGTTACAAAGGCCATGATCACGAGGATCGAGAAGATGTCTTTATCGATGATTCCCATTTGTAAACCGATGGAGGCCACGATAAGCTCTACGGCACCGCGGTTGTTCAGCGCGAGGCCGATGGCCAGTGATTCTATGGGCTTCATTTTGAAGAAACTAGTGGCAATCCAGGCGCCCAGTATTTTTCCTAAGATCGCAACCACTATAATGCTTAGTACAAATAGCGGTGCGGTATTAAAAGCACTGAAGTCCAAATGGAAAGCCAGGCTGGCAAAAAAGATTGGGCCAAAAAAGCTGTAACTCATGCCATATATTCGGTCTTCAATTTTAGCAAACACTCGTTTGTCGAGTACTTCTCCGCGAATGAAGAGGCCGGCCAGGAAGGCACCGATTATCATATGCAGTCCGATAGCTTCGGCTATTAAACCCAGCAAAAGTGCAATGATCAGTGTAAGTGTGAATCCTTTGTTTCTGAATTGAATGACTCTGTCCATGTAGGGAGAGATTTTGTTCCCGCCCCATATCACAATGACAATGAAGGCGATTACTTTTAATAGCAGGCTCACAAGCGGGATTAATTCGATCGTGCCGGTTTCCGCAAAGCTTAAGGCTAATGAGAATAGAACAAGGGCAATGATGTCATCAATGACGGCGGCGCCCAAAGAAAGGTTAGCGACATTTGTATTTGTCAGTTTGTGATCTTTGAAAAGCCTGGTTCCGATGGCAATGGCAGAGATCGAAATCCCCGTTCCTACAAAAAAGGCTGTGACAGGTGGGTAGCCAAATAGAATCGTAGTGAAGTAGCCGCCAAGGAAGGGTAGAAGGGCACCTCCCAAAGCTATAAGAATGGCTTTTTTACCTGCCCTTAGTAGTTTATCGGGATTAGTTTCCAGGCCGGAGTGAAGCATAAGAAAGAAAATTCCGAATTCTGCCACGACTTTAATTAGCTCACTGTCTATTTGAACGAGATTGAGTAGGACTGGCCCCACGATGATACCTCCAATCAGTTCACCGAAAATTACGGGCAGATGAAGAGACCTAAAAATTTTACCTGCAGTCCATATGACTACCATCAAGATTAAAAGATCTGAGAAATCAACCATAGAAAGTTGTTAAGTCAGACTTATTTTATCAGAAGCCCTAGCTATTTCAAAAAAACGTTAGATTCATTATTATGTTTTGGCAAATACTATGAAGATAGCGGTACTTACATCAGGGGGAGTTGATAGTTCTGTGGCGCTCCGTCTGCTCCACCAACAGGGGCACGATTTGACGGCTTTTTATCTGAAGATTTGGTTGGAGGATGAACTCGCTTATTTGGGTGAGTGTCCCTGGGAAGATGATATGTCTTATGTGCGGCAGATATGCGATGAGATTGGAGTGCCACTCGAAGTAGTGCCGATGCAAAAAGAATACTGGGAGCGGGTGGTGGAATATACCGTAGCGGAGGCAAAAGCTGGTCGAACACCGAACCCGGATATCCTTTGTAACCAGCAGATCAAGTTTGGACAGTTTTATGAAGTTATAGATGACAGTTTTGAAAAAGTGGCTACCGGGCATTACGCGCAAGTGGAAGAAACTGACAAAAGTTTTGTTTTGAGAAGGGCGCCGGATCCTGTAAAGGACCAGACTTACTTTTTGGCTCAAATTTCTCAACAACAACTATCGCGGGCTATTTTTCCAATCGGCTCATATAATAAAAATGAGGTCAGGGGACTAGCTAAGAAGTTTAATCTGCCTAACCAAAATCGTAAAGATAGTCAGGGAATCTGCTTTTTGGGAAAAATTCCTTTTCGAGACTTTTTGAAGCACCATTTGGGTGAAAATCCGGGTGACTTTGTGAATGTTGATACGTGTGAAAAAGTGGGAGAGCATCTTGGATACTGGTTTTATACGATTGGTCAGCGCCAAGGCCTTGGTTTAAGTGGTGGGCCGTGGTTTGTGGTGAGGAAAGATATCGAAAAAAACCTCATTTATCTTGCACAAGGTTATGAGCCGGATGAAGTTTACAAAAGTGAGTTTAAAGTTGGCTCTATTCACTTAATAAATACCGAAGACGGGGAGGTGGCTGGTGAGCTCAGTGTCAAAATACGACATGGAGCAGTGATGCATGAATGTGTTGTTGAGGGAGACAAAGTTACGCTGAAAAAACCAGTGCATGGCGTGGCGGCTGGGCAATTCGCTGTTTTTTATGACGGGGACGTCTGCCTGGGAAGTGCAGTGATTTTATAGAGGCCCCAAGGTATACCTCTTTGACCCTCTGAGTTTTGATGCACCGTAGTGGCGCCATGGTGGCGCCAATATGGCACCGATCTGGCGCATCAGAATTTTGTACACCAAAAAGAGTACCCTGCCCCTTGCACTAAGCATCAATATTTCGCTGTTATTTTGATAATTTAATCATAAGATCTAAGCTCTTTTTGGCTTTTTTAATGATGTCATCTGGTAAATCAATGATTTGGTCGGGGCGGGGGGACTTGAGACCCTGCAGAATGTCTTTGAGCATCATTTCCTTCATGTATGGGCAAAGCGCACAGCTACCGACAATTTTCTTATCCGGTTTTTCGACTCGCACGCGGTCTGACAAGCCGCATTCAGTGATCAGCATAAATTCTTTTGCATCTGAAGTGTCTACATAGTCCAGCATTTGCTTGGTGCTACCCATCATATCAACTTCTTCTATTATGCTTGGAGCGCATTCCGAGTGAGCAAGGATTTTGGCACTTGGATATTCTTTGCGAATTTCTTTTACTGTTTCTGGCGAAAATTCTTCATGGACTATGCACCTTCCTTTCCAGCCGATCAGCTTCTTTTTAGTAAGGGGTTGCATGTTCTTGGCCATAAACTCATCGGGCAGGAATATGATTTCTTTCTGGGGCATTCCTTCAATTATTTTTAGCGCGTTGCTGGATGTGCACACGGCATCACATTCTGCTTTTACTTCTGCAGTGGTGTTGATGTAGCAGATCACTCCGGCTTTTGGGTGCGCTTTTTTTAGTTCACGTACGTCATCGGCGGTAATGGATTCGGCAAGTGAACAACCTGCTATGGCTGGGACTAGTACGGTTTTTCCGGGATTTAAAATTTTGACGGTTTCAGCCATAAAGTGAACGGAACTGAAAACGATTGTATCAGCTTTAGTTTCCCTGGCTTTCATACTCAGGGCATACGAATCACCCAAAAAATCTGCCACTCCATACATGATATCTGGTGTCTGATAAGAATGAGCCAGAATAATGGCATTCTTTTCGCGTTTTATCTGGTTTATTTCAAGCGTTAGAGGTGCAATTAGGGCACAGTCGCTTTTGCTCCAGCCGACTTTCTCCAGTTTTATATAGAGTCGGTCAGTTTCTTGGTTGATTTGTTTATCGGAAGGCATAGGGGCTGATTCAATGTTGTATATATTTTGCTATAATAATCAGAATTGAGCAAGCTCTGTAATTTATTAAATTTATCTTGCCTAAAACAAGAAGCTTCGTTACATTATGAAAGCAATTTTGACATAATCCTCGGTAGCTCAGTGGTAGAGCGTCCGGCTGTTAACCGGTAGGTCACTGGTTCGAATCCAGTCCGAGGAGCCATTGATTTTTTGGCTTAATTAAGCGGTAAAATTGGTTCTAACCTTTTTTGCTCGGATTGGAAGGTTATATCTAGGCTCTTTAGAAATAATTTATTCAATATATAATCAAGATGAGCCATTTAAAACTAATCACCTTTTAACTTGATCGAACTAATACAAACTTATCCCTATCTTTTTTATATCGTTGTTTTATTTTCATCCATCATGTCTTCGGCTACAGGAATTGGGAGTTTTATTTTGATTCCTTTTGCCGCTATTTATTTTGGCCCAAAAGAGGGGGTAGGAATCATAACGATTTATTTTTTAGCACAAAATATCAATAAATTGGTTTTTTTCAGAAAATTCATCAACTGGAAAATTGCAAAAAAAGTGATCATCTGGTCAATTCCGGGCGTGATCATAGGAAGCTTATTATTAACAGTGGTACCTGTAGAGCTATTCAAAAAAATATTAGCGACCCTAATAATCATTTACATTTTGAACGATATTTTTAAATGGCTTAGAAAGAAAAAAGGTGCAATCACGAAAGAGGACAAAAAAACCATACCATTATTTGGAGTTTTCTATGGACTGACCTCCGGATTAATCGGTAGCGGAAATCTTATAAAAGGCCCTCTATTTGTCAGCCTTGGAATCGTAAAAGAGGCGTACATTGGAACCTATGCAGCCACCTCTTTATTCATGAATATCCCCAAAATAGCGATTTATTTTTCAACAAAAATAATCAATGTAGGATCACTGATCCAATCGATACCATTTATTTTTATTTCGATCATAGGAACATACATCGGCAAACACTTTCTTTCAAAGATACACAACAAAGTATTCAGCGTTTTGCTGTATGTCTTCTTCATATTTTCCGCAGTAGCCATCTTATTATCCTGATCCAATGAGCCCAACCCCAAACACAATCATTTTAGAACAAGTTGAAAGTCGTTGGGGATTGCCTAAAACAATAACAAATCCGCGCCAAAAACAACGTGCTTATTTTAAGGCTGGCGCTTGCCACCTGGGAAGCCATGCAAGATGAAGAAACAGAGGTGGTAACAGCAATAATCAAAACTTTCCGTGATTGCGTGACATCGCTACCAGTTCGACCACACCAACTGATCGAAGTTGCCAGAGAACAGGTGAAAGTAATCGCCTCTGACATTCGCGGATCTGATTTTGAATGGGAAGAAACAGAGTTATTAAGCGAAGGAGTCGGTCAAGAGGGAGACATTTTAGGAATGAGTGGATCGATGGAGCATTATGAAGCATGGGGGCTGAGGAGCCGACCAATCTATTTAACGTATTCAATTGGACGTAATGATGCAGGGTCTAAGAATAGGATTGAAGCAGAATTGAATTTACCTGTTTTTAACCCGATGAAGGAAAATGAAACAATCGAAATATGTGATGATCTTTTAGCACGAATTGAGGGGCTAGGAGCAGAGCCAGAAAATACGGACTAAGTCAAAACCTCACTAAATCCTCTGGCTACGGATAATATATTTGTAGTTTCTGGCTGGAAATAGCTAATCGCTTTGGGTGCACTATCAATTCTACCTATGGCTTATGTACAACCCGAATAAATCAAAGCATAAACATGGTTTTAACTTCGTCCACTAGGGGGAGCCATTCAAAATTGCACAACTAAAAATGTAGGGGTACCCAGTTCAAAGAGCCATAGGCTTTAGCTTATTAAGCCTTTTTTTTCATACCAAGTATCTTGTACATTCCGCATCCGCATACTTCACATTTTCCTTTCATAGCGGCGCGGCCATTCTTCATTTTTACTTCCTCTGCATCTACCATATTTCTATTCTTTTCTTTGCATTTAACGCAGTATCCTGTTTCCATATTATATTGGTGTTAATTTAATATTTATTTCAGGATATCGTATTTCTTCGAGTTATTCAAGAGGGAATATGTAATTCTACATAACAAAAGAAATTTGAACTTCGTACACCACGAGGAGCCATTTTTGCGTATGTAAAAATGGCGGAGCTAAAAAAATAACTAATTTAGCCAGCTTTTTATTATCAAAAGTGTGATATGCTATTTTTTAATAGCTTCATAAATAATTTATTTTAATATGAATAAGATTGATATAAATAACAAAAAAAGGGTTTATATTGTTGCCATCTTAGCTTTAATAATTGTCGGAGCTGCATTTTGGTACTTTATTATCCAAAAGCAACAAACAGTAGATGTTGAACAAAAAGTTGAACAAGAAGCTAAGCAAGAAATTGTGGTAAGTTCAGGTGGTGCTAATTTTTCTCCAAAGCAAAATATTGAATTACAGCAAGGGCTTGTAAATCTAGTGGGAAAATACACAGAGGCAGTTATTATGACCAACAGCGTTTTCTTTACTGATATTGAAAAAACAGACTACGATGATTGGGAGATAAGATTAGATAGGGCGATTGAGTTGTGGGATGAACTGGAAGCATTAAACGTCGATATGGACCAATTGTTTGATGAGATGGGAATTCCAACGACCGAGGACATCGCTTTGCGGCAGTCAATAGGATATGCAGGGGCACAGAAAGCTTTTGGCTTGATTCCAGTGGCACACGCTGCTTTGTCTGGTGCGCCCATCCCTGATGCTGGGGCTGTAACCGCTGTTTTTGATTCTGCTCCTCATACTCAAAAATTACGGAGAGTAATGGAGGTGTTCGGATGGAGCGCAAAAAAAGCTTCGATTGCCTTAATGCAAGAAAAGCTTTTATTGGACTCTGGTCAGTGGGACAAAGAAGGCGACATTTATCAAAGATGGGAAACAGCGGCCAGAGTTATCAAAGACGCATCTAAGGTAACTATTTTCATTGCCTCCAATTTTATTACTGCAGGAGGGGCATCGGCAGCAGTCGGAGCTTTTCAGGGTATATCAATGGTAGTTGGTGGCGTATCTTTGGCTATAGAAATAGGAGAAGACATTAATATCGCTTTAGGCAATGAAGATAACGCTGCTGTTTTACGTCAGGCCCAAGAGGATATGTCAGTTTTGACGTTTTTGGTATCAATCGCCTCTCTAAAAGATATAGGAGATCCTAATAATATGTTCTTTATTGCCGATCAAACTGGCAATTTATTTAACTATGCCAAAGATGGTTATGTTTACTTAACTCGAACGGATGATGGGAAAATTTTTGTTTCCAATCAAAAGCCGAAAGAAGTGCCACCTCCACCACCTCCTCCACTAAAGTCTGATCAAAAGCCGAAAGAAGTGCCACCTCCACCACCTCCTCCACTAAAGTCTGATAATAAGCCAATCGACCTGGTTTTACCTCCTGGAAACTACATAATTGAGGGTGAACAAGTGGAAGTAAAAGAAGAAGACACTGAGGTTGTGGATGCAGTTGAAGCATTAAGTGAATTTGTAGCACCAGAAAATCCGGTTATTGATCCGGTCAGCACTAAGATAAGAACAGGAGAAGTAAATAATTTGTCTTTGGAAATGCCAGAGGGGCTTGTCGGCCCTTATAATATAGAATCGATTGAAGTCGGAGGATCCGGAGCTGCCGTTACTCTTCCTTCTGAGTCGGATGACGGAACTATTGATGGGCATTTTATATCCAGCAACCCAGGCACTTATGTAGTTGAAGTAACAATAAGGGACGCTGACGGCAACTTGTATATCACAAAAACCACAATTTCGGTTGAGGGTGAACCCACAAAAGAATCAGAAGATGATGTGGATATAGAGGAATATATAGCTGAACAGCAGATAGGTTTGGGTGGAAATGTGACAGTCAACGACTCAATTTATTATGTGCCTGAAGATAACCTACCTCACCAAAGGAGAGGTTCGGGTAGCATGAGTTTAACGATATTGGAAGACACGGTTTCTGGCACCTGTAATATTACAGCAAGAGATTATTATAAATGTCCGGCTTTTCATGAGGGGGAAGTAGTTGAGTCTTGCCTTTCTCGTACCGGGGAGAGTTATCCAGGTGGCAGTTGGATTCCTAATCTGGCAGTTGATTTTCCAGGCGGATCTGTACAAGGTACCTATTATCCTTCAACTGGCAAAATAGAAGCCCACGTGGGGGAGCATTATTTCACAGGTACTCTTGTAGGCAATGAGGCATCCGGAAGATTTTATTATGAGCTTCCTAACGGTGAGCCGGCATTTTTCTGGTCCGTTTCTGTACAGCGATAATGTTCGGGGAGCCATTCAAATTGATTGGCCTCTTTGGTATGATTCCGGTATGGCTAAACTAAAGCTCGATTTACACGACATCTTCAATAAGGGGAAAACAATTGATACTGAGCTTCAGCGTATTATTTATGAGGCTATTCAGAAAAAAATTAAGCTTGTCGAGATTATTCCGGGGAAGGGGAGTGGGGCTTTGATGAAGAAAGTGAAGAGATTTCTCGACCAAAAACACATCCGAGCTCTTTACCATCGGATAGAGGTGGATGTAAAAAATCACGGACGGGTTTTTGTGCACTTTAGGTTTTAATATCTGGTCTGTTTCTCCTTCTCTCAATTTCTGTTAGGTATTTCTTCCTAAGACGTACTTTTTTTGGAGTGATTTCGACGTATTCATCAGGTCCGATGTATTCGATGGCTTTTTCGAGGGTCATGGGAATGATCGGCGTTAGATTCAGAGCTTCATCTGTGCCGGAGGCACGGACATTGGTGAGCTTTTTGTTTTTGAGGGGGTTCACTACCATGTCATTTCCGTTGTTTGCCTCACCAATAACCATGCCCTCGTAAACCTCGGTGGCCGGCTTCACAAACAAGGCTCCGCGCTCCTGAAGCTTCCAGAGTGAGTAAGCCATAGTCGAACCTGTATTGCCGGATATCATGGAGCCGACTGTGCGTTTTTCGATGGTTCCCATGTAGGGGGCAAATCGATCAAATGAGTGGTACAAAGACCCTTCACCGCATGTCATAACCAAGAACTCCGAACGAAAGCCAAGGAGTCCTCGAGTTGGGACATCCATTTCGATCATGGTATTACCATTTTCTGATTTCATGTTGGTAATCACCCCCTTTCTTTTCCCCAGAGCTTCAATTGCGGTGCCTGCCATTTCATCGGGCACATTTATCACTGCTGCTTCTATAGGTTCGTGTTTTTCTCCATTTACCTCCTTCATGATTACTTCGGGCTGAGAAATTTGTAATTCAAATCCTTCCCGACGCATGGTTTCGATTAGTACAGCAATATGCATTTCTCCGCGGCCATACACTTTCATATGATCTCCTTCGCCAATTTCAATCTTGAGTCCCACATTGGTTTCAAGTTCTTTCTCAAGACGTTCGCGAATGTGGCGACCATTAACTTTTTTCCCTTCACGCCCGGCAAACGGCGAATCGTTTACCATGAATTCGATTGCCATGGCGGGTTCATCTACTTTAATAGCGGGTAAGGCTTCTAATCCGGCTTCAGATGCAATGGTTTCGCCTACATAAATATCAGGAATTCCCGCAATGGCGACAATATCTCCGGCTATAGCCTCTTTTATTTCAATGCGATCAATACCACGGAAGGAATAAAGCTGTGATATTTTCCCTTTTCGCTCTACTCCCCCTGAATTAATAATAGTCACATTATCATTCACCTTAACAGAACCTTCATAAACACGGCCAATAGCCATTCGACCCAGAAAATTGTCGTAGCCAAGTGTAGCGGGCTGCATTCTGAAGGGGGCGGAAATATCTCCGTTGGCTGGCTTTACATGTTCGTAAATGAAATCTAATAATGGGGTGATATCCTTTTTTTCGTCATTGAGTTCACGAACTGCAATGCCTTCTCTTGCAATCGTATATATGTACGGGAAATCCAGCTGTTCATCCGAGGCGCCCAATGTTGCGAATAAATCGAAAGTAAGATCAACCACAATATCGGGTCGTGCCATCGGTCTGTCGATTTTATTGATGACTACAAGTACCTTGTGGCCCAGTTCCAGCGATTTGCGAAGCACAAATTTGGTTTGAGGCATTGGTCCCTCATAAGCATCTACCACTAGAATTACAGCATCTACCGTACGAAGCACACGCTCAACTTCCGATCCAAAGTCCGCATGACCTGGGGTGTCGACAATATTGAGCTTGGCATCTTTGTATGTAATAGAGGCATTTTTGGCATAAATCGTAATGCCCCGTTCTCTTTCCTGATCATTACTGTCCATTGCACGCACTTCAATTCCCTTATGTATATCAAAATGCTCACTGGCTTTTAGCAATGCGTCCACAAGCGTGGTTTTTCCATGATCTACATGAGCGACGATGGCGATGTTTCGAATGTCCATCAATGTGTATTAGAGCCGATAGAGCCTAAAGGAAAATACTGAAAATTTCAATAGCTGCTTAATTGCGTTCATTATGGGGGCAATTCTTTATTGATTTATGCTAGAATGTGGCTAGCAAATAAAAATATAAAAATGAAAATAACTAATTTAGCATGCCGGGCCATACCGTTGGTCAAATCCAGACTGCTCCTTTTTGGAATATTACTTGCTTTGGTAATAGTGTTACCGGGCTTTATTCATAATCAGTGGATTACAGGGCCCGTCGTGAATGCCGTGCTGATTATTGCTGCTGTTTGCATCGGACCGATGGAGGCTGTGGTGCTTGGCCTGATGCCAAGTACAGTGGCTCTGAGCAGTGGGTTACTTCCACTTCCACTGGCACCTATGGTTCCTTTTATAATAATCGGTAACGCGATACTGATTCTTTCTTTTCAGTATCTGGCAGTAAGAAATTACGCAGTCAGAATTTTGGTGGCTGCGTTTCTGAAGTCCGCCTTTCTGATTTTTTCCGTTACCTTTCTGATGGACAAGCTATTCGAAAAGGAATTCCTTGGTAATCTTCTTCTAATGATGAGCTGGCCGCAATTTGTAACGGCTCTTGTTGGCGGACTAGTTGTTTATCCATTGTTTAAAGCATCAAAATGAGTTGTGAAAAAGATCAGGAAAAAGAAGGTAAGTTCCATATAATGGCTCAGTCTATCGAGTTTGACCGTGAAAAATGTATAGCATGCACGGCTTGCGTGGTGAGTTGCGACAAAATTGATATTAACTTCTTGAAGATTAAGGAAGATGGAGATAAAAAGCACGTGGAATACAACTGTGATCCGGGAGTGGATTGCATTTATTGTGGTCAGTGTACTTTTTTGTGCCCCGTTGATGCGATTTATGAACAGAAGAATGGTGATGAGGTTGAAAATGTACTCGCGGATGAAAGCAAAACTGTCATCGTTCAGATGGCACCGTCTGTGCGTGCGAGTATTGGTGAAGAATTTGGTCAGCTTCCGGGAACCAACGTTCAGAAAAAGATGTACACGGCCCTTCGCAAGCTCGGTTTCAACAAAATCTTTGATGTAACGATGGGTGCGGACATTACCACCTGGGTGGAAGCCATGGAATTGGTTGACCGAATTAAGAATGGTGGAGTGATGCCAATGATTACCTCTTGTTGCCCTAGTTGGGTTAAGTATGCGGAATTCTATCACCCCGAAATTCTTCCTAATCTTACGACTGCACGTTCTCCGCACATTCATTCTGGTGGAGCCTATAAAACCTGGTGGGCCGAAAAAGAGGGGATTGACCCAAAGGATATTGTCGTTGTTTCGTTGATGCCTTGTACTTCAAAAAAATATGAAGCGAAATTGGAGAAGCTTAAAATTGGTGACGTTTATCCTGTCGACATAGTGCTGACGGCCAGAGAAACGGCTGACTTACTCAAGAAGCACAACATTGATCTGATGAGCTTGGAAGACGGTGAAGTCGATTCCTGCGGCGCTTATTCAGGGGCAGGTATTATTTACGGGGCGGCTGGCGGAGTTATGGAATCAGCCCTGCGAAGCGCTCATTACTTTTTGATGGGAGAGGAACTGGATAGAATTGAGTATCAGGAAGTCCGGGACACGGAGGGTATAAAAAAAGCCACCGTTGATATTGGTGGCAGGACTTTAAATGTGGCCGTAATTTATTTAACCAAGAATGCTGCACCTGTTATCGAAGAGATTCTTAAGGGATCAAAGGAATACGACTACATTGAAGTGATGGCTTGTCCGGGTGGGTGCGTTGGAGGTGGAGGACAACCAAAGCCCACCAATTCAAAAATAATTACTGAAAGAAAAAAAGCCCTCTATCAAATCGATGGTGCAACCAAAATACGAAAGGCCCATCAGAATCCCGTGGTGAAGGGATTTTTTGAAGAGTATCTGGCCAAGTTGCCTGAAGAAAAAGTTTCATCCATCCTTCATACGAATTTCCGCAAAAGGGAGAAATTTGAGTAGTTTAATATTATTAATCAAATATTATGAAGACAATGCCCAAGGACGTATTTTTGCACCTGCTGATGATGGCGATGCTGTATATAGGCGTTATAAGTCTGATTTCTTTGTCTTTTTCTTATATCAATTATTCCTTTCCTGATCCTCTGGATTTTTATCGCTCGGGTATTTTGGACAACATACGCATTCAAAGTTCGATGCTTGTAGTTTCTTTCCCATTGCTTCTGATTCTGGCGTCTCTTATTCAGCGTGATTTCAGAAAGAATCCCGCCAAGCATGATCTTAAGTTTAGTAAATGGCTTATATATCTCACACTTTTTTTGGCTGCTATAACCATTGTGATAGACCTTATACAATTGGTGAATCACTTTTATGGAGGAGAGTTTACTACTTCATTTGTACTCAAAGTCTTTTCCGTTCTGGTCGTTGCGGGTGCGGTGTTTGGCTATTACATATGGGATGTTCAGAATGAACCTCATAAATCCAAAGTGCCAAGGATTGTTGCCTGTATTACATCCGTTGTTGTACTTGGAATGCTTGTCTTAGGTTTTGTAATTGCCGGATCACCTGCGACTCAACGTCAAATCAGAATGGACGAAAGAAGGATCAATGATCTTCAGATGATTCAGGGGGAAATAGTAAATTACTGGCAGTTAAAAAGAACTTTGCCATCATCGCTTAATGAACTGCAAAATGATATAAGTGGTTTTAGTGTCCTCAAAGATCCGGAGACTGAAGTTCCTTATGGATACTCGGTTTTGGAGCCTCTAAAATTTAGTCTTTGTGCAACTTTTAATCAGGAAAATTTGAATGAAAACAAGAAATATCCAAGAGAGGTAATGCCGGTTTACTCCGAACGCGGATACCCAGTGGGAATTTCTGAGTCCTGGGGACACGGTATCGGAAAGGTATGTTTTGACAGAATAATTGATCCAGAGCTTTTGCCGGAAAAATAAATATGCTACACTTTTTTTAAATCAATATTAATTAACAAAAATAAATATGGATCTATCAATTTTTGTGGCCCAAGCGGCTGCCATTGTGTACCTATCAATTGGTGTAGGTATGCTTTTAGATAAGAAGTATTATGCAAAGTTTTTAGATAGTATAATGAAGGATACAGGAACCATGTATATCGGAGGTTTTATTGCTCTGATTGCCGGTTTTACACTTGTAACTTTTCACAATGATTGGGTAAAGAGTTGGGAAGTTTTAGTCACTATCCTTGGGTGGCTTGCACTTGTAAAGGGAGTAATGCTCCTGGCTTTCCCTTCAGCCATTCTTAAGATGACTAAGTCATGGGTTAGCGGCAAAAATTTAAGTGTTTATGCACCTGTTGTTATTGTCTTTGGCCTTGTCTTTGGCTACTTTGGTTTTGTAGCTTAATTCAAGAATTTTATATGTGATTTTTATATTGCCTTTTATTAAGAAAAGGACATAATTAAATCAAATTTTTATTAATTAAAACAAAATTTTTTATGCCAAAAAAAGCAAAAAAGAAGGCTGTAAAGAAGGTCGTTAAAAAGAAAGTGATTAAGAGAAAAGTTACTCCAAAGAAGAAGGTAGTAGCAAAAAAGAAAGTTGTTAAAAAGAAGGTAGCTAAGAAAAAGGTAGTTAAAAGGAAAGTAGCAAAAAAACCAGCTAAGAAGAAAGCTGTTAAGAAAGTAGCCAAGAAGAAAATGGCCAAAAAGAAGGCTGCTCCAAAGAAGAAAGTGGCAAAAAAGAAAGCCACTAAAAGAAAAACCAAGAAGAAATAATTTTTTGTTTCAAATAGATTGTAAGGCCCCGCCTTTGGCGGGGTTTTTCATTGTATTAAAAAAATCCCCCACCGCATTGGCGGGGAGGATTTTTTCTTATTAACCCCCGTTTTATTCAGTCTCATTAGCTTCCGGGCCTGGGCAGCGTCTTTGGCCTGGTTTCTTTGGAAGCTTGATGCCAGCCTCTTCGAGGATGGCCATGCCACCTTCCTTGTCTCCTGCCTGGAATAGCTCTTTAGCTTCTTCAAGGGCGGCCTTTTGTTCTTCGGTTAGGTTTTCTAGAAATTCCGGGCGAGGACCTTGCTTTTTTGGAGGCTTTATACCTGCTTCCTCCAGGATTGCTTTGGCTCCTTCCATATCTCCATCCTTCATAAGTTTTTTAGCTTCCTTCCAGACTTCTTTCTGTTCATCGGTAAGGTTCTTCATGAACTGTCCTTGGTTTTTATGATGCTTTGGAGGCTTTACACCAGCTTCTTTGAGAATTTCCATCGCTCCCTCTTTGTCTCCTGCCTGGAAGAGTTCTTTAGCTTCTTCCAGGGCGGCTTTTTGTTCATCTGTTAATTCCTGATGAATGGTAGGGCGGCGGTTTTGGTCGTCTGGAGCTGGTTGCTCATCGGCGGCGTAGGTGCCAAAGATGGCGGTTGCTCCTGTAATAATTAAGGCGGCTGCTATGAGTGTGGCCTTGTTAGTTCTTTTAATGGTAGTTTCCATTTTAGTTATAAATTAATGAAGTAAAATTTTTGAGAGATCTCTGCTCGCATCTGTTACTACGCAGGCACTCAGAATTTTCTTTCATTAATTTTCAAAAAGGCTTCTTTTGGTGGCATAGGTCGGAGCATTCCCTTCTTCCAAAGGCCAATCCATTTGGCTTTGAAATTCTCTTCATCAAGCATTTCCCCTTTTATTCCTACAAGCATTCCTGTTTTAAATGGAAGGTCTTCCCGCATCATAGCTTCGCTAATGTCGACAAACCATTTCTGACCTTTAAAATCAATTATGATCCATTTTTCATCGGGACTTATTTCAAGAATTTTTCCAGCGAGCACTCCTTTTTCCGGTGCTACGAACATTTGATTTTTCTTGTTTTCCCACTGCTCGTAGGGGCGAAGATTTCGCCTTAACCCTTCTTCAATTGGCTTATCCGCCTTTGTTATGTAGAAAAGACCTCCAAGTATTAACGAAATAGCTACGGATGCGGCGACCAGCTTCCAAGGTTCTATCTTGTACCCCTTTTTGGTGTGTTTAAAAAGCAGGTCGGCTAAAAAGATTGTTAGGCCGATGAAGATGATCCATATATAAGGCATCATCAGGAAGAAGGAACGGACATGACCACCGGCAAACTGGCGGGCGAGTTCCCAATCGGTCACAGTGAAGTGCCGGATGACAATGGCTACGGCAATACCACCTATCATAATAGATGTGAGAATGGCGGTGCCAAGCAAGGTATGCATGAGCATAAAGTATCGTCGCGACCTTGGCGTCACTTTGTCCTTCTTAATCTTATCTAGGATTTTATTGCTTAACTTGCTCATAACTTAGGAATTAAGATGCATTTTTGTGGCTATTTCTTTGAATTTCTCTTTGGCTCGATTGATTGTAGTGGCTACGGTGCCCATGGGCATTCTGAGGATGTCGCTGATTTCTTTGTAGTCCATGTCTTCCATATATCGGAGAACTAAAACTTCCCGATACTTGTCAGGCAACATGCTGATTGCTTTTCTGATTCGTTCAACCAAATCTTTTCGCGATACTTCTTCGGCTACATCAATTTCGCTTTTGAGTACATCTATCAGATTCGCGCTTTCTTCATCGTCTGTTTCGAGTGGTACAGTGGTGACTTTTTTATTCTTTCTTAGGTAATTGATTGCTTCGTTGTGGGTGATGCGGTAGGCCCAGCTTGAGAAACTATATTCAGGATCGTAGTCGTTCAGATTTACGTAGATCTTGATAAAGGCCTCTTGCAGAATGTCTTCGATACTCTCAGCGTCCAATCCGGTGAGCCGTCGCACATATCTGGTAAGCTTTTTTTCGTAGCGGTCGACAAGATGCTCAAAATAGTTTTGGTTTTTGAGGGCAAGGGTGACTAACTGACTGTCTGATTTGTCTTTCGGGTCTTCCATCTAAGTAAAAAAACGTGGGTTTACCTTTTAATACGTATCCCATTATAGTTTTCTTTCAGAAAAGTGAATATTGACATATTTTGTAATCAATATATAATATATTTCTTAAGAATTGCTATATATGTCTGAAATACCTGTGCCATCCAAAGATTCTCAGGCGATTGCTTCGCCCGAAGTGCTCGATTTCGATGAGGGGTTGAGAAGGGCACGAGTAAGAATTGATGAGCTTCTTCAGGGGCAGAGCGTTTTGACTGTGGCAATAAATGGGTCTGGAACACAGGTTGGTAAAACTTATTTGGCTGGGCAAATTGGTAAAGGACTCCTTAAGAAAGGCGTGCCCACTGGTCTTTGTGTAAATCCGGGATCCCTCGACATAGCGCGTGATCAGGTGAGGCGTTACAGAGAGCAACTTGGGAATTCTGTTCAGGCAATTTATATTCTTGATGCTTGGGAAGCTCACCATGGGACTAAGAAGTACGGTCAAGTGGATATTAGAAGTGGGTATGATGGGCTTCTCCGTGAAACTGCAGTGCAATTCGACCTTTTTCTTGAAAAGGTTGATTTATGGATAGCTATTTTTAGTGAGCAAACGCCCTTTATTAGACCTTCAGGTTATATGTATAAAACTTATGATCCTTTTGAGGACATCATAATTTGTAACAACAAGGCAAAAAGAAGATAGTCTATTCGTAGCGCAGGGCTTCGATGGGGCTTTTTTTGGCTGCCTGTTTTGCAGGGTAAATGCCGAAAATCAGGCCGATTGCAGCTGCCACTCCAACACCTAGGAAAACCGCGGACATGGGGAAGAAGAACTTCCAGCTAACAAAGCCTCCGAATTCCCTGATTCCAATTCCAATAAGCCATGTAAAGGCGGCGCCAATTATAATACCGATTATACCCCCAAGGATTGTTAGAATTACGGCTTCTATCAAAAATTGAGTGATTATATCACTTCTTGTCGCTCCAATTGCTTTACGCAAACCAATTTCTCTTGTCCTTTCTGTAACGGAAACAAGCATTATATTCATAATACCTATACCTCCAACAAGTAGCGAAATTGCGGCTACTGCAATTAAAAGAAGGGTTAATACTGAAGTAACGCTACTAATTATTTCCATAGCTTCTTCCATTGTTCCTACCTTGAAATCATCCTGATCCGGATCTGTAATGTTGTGCATTTCCCTTATTGTAGCTTTGATGTCAGCAACTATACCTGGTACTAATTCTTCAGTTTCTGCTTGTACAAGAATTGCGTGGTAATGACTTATATTCAATAAAAGCTTTTGGACTGTGGTGTAAGGCATTATAATAATATCGTCAATGTCCATCATCATTTTTACACCAATAGGAGGAAAGACACCTACAATCTTTACTTTCAAATTCTTGATTTGA